>Ga0315282_10000610_pt1 | contig 70160 bp, 54 predicted proteins | sample YL17G07_20_MG_FD_203693 | JGI IMG/M metagenome (GOLD analysis project Ga0315282, IMG submission 203693) | Sediment microbial communities from Yellowstone Lake, YNP, Wyoming, USA - YL17G07_20 | ecosystem: Environmental > Aquatic > Freshwater > Lake > Sediment | place: USA: Wyoming | collected... | reverse complement strand
AAAAAACTCGACGTTAACCCCGCCTCGGCATTCGCTCATGAACGAAGACTCTCTGGCCCTACTGATCGCATAGCCGGTCCCAGAAGCAGGTGTCGTTATAGCTCCACAGTTCGATCCGGGAGTACTATACCCTCCTCATTTTCTTCATTCGCGGCGCTCGACTGTTTTTTCGGCGTCTGTTATAATTATTATAAGAAATGTGACATGGCCATGATTCAACGCGTACGCGTTTTTAAAAATTTCAAAGAAGCGAAAAAAGCCGAGATCCAAGACGGCATCTCGATGACTCCCAATCAAAGACTCAAGATCGTCCACGCTCTGCGCATTCGCATTTTCGGACGAAGAACGGCCGATATTCGGAGTCATCACAAAAAAACATGACTTCCGTTCCCTTCTCCAAGGACGCAAAAGAACTCATTCGCCTTCTGTCGATCTACGAAGTTCGATATATCCTCGTCGGCGGCATGGCGGTTGTTTATCACGGATACCCCAGATTTACCGCGGATTTCGATTTCTTCTTTGAGCGATCCCGCGAAAACGCTTCCCGTCTTTTAAAAGTCCTGAAGGAATTTTGGGGAGGGAAAATTCCGCTGGTCCGCGGCGTTGAAGATCTTCTGAAAAAGGGGATCATCATCCAATTCGGTGCCGACCCTAATCGAATCGATTTCATCAATTCCCTCACCGGCGTGTCTTTTCGCGAAGCCTGGCAGAACCGGATTCAAGAGACCATTTCCATCGAGGGGCGAAAATTCGCCTTCGCCGTGATCGGGCTCGATGCTCTGATTAAAAATAAGAAAGCGGTCGGGCGTTTGAAGGACCTCGACGACCTGGGCCACCTTACCGCAGCGGCGGAACGACAAAAGACCGAGAAACGCCGGCGGTGACAACGGCTCACTTTTATAAACAGGAATGGTATTATAGGTTGTATGGCTGAACAGACGATTAATGGAACAATACAATTAGAAGGTGCTCGTCCCTCCGAAGGATTATTCCCTCTTGAGAAGGAATATGCTCGCACCATTGCCGCATTGAATCGAACAGGAATTTTAGCCTTTCTGCCACGATCGGAAAATTTAGGGGTGATTGGAATTGACGGAAAAGAGTATCCTGTACCAACTCAAGAACAGCTGCAAGAAGTATTTACACGCAATAAGGAATTGGCTGATAGGAAAATGCGACAAGGATTTACTCAGCTTCAGTTAACGCCGATCGCAATGCCTACTTCACAACTTATTGATCGGGTAAAAACTGCCGTTCTTAAACATGCCGCTACGGGAAAAATTATCCAGACAAAACAAATTTCTACTGACGCTGATATACCGGTTCGTGTAAATACTGGTGAACCGATCTGGATATGGGATAGGGTGCGTCAAGCAGTGGATACTCCTAATCTTGTTTATTTCCCTCAAGCCTATACCGATCGTAACCATAAAGGATTAACTAAAGAAGAAGTCATGCAGAAAACCCGCTTATGTGCTGTGCCTGGTTGGAGTGTGGGACTCATTGAGCCTATACCTATTATGCCTCAACAAGGACAGGGCAAAGTCAGAGGAGGAAGAAAACAGCTAGAGGCATATTCTCCCCCGCGTGATTATTTACGAACTTTAAGTACACCGACCTATCAGGGAGAAACGGGATGGACGCCAGAAGATTTTCTCACCCACTTTATAACTCAGCTTGACACAACCAATCAAGTAAGTCATGACCGGTATGACGGCAATGCTTTGTGGTTGCTTGGTTCGTATATGCCAAATTCTAGGCCAACACCGCATCTTGTGCCGGTTGGCTACTGGTCTCGTGATGCTGGGCGGAAGATGCACTTGTCTGCGCATCGCACGGGCAATAGGCTTAGGGGTTGGGTGGCGCGTTCCATGGTGAGACTTGGCGCTTGAGTTTTATCTTTTCTTCGTCTTTTGTCTTCCCAATAGTATGAAAACTCTCCGGCCTTTAGGCCGGAGTTTCTTGCCATGAGGAGGAATTGCCTCCGCTTCGCTAACGAAAAATTCCATGATACCGTCGGTTTTTGATGGAAAACCACCAGGAAATCCAAATCAGGAATACCGTTCCAATGATAAAAATCGCTATTTTTATCATTGAGTCTCCTCCGCTAAAAAGAATATTTTTCTAAAACCGATTGATATGGACGAATTTTTCGAGCGCAAAGCGCTCGGGACGGGCCTTTTCCCATTCCACCTGTTTGGGCGAAAGAACGGGGCTGATCGCCGGAGCATGCCGGCCGACGATGATGAGTGTTATAACCTGATAATCCTGCGGGATGTCCAGGATTTCCTTCGTCTTCTTCGGGCTGAAACCGGCGATAGGATGGGCCACGAGACCCAGCTCCGTCGCGCGCAAAATGAGAAAGGCCGCCGCCTGGCCGCAGTCGAAGTGGTGATATTCCCGGTCTTTGATGACGCAGTCGTCTTCTTTTTTACTGAAGACGGCAATGATCATCGAGGCCGCATGAATCCATTCATTGCCCGGACTCAATGCCGCTCGCATGTCCATCAACTTCTCGGGGGCAGAGACAAAAACAAAGCGCCACGGTTGGTTATTGTTGCACGAAGGCGCAAGCTGCGCGTGCCGCGCCAGGTCTTGGATCAGACCTTCCGTGATCTCGATCGGCTCGAGCGACCGGAAAGCCCGTCTGGCAGCGATGGCTTGTGTGACATCCATTTAACCCTCCTCACGTAAGCTATAAAAAATCTCCTCTTCGATTCTTTTGTAACCCAAAAAATAATGCATGTCAAAATGAAATGGTGACAGGCACCAAATTTTTGGGGTGCCTGTCACCGATTTTTCTGTCAACGATTTTTCAAAACGACCGCAGGAAGGAGCAGTCGAAAATCTTCATGAGGCCGCTGCCGTCGGCCCGCACCTCGCCCCGCAGGCAGCAGATGGGCGGCTCGCCGATCGCCAGGCACTTCCGCCCGCCCATGCCCTCGAGGAGCCCCGTCTCGTCCTCGAAGAGATAGAAATATTTCCGGCCGCCGTTTGTCTCCTTGCCGCGGGCGTCCACGACCCGGACGACAAGCTCGACCTGCCGGCCGGCGTATTTCCGCAAATCCTTGATCCTGAGGTCCGGCCTCTTTCCTTCATAGAGCGCCAGCGGGTCGGCCTCCGGGCTAAACCCGAGCGACTCGAGGAGGAGGCGGGCCTTTTCCCGCGAATCAAGATCGGACGCGACTTCCACGCTCTCGATCCCCTGGAAATAACGGAGGATCTGGCGGGTGCGCTGCGCCTCGAGCGAATCGAAGACGCCGGCCTTGATGAGCGTGAACAGCTCGGACTTCGAGATGTGGACGCGGGCGAGAAAATCCTCGATCGAAAGATACTCGCCGGCCGCTCTCCGCTCCTCGATGATCTTCTCCGCCGTCCGCAGCGGCAGGCTTTTGATGGACGTGAATCCCACCCGGATAGCGCTCCCCTCGACCTCGAACCCGCAGCCGCTGCGGTTCGCGTCCGGCCCCAGGATGCGGACCCCGAGCCTTTTCGCCTCTTCGATGTACTCCGGCAGCAGGTAATAGCCGCCGCCGGCGTTGAGCACGGCCGCGAGATACGGCACGGTGTGGTGCGCTTTAAGATAAACGGCCTGATAGGCCATGGCCGCATAGGAGGCGCTGTGCGCTTTATTGAAGGAATAGGACGAAAACTTCTCCATCGTCTGCCACAATTTCTCGACTTCGCCCGCCGTGTATCCCCGCTCCCTGGCTTCTTTGAAGAACCGTCCCCGCAAAATAGCGAGCGGCGATTCGCCTTTGGCCTTGAGGCTGCGCCGCAGCAGATCACCCTCCTCGGGCGGCATGCCCGCCACGCGCTCCGCGATCTGCATCACCTGCTCCTCATAAAGCAGGCGTCCGTCCGTCTCCGGCAGGATCTTTTCTAGGAACGGATCGCGAAACGTCCCTCTCCCTTCGCGGCTCCGGAGAAGGCCCTCTTTCATCCCGCTTTCGGTCGGGCCGGGCCGGATGAGGGCCAGCGCCTGGGTCAGCTCGAAAATATTTTCCGGCTTCATGCGGCGCAGCAGGTTCATCATCGCCGGGCTTTCGACCTGAAAGCAGCCGATGGTTTTTGCCCCCTTTAAAAGACCGAACGTTTTCGCGTCGCCCGGCGGCAGGACGCCCAGTCCCAGGCCCGCTTTCGCCGCCGAAATCGCTGCCAGCCCCCGCACCGAAAGCAAATCGAGCTTGATGAGCTTCAAATCCTCGACCGCGTCCCGGTCGTAGTGCGACATGACGAAGCCCTTGGCCGATTTTTCGAGAGGGAGGCAGCGCTCGACGGGCGCCGGCGTGAGGATGATGCCGCCGACGTGGAGCGAGATTTCGTGGTAGACCGACGTCAGCTCCGAGGCGAGCTTCCAGATTTCGAGGTAGCCGGAAACGGGGTTGGCCCGCTTCAGGTAATCCGGCTCGGCGAAATAGGGCGCCCGCTTGCTCAACGACCGCGACTCCTCGGGCGGGAGGCCGAAGGCCCGCGCTGTCTCGTAGAGCGCCGACCGGGCGCGGAAATTCTTCAGGCTGCAGACGAAAGCCGCGCCCGTTCTGCCCTGCCCGTATTTTTCGAGAACGTAGGCGAGAATTTTGTCGCGGAAGCGCGAATCGAAATCCAAATCGATGTCCGGCGGGTCGTCCCGGCCGCCGTTCAGGAACCGCTCGAAATAGAGGTCGAACTCCACGGGGTTGACGTGCGAAATGCCGAGAAGGTAGGCGAGAAACGACGACGCACCCGAACCCTTGAGGTTATGGAGGATGCCGTTGCGGCGGGCGAACTCGACGACGTCGTGGACGATGAGAAAATAGGGCGCGAAGCCCGAGCCCTCGATGACGGCCAGCTCGCGTTTGGCCCGCTGCCTCTCGTCCCAGCCGAGATTTCTGTGGGCGCGGAGCCGGGACATGACTTCGTCGCGCAGCGCCCCGGGGAAGAGATCGGCCGGGAGCGGCGGGACGATGTCGGCGAAAGAGAAATCGCATTTCTCGGCGATCTCGAACGTCCGGCGGAAGGGGTCCGTGACGGCCGCGCCGAATTTCTTGAGAGCCGCCACCTCAGCCTCCGGGCCGAAGAGTTTCATTTTGCGGCGGAGCCTGTCCCACTCGGGCGGGTAAGGGATCTTTTTCTCGAAGGCGTGGAGGAGGACGAGCCGCTCGGGAGATTTGATGAATTTCGTGGGGTTGGCCCAGACGAGCGGGAGGCTGCGGGCCTGGGCGATGTCCTGAGCCCGCTTGAAATTGAAGAAATCGACGCCGACATAAAGATCGCCCGCGGACGAGCCGGCCCGCAAATTCTCAACGAGGCTTTCGATCGAAATCGCGGGAGTTGCCCCGCCGCCCCCGCCATTCTTTCCCTGAGTGGCCCATTCCGTCCCGCTGTTTCCCGGCGCCTCCTTCGGCTGCGGGAGATAGATCGTGACCAGCCCGCCGCTCGTCTTGATCTCTTTCCGGTTGAAGATTTCCATGAGGTTCCAGTAGCCCTCGCGGTTCCTGACGAGAAACAAAAACCGCTCGCCTCCCACCTCGACCTCGCATCCATAAAGCGCCTGAAATCCTCCGGCTTTGGCCGCCCGCTTCCACTTCGCCCAGCCGTAGAGGTTTCCGATGTCCGAAAGGGCCGCGGCCGGAATTTTTTTCCGGGCCGCCCACCAGGCCAGCTCTTCGAGAGTGGCCCCGCCCTTCCCCCGGCTGTAAACGGAATGAACGCGGAGCGGGATGAACATTGTCTCCTCTTATTTCGTGAGCGAGGCGGTCTTCAGGACGAATCCGCGGTTCCGCTCGAACGGATAGACCGCATCGAGCATCCGCTCGCGGACCGTGAGCACCGAGCCGAAGCCGTACTTCTCCCGCACCCGGTCCACGGCCGCGCCCAGCCGCTCCTGCCTGTCCGAGTAAGGCTCGAAGAGCGCGAGCGGCCGCGCCCGCGTCAGGTCCGAGGCCTTGACCCCGACCAGCCGCAGCGCGAGGCGCGATCCGGCGAAAAGCGGAAGGAACAGCTCCTCGGAGATCTTGTAGATGTCGGTCATCTCCTGGCGGGGCGTGATCATGAGGCGGCGCCGGATCTCGGTCCGGAAGTCGGAATAGCGGGCCTTGACCTCGATGATGTGGGCGTAATAACGGCCCTGCCGCAGAGCGAGCGTCAGCCGGTCACAGAGGTAGGCGAGATGGGCGAGGAGCAGGCGCCGGTCCCAGAGATCCTGGAGAAACGTCGTTTCGCGCGAAACGGACTTGGGGACACCCGCCGTGATGACGGGCCGGCTGTCGATCCCGTGCGACTGGAGGTAAATGTCGTCGCCGCCCAGCCCGAAGAGCGAATGGAGCGTCGGCCGCGGGAGCCCCCACAGGTCGCCGATCTTCTGGATGTTGAGCATGCGGAGGATGACCTGGGACTTTGGGCCGATGCCGGGCAGGGACTCAATCGGGAGGTCGCGGAGGAACTCTTCCTCCCGGCCCGGCTCGACCTCGACATAGCCGGCCGGTTTGGCCCGCTTGGTGGCAAGCTTGGCCATGATCTTGTTCGGCCCGACGCCCACCGAGACCTTGAGCCCGGTCTCGCGCTCGACGCGGGCCTTGATCTCGCGGGCCGTCCGCGAGAACGAGGGATAGAGAGGACGGCAGCGGGTCAAGTCGAGGAAAGCCTCGTCAATGGAGGCCTCCTCGACGTCGGGCGTGTACTCGTGGAGGAGGCGAAAGACCCTCTCGGAGAAGGACTCGTAGACCTGGTAGTTGCCGCGGATGAAGATGCCCTGGGGGCAGAGCCTGAAGGCGTTGCGGAGGGACATGCCCGAGTGGACGCCGAACTTGCGCGCCTCGTAGGAGCAAGTCGAGGCCACGCCGCGCTCGTGGGGTAGGCCGCCGACAATGATCGGCTTGCCCGCAAGCTCCGGGTTGAGGAGGACTTCGACGGACGCGAAAAAAGCGTCGATGTCGAGGTGGACGATGAAGCGGCGCTGCGGAAAACGGGGACCCGGCAAAAATTGGGGAAAGGACAAAAAAACCTCCTCTTCTTTTGCCGCCGCAAAAATGTAAAGCCTGACGATCTCTCGCCTGGAAAATGGACGCGGAAATCGGGGACACGGAAATCGAGGGACATGACCCAATTTTCCGAAATTGGGATCGTGTCCCCGATTTCCGCGGTGTCCCTCGATTTCCCTTATGTCCCCATTTTCATAAAAAGGTGAGATGGCCGCGCGTCCTCTTGAATCTCGCCGGGCGAGGAGCAGACCGCCCGCGGCGCTCTCACCGCTTGAAAAACGGGGACATGTACCAGAATTCTCTTGAATTCGGTACGTGTCCCCGATCTTCAATATTTGCGTAACACCCCGATCACCCTCCCCAGGACCCGCAGGTTCTCGACTTCGATCGGCTTGTAGGCCGGGTTCTCGGGCACGAGGAACGTCCGCCCGTCCTCCCGCCGGAGCCTTTTCAATGTCACCGAGCCGTCCTCCAAGAGGGCCACGACCATCTCGCCCGAATTGGCCGAATTCGTCCGCTCGAGGAGGACGTTGTCGCCGTCGTCGATGTAGGCGTCGATCATGCTCTTGCCCTCGACCCGGATGCAGAAGATGTTGCCGCGGCGGCGGCCGAGCATCCAGTCGGGAACGTCCATGGCCTCGCCCGACGTCTCGAAGGCCTCCTTGGGCGAGCCGGCGGGGACGAGGCCGGCCAGGGGCACTTTGAGCCTGTTTTCCAGGGCGGACGGCGCGCCCGTAAGCTGCAGCTCTCCCCGCTCCCGCTTCAGGTAGCCCTTTTTCCCCAGGCTGGCGAGGTGCTTGAAGACGGCCGAGGGGCTGGCGATGCGGAGGAGGCGTCCGAGCTGGCGGACGGTCGGCGGATAGCCGCGCTCGAGGATGAAGGCCTCAACGGCCCGCAGGATCCTCTCCTGCCTTGGGGTCAGCTCTCTCCGGATTCTGTTCACCATTTTGTTCACCGTATATAAGATAATCCGGCGCGAGGCGTTTGTCAAGAGGGAAAAAAATTTTTGTATTTCCTGTTGAATTAGATTTTCTTGCCACTTTTTATATTTTGAAAAAAACGCTGGTCTTCTATCCGGAAGCCGAGAAAGAAAAATATTTCAGGCAAAGGCTCAGACCCAGACGAACCCATAAACCGTTATCATAAGCCATCATAAACCGTAATCTTGACAGCCTATATCGTTTAAATTTATCATCCATGATGATGGGACAAGGCAAAATCGACATATGAACGCTCACTCAATCCGTGCCAACGGAACAAGTTTCGATAACTTTTTTCAACAATAGCTATTATGTCGAACATAGAATTAAGCTTAGTGATTCCTTGTTTCAACGAAGAATCGATATTGCGCGATAGCGCAAATCAGATTTTTGAAATATTGGATTTTGCTCGGATTAACTATGAAATTATTTTTGTTGATGATTATAGCCGAGATAATACGAAAGAGATTATCAATGATATTATTTCTTGCAATCCAGATAAAAAATTATACAGGATATTCCACGATAAAAATATGGGGCGTGGCGGAGCGGTCGCAGATGGGATAATGGCAGCCAGGGGCGATGTCGTGGGTTTTATCGATATAGACTTGGAAGTTCATGCCAGATACATACCCTCCTTTGTTCAATCTGTTAAAAACGGAACAGATATAGCTATTGCCCATAGGATATATAAATTTCATCTGAATTCCCTTATCCGCTATTTTATGAGTAAGGGGTATATTGCTCTTGTCAGGAAACTTTTAAAAATAAATCTTAAAGATACAGAAGCTGGCTTTAAATTCTTTAATCGCGAAAGAATCCTTCCCTTGGTGATAAATTTAACAGAAAGAGGCTGGTTTTGGGACACCGAAATAATGGCGGAGTCTTATCTGAAGGGATATAAGATTGAAGAAATGCCGTGCCTTTTTCTGAGAAATGCAAAGAAGCGTTCTACCGTAAATAATATTCGCGATAGCATAGACTATTTTAAAAAATTGTTGAAATTCAGGAAAAAGCTTAAAAGAAAAAAGTTGAATACCGCCGTTGACGGATATTGGAAAAATGAACCGCAGTTGTTTTCTAGCCAGTATATTGATGGATATAATCTATTCGTGAAGAATTTTTTGAATAAGCGGTTGAAACGTATATCTAGGCTCATAGACGTAAAAAAGGGAATGAAAGCGGTTGATGTAGGGTGTGGTTCTGGAGAATATGCTAAAGTCATGTTGGAAAGGAAAGCGCATGTAACGGCGGTGGATTATTCGCGGAAAATGCTTATAATTTGCGATAAAAAACTCGCTCCCTTTGGGAAAGAGAATTTTTCGTTAATAAATTGCGACGCAAGCGCTATGCCTTTAGCTGACGACAAATTCGACCTCTTAGTTTCCGTGGGTTTGCTGGATTATATAGATGACATAAATAAAGTTTTGGGAGAGTTTAAAAGAGTGGCTAAGACAAGGAGCAAATTGATTATTACCATTCCTAAGGCCAGTAGCCCGTTCTTTTTTTTGAGAACAAAATTCGGCACAATTATCAGGCATAATATGCTCGGTTTGCCTCCCCTCAAGACAGTTCTTTCAAAAAAAGAAGTGGAAAGAACCATCAAAGGTGCGAATTTGAATTTAGTGGCGATAGAACCGTTCTATATGACGATGTGGATAATCCAATGTGAAAAAATATGAAATAAAGTATTGCTCCGTGCGGACACGATAAGAAACATATGATGGCGACGATAAAAGTGAAGCGGCAGAAAGTTGTGTTATGGATTTTATTGCCTGCGGCATTCCTCATTCGGATGTATCATATAAACTATCCTCCAGCGTATTCCACCCGGCCGCTGCGCTCCATGATTATAGCGAGGGGATATTATTATCAGAGTTTGCCTTCCATTCCTCAGTGGCAAAAAGATATAGCGGTATTGAATAGTAAATCGCAACCGCAAGGTGAGCCGACGATTATCGAGCATCTTGCTTATTATTCCTATCGGCTGGCAGGAAGGGAAAATATTGTCATACCACAAATATTCTCCTGTATTTTCTGGATTGTGGGAGCGTGGTTTTTGTATAAAATCGGGATCATGTTGATGAGGACCAGGGCGGCAATTTTTGCCGCCGCCTTTTACCTTTTTGTGCCTTTTGGGATATTCACCAGCAGAAAATTTCAGCCGGACGTGCTGATGGTGATGATGATGTTGATCAGCATTTATGCCCAGCTGCGGTTTTTTGAAAATGGGACCGTTGAATGGTTTCTAATGGCAGCGGTCCTGACAGGATTAGCGATCTTGATCAAGCCGATGAGTATATTTTTGGTGTTAGGGGCATTTATTGCTCTGAGCGTTAATCGATGGGGGTGGGTTCGTATTATACTGCAAAAGAAATTTTTGAATTTCATTATTATAGCGGTTTTGGTTGGCTGCAGTTATTATATCTACGGTTTGTTAATCTCCGGGTGGCTGCGGGTTCAGATCGATCAGAGGATTTATCCCCATCTGTTAGCGACGTTTCCTTTTTGGAAGGGTTGGTTGATGATGATCGGAAAGGGCGTGGGGTGGATAGCTTTTGGAGGCGCGATTTATGGGTATTTGCTGGCTCGCGGGAGAATGAAAGTCTTATTGGCGGGTCTAGGGACAGGCTATGTGGTTTATGGCTTAGTATTTAGTTATCATATTCATACGCATGTTTATTATCATTTAGGTTTAATACCGGTGGTGGGCTTAGCGCTGGGGCCGGTAGGGGAAAGAATTATTATCCGAGTGTGCAAATTTCCGGCCGGCCGGAAATGGATTATGATTATAGCCGCAGCAGTTTTGTTGGTCGGGGCTGGTGTGGTGTTTAGCAATATGCGATATGAGCGGCTGAGACAGATTGATGTGAATTTGCGAAATAAACTGGAGATGGTCTCCAATTTCATAGGATTCGATCCGCATGACGCTATAAATATCATCTCGGACTTTGGTCACGCGATAAAGACAATGAAGGAAATCGGCGATCGGGTTAACCACAGCGACAAGACAATTATGCTTTCACTCGCATATAGCAAATCATTGGAATATTATGGGAATATAGCGGGAATAAATTGGCCGCAGAGGGCGGATATGCTTTTAGAACAGATGCGGGGGGGGCGGTTGATCGGAGCTCAAGAACGATTTGAAAAATTATGCTCTAAAATCAAGCCGGAATACTTTATTATCACTTCGCGGGAGGAGTTTAACAAGCAGGAAGATCTGAAAGTGTTATTGAATGGCAAATATCCTTTATTGATAGAAAACGATGATTATTTGATATACGATCTGAGAGAAAATAAGAATCCGATTTGAATGCTGGTAGGTCTGTTCTGTCGAACGCTCGTCCCGGAACCTGGGGCCGCCTTGTTCGTTAAAGCTTGCCCCGCATCCTTCGCAACTCAAAAACGGCTCGCCTCTTTTAACCGGAAAAATGGGGATGAAAAACAAGCTCACATATTGATCTATTCTCTTAAGATATAAGGTGAGGCGGCCGCAGCTCGGGCATATCCTGGCCTGTTTGTCTAGAGTGATCGTCCGCGGTCCGATGCCTCCGATAAATAAAAACATTCACAGCATCCTTCGTAAGTTTTAGTGACAGTCAACTCAACACCGAAATTCGACGGCGAAGAATTCGGAATTTAGTGATTGAGTTGTCTTTCACCGAAATTAATGGCGGAGATAGCCAGGCCCGCGCAGCGCACGGCCCGGACGATTCGAAGTTATTTCGCCCTCCGCGACGACGGCCTGGCCGTTCACGAACACGTATCTCATGCCGACCGAATAGTGGTTCGGATCTTCGAAAGTCGCTATGGCCCGAATCGTGGCTGGGTCGAAAACGACCACATCCGCCATCATCCCCGGCCTGAGAATCCCTCGGTCGTGAAGCCCGACGCGGGACGCCGGAAGCGAGGTCATCTTTCTGATCGCCTCTTCGAGCTTCAGTAACTTCTCGTCGCGGACATATTTGCCTAGAATGCGCGCGAACGCGCCCCAAGCGCGCGGGTGAGACTTCGATTCGGACAACGGCCCGTCTTCCGCCTTCGCCTCCGAATCGGTGCAGAACGAGACGAGCGGGTACCGCAGCGCCGCCCGCACATCGTCTTCGTTCATGATCGAAATGACGCAGGAGCTCCGTCCCTTATCGGCGATGACGAAATCCATGACGGCATCACGCGGGTCCTTGCCGAGCCGCTTTCCGATCTCGCCCATGTTCATTCCTTCGTATTTCTTCAAGTCCTTGTTGAGGGCCGAAACGAGCAAGACCCCGTCCCCGCCCCCGGACCCGTACCACTGGTTCTCCCAAGCGGTGACGGTCGGATCCTGCATCTCCTTTTTAATGCGTTCGCGCAGCGCCGGGTCCTGCAGGCGCGCGACCATCTTGTCGATCCCGCCCTCACGAACCCAAAGCGGCAGACAGGCTTCAAGGTTGTTGGACGCCCGGATGTAAGGATACTGGTTCGCCGTGATATCGAGCCCTCTCGCCCGGGCGTCTTCGATCCGGGCCAGAACCTCGGCCATTTTGCCCCAGTTGGCCTTGTAGGCGACCTTCAGATGCCAGATCTCGGCGCGGATATGCGCCTTTTCGGCAATCATGAAAACCTCGGCGAGGGACTCGAAGAGCTGGTTCCCTTCCGAACGCTGGTGGGTGAGATAAATGCCGCCGTAGCGCGCCGCGACGCCGGCCAGGGCGATCAGCTCGTCTGTCGAGGCAAATCGATCCGGCATATATTGCAGAGAGGAGCTCAAGCCGAGCGCGCCTTGCTCCATCGATCGGGCCACGAGCTCTTTCATCTCGTCCAGTTCTTGGGGAGTGGCTCGTCGGTCGTCCTCGCCGACCACATAATTGCGGACGCCGCCCGCTCCGACAAACGTCGCTATGTTGAGCGCCGGATGCGCGCGCTCTTCGAGGCGCCTAAAATATTCTTCGAGCGTCCGCCAGTCGGCTATGACACCGAAGTGTTCGTACATGGGCGATGTCTCTTCAACCATCCTCTCGTTGACGGGCGCAATCGAAGTTCCTTCGCCGGTAATCTCCGTCGTTATGCCCTGGGTGATCTTACTGGCCGCGCGATTATCGACAAGGACGCTGAACTCGGACTGGCCCAGCATATCGATGAAACCCGGCGCGACGACGAGGCTCGTGGCATCGATGCGTATTTTCGCCGAAACCGAACCCAGATCTCCGATCGCTTTGATCCGGTCGCCTTGAATCCCGACATCGCCGCGGAACCAGGGCGCGCCGGTGCCGTCAACGACTCGCCCGTTCAAGATGACGACGTCGTATACGGAGGACACAGGCGCCTGAGTTTTCGTGCAAGTGACTGCCATCGCAGTGCTCAGAGCTATGAACAGCGCGACGGCGATGAAACGAAAATGGCTTTTTTGTATTCTCGCGAGATTTCTCATTGATTCAAATATCCTCGATGAAAGTGTCCGATAAAGGGGAAATATTTTCGTAAAATTAGGCGACGGCCATTGAAGCATAGGCATATCTCGATGAAAATCACTCCCCGAAACTCGTTCCAAGCGCCCGCGCCGCGGCGACCAAGAGATGACCGAGAGGGACCAAGCGGGGACCGCCGGCAGCCGTTTCTAAAGGAACGGAAGTGATCGCTCCTCTCCGGACGGCGACCATGCGGCCGAACTTCCTCCGGGCGATCAACTCGACGGCCTCCGTCCCAAGCTCGGTGGCCAGGATTCGGTCATAGGCCGTCGGCGATCCTCCCCTTTGCAGATGGCCAAGGACGACCGTTCGTGTTTCGGCCCCGGTCAAGCGCTCAAGCTGCTCGCCCAGAACAAATCCGACGCCTCCCAGCCTGACGGGGTCTGAACTTTTTTCGACGACCTTTTTGATCACGACATCGCCCCCCTTCGGCCTGGCGCCTTCGGCGATGACGACGATGCTGAATCGCTTCCCCCGCTTTTTTCTTTCATTCACTTTGGCCGCAATAGCTCCTAGAGAATAAGGAATTTCGGGGATGAGAATAATATCCCCGCCTCCGGCTACGCCCGCGTAAAGGGCGATCCAGCCGGCGCGGCGCCCCATGACTTCGACGATCATGATCCGGTGGTGGGACTGGGCCGTCGTATGGATCCTGTCAACGGCTTCTGCCGCGATGGCGACGGCCGTGTCGAACCCGAATGTGATCTCCGTCCCCCGGAGGTCATTATCGATCGTCTTGGGTATGCCGACTATAGGAACTCCGTCTTTCATCAATCGGGAGGCGATGCCGAGAGTCCCGTCGCCGCCGATACAGACCAAGGCCTCGACGCCGAGCGATTTCAGATGGGCCATGGCCTTGCGCGAGACATCTTTAAAGATGATCTCTTTTCTCCCGGCGTTTTTCAGCAGCGCATAATGATACGGGTTCGAGGTGTTGGACGTTCCGAGGATGGTCCCTCCGATCGTCAGGATCCCCGAGACAGCCTCATAGGTCAGCTTCCGGTGGCGGTTGTGGATCAGCCCCTCATAGCCATCCTCGATCCCGATGACCTCCAGGCCGTATTCGAGCATGGCCTTCTTGGCCACGGCGCGAATGACGGCGTTGATGCCCGGGCAATCACCTCCGCCCGTGAGAACGGCGATTTTTTTTGGCTTAGGCATGTAATTGTCTCCTGAGGCGAAAAATGACACGGCAGCCGATCTTCTCTTATAGCCCATATCCATTCTCGTCGCAAGACCAGTTGATTTTCTCGCTGATCAGCTTTACAAACTTTTAACAAATTTTTGACATCTTTTTGACAACTCTCCTCGGAAAAAATATTATTTTTTGCATAGACAATGAACACGGAGGACGGCGATGCGAAATATGAAGCTGATTAAATCAAGATCGAAATCGGCCCACAAGGTTATTCCGGCCTGTTTTTTAGTCGTTGCCCTCATCCTTCCCCATCCTGTTTCCGCTTCGGGGAGAAAATCCGGCCAGACTCTCTTTATATTGATGAAAGACGGCCGGACGATCGAAGGCGAGCTCCTGGCAGTCAAAGGCGACCGGCTCATTATCATGGACTCTTCATCGCTGGCCGGCATCGAAGTTCAAATCGGGGAAGCTCTTCATCTTCAAGTTCGCAAGAAATCAAAATTTTTTCAAGGGCTGGGGATCGGACTTCTAAGCGGAGCCGCGGCCGGTGCCTTGATCGGGCTTTTAAGCGGCGATGACGAAGGAGGATGGTTTTCTATGACGGCGGGCGAGAAAGCTCTGGCCGGAGCATTGGGATTGGGCATCTTGGGGGCGCCCATCGGAGGGATCGCTGGGGCGATTGCCGGGATCGACGAATCGATCGATCTGACGGAAATGACCCCCGTCCAAAAGGACCTTATCTTAAAAAAATTGAAATCCCATGCCCGGATGGCCGATGAATTGCCGCAAAACCTTAAAATCCTGCCGTCAGCTCCAGCCGATGAAAAATCCAAAGCCGCTCGAAAAGAGACATCCGACGTCCCCCCAAAAGAGCCAAGCAAGACTATGAGCCCGCCGGCAAAATCCGAAAAAGCCGGCCGGTTTCACCTCAGTTTTACCCCCGGCTATATTAGCTCTTCGAGCCTCGGCCAGCTTCAAGGCCTTCTGAAAAATGTCGGATTCAGCGACTCCGAACCTTATTCCTACTTGTTCGGATCCGGGATGATCGAGTTCCCTCATGTGGTAAAAAATCCCATTTTTAATATTAAAGACATAAAAGTCGAGTACTCTCTGAGCAAAAATTTCGCCCTGGGGATTGCTTATTCTCCCCTCGGAAAGCGCGGCGCCGTCGGCCGTCATCTCATCCCGGATAAGGATTATCGAAGCAGCCTGCCCGGCGGATACGTCCCCGAAACCTATCTGACCGGATTCTGCGGGGGCCACGCCTATTTTCTGACGACCTCCTATTTTCCCATCCCCGATGCTTTCTTGAAGAAGTTTTCCGTTAAAGTGACAGCCGGGATCGGCTCCGGTCGGGTGAATATGGACTTTTACGGATCCGAATATGAATATGAATATGAACATCAGAGTCCTTATTCCCACGTGGATCAAAAAAGCTTTTCAAAAAACGCCCTGGCTGCCCTGATCTCCGCGGAAATGATCTATTTTTTCAACAGGCATTGGACGCTTGGATTTAACGCCGATTATAAATATGTGCCGGTCAAGATAAGCGGATTCCCGATCGATTGCTATTATTGGTACTATGACGCAGCCCCCTTTTCCGGCGGCCAAATGCGCCACGAGGCTCTGCGCGTCGACATCCCGGACCGCACCTGGAAGTTTGGTGGATTCGGGTTCGGACTGAATTTCGGCTTTCACTTTTAAAAACATTTCCCGACGAGGGCATTCAAAAAATCCCTTTTTTCTGAGTTTGCAGACCGCCAGAGTCCGCAAGGATTTTTTCTTCTTCATTTTTTCTTCGAAGCCTGATAAACTTTTTTTAGCAATTCAAAAATAGGAGGCTTTATGAACAAACCATCGAAAATCATCCGCTTGGTCGTCGTTTTTTCCATCCTGGGCGTACTCGCCTCGACATCTCTCTCCGCGGCATTGCTCTTCGACAAAGCCGAATACGCCGCGCGCCGGCAGAAACTCATGGAAAAGATCCCGGACGGCTCGGCTGTCATTTTCGGCGCCCAGCCGATCGCCAGCTATTACCCTTATTCCCAAAACAATGATTTCCTGTATCTCTGCGGAGTCGAGCTGTCCAATGCCGTGCTCGTCATCGACGGCCTCCGGAAGGACTGCCTGCTTTTCTTCACCAGCAGCGAAGCGGCCGCCCGCAACGAAGGCCTCAGCGCCGACCTCGTCAAAAATCCGAAGGAGGTCACGGGGATCGAGCGGATCCTGCCCTCCGAGAGCTTTCCTTCCATGCTGGCCGGTATTGCTTCGCGCGCCAAAGTCCTCTACACTCCCTTCCGTCCGGAAGAGCTCTATCGCGAAGCGAGCCTGGAAAAGTTCATGACCCTGCAGCGGAACATGACCCTCAATCCCTGGGACGGACGCCTGACCCGCGAACTCCAATTCGTCAATGTCCTCAAGCAGAGGTTCCCTCAGCTCGAGGTCCGCGATTGCTCAGCTTTCATCTGGGAGCTGCGGACGATCAAGTCGCCCGCCGAAATCGCGCTGCTGCGAAAAACCGCCCGCATCGGCGTCAAAGCCCACACGGAGCTGATGAAAGCCACGCGGCCCGGCATGTATGAGTATGAGCTGTCGGCGGTCTTCAATTACGTCTGCGAGAAGGAAGGCGCCCAGGAAAGCGCCTTCGGCGTGATCATCTCCTCGGGCGAGAACCATCCCTACGTCCACTACGCCAAACACGACCGGCTTCTGAAAGACGGCGATTTCCTCGTCGTCGACGCCGGCCCGGACCTGGACTTCTACGACACCGACATCACGATCTCTTTCCCCGCCAACGGCAAATTCACGCCGCGCCAGAAAGAGGTTTATGAAGCGGCTTTGGCGGTTCATGAAGCCAACATGAAAGTTTATCGGCCGGGATTGACGGCCGAGCAATGCCGCCAGGAAGTGGAAGAGATTCTCAAAAAGCAGGGCTTCGATCTCACGAAAGATTATTTCAAAAGACTGCGCGGCGGTTTCGGGCATTATGTCGGCCTGGCGACCCACGACGTCGGCGGCGGCCCATCCGTTCTCAAACCCGGCATGGTCTTCGCCAACGAGCCGCTCGTCATCTACGCCGATGAAAACCTGGGCGTGCGAGTCGAGGACACGATTCTCATTACGGACAATGGCTGCGAAAACTTAACGGCTGGAATTCCGCGCACGATCAAGGACATCGAAGAGCTGATGAAAAAACCCGGCATCCCGCAGCTGCTGAAGTAGACAGGCCAGTAGTTAAAGATAGGAGTGTCTCCCCAGAGCGGGCAATGGGTATTGTCTCAATCCGGCCGTTGTGAGACAATGCTTTTGACTTCAAAGTCGTCGAACGTTGAAAGGCCGCCATGACCAATAAAATATTATCTCCTCTTCTTATTGTCCTCGTTATTGTCCTCGCCGCTGCATCGATCTCAGCGGCGGCGCCGGCCGATATCGAGAAAGGGATTAAGCCCGGAATCAACCTCTCCAGTTTCTCCAGTAAAGTGCTGGGCTTCGATTGGAAAATCAGTGTCGGATTCACCGCTGGATTCTCTCTTTCGATTCCCTTGACCAGTTTCTTCGCGATCCAACCCGAGTTGTTCTATTCTCAAAAGGCCACGGTGCACAAGGATGCCGTTGAAGGTGGCACACTCCGGTCCACGATGAAGCTCAGCTATCTCGATCTTCCCGTCCTGGCCAGAATATCCATTCCGATCGGGTCGGAAGCCCAAGTCCGGCCGTACTTTTTGGGCGGAGCCAGCTTCAGTCTGAAAGTGGGCGCCAAACTCCTCATCGATTACGTCAATAGTTATGGGTATGCGACCCCGATCGAGGAAGACACGGTGGAAGGCCTTAAGAGCACCAATTTCAACTTTGTCCTCGGCGCGGGTATCGATTTCGCCGTTCAGGGAGGCCGAATTCTTATCGAAGGCCGCTACAGCCGGCCTTTTTCGACGCTCTCGACAGAAGGGCTCAACATCCGGCTCTCTGTCATCTCCATCCTGGTCGGATACCTTTTTTAGCCGCCCACACCTCTCCCCCGATTCTAGGAGAAAAGAACTACCATATCTTCTTCGCCTCGAGCTCGAAGTCCTGCTGCCAAAGGATGAGGCTGTCTGCGGCTCCTTGTTTATTCCGCATGAATTGGATCCGGATGTATGGATCGGTGGAATAAAAGAGCGTCTGTCCTTCGGCGTAGAATTTCGTCGCGACCTGGCCCGTCGGCCGGATGACGAGGTAGTAATCCTCCGCCGCTACGTCGAGAACGTAATCCGGATTGACCCGATATCTCCCGACATATTGCGCGTAGGTGGCCGGGTCGAGCCTGAGGACAGGTTTTTCCTCCGGCTTGTAATGGGCCCAGCCGTACGTTTCGGACAGCGCACAAAGGATTTCCCGGATGAGGAAAAAGCCGTTATCGCTGTTCGCCATGATCACAGCGCCCTGGCCTTTGGCCGGGTAGAGCGTCATGAAACAAGCGAAACCGTTCGTCTTCCCGCGAAGGTTGAAAACGATGTCGTCCCCCTGGCCATCCACCAAAAATCCAAATCCATAGCTCTCGACCTGACGGCTCAACATATAGCGGGCCGTTTCGGGCGAAAGGATTTTTCCGGCGCCACCCAAGGCCGCTTGAAACAGATCCGTTAAGAAAAACAAAAAATCCCGGGGTGTCGTCCAAAGGCCTTTCGCCGCCGCTTCCGGATAATTGTTCGCCAAGCCCTGGACCGGTTGTCCTTGGCGAACATGTCCGGAAGCCGCCCGGCTCTGAAGCTCGTCGGAGAGAGGAAGTTCAAATGAGCTGTTTTTGAGTCCGAGAGGATCAAATATAATTTCTTTCAGGTAAAATGGAAAATCCTTTCCTGTCTGATCCAAGAGAAGCTGCTCGAAGACGACATACCCCGGTTCGGAATACCTGGTCCGGGAAGCCGAACTTCTTCGAGCGGGGACCCAAACCGGACCGTTATTAGCGGGTTTTTCCCCGTCCAGGATCTGTTTGAGGCTCGGGAGAGGCTCCCCCCGGGCATACCCGGCGAAGACTTGGTCGGAAAGCCCGGCGCTGTGCGTGAGCAGGCTGCGCGGCGTGATTTTGGCATCCGACCCGGGTTCAGCCCGAGGAAGCTTCCATGACCGGAGCAAAGAGCCGACGTCGGCCTCCAGGTCGAGCCTCCCTTTTTCCGCCAGCCTCAGCGCCGCCGCCGCGGTCATCATCTGGCTGAAAGCCCCGCCTTGAAAGAGCGTGTCCGCGGTCAAGGGCTGCTGCGTCTGGCTGTCTTTTTGGCCGTAGGCCCGGACCCACTCGGGCTTGTTTTTATCCATGACGGCGATGCCGACACCGGGGACTTTATAAAACTGCATTCGCTCGGTGAGCGTCAACTTCTCGGGCTTTAAACCTTTAAGATAGACCTCCCGCAGCAGGCCTCTCTCCACCGTGTTGATCCGCTTCCGGGTCAGAGCTTTTTGGGGATTGCAGCCGGCTAAAAAAAGGCAACTCAGCCCAAGGAAGGCCGCGATCTTCTGGATTCTCATTCTTCTGTTCATGCTCTTATTTGTTTTGAATTCCTATTTAATACAGCACCCGAGGACACGCACCGAATTCAAAAATCCGGAGAGATGTCCCTCTTTTTCGCCTTTTTCTTCAAGGCGGAGGTTATGGCCGCATCGTCCCGAAGGGCAGAAGCGGGCCGGGGATGCGCCGCATCAAAGACCAACATTAAGTCTTTTTTTTCGACCACGGCGACGCTTTCATCGACATCTCCAAAACGAACCGGATCATAGATCTTCTTTAAATCAAGCCCTAGGTGCTCGGCCATAAATTTATAAGCCGCGGCGCGCTTGGAGGGGCCGTAATCATGCTCTTCCTCGGCCAGATGGACATTTTTCACAAATTCCGCGGCGCCATAGAGCCGGTAAACGTTCTGGATATAGGGGAATTCGACGGCCGGCGTGTTTCTCGTCCAGTCGGCGCCATCGGAGATGATGAGCTGGGGCCGGGGCGCGGCGAGCGCCGCGATCTCGGCGTTGTTCGTCTCATGGGCAGCGCTTCTATGGATGGGCATGCCGCTCTCGCACTTGCATCCGCCGAAAAAATGGGCCGAGACTTGAACGACCGGAATCGAGACCTTGACTCGGTCATCCACGGCCGCGAGCATGAACGTCTGCGTCCCGCCGCCCGAAGCGCCGGTGATGCCGAGGCGGGCCGGGTCGACAAAGCCGAGAGAGAGCAAAAAATCGAGGGCCCGCATGCTGTTCCACAATTGAAGGGCTAAGACTTGAGGATGATCGTGCGTCGTCTGGGTTGACTCTCCCCAACCGACCATGTCGTAAGCCAGCACGACCGCGCCCATTTTGGCCAAGGTGGCGCAGCGGATCTGCATATCGGGACGGAAACGGCCTCCGCTCTGGGGATTGGTGAAATGGCCGTGAGGGCAGAGAATCCCGGCCGAAGATCCTCCGCCCTCCCTCGGCCGGTATAAATTCCCCGTGACATAAAAGCCCGGCAGGCTCTCGAAGGCGACGTTTTCCACGGTGTAGTCCTTATAGGTCCGTTTGCCGCGAATGATCGGCTTCAGCGGATTTTTTGGAGGGAACGGCCAAAGTTCGGCGCCCTTGAGAATCCCTTCGCGGATACGGCTGGCGCGCGCCTGCCATTCCTCTTTCGTTTTGTAGGTCTTGGCGAACTCGTCAAGTTGGTGCTTGGCCGCCGCTTCGCTGAGATAGTTTCCAATACACAATTCCGGCTCGCTTTTCTGTTGGCCGGACGACCATGGAATCCAGGTCAACAAAATCGCCGCTGCGCCGGCAAGGACAGAGGCCGTACTGAATCTTCTTTTTTTCATACCCTCCCTCTCGGATAACACATGTCTTTAGATTATTTATTATTTCAAACGGACGTTGTCGATCGTCAAAGTGAATTTTCCCGCCTCGTCGTAGGCGCCGATGAAGATGGCCATGATGTCGAACCCTTCAAGATTGAAATCCGCAAAAGAAAAAGCGTATTCCTTCCATTCCGGCCCGGCCGTGAACGTCTTGCTCGCCGGAGTAAAACCGAGGCTCTGAGCGAAAATATAAACGACGTAGGTTCGAGGGTCCCCCTTGGCCCAAAAGCCGATGGCCTTCTTGGACGAAAGATTCACCGGGCCCATCACCATCTTTCCCGGCGAAAACATCTCCCCGGCCCATCGAAACGAAGCGCCCGGAACGATCTCCCCGGTGATCTGCAGCGCTCCCCGGCTCCCTTCTGCCCCTCCCTTAACAAGGAGATATTTGGCCTGGGATTTTCCGCCCATGAAAGAATCTGTGGACAGCGTCCAGCCGGCGCCGAACTTGGAGGTAATCTTGTCTCCCTCAAAATCGCTGATCCAGCCGGACTCGGAGTTTTCCGGCGCCGGAGCGTTCTTCAATCGTTCGACCTTCTCCCCGGCGGCGCCGACGCTGGCTCGATAGGCATTCCTGTCCACCCGCGTTCCGCTTTTCCAGACAGCCTCGATTTTGCGCGTCGCCGTGATATCGACGGAGGGATCGCCGTTGACGAGCAGAAGATCCGCGATCAAACCTTCGCGGATGCGGCCGCGACCGCTGAGATGGAACCTTCCCGCGGGAACCGATGTGGCCGCGGCGAGCGCCTCGATGGGAGTCAGGCCGGCCTGCGTCAAGAGCGCGAGTTCCCGATGGAGGCTCGCTCCAAAAACCGTGCTCGGATTTGGGGCATCGGTGCCGGCTAAAATGGGAACGCCGGCTTCTCTGAGCTGGGCCAAGGCCTTTTCCGCGGTTTTATAGCCGGCTTCGCTTGTCTTAAAAGGAAAGCCGGCTTTAAGAAGTCGAATGTCTTCGGGCTTGAGATAGGGAGACAAATCGGCGTCCCGAACAAGACCTTCGGCATCGGAAATTCCACACGCCGTCCGGACGACGCTCAGGGTCGGAATGACGAAGGCCTTCTTTCTCGCCGCCAGTCGTCCGAAATCAGGATCAAAGGCGTTATCGAAATAGAGATGGGCCAGGCCGTCCGCGCCGGAATTCAAGGCATCCAGACAGTTCTTGAGCGTTGCCGCGTGGATCACGGCCATCTTCCCTTGGTCATGGGCGGCTTGGACGAGCGCCGCCACTTCTTCATTCCCGAGCGCCTTCAGGGAAAGGCCGTAGGCTGAGCCGTCGTCCTGGATGATCTTGATGAAATCCGAGCCCTCGGCGATCCGGGCCTTCACAAAATCCTGCGCCTCTTGAGGCCGGGTTATGGTCGGAATCGAAAATCCATACTCCGTTCCATGCCCGCCCGGCGCAGTGGCCAGGGTTCCGGGAGAGATGAAATAGGCCATGTCCTGAGATTTGCCTTCGGCCTGGAGCTTCTTGAGGCTCTGCATGTTTTTGACTTCCGTGAACATGTCGATGACCGTCGTCACTCCAAAGATGAGCGCCTGTTTCAGGTTGTCAGGGCTGATGATATGGACATGGGCGTCGACGAGCCCGGGTAGGAGGGTTTTTCCCCGGCCGTCGATGACTTCGGCATTTTGCGGGATGGCGGCCTGGGGTCCGCAGGCTGTGATCTTCCCTCCCTCGATAACGACAGTTCCGGAGGGGATGACCTTTTCGCCGTCGAAAATGCGGACATTTTTGATGGCCAAGGCCGGCGGACGGTTCTCGGCGGCGCCGGTGAATGGTGCGACCGAAACGGAGCTCCATAAAAAAGCCAGGCTTAAAGAAAAAAGAAAAATCCTACGGCTATTCATGATGTTTCCTTTCTAACTTAATCTATTCATATCATAAAAAAATTATCCTTGTCATCCCGAGGCTCTTTTGACATGAATAAATCAGGCTAATATTTTCTTATAAAATCGGCGATATCGGCGACGGCGTATTCCGCGACACTCCCCTGAATCTGCATGTACTCGTTCGGCGTCGAAACCCCCTGACCCTCGAAAAATAAATGGTTCAGCTTGGGGTAGAGCTTGAAGTCCACATTCTTCCTCGAGCCGAGCGCTTTTTTCCAGTTATCGAGGTTTTCAGTCGTCACTTGGTAGTCGCGGCCTCCCTGGAGCAGGAGAATGGGCCGGGCGATTTTCTGCGCCGCCTCGGGAGGATAATAGCCGCGCAGATCGAGCCAGTATTTTGGGGAAGCATTCAAGATCCTCTCCTCCGAGGCGGCGTCCGCGTCCTTGAACGCTTTGATCTTCGCGATTTGGGCCTTGATCTCTTCGAGCTGTTTCATTTCGTTTGTCGACAAAGAGCCGTCCAGGCTGTAGATATAGGTCATCTGTTTCAGGATCGTATCCTCGAACGGCAAGGTCAGCCCGGCCATGATGATGAATCCCGCGATTTTGAGGTCTTGGCCGGCGATGGCCAGCCGCGGGATGAGCGTCCCGCCGAGGCTGTGTCCGAGGACAAAGACGCGCTTTTTATCGATCCTGTCCGTTTTCTGCAGAAGCTTGACGGCTTCCAGGGCATCGTCGATCGTTTCCTCTTTGACCGTGAACGAGAGGGCCATCTTTTTATCGGCGACCAGCTTCGCTCCGTAGACCCGCGTCCGTTTCTCATAGCGAAGGACCGCGATCTTCTGCGACGCCAGCCCCCAGGCGATGTCCTTGAAGGGTTTGTTGGGACCGATCGTTTCGTCCCGGTCGTTGGGGCCTGAGCCGTGGACGAGGACGACCGCCGGGAAAGGCCCGCTTCCCTTGGGAATGGCCAGCGTCCCGGGAAGCTCCCATTCGCCGCTTCCGATCGTGACCGCTTTTTCCTCGAACTGACTCGGAGCGGCGTATTGCGGCGGCTCGTATTTAACCGGCGGAAGAGAGGGGACAAACTGAAACCCGGCGATTTTCTTGTTCTTATCGAAGACAACCCGGGCGTCCAGCGTCGCCTTTTCAAATTCGCAGGTGACGAGGACGATGCCATAGCCGCCGAGCGGCTCGCCCCGTCGGGCGGCCGTCTGCCTTTTAAAAGGGCTGAGCTGGTCCGGGACCTGTTTCCAAAACTCGGCAAGTTTGTCCGGGCCGGAGACTTTCATCATCGTCTCGTCGAAATCCTTGGCCGCGGCCTGAAAGTCTTTTTTTTCCAACGCCGCGAGGAACTGCCGGGCTTTGACGATCAACTCATCCTCGGCCGGCGGATTCTGGGCCTCTGCCTTCAGGAATGGAAGGAAAATAAAAACCAGGGACATGAAGCAGACGCTGGCTTTTCTCATTCTGCGGAGCTCCTTGACGGCAACAGTTTGTATTTTACCACGGAGAGCACAAAATAGGTGTCATTCTGAGCGAAGCGAAGAATCTCGTTTTTATTGCAACCATGAGATGTTTCGCTACGCTCAACATAACAGGGATATAACCCATTATCTGCTCTTGTTAATAATTCAAATGCCTCCAAAAGATAAGTGGATCTCTACGGACAGGAACCGCCTCGGTTTTTCTTACTTGATGAGATGGAATTTCGTCTGGCGGCCGTCCAGGAAATATACGCCGGCCTTGGTGAAAGCGACGTCCTGCTCCAGTGGAAGGCGGAAATCCTGGCCTCCCCATTCCGGCACCGGCATCGTGACGCTCATCTCCGCGGTGAAGCAGCTGTTCAGGACGAGCTTCACCTCGCCCCTGCCGGGATTATTGACCTGCTCCCAGGGAAGGCCGATGAGCGGCCCCGGCTCATGGAGAAAGGTGCCGAGCGAATGGGAGTATATCCTGGGATTGGGAATGCCCAGCGCCCGGGCCTTCTTGAGCATGTTGGCCAGCATCTCGTTTCCGGAGAGGCCGGCCGCGAACTCGCCGCAATAGACATCCTGGAGCCTGTTCGCTTCGGCCATCATTTTTTTTAAAGTCTCCGGCGCGTCGATCTCGCCGGGCTTCAGGACATAGGCCACCTCCTGATGGTCGGAGTTCGAACGCATGTACTTTAAGCCGACGTCGCAGTGGAGAATGTCGCCGGGGCGGATGACTTTGTCGGCTTTCCCGTATTTTTCGACATCCTGCGGATGGCGGCCGCGGACCGAAAAGAAGGGGCTGAAAGAAATCTTGAGGCCGAGGTCGGCGACCTTCTGCCAGTAATAGTAGCGGAGGTCGTCCGTCGTCGTCTGTCCCGGCGTGAGGACCCGGTTGGAGAACGCTTCGGCGATGATCGCATGGGACAGCGCCGCGGCCCGCTCCCGGATGCTCATGACCGCCGGGAAATCTCCTCCTTCGGCCCGGATGGCCGAAGCCGTCGTGATCAAAATAAAAAACGTCAAGACCGCGGCGCTAACCTTTTTTGGCATATGCCCTCCCTCCTTTATCGCGTTCTCCAACTTAGGAAAATTATATCCCCGGCTTCCCTCGCCCATTGTCAATACGGGAAAGGAACGCCCATATTTTTTAGCTCGTTCACGGTTTCCTTGTATTGTTCTGAAGCTTCGCTCCGCGGAACGGCCTTTTCAACATCATACATCTCTTGGAAGGTTTTCCCGAGAGGGGCCTCAGGAATATCCTTCTCGTATTTTTCAAGGAGGGAATTGACAATTCGGTTGGCTTCCTTTCTTGTCAGCCCCGACAGTGCCGTTCCATAACCTATTTCGGCCGCGAGTCTGCATTCTAGAGGAGTTCCCCGATTGTGGTGTTTGTTTCTTGCCGGAGCCATCTCCCAAAGGTTCGCTCCGGAAACAGTGCTGGCCACGGCATGGGCGGCGGTTTCATAGTAAAGCATCTTGGTTCCCGGCCCGGCATTGGCAAATCCGTTGGACGTCTGGGGCATTTTCGTGTTGCGGGCGACAGCTTGGCAGTAGACGCTGACGATCCACAGCATTTCCCGTCCGGTGTTCGAACCATATTTTAAATGAAACGGGAAGTTCTGTTCATAATGGCTCGAATAGAGGAGGTTTCCCATGAGATGATAAGCCGTTTGAAGAACGGCCGTCCCCTCGGGGCCTCCGGCATAGCCGCCGTATATGGCTCCTGCGAGATTCCCCGAATAGCAGCCGTATTGTTGGTAATGAAGGGCTTTGTTCATCATTTCATTATTCGTCTCCAATTCCGTAAGGGAAGACACAAGTCGGCTGTCCGTCGGCCGAATTCCGTATTCATGGTTGGAGACATGGATCTGAGAGGAATCCGCCTCCGCCGTGCCGACGGCCACCAAATGGATTCCCGGCCTGCCCACCAGACGGGCCGCCTCCCTTAAGTTCATGGCGTGCATCAGACTGCCCCCCAGCTCTGTCGGCGAATGAGAGCTGATTTTGTTTCCGAAAAAATTTTCTAGGATGGGAGCGCAGATCCCGTCCAAAAGCGGTTCTTTGAGATAGGCCACGCAGGCCATAAGATGATCCTTTTCATCATACGTGATATCGGGACTGTAGAGCATGAAGGGCGGTGTTTTATCTTCGATTTTTCTGGCGATAAAAGGACGCGCATCTTTTCCGGCCCCAAAAAGATACGCGCCCGGAAGGCTTAAAAACGCCTCCTTGACCTCTTCCCCGGTAAACTCAATAACTCGATGCGTGGATTTATTATAGACGCCGATGGAGAGAAACGCCTCGAGGGCGGCATTCCAGACGGCATCGGCGGCGCTGTCGTCGACATTGACGGGATTATGGGGGTCATATTTGATCTTATATTTTTGAACGGCGCTTTTGATTCCAGGAAACAATCGGTTATTGATGAAATCTTTCTCCTCCATGAAGAGGCCCGTTTCTGAACGATTGATGATTTCCCAGATCCGGTATGGCGGTGTTCCCATGGTCAAGCGGCTCCTTTTTCAAGAATGAGTTTTTCAACAAGGATGATGGCGTTCGAGGCATCTTTGGCCCAACCATCGGCTCCGATTCTGTCGGCCCAAGCCTGCGTCGTCGGCGCACCGCCGATGACGACTTTGAATTTCTCTCTGAGTTTCATGTCTTTTAAAATATCGATGACCTCTTTTTGGGACGTCATGGTGGTCGTCATCAGAGCCGAAAGCCCGATGAAATCGGCTTTTTCGCGTTCGGCGGCTTTGATGATCTCCAGGGAATCGACATCGGCTCCCAAGTCCACGACGTCAAATCGATTGGCTTTCATGAGGGTCATAACGATATTCTTTCCGATTTCGTGCATGTCCCCCTTGACCGTGGCCATGATGACTTTCGTCGCCTTGATCTGGGTGCCGGGGCTCTCCTCTTTCAACTTGGGCTCGAGAATTTCCAGGATTTCGACCATCGCATTGGAGGCCAGGGTCATTTCCGGCAAAAAAATATCGAATTTTTCAAACGCGTCTCCGACCTCTCGGATGGCGTTGATGAGGGAATGGAGAACCTCTGTGGCAGGTACGCCTTTTTCCAATACTTTTTTGACAAGCTCAACCGAAGATGCCAGGTCACCGGATTTCATGGCCTTGATTAAATTTTCCTTATCGGTCATGAATATTTCTCCTCCATTTTTCTCTTGAACTATTTGGTTCAAAATACTTATTTTTATTCTAGCATACTGAGAAAAAGGAATACACTTAATGAATAGTTTTAGAATTATTTAGTATAATAGACAAAGGATTCAGTCTGGCGCTTAAAATTATTTAGAAATCCCCAATGAAAAAAAAATCAAAATTAAAAAAAATGATTAATACTCTCGGTCATTTGAATGTTCGGCGTTATGAAGAATGCTCAACTCTAATAAAATGGTTAAACCCGGGACCAGGAGATTTTATTCTGGATATCGGGTGTGGTGATGGGTATCACGATTCGATCATTGCCCAATCTGGGGCTAAAGTGGTGGGAATTGATATTGACCAAAAGAAACTGTCAATGGCGCAAGCTCTCTATTCCGATTCAAAAAACGAATTTTATTATATGAATGGCGAATCCTTGAAGATCGACGAAAAAACCTTTAATAAAGTTGTCAGTTTCTGTGTCATGGAACACACCCAACAAGATCTGAAAGTCATGCACAACATCGCCCGGGCCCTGAAAGACGGCGGCCGCCTTGTTTTTTCAGCCGATAGTTTATCCAACCCTGAAATAACGGATGATGAACGATTGCATCACCAGCAGCGATATGCAGTCAAAACTTTTTATACTGCGGAAAACATAAAACAAAAATTAAAGCTGGCTGGATTTGAAATTGAAAAGTCACAATACGTCATGAATTCACCCTTTGATCTGGCAATATCTCGCCTGTCATGGAAGCTTGATTGTTTCCCGAATAAACTAGCATTTATAAAAGTGTTTGGATATTTTTCGTTGTTTATTTTATGGAAAATCGGCACAATATTTCAAAGGAAAATTTACGATCAATCCCCATCCGGTCTTACAATTTTAGTCAGTGCGGTCAAACGGTAAAAGAATCAATCCAAATTCTGATCATATCATCCGCATCCTCATCGTCCCCGCCATAACCTGGGCGGTGCCCTGTCTGACTAAAGATCGGGCGTGAATTGAGATTTCGGATGAGCGTATACGATTTTCCCTCCGAGAATCGTGGCCAAGACCTCGATCTTTGGAATTTCCCGCTCGGGGATGGACATAAGATCATGGGAAAGGACAGTCAGGTCGGCTAATTTTCCGGGGGCCAGCGAGCCTTTCAAGTTTTCCTCGAAGGCTGCGTAGGCCGCGTGAATCGTGTACATTTTCAATGCTTCAAGCCGGCTGACCCGTTGGCCGGGATACCAACCCCCTTCCGGTTTTCCTTCCAGATCTTGACGGGTGACGGCGGAATAAATCCCCCATAAAGGATTCGAGTATTCGACGGGAAAATCAGGGACGTCTGAGCCGCCGGCAATGACCGTCCCGCTTTCCATAAGGCTCTTCCAGGCATAAGCGCCCTTCATCCTTTCGGTCCCGACTCTGAATTCGGCAAACGCCATGTCCATCAGGCAGTGGATGGGCTGCATGGAGGCGATCATTCCCAAACGAGAAAAGCGGGGGATATCGTCCAGGGCCAATATTTGGGCGTGTTCGATCCTGAGCCTTGGATCGGCGCTGCGGACTTCTCTCTGTGCCCGTTCCGATGCGTCAAGAGCCATTCTGTTCGCTCGATCTCCGATGGCGTGCATGGCAACCTGGTATCCCGCGCTCAAACATTTTTTAACGATTGAAAAGATTTCATCCTCGGGAACGGCGACGAGTCCCATTTCTCCTTTTTTGTCGCTGTAGGAGCTGAGCAACGCCGCCCCGCGAGCCCCCAGGGCGCCATCGATGAGAAATTTTATGGAACGCAGCGTCAACCGGTTGTTCCCCAAATCGATTTCGGGCTTATTCCGGATGATACGCTCCAATAGGTCTCCATCACCGGGGATGAGAAACATGACATACAGCCTGATATTCAATGCGTTTTCTTTGAGCAATTCTTTATAAATGCGGATCGTGTCGGCATCTTCGCCTGGATCATGAATGCTGGTCAATCCCATCTTCAAGGCGGTCTGGATGCTCAAGAGAATATTCTCTTTTCTGGTGCTGTGTGTTTCTTGCGGAAATATTCTCGTGACAAGTTGCTGCGCCTTCTCCAGGAGCAGGCCTGTCGGCTCTCGGCTCCCAGGATCATGCAAGATGCGGCCTCCCTCCGGGTCAGGAGTGTCCTTATTGATTCCCGCCAGCGCTAGGGCTTTTTTATTGACCAGAGCCGCATGAGTCGCCATGCCCGAAAGGAAAACCGGATTTTCCTGAGAAATCTTATTAAGTTCGCCGTTGTCGGGGAACTCCTTATTTTTCCAATTGGCCGTGTGCCAGCCGCTGCCCATGATCCACTGGCCGGGTTTGGCTTTTTTTAGAACCTCCTCAATGATTTCAAGGACTTGCTGATAATCCGCGGCTTTGTCCAAATAGATCTTTTTTAATCCCATCCCCAGGAGAGGCAAATGCAGATGCGAATCTATGAGTCCGGGAATGACTGTTTTTCCCCCAAGATCGATGACCTTCGTTTGAGTCCCTTTGACCTTAAGAATTTCCTGATTGGTCCCCAAAATGATCAGTCGATCGCCTTTGACTGCGAGAGCTTCGACCTTTGGCGATTTTTCCTCAAGGGTGATAATGTTTCCGTTGATCAGGACAAGGTCGGCTGTCCCTTGCTTCGGCCGCGAGCTTTGGCAGGCCATCGCTATGAAAAAAATCATGTCCAAAGCCCAAAATTTAAGATAACATTCGAAAAGCATGATTGATCTCCTCGACGAATCTTCGTCTTCCGGGCATCCTCAAAACTTCATCAAGACGCCGCCGCTCGCGGCCAGGCTCTGGATCCTGTTCGGAGCGGCGAACAAGAGGCGATATCGAACATCGAGCTGAATCCCCAAGGAAGGCGTTACGAATAAACAGACGCCGGCCCCGGCGTTGATAAAAAAATCCAGGGTCTTATCCGGCGCGGCAAAGGTGACCTCATAGCCATTATCCGTCATATAGCTTGCGGCCCTAGCCGACAGTTTGTCCAGACCGGCTCCGAGGACTAAATAAGGCCTGACCTTGCCGGGCGTCGGCTCCCAAAGAAGATTCAGGGAAAACGACATATGCTTCGCCGATTTGATCGTTACGGTGTCCTGGTCCGAAGGATCGATCAAAGTCATATCGGCGGCCAGGGTGGACTGTCCCCGAAGCTCGATCCCCAGGCGGTCATTCAAGAAATAGGCGAAGGCGGCTCCGAAGTCCAGCGGCGTATGGGCGGGCGTGACCGGAAAATCGTTGCTCTCCATGACATAATCTTCGGCGGAGCCGTAAGCGAAGACGTGGTTCATTCCGCCGCAGAGGGTGAGCCTATATTTTTTCGTCTGTCCGAAGGACGCCGCGGCGCACAGGATTAAAAGAACAACGAACAACTTCGCTTTCATAATATCGCTCTCCTCTGCCTGATTAGACATTCGGACTCCGGATTTCTTTTCCCGGCATTTCGGCTGCGTTCTGTGTCCTATCGGCCGCGGCCTACATCTTCCAGGTCCCGGCCACGATCAGATTCGCCCCTGTGATGGCTCCCGCCTCGTCCGAAGCCAAAAACGAGACCGCCTGGCCGACGTCGGCGAACGTCCCGAGCGTTTTGGGATTGACCTTGCCGCCGGAGGGAAGGGCTCCGCCCTCAAGGAGCCCCGGAGAGACCATGTTGATCGTAACGCCCGATCCCGCCTCGGCCGCGGCGGCCGTCCGCGTCAAAATCAGAAGGCCTGTTTTGGCGGCCGCGTAGGCGGTGATCGTCGGGAAAGCGACGAGCTGCTCGGCCCGGCTGTAGCCGATGTTGATGACCCTCCCCCATTTTTGCCGCAGCATCCCCGGAAGCGCGGCCTTCATACAAAAGAAGGAACCCTGAAGGTTGGCCCTCAAAATCATATCCCAGTCCGAGGCGCCGAGTTCCAGCCACGGTTTCATCAGGATGGGGCCGACGTTATTGACGAGAATATCGAGACGTCCGAATTTTTGTTCGACACGGCCGATGAGCGCGGCCGCTTCCTTTTCACTGGTCAGGTCCGCGCCCAGGGCGAAACTCTCTTTCCCCTTCTTCCGAATCAGGCGCGTCGTCTCTCCGGCCGCGCCTTTATCTTTCAAATAATGGACGGCCACTCCGGCCGCCTTCCCCGCCAGCCTGAGCGCGATCTCCCGCCCCAGCCCTTTTCCGGCGCCGGTGACAAGTGCATATCTTTTGAGGCTCATATCTCTCTTAGTATCCAATATTTTCCCGTTTGATTTCAAATGATTCCTGTGCTATAAGTTAGGGTTCGTATCTCTTTAAAAATACAAAAAATAATTATTCGAGGCGGATTCATGGCAGAGATAACACAACGAGTCATGGTCACCGGAGCCTCCGGCCAGATTGGCTCCGAGCTCCTCAAAGTCCTGCGCCAAAAGTACGGAAACGACAACGTTCTGACCGCCGATATCAAAAAACCGGCGGAGCCCTCCCTTCGCGATTCGGGACCTTTCGAATACTGCGATGTGACCGACCGGGAAAGAATCGAAGAGATCGTCTGCAAATATTCGATCAAGACGATCTGCCATTTGGCGGCCATTCTGTCCGCCACGGGCGAAAGAAATCCAAACCTCGCCTGGGATGTCAACGTCAACGGCACCTATAACATTTTAGAAACGGCCCGGACGAACGGCATCGTCCGCGTCTTCATTCCCAGCTCGATCGCCGCGTTCGGATCAGAGACTCCGCGAGAAAACACCCCCCAAGAGACGATCCTCCGGCCGAAGACGATGTACGGCGTCACGAAGGTGGCCGTCGAACTGCTCGGGGATTACTATGTGCGCCGCTTCAACCTGGATGTGCGCGGCTGCCGCTTTCCCGGCGTCATCAGTCACGAGACGCTCCCCGGCGGCGGCACGACGGACTACGCGGTCGCGATTTTCTACGAAGCCGTCAAACATGGAAAATACACCTGTTTTTTAAAGGCAGACACACGGCTGCCCATGATGTACATGCCGGATTGTCTGAAATCGATCATGGACCTCATGGAGGCCGACTTCTCCCGCCTCCGCCACCACACCGACTTCAACGTGGCGGCCATGAGCTTCACCCCGGCCGAGCTCGCCGCGGAGATTAAAAAGCACATCCCTGAATTCGTCTGCAATTATGAGCCTGATTTCCGGCAGGCCATCGCCGAGTCCTGGCCGGTGTCGATCGATGATTCGGCGGCCCGGAGAGAATGGGGCTGGAAGCCCGATTACGGCCTGGCGGCCATGACGAAAGACATGCTCGCCGCCCTCGCCAAGCGCCAGGCCGAAGGCAGGCTCAATTACTGAATCGCCGTCTGGGCCAACCCGGCCGCCACCGCCAGAGCAATCTTCGTCACGGAGGTTGCGAAACCCATGTTGAGCGTATCAAAGGTATCGGTCGTCTTATGATAATAAGGATTCGGCACGCCATAATCCTCGATCCCGCAGACGGCGCTGTAGCCCTGGTCCCAGAAAGGTGAATGATCGCTCCATTTTAAGCCAGAATTAACGACCCTGAGCAGATCGAGCGGAGCGTAGAGCGACGCGCAGATCGAAAAACGATTGGCCAGCCACTCCGACTGATTATTCACGACCAAGTCCAGGTCTTCGGGAAGACGGTCGGCATAGGCGATCATATCCATGTTGATGACGCTTATAATCTTTTCGCCGCGGGCTTTGGCCTGCTGGGCATAGTGTTTGCTTCCGTAAAGCCCCCATTCCTCGGCCGAGAAACAGATGAACTTCAGGGTAAAGTCGAACGAATAGCCGGCGAAGATCCTGGCCAGCTCCATGACAGCCGCCGTGCCGCTGGCGTTGTCGTCGGCCCCCGGCGCCTGCGTCAAAGCCTGATTGCTATAGGAGTCATAGTGGGCGCAGACAATGACGACATACTGGGGGAAGGTCTTCCCCGGCAGCTTGGCGACGATGTTTCTCGAATTGTATAGGTTGGAGGAAAAACTGAACGGATCGAATTCGCAAGCCAGGCCGTATTGGAGGAAATAGGCGGAGATATAATTGCCGGCCTGATCGCAATTCGGCGTCGAGGCGTACCGGGTCTGAAAATTCTGGAGGTTTAGGATGGAGTTGCTCAAGTTGGCGGTCGAAACCTGGTTTACCATCTGGGCGATGAGGGGATCATAAACGGGCGGCCTAAGAGTCCGCCCCATGATCCGGACGGGGGCGGCGGCCGTCTCGCCGCGAAATGAGAGGGACACATGGTCTTCGAGCGATATGCTCTTGAGATGAAAATCGGCCGGCAGAACTTCCCTTGCTTCGCGGCCGTCGTCTGTCCAGAAAAGGCAGGTTTGATCGTCCAGGACGAGCGAGCGGCCATATTTTTTAAGGATTTCAACATCGCCCGGCCTCGGAGTAAAGACAAGGAAATAGGACTTGCCGGCCGGCTCCGCATCGAGCACGTCGCAGGAGATTTTCAAACGAGCGAGGGTGTCCCGGGTGGCGCGCGGAATGGCTACGAGCCAGGATGACTCAAGCTCCTGGAGACCTCTGATGTGGGTTTGAAAACGAGAAGGGATTTTCGCCGCCTGGAGCTTATCGAGCCTGGCCAGGACGATGTCCGAGGACGGCGATATCGAGTGCAGAACGAACAGCAAAATTCCAAGAAAGAGGATTCCTTTGAAGGTTCGATTTCTGGTAATCATCAGGTCACCCCTTGAATTCTCACGAACAAATCAACTAACAACCGGCCCTCGAATATTATGACTCGGGTCCTGTCGCCGACGAGCCCCAGAGTTCTCGCTCATCACCCACTTTCGGGGGGTCCCATTCGCGTCGAACTCTGGGGCGCCCCCATCGGCGCCACCCGATCTCTTGAAATAGAAATTAAAGTGTTCGACGGTCAAAATTAGCAGATCTTGCCTTGGAATGCAAGACGTGAAAGAATGAATATCGGGAGGCTTCCGATGAAAATATTTCTTTCTCTATTAAGTCTGGTCATCCTTCTGCTGCCCGCTATCGGCGCGGAGAACAAGGTCCGGCCGGCGCACACGTATTCGATTGTGGCCCTGGACAAGAATACGGGCGAGCTGGGTGTCGCCGTCCAGTCCCATTGGTTTTCGGTCGGGGGGCTCGTGCCCTGGGCCGAGTCCGGCGTCGGCGCCGTCGCCACCCAATCATTCGTCGAACCGTCGTACGGCCCTCTCGGTTTGGAGCTGATGAAGGTCGGCAAGAGCGCCGATGAGGCTCTGGCCGCGCTTCTCAAAGCCGACAGAAACGAATCTGTCCGCCAAGTGGCCATGGTCGACGGGCAGGGCAGAACGGCGGCCCATACGGGAAAAAATTGTATCGCCGAAGCCGGCCATTACCTCGGCGAAGGCTTTTCCTGCCAGGCCAACATGATGCTCAAAAATACAGTCTGGAAGGCCATGGCCCGGGCGTTTGAAACGACAAAGGGCGAGTTGGCCGACCGTTTGATCGCGGCTCTCGAAGCGGCGGAAAAAGAAGGCGGCGACATTCGAGGGAAACAGTCGGCGGCCATCATCGTCGTCAAAGGGAAGAGCTCGGGAATCTGGTGGAAGGACAGGATCTACGATCTGAGGGTCGAAGACCATGTCGCGCCGGTCCCGGAGCTCAAGCGGCTTCTCAAACTCAACAAGGCCTACAACCGAATGAATCAGGGCGACGACTTCCTGACCGAAAACAAAGTGGCCGAGGCGTTGAAAGAATACGCGAAAGGGATGGAAATTTATCCGGACAATCCCGAGATGATCTTCTGGCCGGCCGTGACTCTGGCCTCGACGGGAAAAATCGAGGAGAGCCTGCCGCTCTTCAAGAAAGTCTTCGCCATCGATTCCAACTGGGCTCTTTTGCTCGAGCGTTTGCCGAAGGCCGGCCAATTTCCGAACGACGAAAAGCTTTTAAAGAAAATATTGTCCGAGGCGGCCAAGAAATAGAAAGAAGGATCATCAACGATCGTTGACGTAAGGGGAAGAAATGCGAATCAGAGGCGAGCTTTTTGTGTCCTGCCGAAGAGGATTGTGCAAACGTTTTCTCTAGGAACCCCGGAGAAATGTCAACCGCGGTCTATTTCGTGCGCACGATGGCGACGAAGCCTCCCCCCGGTGCGAGGTCGATCTCAAGCGCCGCCCCGGCGGCGACCGCGCGGCTCTCGATCCGAACCGCGTTGGGCTCCTCCTCGTTCATCGAGCCGTCGGCGAACAACTTGACATCGTGTCCTCCCTTCCCCAGGACGCCGAGGGGGACCGAGATCCGGCGCGCGTTTTCGTTCGTGATCCCGCCGAGGTACCACTTCGCACCGCTGCGCCGGGCCACGACCATGTATTCCCCCGCCTGCCCCGCGAGGAACCGGGTTTCATCCCAAGTCACCGGGACCTCCTCCAGGAATTCCAGGCCCGGCTGACCCTCGTAGGCCTCCGGGGTGTCGCAGAGCTGCGGCATCGGATTCTCGTAGACGACGTAGAGGGCCAGATGGTGGCATCGCGTCCCCAGGACGACGGGCTTGTCGCGGCGGGGCCGGAACGCACTCCGGGAGACCGACCGGAAGCCGCCGAGATGGTAATCATGCGGCCCGGCCAAAGCGCGGGTGAACGCCACGTCGACGTTGTGCCCGGGCGTGCATTTCATACTCCACTTTAGGTACTCAAGGTTCAGGCTTCCTTCCCTGTTGAAGAGGTTGGGGAAGGTCCGGTGCTCTCCGCTCGGCTTATAGGATCCGTGGAACTGGATGTGGAGGCCGTGCCGGGAGGCCGATTCGAGGACGCGCTCGCAGAAGCGGACCATGTCTTGGTCGTCCCGGTCGAGGAAGTCCACCATGAGCCCGCTGATCCCCCAGGACTGGTACGTCGAGAACGCCTCCTCCAGCCGCGCGGCGAGGGGCTTCCAGTGGACCCACAGGCGGATCCCAACCCCCTTGTCCTTGGCGTAGGCGATGATCTTCGGCAGCTGCAACTCGGGGCGGGGCGTCAGGATGTCGGTGTCGGGGCCGGGATAGAAGTCCTTCTGGGTCTGCATGTACCAGGGCCGGTCGTCGCTCACGACGGCGTGATAGGCGATGCCGTGGCGCGCGCAGAAATCGATGTATTCGCGGTGGTATTCAAACCTCATGCCGCTCGTCTGGGGCAGGCCCTCTTCGGCCGTCCCGTTCCACCAGTGCCAGGTCGTCTTTCCCGGCATGGGCCACGGAGGATTCCCGCTCGGGGGATCGTTCAGGCAGACGAGAAGGTTGCTGGCGATCTGGGCTCCTGCCTCGTCGGCGAGCCAGATGACGCGCCAGGGGCTCGTCAGGGGCGCCGGCCCGGCGACGGCGACCCCGGGTCGGTCGAGCCGCGGGGACAGGACCGCCTGGAGCACCGGCGTGCCGGCTTCCGGAGCGCGCCGCAGATACATCCCGGCGAAGTTCCGCAGGGCGGCCTCGGTCAGGGCCGCCGATACGCCGTCCGGCCAGACCGCGAGAACGGGCATTTCGATGTAGGCCTTCTCCGGGATCAGGGCCAGCGGAGTCCGCGTGTGGAGATGCTCGTGCGACCAGGCGAAGGAATCGGTGGAGGTCATGAGAAGGGTAGGATTCCCGGCCAACCTGAACTCCGTCGACTCGGATTCGAGAACCACCTCGCCGAGGGCGGCCTGTTCGGGAAAGCTGTAGCGGAACGCGACGCCGTCGTCGTAGGCCCGGAGCTCGAGGGTCCAGACGATCCCCGCGCGGTTCTTGAGATGCACGACCGCCCGGCAGAAATCGTTGCGGACGATCCGGCTTTTCCCCCACGGCATCTCGAAGGTCTCGTCCACGCGATCCTTCCTGACGTCCACGATCCCGGCCTCCCGGGCGACCTGTCCGGCGCCGGCCAGCGCGATGTCCAGGGTCGACGGCTCGACGATCCGCCGGCCCGCGCGCTCGACCGAATACGCCAGGCGCCTGCCCGACGCGTCCTCGATGACCTGGAGGACGATCGCGTTCTTCCCATCGGGAGAGGCCACAGTCACGCCCCGCGCCCCGCCGCGGGCGCACGACGAGCCCAGCATCGCGGCGGCCATAAGTGGGAGAAGGATCCGGAATCTCGTGTTTGCCATGCTTTCTTGACCTCTGCTGTCGAAATTATGGACCAGGGCCCCGGAAAAAAGCAAGCGCCAGAATCCAGGGAGCTGTGGGTCTTGAGAGTTGCATGCCAGCAAATTAAAAGCTATATTTTCCGCGTAAACGTGTCCCACGGAGGGCCTGGATTTCGCCGGCCTCTGCGATGCGAAGAGAGGCCGGCCTGGGATTGCGGGCGGCCGACCTTCTACCCCGGCAACTACAAGACGGGAGACCGCCAGGGCGGGCCGTACGAGATCCTTCGCTTCGTTCAGGATGACCCGGAGGTTCAGGCCGCCATTTCACTTCGCTCTTGACGACGAGACTTTATTTAATGCGTTCGTCTTAATTCCTGAGGCGGGCCAGGTCGAGGAGAAACGCGTACTCCATGGCCGTTTCTTTGAAGCGCGCGAAGCGGCCCGAAGCGCCGCCGTGCCCGGCTTCCATGTTGGTGTGGAGGACGAGCAGGTTCTTGTCCTTCTTCAAGGCCCGCAGCTTGGCCACCCACTTGGCCGGCTCCCAGTACTGGACCTGGGAGTCGTGCAGGCCGGTCGTCACGAAGAGGGCCGGGTATTTCTTAGCTTCGACGTTGTCGTACGGTGAATAGGAAAGCATATAATCGTAATATTCCTTGTTGTTGGGATTTCCCCACTCGTCATACTCGCTGGTCGTCAGGGGGATCGAGCTGTCGAGCATCGTCGTGATGACGTCCACATACGGGACGGTGGCCACGACGCCCTTGAAAAGTCCGGGGGCCATATTCACGACCGCGCCCATGAGCAGCCCCCCTGCGCTCCCGCCCATGGCGAAGAGCTTCTCCGGACGAGTGAATCTTTCCGCGATCAGGTATTCCGCACAGGCGATGAAATCGGTGAAGGTGTTCTTCTTTTTAAGGAGCTTTCCGTCTTCATACCAGGACCGTCCCATTTCCTGCCCGCCTCGGATGTGGCCGATGGCATAGACAAAGCCGCGGTCGAGGAGACTCAGCCGGACAGAACTGAAGGAGGCGTCCGTGCTCGCGCCATACGAGCCGTAGCCGTAGAGCAAAAGCGGGTTGAGGCCGTTCTTCACCAGGCCTTTCCGATAGACCAGGGAGATGGGGACCTTGACGCCGTCCTTGGCCGTCGCCGAGAGCCGCTCGGCATGATAATTGTTCGGGTCGAAGCCGCCGAGGACCTCTTCCTGCTTGAGAAGCTTTTTTTCGTGGGTTTTCATGTTGTAGTCGAAAACCGAGTTGGGAGTCGTGAGCGAGGTGTAGCCGTAGCGCAACAATTCCGTGTCAAACTCGACATTCGTCGAGGGGTAGGCCATATACGTTTCCTCTCCGAAATCGAGATCATGCTCGGATTTGTCGCTCCACAGAATGACGCGGAGATGGGTCAGCCCGTTTTTCCTCTCTTGGACAACCAGATAATTATCGAAGATGACGAAGTTCTCCAAGAAGACATCCGGCCGATGGGGAATGACCTCGGTCCAGTTTTCCTTCGCCGGCGCTTTGAGCGGCGCTTCCATGAGCCTGAAGTTTTGAGCTCGATCATTGGTCCGGATGTAAAATTTATCCCGGAAATGCTCGGCGCTGTATTCGAGATTTCGCTCCCGGGGCTGGATGATTTTGAATTCTCCGTCCGGATGGTCGGCATCGAGAAAACGGTATTCATCCGAGAGGGTGCTGTTGGCGGCCAGGATCAAATATTTTTTTGACTTGGACTTATAGACACCCACGTCGAAAGTTTCGTCTTTTTCCAGATAGACTTCCTTATCCGAGGAAACGGGGGTTCCCAGGACATGCTTGGCGATTTTGAAAGGCCGCAACGTTGTCTCGTCCTTGAGCGTATAAAAGACCGTTTTATTGTCATTCGTCCAGGCCGCCGATCCGGTCGTCGTCGGAATTTCGTCCGAAAAAACCTTCCCTGTGGCCAGGTTTTTAAAATGAATCGTGTACTTTCTCCGGCTGACGGTATCTACGCCGTAGGCGATCAGTTTGGTGTTGGGGCTGACCGATAATCCGGAGACCTGAAAATAACTGAAACCCTTGGCCATCTCCGGCGCGTTGAGGAGGATCTCTTCGGGCGCTTTCAGCTGTCCCTTTTTCCGGTAATAAAGAGGATACTCTTTGCCTTCCTCGAAGCGCGTATAATAGTAGTAGCCGTCCATTTTGTAGGGCACGGACATGTCCGTTGGCTTGATCCGGCCGACGATCTCTTTGTAGAGCGCTTCCTGGAGCGGCTCGGTCGGTTTCAGGGCGGCTTGGAGATACTCGTTTTCCGCCTTGAGATATTCGATGACTTTGAGGTTGTTCCGCTCGTTCAACCAGTAATAATTATCGAGGCGCGTCTGGCCGTGGGCGGTCAATTCCTTTTTGATCTTTTCGGCAAGCGGGGGCTTGACGGCCGCTTCCCCGGGCTTTTCGCCGGGCCGGCAAGCCGGATTGAAAACGAAAAGGAACAAAACCAAAGCGGCCGTCAAAATGAGGCCGGCCCAATTCTTGCGATCGCGGAAATATTTCATTTTCCCTCCCTGATGGAATAATTTACCGTTGAGAGCGCTAAATAGATGTCATTCTGAACGAAGTGAGGAATCCCGTTCTTGTGGCAACAATGAGATGTTTCGCTTCGCTCAACATGACAAGGATGCAAACAACGATATGCTATCCATAATAAGAATCATATCATTTCGTTATGTTCAAATTTTCAGCGCGGCGATCATCCGATCCAGATAGCGCGATTTCATTTGCCGGCTGGCCATGGCCTGTTTGAGGGGCGGAAGCTTGAGGATGACGCCCAGGATAGCCGCCAGGGCCCGATGGCTGGCCAAAGCCTGGTTGTCAAAAATGAGGTTCTGGAGTTTCCCCCGTTCGATGGCCATCAGGACGGCTTTGTGGGTGGAATTCAAAGGCGTGATCACACGCTCCGGCCTCGATTCGAGGCGGATGTTTTTTGTCTTGCAGACGCGGACGCAGACACCACACCCCAGGCAGATATCGCCTTCCAGCTTGGCTCTCTTCTTTTTCGGATGGGCCGGATCGTTGGCCGAAACCAAAGTCATGGCTTCGACGGGACAGACCGCGACACAATCGCCGCATCCGGTGCAGGAGGCATCGATCACCGGGACGAAATTCGTGGTATGGACCGGTTGCACAAGGCCGAACCGGCGCGCGGCGATCAAAGCCTCGCAGCAACAGCCGCAGCAGTTGCAGATGAAGCTGACCCTTTTTCTCACATTCTCGCCGAACTGGACGAGATTATGTTCATAGGCCAGTTGGAGAAGGTCGAGCCCTTCCTCGACGCCGACCGGCCGGGCAAAACCATGTCTGGTCAGCGCGGCGGCCGTGGCGTTGAAGGTCAGGCAGATCTCGCGCGGGGCACCGCATGCCCGGCCGACATGCTCCATTTTATGGCGGCAATAACAAAGGCCGACGCCGCGATGGGACGCGGTTTTGATGACCTCGCTCGCCCGCTCGTAGTCCAAAACATGGAGGGAGTTCTCATTCGACAGGACGGGCTCGTGGACAAAGGCCCGTCCGAGCTGCGTTTCGCCCTGGACGAAGAGGGCCTTGATGAAATCCTCTTCGACCGTGATGTATTGATAGTAAAGCTCGGCCAGGAGTTTCTGGTCGATGTCCCCGCGCAGCCGCATCATCGAGAACTCGAAGAAGCCGGCCATGGGCGGCGGCAGGACATAATACTGCTTTTTCCGGCCGGCAATATCGAGGAGGATGGCCCGGCTCGAAAGAGCGTCCAGGATCTTCCGCGCTTCGGCGAGGCTCATTTTCCAGGCGCGAGCGGCCGTCTCCGCGGTGAACGGTTTGATGGGCAGCAGCGCGACGAGCGAAGCTTCTTTTTCGCTGAAGAGCAGGCCGAGGATCTTGAACAGGACTTCGGACGGCGGAGCTCCCTGTGGGTGTCGGTTGAGCCGTTTGACAAGCTGTGCGTAGCCGGATCTCGCTGTCTGGTGCGCCATGCCGTCATTCATATCAAAAAAAAGGCCCGAAAGGCAAATAGAATATAACACCCAAAATTGATATAAATGCATCTCATCTAGAAGATTGGAATTCCGGGACATGCCCGGAAAATTCATGGGACACAATCCCTTTTCGAGAGAAAAGGGTTATGTCCCGAATTTTCCGGATCGTGTCCCCGGAATTCCGCCTCACGGCCATCGGCAATTTTGGGAAACAAGAATAGGGTACACATACGGTATGTGTACCTAAACAAACAAATATTGATTTGTCCGGGAATAATTCCTATAATCGGGGATTCGCCGAGAGAATCGATGGCCGACGAAAACGGGAAGAAGCCTCTGGAGCTGAGCCGGGAGCTCGGCCTCATCGCCGCCATCGCCTGCGGCGTCGGCTCGATCATCGGCTCCGGCATTTTCAAGAAGCCCGCCCTCATGGCTTCCCAATTGGGCTCCCCCCAACTCCTCATTCTCGTCTGGATCGTGGCGGGCGTCATGACCCTCTTCGGCGCCCTGAGCATCGCCGAAGTCTCCGGAATGTTCCAGGATCCGGGCGGCCAGTACATTTATTTCAACAAAGGCTTCAACAGATTCGTCGGGTATCTCTACGGCTGGGCGGTCTTCATCGTCATCCAGACCGGCTCCATCGCCGCGATCGCCTACGTTTTCTCGGACTCGCTCGGCTACTTCGTCAAATTTCCACGGCTGCCCGCGGCCTGGGAAAACTTCGCCGTCCCCATCCCCTTCATCGGAAATATGACGCCCTTCAAGTTCATCGGACTCAAGCTCTCGACCATCGCCCTCATCGTTTTCCTGACGTCGATCAATTATCTCGGCGTCAAATTCGGAAGCGCCATCCAGGTCGTTTTTTCAACACTCAAGGTCGCCGTCATCGCCGGCATCGTCGTTCTGGCCTTCACTCTGGGCCACGGCAGCTTCGGGAATTTCACCCAATCGGCACCGTTGGCCGCGGCCGCCGGATCGCCCCCGGTCTTCCTCATGTTCATCATGGCCATGGCCGGAGCGTTCTGGGCCTATGACGCCTGGATCAATGTCACTTATATGTCCGGCGAAATTCGGAACGTCCAGAAGAACCTGCCGAAAGCGATCGCCATCGCCGTGATGATCGTCATCGTCGTCTATGTCCTGGTCAACTTGGCCTATATCTACGTCATCCCTGTCTCCGATATGGCCCAGAAATACGTCCAGGCCGAAGCCGGCGGAGGGAACTACCTGGTCGCCATCGATGTGGCCAACAACTTTCTGGGAAAATGGGGCAGCGCTTTGATCGCCGTGGCCATCATGATCTCCACCTTCGGCGCCGTGAACGGGACGACGATGATGTCCGCCCGGGTCTATTTCGCCATGGCCCGGGAAAAGCTCTTCTTCCGGAAACTCGGTAACGTTCACCCGCGCTACAGAACGCCGGGCAATTCGCTCATCGTCCAGGGGATATGGGCCTCGGTGCTCGTCCTGAGCGGGACGTTCGACCAGCTCACGGACATGCTGATCTTCGTCAGCTGGATTTTTTACGCCCTCGGCGCGTTAAGCGTCTTCACCCTTCGGAAAAAGATGCCGGATTTTCAGAGGCCGTACAAGGTCTGGGGATATCCCGCGACACCCATCCTTTTTATCGCTTTCGCCTCGGTCTACATCGTCTTTACGCTCTATTCGGACATCATGAACTATACGAGCGGCAAAGCCCCCATCATCAATTCGGTTATGGGACTGGCCTGGGTGGCGATCGGCATCCCGGGCTATATTTACTGGTCCCTCAAGCGGAAAAAAACAACTTAAAGCCGGAGTCGAACTTCCGAATTATGAGGAGGCCTTTATGAAGAGAAAAGAATTCATGAGAAGCGCAGCCCGGGCGTGCCTGGCCTGCGCCGGCGGATCGGTTCTGGGCGCTCAGACGGCAAAGCCGCCGGAGCAAACTGAACAGGACCGAAAGGCGCGCAACGCCGAAAAACGTTTCAAGGAAAACTATATCCGCACGCTCATGGAAAACATGGAAAAACACCTCGATGAGAAGACCCGGACAAATCTCATGGAGGACTGCGGCCGGGCCTGCGCCCACCGGGGCCCGCTTTTCGCCCAGGCCCAGAAATACAAGGGGGACGTCCGAGGTTTTGTCCAGGACATGGCCAAACTCGTGGGGAAGGAAAACGCCGTCCTGGACGGCGACACGGTCCGGTGGTCCTATCCCCGCTGTTACTGTGAGCTCGTGGCCGAAGGACCGGAGCGCCTTCCCGGGACGTACTGTTTTTGTTCGGTGGGCTGGGTCCTGGAAATGTTCGAGACCGTAGCGCAGAAACCAGTCCGGGTCGAACTTCTCCAGTCGGTCAAACGAGGCGCCTCATCCTGCAAATTTCTCGTCAAGCTTTGACGATGCCCGCACGCGTCCCAACGGCCTTCGTGAATATTGGAAATTTGACTTAGAATTTCATTCGTAGAGATCATTATATAACTATATTAAACTTTATCTTGCTTTATATAAATAAATATCCTATATTGGAAATGAGATGAAAGACCAAAAGACGATGTTTGCCGTCAAGATGGATGATGCCGTCGTCGAGCGGGTTAAAAGCTTTTGCCGGGAGCGAGGAGTGAAATACGGTTTTTTTGTCGAGAAAGCGGTCGTCGAGCAGATGGCCCGCGAAGAGCTTAAAGAGGACATCCTCGACATGAAAAATTTCCGCGACCTCGAGCTTCAAGCTGTTTCCCTCGAAGAATATCTGAAGAAGCGCCGTGTATGACGTCTTCCTTCTCCCTCCGGCTCGGAAAGACCTGGATGGACTCGAAGTCCGAATCTTCCGACAGATCCTCAAAAAGATCCGTGCGTTAAGGGAAGAGCCGCGTCCGCACGGATGCCTCAAGTTGACGGCAGAGGAAGGCTATCGCCTGCGCACGGGCGATTACCGCATTTTATACCGAATTGACGATGGAGCTAAACGAATATTCATCTACAGAATCAAACACCGCAAGGACGCCTATCTCGATTAGAGTGACGCTGCGATTCTAACCTCCCGAAATTGCCGATGGAAATGGGAACTCGCTGATATTTTTATCGTTGCGAGCAACCGAAGGGAGCGTGGCAATCCAAAATAAGAATTTTATTGTGGAGATCGCCACGGCATCTTCGATGCCTCGCGATGACTTCGATGGATCGCCACGTCGCTCCGCTACTCGCGATGACGGGCTCTATCTATGATTTCGGGATTCTCGCTCATTTTGACTTATCCCTTTTTTGTTGTTATATTTACGGCAGATCGATAAACGTCTTTTCTGTGGCCGATGTATAAAATGGAGATGACGTTTTCAGTTCTGTCGATGGAAAAGACGATTCGGTAATCGCCGAAGCGATATCGATAAAGGCCTTTCAACACTCCTGTGAGCGGCTTCCCCAAATTCGCCGGATTCTCGGAAAGATGGTTTTTGACCCGATCGACGATTTTTCCGGCGATCTGCCGGTCCAGCAGTTTCAAATCGTCCAGAGCCTGCTCATGCCAGCGGACGTTAAAGACCAAGCTCTTTCTCCACTTCTTCAGTGGTTAGATATCGCGCGTTCTTTTGGTTGAGTCTTTCGAGGGCGGCATAGCCATCTTCCAATTCTTGAAGGGACTCTTCGATCATTTCTTGAAGGAAAGAACTCTTGGTCCTTCTGGTTTTTTTGGCCAGAATGGTGAGCCGTTTGAAGACGTCCTCGGGCAATCTTAAGCTTAGCGTAGCCATATTGAACCTCTGTAATACAAATAATACACGTAGACAGAAATGTCAACAAAAAAATTAGCGCAACGAAATTTCATTATTGTCGTGAAGCGGGAGGACTCGTATCTCGGCCAATAAATATCTCGTCATCTCGAGCCGGTCGACGACTCCGCGCTTCGAAACGAGCTTCGGCGTCACGGCCTCTCCAAGAACGAGCGCCGCCCGCTCTCGTTAGCGGAATTGGCCGGCAAAATCAAACTTGGGATCAAAAGGATTTTAGAAATAATCGTTCGGCCATCTGCTCGGGAAAAAAGCGCTTCTTGACGTCGCGGGATTTTCGACTTAGTATGATCGGAGGGGAAATAACTTTAGGACGAGGGCATGAGTTTTGATCCGATTTCCAAAACAAGGAAGTTATTCTTTTTTTTAAAAAGCTGCGGCCAACCTAAAAGGCTCGTTCCGGTTTTTTTATCGGCTGCGACGATTTTGCCGGCCGTTCTCGGATTATTGCTGGCGCGGCCCCCGCGGCTTCCAATCCCGACGTCACCTTCGTCCCCGGAGTTGGCGCCGTCCGCTTTCCGCATGAGCTCGATTCCGATCCGTGCCGTCATGGCGGCCGCCGGAGACGAGGATCTTCCTGAAATTACGTCCAAACTCAAATGCCTCAACGTGAATTGCGTTCAACTCGTTCTCTGGCCTCAGATCACGACGGACGGCCGGATGATCGAATACTGGGAGAGCACGAATTATCCGAATCCGCCCACGGCCGATCAGATCGCTGCCGTCTCCGACCAGACTGAGTCGGTCCTGGTCAAGGCCGTTCAAAAGTGGCACCGGAAAGGATTCCGTGTCTTCCTTCTGACGTATCACGAGCGATTGGGCGACCACCATGCTTATGCTCGGGGATTCAAGGGAGATTTCGGCGATTTCCTGAATCGGGCCAAGGAGATTGCCGTCAAATGGGCCCGCATTGCCGAGCAGAATAAGGTGGAGCTTTACGCTCCCCGCAAGGAACTTCAACTATGGTGTGGCCCACGAAAAAGCCAGGAATGGGACCTGGACATCCTTTCTGAAGTTCGAAAAGAATACAAGGGAAAATTGGTCCTCGGCATTCCCTTCCTTTATATATGGGACCGCTTGAATTCAGAAGTTTACGAGCAAGAGCCTGTCCTGATGGAAATCCCGGGTTATGACTACCTCGGTGTGGACTTCTACGGGAGCGATGTGGACACTTTTGACGAGCTCAGGGCCTTTTATGCCCGATTCCTCATAAGAATCCAAGAACTCCGGTCGCAGCTTGGAGTCCTGGGCGTCGTTTATGAAGAACTCGGCATTCCCCATCACGGCAACGAAGCATTCTGGAATGATCCGATGCTCAGCGCCGATAACATCATGACCCGCATTTATGACATCTTTTTTGGAATGAGCGCGGGACGGATCTTTGGATTTTGCCCCTGGATATGGGACAACAAGATATACGACCTGCCGGGGAACCGCAAAGAGTCTGTCGATCCGACATTAATCCTAAACCGGTATTACTCCAGCATCACGGCTCCCGTCTCATCTCTGGAAAATATCGCCGCACCCGTGGCAAAACAGGCGCCGCTGGACTTCCGGACTGGCCGTATCCTTTTTTTTGATGAATTCAACACCAATGCCCAATGGAATCTCAGTCCCGAAGCCCAAATCGCTCAGGGCGTCTTGGAAATCGTGGGAGAGGGTCACGCTTCGCTCCTCGATGAGGCGACTGTGAATTGGCGGGATTATGTCTTCAGCGGCAGGTTCAAACCGCTCGACGGCGAACTCGGAATCCAGATCAGAAACGATGACAGGGCCGAGGCCAATTACGCCATCATGATCAAACCGGCGGCCGAACTTCATCTGCTGAAATCGCAAGACCAACAAATAACCGTCCTCCGGGGAGTTTTTCCGCTCGTGGAATTCAACAAATGGCATACGTTCAGTATCTATGCCCGGGGCGGAGTGCTCGTCGTCTTCATCGACGGCGACCGGGTCGCAGACTACAACGACAAGAATCCTCTCCGCTGGGGAAATATCTCATTCCATGTCCGAGGCCAGGCCCTCTTTGATGACATTAAAGTGGAGGAGCTCGAGCTTTAAACCCCCACGGGCTTTTCTAGCTCAACAAGCCCAACTTAATAAATCTTTTCGAGTTTGATGCCGCGGTAATACTTTTTCAAAATCTCGCTGTAGGTTGAGCCCTTCTGGGCCATGCGGTAAGCGCCGACCTGGCAGAGGCCGACGCCATGCCCCCAGCCTTTGCCCGAAAAAATAAAATGGGTGACGCGGCCTTCCTCGTCCTTCTCGCGGTCGATGACAAAGAGCGTATCCCGGAGGTTCAGGACTTGGCGGATCTTCAGGCCCTTGACCCGGACCTGGCTTTCCTGGCCGATGATCGAAAGCTCGATCACTCTCTTGGAGGCGCCTCTTTCCTGGGGGATCAAATCGATGAGTTTTCCTATCGGATAATACTGGTTGATCCGGGTTTCAAGGTCCTCCCGTGAGACGCGGATATCCCAGCGGTGGTACTTCGACGGTTTGTCCAGAATGTTGGTGATGGGTGAGAAGACAACTTGAAGAAGCCTTATCTTCCCGTCCCCTTCGACCCATTTGACGACATCTCCGCCGGAAAGCTCGAACGAGGGCGTGGGCGAGACCGCTTCATCGATATTCCTGAACAGGAACAGGTTCGGAGAAAGTTCGAATTGCTTCGTTTCTTCGCCCTCCACGACTTCTAGTTTATTCTTGACCAGGTTTTTTATATACCCCTGATGATAGAAATCCCTGTAGGTTGAAATGACTTTGGCCAGGTAATAGGCCGCCTCGGCCCTTGTCAAGAGGCGCGTCCTGTCTCCGATATCCGGGGAATCCGGATAGATCCCGGAGACGAGGAAATAGGCCAGGGAGCCTTTTTCCTCGGGCCGAAGTCCGGGAAAATCTCTCACGGCTTGCTCCCTTTCGCTTCTTCCGACCAGGGTTTGCACTCGTTCCTGCCACTGGAAGCCTTCGACGACAAACCGGACGAAGGCGATAAAATTCAGAGGCGTCTCTTCGGGCGCGAACTTTTCGTTCTTTTTCCCGAGCTGGACCAGGGCTTTCCGGATCCAGTCCGCAACCTCGCCGGCGGAAGCGGATTCCTTGAAATAGACAGGGTCCGTCTCCTGGGGAACGATATCCAGCGCCATGAGATAAGCCAGTCGGGGACTGATGTTTGATCCCGCAATTTGAACAAACGGCAGCACGGCCTGACTCCGGAACTGCCATTCCTGTTCGTTCTCCAGGACGCACTCTGTGCTTTTCAGGTAAGGGACGGAATTGCCCTCGAACATATTTTCAATATCCTCGGTGCTGCCTCCGCAGGTGCTGGTGTAAAGAGCGTTGATCAATTTTCCGTCATAGACGGCGACCTCTCCCCTGGTCTCCTCGATTGCCTTAGTGCTCAAAGGGTGTTCGATGCTCATACCCTCGTAAACCTGGGAGACGGGTGTCGAGAAAAGGTCGAAGCCTAAATCTTCGAACTGTCCGATATTTTTCAGACCATATGTGCGGGCGGCGATCGCCTGAGCTTTCTGGGCTTCGATTTCGCCGAAATCATAGGGTGATAACTCCCCTGGGACGACGCCCTTCAGGTAATCCTCGAGGTTCAAGGTATTGATCAAAAGGATTCCCTTTTGGCTGCCCCGGAGGATGAAAATCCCCCGATAATTTTTACCGCCATAAGATAAATAGCTTTCGGGACTGGCAGGGATGAAATAGAGCGATGTTTGCGGGTTCAAGTCGAGGAGCTCGTCATTGACCAGAACCCACTGAGGCTTGGATGTCGGCTCCGTAACCTCCTCCCGGAGAATCCAGGCGTCCTTGATGCCGATCTGGGTCAACTTTTTTATGAAATCCAGGGCTTTGCCCCGGGTCAAGAAGTCTCCGACCCGAACCTGGTAAATGCCTTCCAGGCCGTTTTCTTTGTCCTGGGTCACATAGACCCGGTTTTCGATCTTGGCCCTCAGCTTTTTGGCCGCTTCTTCGACATCTTCCTTTTTTTTCGACTGGGAGACCTGGACGACGAACTTCTCGGTAAGTTTCTCCTTTTGGCCTTTGACCAGGACTTCTCGCACATCTTCTGCCAGGAGTTTATAATTTCCTTTAACTTGATATATCTTCATTCCGGAAGAAGCATGAATCCGGATGTCCTCCAGGTTAATCCCAAGGGCGATCCGGATGATGGGCTTTTGAATGAGAAACCCATGAAAGAAGAGATTCTCTTTGCCGAATTCGGACGGTTTTCCAGCGAAGAAGAACAAGACTAAGAAGCTGAAAATAAAGTATTTGTAGTTCTTCCGGATGATTTTTGGCATTTGCTGATTTTTAAACTTGATTATACTATTAGCAGATTTTAAAGGATTTGTCAAGAAAAATATTCTATCTGTGCTACCTCTTAAAAATATATACTATATATTGTAGTTTTCCTTAAATCAAATCTGGCTTACAATACAGGAAACCTTTCCGGATGTCAAGACCGACCTCATTTTTCCGCGACTTTGACTTTTAAGAAGAATCCGCTATAATCTCTCTTCTTCAATTTCAATCCGCATTAAGGATAGGCCATGTCAAACATCGGATCATACGAAGAACGCTCGAGAGACTTCGCCTGGTCGATCTCCGAGAAGGAGCTTGAATATAGGCCGGGCGATGTCCTCAACATCGGCTGGTATTGCTCGGACCGGATCTGTCTTCAGGGCAAGGGCGCGAAGCTCGCCCTCCTCTGGGAAGGCTCGACCGGCGTCGAAAAGAGGTTCACCTACAATGACATCCGCCTGGCCGGCAACGCTATCGGTTCCTTTTTGCGCGGTTTGGGCCTCAATCCAGGGGAAAGAGTCTGTCTTTTCCTGGACAGAGTCCCCGAACTCTATATCGGTCTCCTGGGCATTCTTAAAACGGGCGCCATCGCTCAGCCCCTTTTTTCGGCGTTCGGCGACGAATCGCTCTTTGTCAGGCTGGACAATGCCCAGACCTCGGCAATCATCACTCAAAAAAAACACGCCCCCAAGGTCCGCAAGATCCTCGATAAGCTGCCTCATTTGAGGCATATTATCATCGTCGACTATGACGGCAAAACACCACTTCGGGAGCGTGAAGTCTCCTTTTCCCTCGAGAAAGCCGTGCCCGTCGAAAATTTTGACATCCATCCCACCAAAGCCGAATCGCCCTCCATTCTTCATTATACTTCCGGCACGACCGGCCAGCCCAAAGGGGTCAAGCACGTTCATTACTCGCTCATATCGCAATACTTAACAACCAAATGGGTTCTTGACCTTCAGGACGACGATATTTACTGGTGCACGGCCGATCCCGGCTGGGTCACGGGCACATCCTACGGCATCATCGGCCCCTGGAGCATGGGCGTCACCCAGTGCGTCCTGGATGCCGGCTTTTCAGCCGACGCCTGGTATAAATTCATCGAGAAATACAGAATCACCATGTGGTACTCCGCCCCAACGGCCATCCGCTCCCTGATGAAAGCCGGCGAAGAGGTCGTCAAAAAATATGACCTTTCCTCGCTGCGCCACCTGGCCAGCGTAGGTGAGCCCCTCAACCCGGAAGCCGTCATCTGGTCGGAACGCGTCTTCAACAAGGCTTTTCTCGACACCTATTGGCAGACCGAGACAGGCTCGATCATGATCTCGAACTACCCCGGGATGAAGATCAAGCCGGGCTCTATGGGAAAACCCTTTCCCGGGATTATAGCCACGGTCCTCGACCCCAAATCCCATGAGCCCTACGGCGAAACCGGGAAGATTGGCCTCATCGCTTTAAAGCCTGGCTGGCCGTCCATGATGAGGGCTTATTGGAACAACGAAGAAGCCTATAAGAATAAATTCAAGAACAACTGGTATCTGACGGGCGACCGGGCCAGCATCGACAAAGAAGGCTATTTCTGGTTCGTCGGCCGCGACGACGACGTCATCAACACCGGCGGCCATCTCGTCAGTCCGTTCGAAGTCGAATCCGCCCTTCTCGAGCACCCGGCCATAGCCGAGTCGGCCGTGGTCAGCAAACCCGACCCGATCAACATGGAAGTCGTCAAGGCGTTCGTAGCTCTCAAGCCCGGATTCGCGGCGAGCGCGGACCTGGAGCTCGAAATCATGAACTTCATCCGGAAAAAGCTCTCGTCTTTGGCCATGCCGCAAGAAATCGAGTATGTCGAATCGCTGCCCAAGACGCGGAGCGGCAAGATCATGCGGCGGATCCTCCACGCCAAGGAATGGGGCGAGGAGATCGGCGACACCTCGACGCTCGAAAATGATTAATACAAACGCGTTAAATATTTCCATATTGTCATCGCGAGCGAAGCGTGGCGATCTCCACAATAAATTCTTGCTTGGAGATTGCCGCGTCGCAGGAGCTCCTCGCAATGATAAATAATATGGCGCGCCTGTAAAAATCTCCCGATATTCCTCCCTAGAGGGGAGGAATGAAATGGGATATAATTCTCTTTAAGGAGCTACCTATGGACGACATCAAGGACATCATTCTGGATTACGTCACCGGAGAATATCTGGAAGAAGGAGCCGACCCCATCCATTACGACACGCCCCTGATTTCGGGCGGGATCGTCGACTCATTCTCCCTGGTCTCGCTCAAGCGATTCCTGGAGAACAAATACAAGATCTCGATCCCCGACGACGAGGCCACCCCCCAGGCTTTCGACACCGTAAACAAGATTGCGGACCTGGTCAAAAAATTCGTGAAATAAGGAGGAATGATCATGGCTTATAACGACAAAGTTCGGGCTCTTTATCAAGAGCAACTCAAAGCTCTTAAAGATGCCGGCCTATTCAAACAAGAACGTTACATCCATTCCCCGCAGGCCGCCGACATCGAAGTCGAATTCCCCGAAGGTTCTTCGCTGCGCAAGGTCATCAATATGTGCGCCAACAATTACCTGGGGCTTTCGAGCCACCCCGAGGTGATCCAGGCCGCCCATGAAGGATTGGAGACTCGCGGCTACGGCATGTCCTCGGTCCGCTTCATCTGCGGGACCCAGGACATCCATCGCCAGCTCGAGAAGCGCGTGACCGAATTTTTGGGCACCGAGGACACGCTCCTCTTCCCGTCTTGCATGGACGCCAACGCCGGCGTGTTCGAGGCCGTCCTGACCAAGGACGACGTCATGATCTCCGACCGGCTCGTCCACGCCTCCCTCATCGACGGCATCCGCCTCTGCAGCGCCATGCACGATACGTACAAGCACTCCGACATGGCCCACCTCGAGTCCAAGCTCCAACTCCACGCCGATAAGCGCCTGAAGATGGTCATCACCGACGGCGTGTTCTCGATGGACGGCGATACGGCCAAGCTCGACGAGATGGCCGCCCTCTGCGATAAATACGGCGCCCTGTTCCTCGTGGACGATTCCCATGCCACGGGCTTCATCGGCAAGACCGGACGGGGGACGCACGAGAAATACGGCCTGCTGGGCAAGATCGACATCATCACCACGACCTTCGGCAAGGCCCTCGGCGGGGCCACCGGGGGTTGTGTCTCCGGACGCGCCGAACTCGTCGAAATGTGCCGGCAGAAGGCGCGGCCTTATCTTTTCTCTAATACGATCGCGCCGGTAGTCGTCTCCGGTATCCTCAAGGTTCTTGAAATTTTGAGCGCCTCGACCGAGCGGCGCGACAAGCTCGAAAAAAATGCCGCCTACTGGCGCAAAGGCCTCCAGGACGCCGGTTTCCTCCTCAAAGAAGGCGACACGCCCATCGTCCCGGTCATGCTCTTCAACGCCAAGCTCTCCCAGGATTTTGCCCGGGCCTTATACGAGGAAGGCGTCTATGCCATCGGCTTTTTCTTCCCGGTCGTGCCGCAGGGCCAGGCTCGGATCCGGACGCAGATTTCCGCAGCCCACGACACGCATCATTTGAATAAGGGACTCGAGGCGTTTGCCAAGGTCGGGAAGAAATTCGACATCCTGAGCAAGACAAAACAAGAAATCATCGATAAGTACGGGATGTAAAAAACGCAGCCTAAGCCGCACCCTTTAAAAGCGCTCTCTAAAGTCGAGCGGCTATCTATCTCGCCTTTTCTACTTTGCGTTCAGGTGTTGTTTGATTTCTTTCTCGAACCTGTCCCTGACCGCTGTCCAGGCCATTTTTCCCGTGAGGACTCTCCCCACCATCTTATAGGACGACATCTTATCGTTGAAGTCGCCGAGGTTGGGCGTGTCCTGGACAAAGCTCTTGCTCTTGCCTTTGAAGTTCTTATCTTCATAGAGAATGAGTTCTCCGCCAAAATCCACCTTAAGGGATGAAACCTTATCGTTCATCCCCTTGCTTTGCATTTGATCGTCCAGGTCGGCGACACTCGCTCCGACTTCGGCCATGATCTGCTTGCCCCCATAGTTGAAATTCTCAAACATCGTAGCGGTCTGCCTGTTGCCTTTGAACAACCAATCAAACGTGCCGCCCAAATATTTGCAACCAATGTAGTTAAACGCGCTTCCTGGCGTGCTCGAAACGGGTAAATCCAAGAAAGCCATGAGTTGTCCCCTCAGTTGGTCGTTCTGGCTCATCAATTCATTGATCGCCTTGACGATCATTTGTTCGTTGCCCTTGACTTGGTCCCAGAGCAACACCCTGGTTTGAGGGACCTGAGCCAAAAGAAAGGCCAGGGAGAGGAAACACAGACACGAGACGACAGCGAGAGATTTTAAAAGACGCATGCAAACCTCCTTGAAATAAAAAAAAGACTATTTACCTCTCATAAACTTCTCAAAAATATCGACTTGAATTACTAAAAAATATATTCGCTTCCTACTTTTTTGTCAAGCTTTGTCATCCAAAAAAAGAAGGTTTGTTCCGATTCTCTGTTGCAACATTTAAGAACGCTATGTTATATTGCCCACGGCGAAAAGCCACATTTTCGGCAGGGCATGAGACGAAAGCTTTTTGCGGCTAAGCGACGATTAAAAAAGCTTTTTCTTCTTGGCTCATCACTCGCAATTCTAATTTTAATTTATCCCCCCCACATGCACGGCCAGGAGAAAACCGCCGAATCGATCATCCTGCATGAACCCCTCACCTCATTCAAGACCGGGGAATCCCTGGAGATTCGGGCCAAGACCTCCATGGACGTGGAGGGGCTGCGTATCTATTATCGCTACCCCAATATCAAGCAATTTCAAGCCAGAAACTTGGAGCGGCAGGAAGGAAACTCGTATTTCTTCAAACTCGAGACATCGGAAATTCCCGGGCTTGGCTTCGAATATTATCTCGCCGCCCAAAAAAACGGCCAGACTTTTTTCGCGCCGGCCGAGGCTCCCCGCGAACTCTACCAGGCCAAAGCGACGTCCGTCGGACCTTTACCGGAAATGGGGGCCGAGCTTCCGACCGGCGAAACAATGGCCGAAAAACAAAAATTCAAGTTGCCGGCGGAGATCGGCGGAAGCATCCAGGCCGTGCTCCGCGACCCTGAAGCTCCTCCCGAAGCCGAAAAGATAAAATCAAACGGCAACATCCGCGTTTTCACCAAATATCAAAAAAACAATTTCAACCTGAACGTAGATTCCAACTTTGCGCTGGCCTCCACGCCGCTGGCAGACCAAAAACGCTTGGATCTCTCCAATTTGTCTCTCTCCCTGAACGCGGGACCTCACACACTCAGCGCCGGCGATCTCAACCTCAACGAATCGGAATACTCCGTCTATGGATTCGGCCGAAGGGGAATGGATTATCTGTTCAACAACCAGAAGGCTTACATCCATCTTTTCGACGCCAATTCCCAGGAGATCAAAGGATTTCAGGGATTCGGCCTGCCCAACCGGAAGGCGAACATCCTGGGAGGAGCTCTCGGCTACAAATTCTTCGGCGAAGCTTTTTCCCTAAAAGCGATCTATCTGGCCGGAAAAGACGACCCTCAACTGGGCCGCAACGTCGGCTTTTCCTCGAATTACGCGCCCCGGAAGGGGAATGTCCTGGCCCTGACCGAAGAGACGAAATTGTTCCAGAACAAATTGACCGTGACGGGAGAGTTCGCCCGGAGCTCATACGACGGAGACACGCGGGACGGCGTCCAATCCAAAACGGATAATGCCTTGCGCTTGGGCGGCATTCTTTCTCTTGGCAAGTTTTCAATCGGAGCGAACTATCGACACATCGGCAAGGATTTCAATCCCATCGGCTATCAATTTTTCACGAACGACCGAAAGAACTACGACGCCAACATCGGGCTGAATATCGGAAAATTCAACATCCGCGGAGCCTATACCGTTTCCAGGGATAATGTCGAGAACAACCCCTCTTCGGCCACAACCACGAACAGGAATTTCAACGGGGCCCTGGACTGGCTCGCCTCTGAGAAGCTGACCTTCAATTTCAGCTACAAGCAGGATCGACAAAAAACCGAGATGAACCAGGAGGCGAACGCTTCCCTTCAGGACAGCGTCGCCCATCAATTGTCGGGGGCTCTCAACCTGAATTTGAGCCGGGCGGCCATGATCACGTTTTCTTTGACCGACGCGCAAATCAGCAGCCAAAACAATCCCCAGACGAACAATCTGAACCTGACCGCCAACCTGGGAGGGACATTCCGGGCGGGCGATTTCTTCTCCATCATGCCGACGCTTTCTTATTCGGAAATGAGGAATAAATTTTCCGGAGTCACGACCTCCTCCTGGAACTCGTTTTTCACGGCCGAGTTGAATTTCATCCCCCAGGTTCTGGCGACGTCCTTATCGGGATCCTACATGAAAACAGGCGGCGATCCCCAAAACACCTCGAACACCCTCACCCTCTCCTGGAATCTGAACGTCTCCTCCCAGAAATTGATCAAACTGGGAAACATCATCCTCTCCCTGCGCGGCAACTACAACCGGACGAGCTCGGCCGCGACGTCGAAATCTTATCTTTCTCTGTTTCTGCAAACGGATTTTACATTTTAGGGTGAAATCCCCATGAATAAAACAAAACGCTCGTTTTTCAAAAACGCGCTCCCAGCGAGACTTTCTTTGGGAGTCATCGGGACGATAGCCTTTCTGTTCATTTTGCCCGTTCAGGCTTATCCCGGGATCATTTCCTACTCGCCGACAAGCCCAAACGTGGAACAATCGGTTGCGTTCGTCCTGAATCCCGCTCCGGTCCCCCCCCAATTCGTGACCAATTTGACCTGGGATTTCGGGGACGGGACAACAGGCGGTGGAGGCCTGACGATAACGCATGCTTACCAAAGAACGGGAACATTCACGGTCAAAGCAACCTATACCGACAGAGAAATTCCCTATACGGATACGACGACGATCACCGTGCTCGAGAAAAGAAGAATCGATTATTCTCCGCTAAACCCGAGGCCCCTGGAAACAGTGACCTTCACGGCCGTCAATTTTCTTTCCGAGAGCATCTCCTGGGATTTCGGCGACGGGACCCAGACCCAGCTCGGAACCTCTCCTCAAACTCACGTTTATCAGAATCCGGGGACTTATACGGTTAATGCCAAAGATTTCGGCGGGCAGGCCGTTGCGAAATTGACCACAACCGTCACTGTTCGCTCGACGGGCTCGATCGGCTTTGCGCCGGCCAAGCCGAGAGTCGGAGAAGCGGTGACATTCACCGCGACGAACTTCGTCTCCCCGACCAACATCCGCTGGGATTTCGGCGACGGCTCGGTCCTGAATCTCCCGCCGCCGACGGCGACGCACATCTATAATCAACCCGGCACCTACCAGGTCCGAGCCTACGACGGAGGCGGAGCCTACATGACCGCCTCAGTCTCCGTCCAGGTCTATCCTCCTGCGACGATCGCTTTCTCCCCGGCCGACCCGAGACAGGGAGAGTCCATAACATTCAGCGCCGGAAACCTTTTCGCGACCGGCCCCGTCCGCTGGGACTTCGGCGACGGCACAATCCTGGACAACACATCCCTCCAGACGGTCAGCCACACCTACGCCAATGCGGGAACCTATCAGGTCAAAATCAGCGAGGCCGGCGCGCTGAGGATCAGCATTTCCGGCCGGGGGAGGACGAATGACATCGTCTCCATCATGATCACGGTTTCGCCGCCCCGGCTGATCACCTTTTCGCCCCAGAAGCCCCGTTCCGGAGAGCTGATCAGCTTTCAAGCGGTCAATTTCCTCTCTTCCTCGCTCTCTTGGGATTACGGCGACGGATCGGCCGCAGTCAAAGGAGGAACTCAGGCCAGCCATGCCTATCAAAAGGACGGCAGCTTTGTGGTCACCGCCAACGACACGAGAGACGGCGCGCCTTTTCCGGTCAGGACGACCGTCACCGTCGCTCCGTCCGTCGGGCCGCGCGCGCTTTTTTCCGTCTCCTATATCAACCTCCGTTTCGCGGACGGAAAATCCTACCGGGCCGTCCAAAAAGGCTATTCCCCTCTGACCTCCTACGCCGAAATCAAATATGAAGGCTCGGGGATCCTGCAGGCCCAATGGATGGTCGATGGCAATCCCTTCCGCCTCATTTCCAAGAATTGCATTCAAGCCGAACAACTCATCATCGACTCCGGAGAGGTTCCCGGCCTGCCGACGATCAATCCCGGACTCCACCAGATCACCTTAAAAATCCTTCAACCGGAAACAACGTATGCCATTCCCATCATCCAATATTTCGTTTCCGCTTCGGAGAAGAAAGAGCTGGAAAACGTTGAAGCCGAAATTATCCAGGTGCAGGGGCTGGAGGGACAGAACGTTCAACTTCGAGGGCAAACGATCGTCGCGCCGGAGGGGAAATATTTTCTCATCCGGGGGACCGTAAAAAGCGGCGGCCAGACGCCCATCCCCATTTTATCTCTCGGCGTCTATTATGAAGATAATTTGATCGACCAGAAGATCATTAGAAACCTTCTCGGCGGGGAGCGAAGGGTCTACGAGACGTCCGTCATGAACTCTTCGCGCGAGCCCAAGAAGCTTGTCCTCAGGATCTATGACGTCTCCGAAAAAACCGCCCTGCTTCTATGGGCCAAAGAGTGGACCGTCGCGGCCAAATGATTTTAGACCGGGAAATCCGGCTTTAAAAGACAAGCAGCTATATTTTTAGATTCGGCGGCTAAATAGAAGAATTCTTCCTCTGTCGGCTTTCAGGGAGATCCCGGAGCCTGGTCATGGCAACGGCGGCCAGGGCGGGACCGACGGCCAGCCAGGGGAAGGCCCCCGGCCAGCCGAGATGTTGGGAAACCCAGGCGATGAACTGAATGGAAACAGCCGTGATGGCGAAGCCGATCCCGTTCTGGATCGTCAAGGCCGTCCCCGTGTATTCGGCCGGACAGAATTGCGCGGCCATAGCGGAGAACTGGGGAGAATCGGAAATGACGAAGACTCCCCAGAGCAAGACGGCCGGTATGAGAAGGCCGGCGGGCAAATAAAACAAAAATCCGGAGAGAGCGCAAAAAGCGAAGCTGACGAAAAGGGAGACAAGGGCGACGGCTCTTTCTCCGATGAATCTCGAGATCCAGCCCCCCAGGACGCAGCCGAAAATCCCGACGCCGATGGTTAAAAACGTGATAAGCGAAACCGAAACTGAAGGGCCCTCTGGATTCCTGTTGAAGCTGGCGGCCAGATAAGATGCCGAAAGCGACCAGAAGGCATAGAGCTCCCACATGTGACCGAAGTAGCCGAAGGCCTGCAGCCGGAAAGCGCGATATTTGAAAATCCGAAAAGCGGCGCGAATATCAAAGGGAGGGGATTCTTTTAAGTATGGTCCATCGGGAAGCCCGATTTTGACGATCAACCCTCCGGCAACCGCCAGGCCGGAGGCGATAAGCAGGAGCTGACGCCAGTTGAAGTCCGCGCCGAGGGCGAATATCAAATAAGGAATCGCGGTCCCGAGAGTCAACGCTCCGACCATGATCCCCAGCCGCCAGCCCAGTTTTTCGCGGAACCACTGGACGACGAGCTTCATCCCGACGGGATAGACGCCGGCCAGGGTGATGCCCGTCAGGAAGCGGAAGAGAACGGCCGCCAAAAGACCATTGGACATCAGGGCCAAGCCGGCGTTGAAGAACGCGCCCCAAAGAGCCGAGAGAAAGAAAACCGACCGTGTGTTGAAAATATCGGCCACGTTCAAAAGCGCGTAAAGGAACGTACCGAGAATGAATCCGAGCTGGACCGAGATCGTCAGCCACGAGGATTGGACTTCAGACAAGCCCCAAATTTTTTTTAAAACCGCGGCCGCGGCCGTCCCTGAAAACCAGATTGAGGAAGCGAGGAGCACGGCAAGAGAAATCAAGAAGAGCGCTCTGCCGGGTTTAGCCATTGCCGTTTAAGACTAATGATATTAAAATGAAAACCGCCGTAAATCAAACGATGATCAAAATCGCGGAAGTCCGGGCCAAGAGCATTCTCAACAAATCCAAAATCTTCGATTACTGCCTCAACTGCTACACCGGCTGTCAGGTCAATTGCCGGTATTGCTACGCCGGCCTTTTCATGAGGCGCTATTCCGGACACAGCGAGCCTTGGGGAAGCTTCGTCGACGTGAAAGTCAACGCTCCGGAACTCCTGGAAAAACAGGTTGAAAAAGCAAAAAGGGGCGTTGTCTGGATTTCCTCGGTCTGCGATCCCTATCAGCCCCTCGAGGCCGAATACAGACTGACCAGGCGATGTCTTGAAATCCTCGCCCAAAAGCAGTTGTCCGTGAACGTCCAGAGCAAGTCTGTTTTGCTCCTGCGAGACCTTGATCTCTTCAAAAAGTTCGCGGAAATCGAGGTTGGGTTCACGATCACCACGGATGATGAGCGAATCGCCAAGCTGTTCGAACCCGGCGCGTCGTCCGTCGGCGCAAGAATCCATGCTCTCGGCCTTCTGAAGGCCAACGGGATTAAAACCTTCGCCTTCGTCGGCCCGATCCTTCCCGGAAACCCGGAAAACCTCATCGCTGCGCTCGAGGGCAGAGCCGATAAGATCCTCATCGACAGGATGAACTACACAAACACGATTAAAGGATTTTATGTCCGGCAGAATCTCGAATACGCCATAAGCGACGCCTTTTTCGTGGAACAAACCCGCCGCCTCGTCGCCGAATTGAAGAAAAGGCGGATGGCGTTCGATGTCGTCTGGGGATACGATCCCATTTCATAATTGAAAAAAAGTTCATCAGATATTCCGGCGGGCAAGGAAAAAAATATATATGAAGTCGATCCGTTCGCAAAATGAGAGCCATCATAAGCCTCTTCAGAAATTGGGGTCCAAGGAAATAATGACCGCGTTGTCCAATTCATCTATGGCTCAGGGCGAAAAAAGCGCTGTTTCCGTCACGGTCATCGTACCCGCCTTCAACGAAGCGGATACGCTCGCCGACACGCTGCGCAGTCTGGCCGAACAGACGGTCGGTCTGGCCGAGATCATCGTCGTCGATGACTGCTCGACGGATGGAACGGCGGATGTGGCCCGGTCGTTCGGGGCCACGGTCGTCCGGCCACCGGCTAACACGGGTTCGAAGGCCGGAGCTCAATCGTTCGCCCTGCCTCTTGTGCGGACCGACCTCGTCATCGCCGTCGATGCCGATACCACTCTCGCCGCCGACGCCATCGAGCGCCTCGTCCCTGCCTTCGACGACCCGGACGTGGCCGCGGTCTGCGGCAGCGTCATGCCTCGCCATGTCCGGAGCGTCTGGGAGAGAGGCCGCTTCGTCGAATACCTTTTCGCCTTCACCTTTTACAAGCGCGTCCAGGACTTGTACGGCGCGCCGCTCATCAGTTCGGGTTGCTTCTCGATGTACCGGACCGAAGCCCTCCGGGCCATGGACGGCTGGTCGACCCGGACGCTGGCCGAGGACATGGATCTGACCTGGACTTTCTACGAGCGCGGCTGGAGGGTCCGGTTCATCCAGGACGCCGTCTGCTATCCCCTCGAGCCGCACGATTACGGATTCCTTCGCAAGCAGCTCCGGCGTTGGTCGCACGGCTTCGTCCAGAACGTCCGCCTTCACTGGCGCGGACTCCTCGGCATTCCCTTCCTTCGATCCGCTGTCGCCGTCGCCTGCTGGGACGCGGTCGTCGCCTCGGTGGTCTACCTCGGCCTCCTTCCGCTCGTCGCTATCCTGCTCCGCAATTCGTACTTTCTCCTCGGATACGTGATCGACGTCCCGGCCATAGTGATCCCGGTCGTCGTCGGTGCGGTCCGGCAGCGGACGGTCGTCCGGGCCCTGCTCAGCATTCCCTCTTTCTTCGTCCTGCGGACCGTGAACGCGGTCTTCTTTCTCGAAGCAGTCTGGACCGAGATGGTCCGCGGACGCCAGCTGTCAACCTATGAGAAAGGACACTGACGGATGACGGCGGGCGTTCCGGGGACCGGGATCGGAGGCCTATTCTATATGATCGCCGCCGTCCTTCTTCCCATCCGGGAACTCCGACGGCGGATCCGGGGCTTGCGCGCGCCGTGGAGTACGATCGCTGTTCAGGTTGCCCTCGCCCTCGGGATCTTTCTGGGCATATGGGCGACGGGCTGGCTGCTCGGCTTGTTGATCCAGCCCGCCGGCGTCAAGACCGATTTCGGGTCTGCGGTCGATATCGCCCGGCGCAAAACAACGAACTTAGTCCGCTGGGCCGCGCTGGCCGCCGGGTTCTTGAATCTCAGCGGCGTCCTGCTCGTAACGCAAGTCGCCCGGCTCGTCGTCCGGCGGCGCAGGAAAAAGAATGCCGCAGCCCTTTTTCTTGCCTTCTTTCTCCTGAGTCTTCCGTTCGCTTTGCCCACTTCCGGCCAGACGCAGGCGGCCGATCTGCTCCGCAAAGCAGATGCCGCGTTCAAGGACGAGGACCGAGCCCTTGCCGAACGGCTGTATCGCCAGGTCCTCGCCCTGGATGCCTACCAGTCGCGGGCTGTTTATCGGTTGGGGGTCCTGGCGACCGACGACAGAACCGCCCTCAGCTGGTTCCGGCGATACGTCGAACTCGAACCCGGCGACGCTTGGGGCTGGCTTGCCGTTGGTGAGCGCCTCCTCAAACTCGGGAAGGCGGTCGAAGCGGTGGAAGCCTTAGACCGGGCTACACAGTTGGCGCCTGGAGCCGAGGATGTTCGAGATCGCTCGACCAAGGCTCGTCTCCGCGCCGCGCCCGCGATCGAACCCCTCCTGGGGGGAACAGAGGACTCGGACGGGAATTCCATTCTGTGTTTCGGCGCGCGCGGGGATATCGCCGTCCGCGGCGGCCTTCGGCTAGGCGGATTGCTCAGGAGATCGATGATCGGCGACGGCACCGCGAAGGCTGTGCTCGACGAAGCCGGGATCCTGGTGAAAGGCCGTCCGTTCCAATCCTTTTCCCTGGCGGGGACGGCCGGCCTGGCGAGGTTTAACGCCCATGATGGAAAAGGATGGACGACCCCGGAGGCCGATCTCCGACTTCGCTGGCGGCCCTCGACGACATCTCCATCTCTTGACGCGCGTCTGCTGAGGATGCCGTTCGGAAATTCCCCTCTCCTCGTCGCGAACCGGGTGATGCGTAACGAGGCTCGGCTTGGATTGGAGGTTCCGGCCGGACCTGTCAGGCTCCGCGGAACGGCCCGGTTATCGGTCATCGAGGCCAAGGGCGAGAAGTCGAACCGTCGCTTTCAGGTCGACACTTCGGTCTCCGCGCCGTTGACTCCCCAGGGCGAGGTTTCCATCCAGTTCCACAGCCTCGGTTTCTCCCGGGCCTCCGCGGCCGGCTACTTCGCCCCGGGGCGCGTCGAGACTTTAGAGGTCGGGACATATTGGAGCCTCGAAGGCGACGGCCGCCTCAGCGCGGAGATCGACCTGGGAGCGGGGATCCAATGTCTGGCGAAACAAAACGAGGAAATCGGGCCATGGAAGACCGCGCTCCGCGGATGGGCCCTCCTCGCCTTTGACCTGAGCTCGACCGTCCAGTTGCGGGCCGAGGCCGAAGCCTACAGCTCGCCATATGCCCCGATCGGAGTCGCCACGGCCCCGGATTGGAAGTACGGTTCGATCAACGCGGGACTCCTGGTCAGAGTCCGCTGATTCTCTTCCAGAAAGCATTTTGATAAATTCTTTGACACGCACCAACATGCCCGTTATGAAGCTGTCTTTTCCCGCTGGGCAATCCATATTTTCCTTGATTTTTAAAAGTATATCAATTATCGTGTTATCAACAAGATTAAATAGAGAATTTTTTAAGGGAGGGTATCATGACTCTAAAAAACTACGTTTTATTTTCAGTACTTTTTGTCTCATTAATATTCCTTTTCCCCTCGATTGCAAAAGCAGTAAAAGGTGAACCGGTTCCAGGCGCAGAAATTTATGTCGAGCTAGAGCCGGATGATGAGCCAATTGCCTATCAAGGACGAAGCGGAAATCGCTCTGTTATGCCCGCTAATTATTCAAAAGGCTATTTAATTACCGATACAAACGGAACAGTAACGATTAACTATAAGAATAAAAAAAAGATTACCCTCAAAACGATCAAGTTTAATCAAGGCATATTGAACGATAAAATTAATAAGAATGAACAGTTTAAAAAAGCCGGCTTAAATGACTTGCAGATTAGCATTACGATGAAGTTTGATAAAAATCCGAATCCGATAAAAATAGCAGAGTTGTCGATGAATCAATTGCGGGCACAATCCGGGCCGTATTCTCAATCGGTTTCCAATTTGGACGACAACATAATTATTAAAATCGAGCTCGGACTAAAAGAAGCGACTCCCATAAGGTGAACAAGGACTGCATTTTGATGCGGGCCTTATTTCGTCTTGATTAGCTCCAGTTCGCACGAGGATAACCAGGATTAGAGAGTGCAATCCCTCATCAAGAAATCCAAAAAGAACCGCCCCCGAGCCTTAAATCCGAATCCATAGAAAAATCGCCTGAAATCCCCTATAATTAACAGCCAATCCTATGAAAGCGAATATCTCTTGCATAATCGTTGCGGCCGCATTGGCCGGGCTCTCCTCCCCTGCTTTTCCAAACGCTGGCCAGGCGAAAAATGTTCTCACGATCAAAGACAGTCTCGATCGGACCGTCGCCATCCCGTCCCGAGTCGAACGCATCATCACCATCCAGCCCGAGATTTCGCGCCTCATCGTCGCTCTGGGCGCGGGAGACACCCTTGTCGGCGTCGATTACACGCTCCGCCTGCGCGATCCCCTTTTCATGATCGTCTATCCCGAAGGTTCCCGTCTTCCCCTTGTGTCCATGGCCGAGAACAACATCAACCTGGAGATGGTCCTGCGGCTCAAGCCCGACCTTGTTTTCGTCTCGCCCTACGAACGACAGATTGTCTCCGCGCTCCAGCGGAAAACGCAAATCCCAGTTGTCGCCTTGTCCTCCATGGGGAGTTTTTCAAAGCTCGTCGAAGAAGCGAGGCTTGTCGGCCGGATTCTCGGACGGGAGCGCAGGGCGGATGAGCTCGCAGCCTATTTCGACGAAACTCTCCGGCGCCTCGGCGCCTCCCTAAAAAACGTCCCTCAAAACAAAAAGCCCCGGGTTTATCTGTCCTTCGGAGGGAGCCTCACGAGAACGCCCATTTTTTATGAGCCGGTCAATGCCGCCGGAGGAACAAACGTCGCCGAAAAGCTCCTCCCTGATTTTCTGGGCGTCATCACGACCGCAGTCAATATCGAACAGATCGTCCGCTGGGACCCGGACATCATCCTGGTCCACGGGAATTATCCGCCGCCGGAAAGAAAAGTCACCCCGGTCGGCGTCCTCGCCGATTCGAGGCTCGCCTCGGTGAAGGCCGTCAAGGCCAAAAAAGTCTATTATACGTTTGGCTTCTGGGACTGGTGGGACATGGCCGAAGTCCTGACCGAAACTCTGTACCTGGCGAATATGTTCTATCCGGACGCTTTTCCGGGGTTTGACTTGAAGCGGGAGGGCGACGCCATCATCAAGAAATTTTATGGAGTCGAGGGCGGCTTTTCCGCTCTCTCGAAGATCCTTCGATGTGACGAATGGACGCATGAACAATAAACGACGGACACTCGGCCTTCTCATTCTTCTTTTCCCTGTCCTTGTTTTTTTATTGTCCATGTACATCGGCCCTTGGCACATTCCTCCTCAGGATATCTTTAAAGCGTTCCTTTCTCCCCTGTTCCCTTCCTTGAAACAAGGACTTCCCGATGCCGAGCGCTACATCAGCACCGTCTACGACATCCGCCTCCCGCGACTCCTCCTGGCTTTGATGGCCGGCGCCGCGCTTTCCGTTTCCGGCGCTTCGCTCCAGGCCCTTTTCAAAAACCCCCTGGTCAATGAATACATCCTCGGCCTGTCCTCGGGAGCGGCCTTCGGCGCGGCGATTTCGATCGTTTTTCTCGGCCAGCATTTCCCTCCCCAGATCTCGGCCTTTGCTTTTTCCGTCGTCGCCGTCCTGGCCGTCTGGACGGTCGCCAAAAAATCGGATTCTCAGATCATTTCGCTCCTCCTGACGGGCGTCATCGTCTCGGCCTTTTTTTCCGCGCTGCTTTCGCTCGCCGAGTTCTTTGCCAGCCCTTATGCTCTTCAGAGCCTGTTCTCCTGGCTCATGGGAGATTTATCGCAGGCCGGCTGGAGGCCTCTGGCTCTATCTCTGCCCCTGATGGGACTCGGAACGGTCGGCCTCATCCTCATGCGCTGGCGGATGAACGTCCTTTCCATGAGCGACGAAGAGGCCAAATCCCTGGGCGTGAATATCCGCAACGAAAAACTCCTCGTGATTTTCCTGGCGACCCTGATCACGTCCGCAGCCACGGCCGTGGCCGGGATCATCGGCTGGATCGGCCTCATCGTTCCGCATCTTGTCCGGATGATGGTCGGCGTCGATAACCGCCGGGTCGTTCCCCTCTCGGCCGCGCTGGGCGCGGGCTTTCTGATTCTGGCGGACGACCTCGCCCGCAGCCTGGCTTCCTTCGAAATTCCCGTGGGCATATTCACCAGCCTCATCGGCATTCCCTTTTTCATCTTCCTTTTGAAAAAATCCAAAAAGGTCTGGCTATGAGCATCCGGATTCAGGATCTAAGATACGGCTATCGGAACTTTTCGCTCCATGTTCAAAGCCTCGCCTTTGAAAGCGCCAAGATGACGTCCATCGTCGGGCCCAACGGCGCCGGCAAGACAACGCTCCTCAAATGCCTGAGCGCCATTCTTCCCGTCTCCAAGGGCTCGGTTTTCGTCGACGGCCGGGACGTCGCCTCGATGCCGGAAGAGGAGCGGGCGAAGATTCTAGCCTATGTTCCGCAGGAGCACAGCTCGGCTTTCAATTACACCGTTGAGGATTATGTCCTCATGGGCCGGGCGGCTTACATCACCCTTTTTTCGACACCGTCGAGCTCCGATGTCCGGATCGTCCAGGAAGCCCTGGAATACGTCGGGCTGAGCCGCTATGCCTCGAGACCGTACTTCCAGCTCAGCAGCGGCGAGCGGCGGCTGGTGCTCATCGCCCGGGCCCTGGCCCAGAAGTCGGACATCCTCGTCCTGGATGAGCCCACCTCGTTTCTGGATCCGAAACATGAGACCGAGATTTTGGATCTGGCCAAGAAGCTGGCGGTCGAAAAGAAAAAGACGATCCTGGTGACCCTCCACAACCTCGACCTGGCGGTGAAATATTCCGACGTCATGGTTTTCATGAAGAAAGGCATCCTCGTCGCCTGCGGCCAGCCGGACGACATCCTGACCGAGACATTGCTCGAAAACGTCTATGAGATCAAAATGCACATCATCCGCTACAACGGCAGGAAATTCATCGTGAAATGAAGAAGAAAACAAAGAGGGAGATTTTTATTTTTCCTCAGTTTGTGCTAGACTCAATTTTAATCCTCCGGGCGAGGATAAAATCAAACCCCCGCGGTTTGACAGAGAGATGATTGTAGTATAGAATTTAGATAGGAATGGTCGAGTTATGAAGATCCATTATCTCGACGGCAGCCGGCTCTATTACGCCTTCCTCGCCGGCGGCGATGCCGTCATCGAGGACCAGGCCTATCTGAACAAGATCAACGTCTTTCCCGTGCCCGACGCAGACACCGGGACCAACCTGGCTTCGACCATGCGGGCCATCGCCGAAGGATCGAAGGCCCACGGCTCGGTCAAGACGACACTGCGCTCGATCGCCAATGCGGCCCTCAGCGGCGCGCAGGGCAATTCCGGCATTATCTTCGCCCAGTTCATCCACGGCATCAGCAAAGAGATCGGGCAGGAATCGAAACTCTCGACCCGGACCTTCGCCGAATCCATCCGCAGGGCCGTCCAGCATGCCTATAAAGCCATCGTCTCTCCCGTCGAAGGAACGATGATCACGGTCATCAGGGATTGGGCGGAAGCCGTTTACCAGAAGCGGACCCAAACCTCGGATTTCGTGGAGCTCCTGACCGATTCGATGCACGCCGCCCGGAATTCTCTCCGGGAAACGACCCATAAACTTCAGGTCCTGGCCAAAGCCGGGGTCGTCGACGCGGGGGCCAAAGGCTTCGTCGATTTTCTCGAAGGCGTACTCCATTTCATCAAAAAAGGAAAACTGAAGAAGATTTTCAAAACGGACATCAAATGGACGGCCGAAGAAATCAAGATTCCGGCCAAAGACAAATCCTTGGACCATCGCTATTGCGCCGAAGCCCTTCTGACCGGCGAGAACATGGATCCGGACGCCATCCGCTCCATCGTCCAACGGTACGGCGTTTCGGCGGTCGTCGCCGGCTCGGAAGAGAAAGTCCGCATTCACCTCCACACCAACGAGCCGTCGGAGCTGTTCTTCAAGCTCATGGAGCGCGGCGCCATTTCCCAGATCAAGGTCGACGACATGAAAAGGCAGTATGAAGCCGCGCACGCGCCGAAAGCGAGGATCGCCATTGTTACGGATTCCTCGTGCGACCTGCCGCCGGATGTCCTGGACGATCGGCAGGTCCAGGTCATCCCGCTCAATCTGTCCTTCGGCCATCACCAGTTCCTGGACAAGATCACCATCACTCCGCCGCAGGTCTACGGCCTGCTCCGAACGAGTCGAGTCCAGCCCACGACCGCGGTGCCGCCGGCGCGGACGGTCCAGAGCCTCCTCGCCTTCCTGGCCGCCCATTACCAATCCCTCATCGTCCTCACGATTTCGGAGAAACTGTCCGGCGTCAACAGCCTCTGCCGGACCATTGCCGAGGCGATGCCGGAGACAAAGATCACGGTCATCAACTCGCGCGGCCTGTCCGCCAGCCTCGGGCTGCTGGTCGCCCGGGCATCGGACATGGCCCTGGCCGGCGCTTCTCATGACGAAATCGTCGAGCGGGTCAACGCCGGGATTCTCAAATCCAAAATCCTCGTCGACGTCCAAACGATGAAATATCTGGTCCGGAGCGGCCGGGTCAGCAACGTCAAAGGATTCGTCGCCAAGATCCTCAACATCAAACCGATTATCACCCTTGACGAGGAAGGAAAAACAGCCAGCATCGGCAAGTCGTTCAGCCGCCGGAGCAACATGGCCAAGATTCTGAAAAAAATCAGGTCCGCCGTCTCGGCGGAAAAGCTCCAGAGCTATGCCGTCGTCCATGTTCAAAATCCCAAACGGGCGGCTTTCTACGGACAAAAACTCACGGCGATGCTTGGACAAGAGCCGGCTTTTACGCTCGACGTCGCTCCCGTCATCGGCGTCCACGCCGGCATCGGTGCCGTCGCCGTGGCCCTCCTTTTCGAATAAACGAATGCCTCAACCGAATTGATTTCCCGCTTCACGGCTTTTATAATCCTCTCTATCGCTTGAACGAACGGAGAACACGGGATGAAAAGAACCGCTCTCTTCTTTCTCATCATAGCCTTAGCGCTCGGCTCGGCCCTGGCCGAGATGGGAAGCCTTTCGCATCTTTACCTTCTCGGAAAGGGGATCAAGGATACGGACGGGGATGGCCTGGCCGACAAGATCTCGCTGTGCATCGTCATCCCCGACAATCCCAACGCCTCCGAGCTCGCCGTGGCCGCCGACATCGCCTCGCGGGCCAACCTGGAAAGCCTGTCCCAGGATTTCTCCTTGATCAAAAGAGAATCCGAGATCCCCAATATCGAACGCGTCGAAAACCCGATCCTGATCGGGACGAACGTCAAATGGCTCCGGGAGGCCATCAAAGACAAAGACATCCTCGTCCCTGAACTCGGCCCCAACCAAGGCTATGTGGCCGTGTTCGCGACTAAAATCCAGACCGGCATCATCCTCATCGCCAGCTCGGACGAAGCCCTTCTCCAAACGGGCCGGGCCTTCTTCCTCCGCTGGCCCTATTTCTGGGACATCTGGGGCCGGGAAGAAGGAGCGACCTATGCGGCGCTCGAGAAGGACATCACCCAGTACCTCTCGGGCGAAGGTGTCAGCCTTCAGAGGACAATCATCAAATCCGTCTTCTACGAATTTCCTCCCTTGAAAAAAGGACCGGGTTTCCTCAAAAAGCTCTCCTTCCAGAGCGGCGAGATCAAGGAGCTGGCCGTGGACATCTATGTCACGGACGAAGACGACCAGGCCCGGATTTTCAAAGCCTGTGACTCGCTGCGCGAGCAACATCGCCGCGGCCAAAAAACGGAAGTCCTCTCTTATCCGGGATGCGCCCAATTGACTCTCTGGCTGCGCTACGGCAAAAAGAGTCTTCAAGCCGTGCTTCCGCGGATGGGCTCCCCGAGAAGAATGCTGACGCCGTCCTTTAAAGATTCTCCGCGAGGAGACGGCGCCGG
>Ga0315282_10000609_pt1 | contig 70190 bp, 59 predicted proteins | sample YL17G07_20_MG_FD_203693 | JGI IMG/M metagenome (GOLD analysis project Ga0315282, IMG submission 203693) | Sediment microbial communities from Yellowstone Lake, YNP, Wyoming, USA - YL17G07_20 | ecosystem: Environmental > Aquatic > Freshwater > Lake > Sediment | place: USA: Wyoming | collected... | reverse complement strand
CATCCCCAGATTCTTCAACGTCCCTCCAAATCCCGAGAGTTCATGACCCGTGAAGTGAGTCACGCCGATCAGGACGTCTGCCATATGGATATCACGGGCGATGGAGACTGTTTTGAACAGGGGTTTGTCAATCCTTACGTTAACGGCACTGTTTCCCCGAAGGCCATCGGCAATGAGGATGGGCGCATCGATAACCGAATAGGCAAACCCATGGTGGTAGGCAGTGGTCAGATGGGAAATGGCCTCTTGTCGCATCCCTCGATAGAGGGTGTTCGTATCCGTCAAGAAGGGCTTCCCCTTGCATTCCTTCACGCGCTCCACCACCCTCCTTAAGAAGATGGGTCGGACGAAGGCAGTATTTCCCTTTTCCCCAAAATGGAGTTTAATGGCTACGAGATCTTTTTCGCGGATCTTCCCTTTCAGATTGGTCCGATCCAAGAGAGTGCTCAATTTATCGAGGATGGTCTTTCCGCCCGCACCCAGATTGGCAAAGTAGACATCGGTCTTCATCTTTTAACCTCCGCTTCAGGCATTCTAAGGGAATTAAAGTGAGGTGTCAACGAAGGTCGTGGGGTCCGATAAGGGTTGACTTTTATCGGGGTAAAAGGTAATTTATATTGATTCTTTAACGGAATTAGATGGATGAAGGAAAGGAGAGGAGATGAAACGAGTTGAGCCGAGTCATATTCGAAACATTGGAACCTTCGGTCACGGGGGGGAGGGAAAGACTTCCTTGGCAGAAGCAATCCTCTTCGATACTGGAGAGAACACCCGCCTGGGCCGTGTGGATGATGGTTCCTCCCTGATGGATTTCGAACCGGAGGAGATCAATCGGAAGATCAGCATCAGCGCTTCCCTTGGGCACTTCGAATGGGAGAAACACCAGTTTCACATGATCGATACCCCAGGATATGCAAATTTCATTGCCGAGGCAAAGGCTTCGATGAGGGTTGTGGACGGAGCGATCATTGTGGTCGGGGGAAATTCAGGGGCCAAGGTCCAAACAGAAACGGTATGGGGATATGCAAATGAATTTCAGGTGCCGAGGATCCTTTATGTAAGCAAGATGGATATGGAGCGAGCCGATTTCTTCAAGGTGGTGGAGGAGGTGAAGAAGGCTTTCCCTTCACAGCCCGCGGTTCCGGTTGAACTTCCTGTCGGAGGAGAAGGAAATTTTAAAGGGGTGGTCGATTTGATTCAGATGAAGGCCTATCTCTATCGAGAGGATGGGAGCGGGCAATTTGAGCTCAAAGAGGTCCCATCCGATTTGAAAGAGGAGGCAGGGCGACTTCGAGAGAAGTTGATCGAGACCGTGGTGGAGGTGGACGATCAGTTGATGGAGAAGTATCTCGAGTCCGGAGAAATCTCAACTGAAGAAATGATCCGGTGCCTCCGGAAAGGGACGATGGAGAAGAAGTTGGTTCCTGCGACCTGCGGTTCCTCGATTCGCAATATGGGTATCCATCCCCTTCTGAATGTAATCATCTCCTGTTTCCCTTCCCCTCTCGAGAGGGGGCCGGCTCAAGGGAAGAACCCTAAGTCAGGCGAAACCGAGACCAGGGAGCCGAAAGAAGACGGACCTCTCTCCGCTTTTATCTTCAAAACGATCGCGGACCCTTTTGCAGGAAAGCTGAACCTGTTCAGGGTCTATTCTGGAAGCCTGAATGCCGACTCGACTGTCTACAATGCGAAAAGGGAAGTGAAGGAAAGGATCGCGCAAATTTTCTTATTGGAGGGGAAGAAGCAAAAACCCGTCGGCTTTGCCAGTGTGGGCGATATTGTAGCGGTGGCCAAGTTAAAGGAGACCACCACAGGGGATACCTTTTCGGACGAAAAGAAGCCCATCGTCTTCGAAGAGACGAAACTTCCTCTTCCGGTGATCTCTTATGCTTTGACTCCTAAGAGCAAAGGCGATGAAGAGAAGATAAGTGCCTCGCTGACGCGCATCCATGAAGAAGATCCGACGATGATGATGGGGCGGGATGAACAGACTGGTGAGATTATCCTCTCTGGAGTGGGACAGACCCACGTGGAGGTGATCGTTGAAAAATTGAGGAGGAAGTTTGGTGTAGAGGTGAACCTGAGCACTCCAAAGGTTCCCTATAAAGAGACGATTAAAGGAGCCAAACAGGGGGTGGTCTATCGACATAAAAAGCAGACCGGTGGACGAGGCCAGTTTGCCGAGGTCCATTTCGATGTCTCTGCTCTTCCGAGAGGAGAAGGTTTTGAATTTGAGAATGGCCTTGTCGGAATGAACGTTCCGAGGAATTTTGTTCCGGCTGTGGAGAAGGGGGTCGCAGAGGCCATGCAGAGCGGTGTCCTGGCGGGGTTTCCTGTCGTGGATGTGAAAGTCCGATTTTATGATGGGAAGTCTCACGAGGTCGATTCCTCAGAAATGGCCTTTAAGATTGCTGCCATCATGGCGTTTAAGAAGGGGGTCCAGGAGGCCAATCCGGTTCTCCTCGAGCCGATTATGAAGGTGGAAGTGACGGCGCCCGACGAGAATATCGGGGATGTGATCGGCGACCTCAACAGCCGGCGGGGAAGGGTTTTAAATGTCAATGCAAAGGGGAACTATCAGGCGGTTCAGGCCAATGTGCCTATGTCTGAGATGCTAAAATATGCTCCCGATCTTAATTCCATGACGGGTGGACGAGGGACATTTACCATGGAGTTCTCTCATTATGAGGAAGTCCCTGCTCAATTGACCGAGAAGATTATCGCTCAGACTAAGAAAGATAAAGAGAAAGAAAGTTAAATTTCGAAGTGCCTAAAGTGAGCTAAAGTGACTAAAGTGACTAAAATGACAAGCTTAAAACTTTCTGGGCACTTCAAGCATTTGAGACTTTAGACGCTTACAATGCTAGGAATTTGTAACTTTTAAATATTTAGTCACTTTTTTTGTAAGATGAAAGCAGTGATCCAGAGGGTTCAATCCGCTCAGGTTTTAGTGGATGGCCGATTAACTGGAAAGATCGGAAAAGGCCTTCTGGTATTCGTCGGAGTGGGGAAGGGGGATGATGAGGGCGATATCTCCTATATGGTCTCGAAAATCCCCGATCTCCGAATCTTCGAAGACACCTCCGGAAAGTTCAACCTATCTTTGAAAGAGACGAACGGGGAGATGCTGATCGTCTCTCAGTTCACCCTTTACGGGGATTGCAGGAAAGGGAGAAGGCCCTCCTTCACCGACGCAGAAGAACCCGCCGTTGCAAAAACCCTTTACGAACGACTGATCGACCGATTGAAAGAACAAGGCATTCCCATCCAGACAGGGGAGTTTCAGGCCAAGATGGAGGTCCATCTTATCAATGACGGGCCCGTCACGATCTTGATAGATAGTCGGCAACATTAAATCTCAGATGTCAAAATCGCAAGATCAATTAAACAAATCTGTAGCGCCCCCATTTATTGGGGGCGAATCAGGCGTCGGCAATAAATGCCGACGCTACATCGTGTTTGGGATAGATCTTCTTTTGGCGATTTTTCTCCTTTTGGGATCCCTTTCGATGGCTCAGACCTCAAAGGGGGGAAAGGAGACAAAGATGAAAGAGATCCGAGAGCCTGCTGTGGCGGGGTCATGGTATCCTGGCCAACCGGACATCCTTTCGAAGGATGTGAAAGGGTACTTAGAAAATGCAAAAAAAGTGGAGGTTGGTGGGAAAATTGTTGCTTTAATCTCACCTCATGCAGGATACCCATATTCGGGACAGGTGGCTGCACATGCCTACAAACAGATAGAAGGGAAAGTTTATGATTCAGTGGTAGTGATTGCACCCAGTCATTACGCTCTTTTTAAAGGTATCTCTCTCTATGATCGGGGAGGATTTCGAACACCTCTGGGTGTCATCCCGATTAATGTTGAACTCTCTCAAAAGATAATGGCAAAACGAAAGGAGATTCAGTTCATCCCTGAAGCTCACGCTCAGGAGCATTCCTTAGAGATACAGCTTCCATTTCTTCAGGTTGTGTTAAAAACCTTCAAACTCATTCCCATTGTGATGGAGCCATACTGGGGTTGGGAGACCTGCCAATCTCTTGCAACGGCAATTTCAGAGACAGTAAGAGGGGGAAATGTCTTATTGGTTGCGAGCTCAGATCTCTCCCATTTCCATTCCTACGATAAGGCTGTTGAGCTGGATAAAATCGTCCTGAATCATATTGAACATTTTGATCCTGAAGGACTGAATCGAGATTTAAAACAAGGCCGTTGTGAGGCTTGTGGAGGAGGTCCCATCATTTCCATCATGCTAGCGGCCAAGGCCTTGGGGGCCAATAAAGGCAAGGTGCTCAAGTACCTCAACTCAGGGGATGTAACAGGGGATCGAAGCCGTGTTGTAGGATACGCCGCAGGCGTCTTTTACAAAACGGTTGGAGGGACAGAGAAGATGAAGGAAGAGAAGAAGGTTGGTGTCGATTTGGGCTTAAATGACCAAGAGAAAAAGACTCTTCATCAGATTGCAAAGACAGTGATTGATAATAAAGCACGGGGAAGAGCAGTTCCTGAGTTCAAGGTCGACTCCCCAATCCTGATGGAGAATCGAGGGGCTTTTGTAACCGTTCAGAAAAAAGGGCAACTGAGGGGCTGCATCGGATACATCGAGGGTCGCGGCCCCCTCTACAGAACGATTGAGGAGATGGCAGAAGCAGCGGCCTTCCGCGATCCCCGCTTCATGCCAGTCACTGAAAAAGAACTTCCAGACCTGGATATCGAGATTTCCGTCTTGACTCCTCTCAAAAAGATCACGGATGTCAATGAAATCGAAGTGGGTAAACACGGCATCTATATCAAACAAGGATGGAATTCAGGTCTTCTTCTGCCTCAGGTGGCCACGGAATATGGATGGGACCGTCGGACTTTTCTGGAACACACCTGTCAAAAGGCCGGTCTTCCCTCGAATGCTTGGAAGGACAAGAATACGGAGATCTATATCTTCTCTGCAGATATCTTCTAAATCTCCCTTAATCCCTCTATGTCCCCAGTCTATACAAAGGGGAATTAAGGGGGATTGTAATAACCTCGCAGGCGACTAAGGGAGAGAAAAGAGGCTAGGGGATCTTCTCCTGGCGGACCTGTCCGCATTGAACTCTCTTGAACAATCTGATATTCTCAAAATGAGGATACCGATGGTTGACATGACGGGCACTCCGCTAAACATTCTCATTGTTGACGATGAACTCAATATACGAAAAACGCTTACGGTCTACCTGGAAACAGAAGGTCATAAAGTTGTAGCGGTCAGCAATTTCCAAGATGCAGTGCATGAGGCTGCCAGGAGGTCTTTTGACCTGGCTTTTGTGGACCTTCGGCTTGGCACGGCTGATGGACTTGACCTTATCCCGACCTTACTTGCTCAAACACCCTGGATCAAAATAGTTGTCATCACGGCTTACGCTTCCATTGATACGGCGGTCGAGGCCATGCGGCGCGGGGCGACGGACTATATTCCAAAACCATTTACACCTGCTCAGGTGAAACTTGCCGTCCACAAGGTTTTTGAGATGCGAACGTTGGAACAGAGAATTGCTTCCTTGCAGGAGGACCTGGGCAGATTAAACCCTGAGGCGGATTTTTCAACCACCAGTCCTGCCATGCAGCGGGTGGTCAACCTGGCACGCCAGGTCGCGGCAACTGATGCAACCATTCTTTTACGCGGAGAGAGTGGGACCGGTAAAACAGTATTGGCCCGCGGGATTCACCACTGGAGCCCTCGAGCTAACAAACCAATTCGCGTCGTTTCATGCCCTGCCTTTTCTCCCGAACTCCTTGAGAGCGAACTATTTGGACACGTGAAGGGAGCCTTCACAGGCGCTGTCCGGGATAATCCTGGTCGCATCGCAACCTGTGAAGGCGGGACCCTCTTGCTCGATGAGATTGGTGATTTGCCCGCTAACCTGCAACCGAAACTCTTGCGCTTTCTTCAGGATAAAGAATACGAAAGGGTAGGAGACTACATAACTCGAAAAGCAGATGTCCGCATTATCGCAGCCACCAACAGGGATCTCGATAAAGCAGTCAAAGAAGGACGGTTCCGGGAAGACCTCTTTTATCGGCTTAATGTAATTCAGATTGCAATCCCTCCCCTGCATGAACGGCCCGAAGATATCACCCTACTTGCTGAGAGGTTATTGGCATTCTTCGGCCGGGCCAGGCATCATGCCTTCCTCGGTTTTACTCCGGAAGCTCTTCAGGCTCTCAGACAGTACCAGTGGCCGGGAAACCTCAGAGAGCTGCGAAACGTGGTTGAACGGTCAGCCATTCTCTGTCAGGCTGACCGTGTGGGTATTGAATGTCTTCCTGAAAATCTACTGCCGAGTGATTCGGGCGCAAGGCTCGGCGATAGGGTTTCTTTGGAGAAGATCGAAGAGGAACATATCCGGCGGGTTTTGGCTACCACAAAGTCGCTTCAAGAGGCTTCAGACATACTCGGCATCGATCAAGCGACCCTGTGGCGCCGCCGCAAGAAGTACGGGATTTGATCGCCATTCCACTTGGGAAAACCACTCAGTCGTAAGCCCGTATCTTTCCTTTCTCCCTGACCTTGCAATTTTCAAGGCTTCCCCCTCTCGATCTTGAAATTTGCACGAGCCCATATCAAGAGCCTTGCAGAAAGTCCAGCAAATGCAGTCACTTACTTGGAGATCTTTCAGGCACGAAGTTTGCTTTGAGAATAACAGAAAGGAGGGGAACAAATGTTGGGGCTTCGGCAGAAATTATTGCTTGGCTTCGGCGGATTACTGCTCATCATCTTAATGATAGGCATCCAAAGCATCCTCCATCTCACGCAGTTGGGACCAGCCATCGACGTGATCCTCCGTGAAAACTACCGTAGTGTCATTGCCTGCCAGGACATGAAAGAAGCCCTCGAGCGTATGGACAGCGGCATGCTATTTATCTTTCTCGGCGAGAAACAGAAGGGAACTGAACTCATCCAGAGGAACGAGGTGCTCTTTGAAAAGGCACTTCAGGCGGGCTTGAATAACATCACCCTTCCGGGGGAAGGAGAGAAAGCGGCCCGTCTTCAGGAACTTTTCAAACAATACAAAATGTCCCTTCATGAAGTGCAGGACATGAGGGGTTCCATTGACCAGCAACGGGAGGCCTATTTTAGCAAGCAACAGCCCTTATTCCTCCAGATAAAGGAGACCGCTAACGAGATCCTTCACGTGAATCAAAAGAACATGAGCGACGCCAATGAATGGGCACGTCGCGGGGCAACTTCGGCCCGAAAGCAGATGTATGTCCTTCTTTTCTTTGGAATGATCGTGGCGGTCGGGTTTGTTCTTTTCACACGAAGATGGATTCTGCGCCCCATCAATCGACTCATTCGTTCTGCCGAGGACATCAAGCGGGGGAACCTTGAACTTGTCGTCCAGAGCGACTCCCAGGATGAGATCGGAAAACTTTCCGAAGCATTCAACGAGATGGCCTTAGCCCTTCGCGAAAGTCGCCGGAACGATCAGACCAAACTGATCCGAATCCAACGCGCGACAGAGCAAACCTTTAACAGTTTGCCTGATGCCGTTGCGATCGTTGATCCCGGAGGAAAAGTAGAGGTTGCAACCGAGACAGCAAAAAATGTTTTTGGTCTCAAACCCACCAAACAGATTCAGAATTTACCGCTCCTGTGGGCAGGGGAGATTTTCTCAGAAGCTCTGCGGGCTGGTCGAACCATCGTGCCCAAGGGAGAACAGAGGGTCTTCCAGCATTTTGTGGAGGGGGAAGAGCATTACTTTCGTCCAGAAGCCATTCCGATCCTTGATCAGCAGAGGCAGCCGACAGGGGTCGTCCTCGTTCTTCAGGATGTGACCCAGGAGAGAGAACAGGAGGAGTTGAAAAGAGGCATCATTTCCACTGTTTCTCATCAACTGAAGAGCCCACTCACCTCGATTCGCATGGCAATTCATCTACTTCTGGAAGAGAGGGTAGGGGGACTCACACCCAAGCAGGTTGAGCTCTTAGTTGCAGCCCGCGAAGATAGCGACCGGTTGCACAGCATCCTCAACGACCTGCTCGATATCAGCCGCATCGAATCCGGAAAAGTGCCGATGGATTTTCACAAGATCTTTCCGCATTCGCTGGTTGTTGAAGCATTGGTCCCTTTTCAAACGGATTTCAAGGACCGGGGCGTGACACTTACGACGGAGCTTCCAAATGATTTGCCGGAAGTCTGGGCTGATACGGCACGGATCAATCATGTCTTCGCCAATCTGCTCTCGAATGCACTGAGATATACTCCACCGGGAGGAACAGTGACTGTCACGGCAAGGGCGGACGAGGAACAGATCCACTTTTCCGTTTCTGATACCGGGAGGGGTATTGCGGGTCAGTATCTCTCAACGATTTTCGAGAAGTTCTTCCGAGTCCCCGATCAAGGAAGAGCAGAGACTGGGGTGGGGCTTGGCCTTGCTATCGTCAAGGAAATTGTCGAAGCTCATGGCGGGACAATCAGGGTTGAAAGTCGCTTGGGAGAAGGAAGCACCTTCACGTTTACCCTGAGAAGGGCTGATCGGGTCATGGAAAAGGGAAGGGAGACATGACCGATCTCTTATACATCATGCTTCTTATCCTTTTTTTGCTCTGTGTGCTCTCCTCATGGAATTCTGTGAAAGGATGTAGTGTGTAAAGGAGAACGCGACGGGAATTACAAGGTTGATGGTGATGGCAGACTATGAACGGCGTTGAAAACAAATCCGATACCTTCCTTTGGATGATTCGCCGTAGTCAGCGCGGACGGCTAAAGGTCTATCTGGGTTACGCTGCAGGTGTTGGAAAGACGTACCAGATGCTTCTCGAAGGTTGTCGGCTCAAGGAAGAGGGGATTGATGTGGTCGAAGGCCTTGTTGAAACCCACGGCCGAATAGAGACCGGAAGGCTCCTCGAAGGTCTTGAAACGATTCCCCGTCGCAGACAAGAGTACCGAGGCATGGTCGTCGAAGAGATGGATGTGGATGCGATTCTGGCCCGGAAGCCCCAGGTCGCCCTCGTGGATGAGCTTGCCCACACCAATGTCCCTGGAAGCCGCAATGACAAACGATATCAGGATGTGCAAGACATCCTTGCTGCCGGCATCCATGTCGTTACCACATTGAATATTCAGCATCTTGAGACTCTTTACGACACGGTTGAGAAGGCCGTGGGGGTCAAGGTTCGGGAGCGTCTTCCGGACAGTGTGATTGCAGAGGCCGACCAGATCGTCAATGTGGACCTTTCGACAGAGGATCTCAGAGACCGTTTGAAGGAAGGGAAGGTCTGTACTCCGGAGCGGATCGAGGTGGCCCTCGATCATTTCTTTAAGACGTCAAACCTTGAAGCGCTCCGTGAGCTGACCCTTCGTGAACTTGCATCGCAGATCGATTTGAGAAGAAGGGAGACCTTCGAGAAGGAAGATTCTGCGGCCCCGGACCAGGTGATGGTCTGTTTGAGTTCCCGGGGACCGAACAGCGAGAAGCTTCTTCGCTACACCTCCCGGCTGGCAGGGAGGCTCAATCGGAACTGGTATGGGGTCTATGTTCAGACTCCATCCGAGGAGGCCACCGTCATCGATGCCCAGAGCCAGCGTTTCATCTCTGATACGTTGAATTTGGCGAAACAACTGGGGGCCATGGTGTTCACCTACAAGGGAGAGGACGTTGCGGATACCCTCCTCAGGTTCGCAAAGGAATATCGCGTGGGACATATCGTCGTCGGAAGGTCCACTCCGAAGCCGGTGTGGAAGAGACTTAGGAAGAACCAGAATATTGTCAACGACCTGATCAAGAATGCGAGGGGAGTCACGCTCATCGTTCTCGATACTCGCTTAGAGGAACCTTCGGTCACAAGGCATCCGACAGAGATCCCAAAGGAGACAGTGCCCATCGCAACGGTGCCTGAACCTGCTGCCCTTCGCCCGACTCGGCTGAAACTGAGTCAATTGCTTTCACCCCAGCGGATTCTCATCTGGGACCATCCTGTCCAAAAAGAGTCGGTGCTCAGAACATTGACAGAAGCGCTCGTGAAAGATAGCGGAGTGGGCAACCTTGAAGCCCTATTGAGTGACATTGTGGAGCGAGAGGAACAGGGATCCACCTTTTTCAACGAAGGCGTGGCGTTCCCTCATGTCCGGGTCAACGGTCTTAACACTCCTGTCATCGCCCTCGGTCTGACCAGACAGGGCGTTTCAAATGTGTCCACCGATAAACCGATTGAGATTGTTTTCCTGATCTTTTCCCCTGCCGAGCCCCCCGAAATTCAGGGGCAAATCTTAGGTCTTGCCAGCCATGCAGCTCAAAACAGACATCTTTCTCAGAGTCTCAGATCCGCCCAATCTCCGCAGGAAGCGATGAGGTGGATCTGCGATTGGGAGGCCCCCAATGATTCGAAATCGTAAAAAACATCCTGAGGATTCCTTTAGCCAAAATAAGAACAAAAAATGGCAAAACCGCTGGGCCCCTTTCTGGTCTCTCGTTGGACCGTTCCTCCGCCTTATCGGGAACCTTCAACGCCGATCACACGGGGTACTCCTCGGACGCGTCTTGCAGGAGAGAGTCACACTGATTGAAAGTGAATCGACCACTGTCGTATCCCGAAGACCCGGAATCGATGAAGATCCTCTTCTCCTTGCGAGAAAAGAAAAAGAGATTCCCACGAAAAGTAAACCGATCCTGATCGTGGATGATGAGAGAAATATTCGCCTAACCCTGTCCCAAGCCCTCGAAATTCTGGACGTAGAAACGGACACCGCCTCAAACGGGGAGGAGGCGCTCACTAAGCTTAAGGAGAAGGAGTTCGGCCTCGTTCTTTTAGATCTTCATATGCCCGGGGTACAGGGGATGGAGGTGCTTCGCCAGCTACGAGAGATTAGACCCGACATACGAGTCATCATCATCACAGCCTACGGAACAGTTGGACTGGCGGTGGATGCGATGAGGCTTGGTGCTGTCGATTTCGTCCGGAAGCCATGTATTCCTGAAGAGATCCGAGAGATCGTAGCCCGGGTGATGGACAGGGAAAAACTTGACGAACAAAAGGTGATTGATTATGCGTCTTCGATTGAGCTTGCCAAGAAGGCGATTATGGATTTCCATTTCGATGCGGCTGTCGAGCATGTGCGTAAGGCGGTGTCCTTCGACCCTGCCAGACCTGAAGCATTTAATCTCTTGGGGGTTCTTGAGGAGCTTCGAGGGAATCGTCTGGAGGCGCAAAAGCACTACCGGGCAGCCCTTTCTCTTGATCCTACATACGGGGCGGCACTGGTGAATATCGAGCGTTTAACGAGCAGCGGATGGAGACGGTCCGGAGGCATAGACCTCGGCGTGGCTCACCCGGGAGACAAACCGACAACATAGGAGTGAAAGAGTGTTGACAAGCTGGTGACGTAGATTCGGTCGGCCAAATTGAACTAAGCGGGGAACCCAATTTTCAGGGGTGAATTCTGGCGATGCCAGAAAGGATATCCCTTAATCCTAATCCGTCAGCTAACCTCGCAGGCGACTAAGGGAGAGAAAAGAGGCTAGGGGTTCTTCTCCTGGCTTTTTTTTGAGACGATGATGAAGGTTGAAACATCAAAACCCACCTCGGAGAAACTCGAACTTCGGAGAGATGTAACCGTTTGGGGTTCCTATATGTGGGGGTATGCGGATGTAGGGGCTGACATCTATGCTGCCCTGGGTCTGGTGATGGGAGCCGCCCATGGGGGAGCAAGCCTTGCTTTTTTTGTTGCTGGGCTCATTTACATTATGATTGGGCTCTCCTATACGGAGATGGCATCGACTTACCCTGTTGCCGGAGGAGGCCATTACTATGCCCTGAGGGGTCTCGGAGACTTTTGGGGTTATGCTGCCGGTGTTGCCCTCTTATTGGACTACACTATTGACATCGCCCTCTTTGCCACTGCTTCAGCCGGTTATATGAACTTCTTTATGCCATATCTACTAGGTGTCCCTCCGGAATATTTTGCAATTGATATCTGGATTTTCAAAAAGGTTAACCCAGTTTGGGCAGCCGAGACCCTTATTCTCATCACCTTCCTCATTTGGCTCAACATTCGGGGAGTTCGGGAGTCCTCACTCTTTAATGAAATCGTTGGCGCCATTGATATCATCACTGAGTCATCCATTATCATTTTGGGTTTTCTCTTCGCATGGAAACCGGAGCTCTTTGTACTTCAATGGACGACACAATTTCCAACGATGAAAGAATTTATGTACGGGTCCTCGTTGGCGATCATCTCCTTTGTCGGGCTGGAATCGATTTCTCAGGCGGCCCAGGAGACCAGGAGGCCTGCAACGATCATCCCTCGAACCTCCATCACCTTGATTTTTACGGTGTTCATCTTTGCGTTAGCGTTTTCCACTATGGGTCTTGGTATTCTCCCATGGCAGGAATTCCCCCAGGGGGATCCAGTCGCTAAACTTGCCCATGCGATTCCCATTTTTGGTGCCCTGGCTGGACCTTTTGCAGCTATCTTGGGGGCGACGATTTTACTGATCTCTTCTAACACCGGTGTCATGGGTGCGTCGCGGCTCACCTATTCGATGAGCGAACTTCATTTAATCACTCCCTGGTTTAACAAAGTTCATCCGAAATATAGAACTCCGGTTCGCACCATTGTATTCTTCTCCCTCATCGGGATGATTGAGGCGCTTCTTGCTTTTCTGACACCCAGCGCCATGGACACGCTCGGAAATATGTACGCCTTTGGAGCGGCCAGTGGTTATCTACTGGTCTTCGTCTCTATGATCAAGCTCCGCTTTTCTGATCCTTATTCTCCTCGTCCCTACAAAATGCCCCTTAATATCAAGTGGAACCATAAAGGAAAGACGGTCGATGTTCCTATTCTGGGTTTCATTGGAATGATAGGGGTCAGTTTCATTCTTTTTGAAGTCATTTTGACTCACGAGATCGGCCGTATTGCAGGCCCAGGATGGGTTCTGGTATGTTTGATTTACTATTTTTGGTTTCGAAAGAAAAAAGGATTTTCTTTGCTGGGGAGCGTAAAACATCATTGGGAAGAGGAGCAGAAAAAGATATTGACGTCCGCAGAGGAATTTGATCTGCTCGAACAGTATAATATCGCCTTGGCCGAAAGGGATAAACGGGAGAAGGAGAAGAGAGTTGAAAAAAGCGCCAGAACTCCCTGAGCGTCCAGGATGGCGGGATACCTTTCAGATCATCACGACGATCCTCATGGTAGGATTAGGGTCTTATATTTTATGGCAAGCGATTTTCGTGAGATGGGCTGTCCCATCTTTAATCTTCGGCGTCGCCATTTTGCTCTATGGCCTGTTTCGAATCAGAATGGTCTGGACCTATTTTCAGCAAAGAGGCAAGTAAATGGGATCTGAAATCCATATGAGCTTTCTTGGAGCCTTATTGGCTTTCGTCTTTGCCGCTTCCATGGGGATACTTCTCAGGTGGATGTTCAATGTTCCAAGAGCCATACCTTTAGCTGCAGCCAAGGCCAGAAGGGCTGTGGGAGCGATTAAGAAGATTCTGGTTCCAACCTCGGGGACCCTTTATTCCGAACGAGGGATCGAGTTAGCCTGTCGTCTAGGGGAAGAGCAGAAGGCAGAAGTCTATCTGATTAATGTGATCGAAGTTCCCAGGACACTGCCCATGGAGGCACCCATGCCTGAGGCAGAGACCAGAGCACAGGAAATCCTCAAGGAAGGAGAATCGATCGTCAGTCTGAGAGGTCTTCCAGTAAAAAGGGAAGTGAGACGAGGCCGGGTTGCAGGGGAAGAGATTATCCGAGCCGCCAAGGACTGGGAGGCTGACTTAATTGTGATGGGGATACGATCAGAGATTCGCATGGCCCAAGAGATTTTTGGCCGCACTTCTGATCTGGTCCTCCGTCGTGCTCCCTGTGAAGTGATTGTGGACAAACTCTCCGAAAAGGCTTAATGGAGGAATCGAATGAGAGTGATGATTGTCGGTTGTGGCAGAGTAGGATCGGTTCTGGCAAATCGGCTGGACGAGGCAGGACATCAGGTGGTTGTTCTCGACAGGAATCAGCAGGCCTTTCGGAGACTCTCCGAAAAATTTTCTGGTAGACGGATCGTGGGCAATGGTCTGGTGGAAGAGTATGTGCGTCCAACGCTGCAGGAAGAGGCCGATATCCTTTTTGCCATGACGGATAAGGACAATGTTAATCTGATGATTGTCCAGAGAGTGAAACGACATTTCCAGTTAGGAAGGGTCGTCGCAGTGGTTCACGACTCCATTCTGGCAGGACTCTATAAGGAACTCGGTGTGGAGACGGTCTGTCCCACCGACCTGGTGATAAAAGATTTATTGCAGATGATTACAGAAAGCTAATGGGGGGTATCATGTATATCATTATTGTGGGGGCAGGAAAGGTTGGATATCATCTTGGCAGGTTGCTGATAGACCAAGGCCATGAAGTGATGCTGATTGAGGAAAACCGTTCCAAAGTAGACCTCCTTTCATTTGAGTTTCACGATGCCATCATGCAAGGGGATGGTTCAATGGTGGAGGTTTTGAAAGAGGCTGGGGCCAACCGTGCAGACGTAGTCGTAGCAACGACGGGCAATGATGAAGACAATCTTGTGGTCTGTCAAGTTACAAAAATGATGTTCCTCCGTCCTCGAACGATTGCGAGAGTGAACAATCCTAGGAATGAGGAGCTTTTCACCGGCTTGGGGGTCGATGCCTCTGTCAGCGCAACGAAGATCATCAATGCCATGATCCAAGAACAGGTCAAGGCCGGGGATATGATGATTCCTCTCCTCACGTTAAAAGCAGGTGACGTGGAAATCGTGGAGGTGGAACTCTCCCGTTCTTCACACATTGTAAAGAAGAAGATTAAGGATTTGACCCTTCCTCCAGCGTCAATCTTCATTGCGGTTATTCGTGGAGAGGAGGTCATCATCCCTTATGGCGAGACGGAGTTTCAGCCAGAAGACAAGGTTCTGGCTCTCGTCAAACGCACCAGTGAACCAGCCCTCCGAGAGATGTTGTGATTCAGTGATCGATGATCGAAACAATAAGCCAGTCGTTAAATATCCTTATAGCGGATGACGAAGTCAACATCCGCAAGACCTTATCGGTTTGTCTTGAGACCGAAGGCTACAAGGTGATTGCGGTTAGCAATTTTCAGGATGCTTTAGCGGAGGCGTCGCGAAAATCTTTTGAACTTGCATTTGTGGACCTAAGACTTGGTACGGACAACGGACTTGATTTAATTCCTGCTTTATTAACCGCAACTCCCTGGCTCAAAATCATTGTCATCACCGCCTATGCTTCCATCGACACGGCCGTCGAAGCCATGCGGCGCGGAGCAACCGACTATATTTCAAAACCATTTACACCTGCTCAGGTAAAACTGGCGGTTGACAAAGTATTTGAGATGCGAACACTGGAACAGAGAGTTGTCTAAAGATTGGAAGAAAGGAGGAAGGCAAATGCTTGGGCTTCGACAGAAGTTATCTCTCGGGTTCGGCGGATTATTAGTGATCATCTTAATCATAGGCATCCAGAGCATCATCCATCTCACCAAACTGGGAGAATCCATCGACGTGATCCTCCGTGAAAACTACCGCAGTGTCCTTGCATGCCAACAAATGAAAGAAGCCCTGGAGCGGATGGACAGTGGAATCCTTTTCGAACTTCTCGGATATACCCAAAAAGGAGACGAACTCATCCGCAAGAACGAACTGGTTCTTGAGATGGCACTTCAAGTCGAGTTGAATAACATCACGCTTCCGGCAGAAGGGGAAAAAGCAAGTCATCTCCAGAATCTTTTTGGCCAATACAGAACAGCGCTTAAGAGGATAGAGGACTCGAGGGTCCCGATTAATGTCCGGCGCAACGCCTATTTTACTGACCTTTTTCCGTTATTCCTGCAGATTAAGGACACGGCCGGCGAGATCCTCCGGATGAATCAACAGAATATGAGTGATGCGAACGATATGGCCCGAAATAGTGCAGCCGCAGCGCGAAAACAGATGTACATTCTTTTGTTTGCCGGTACGATTGTTGCCTTGGGTTTTATTTTCTTTGCCGGCAGGTGGATTCTTCGCCCACCGGCTTAAGGAAGTGGCCGGGCTACTCGAAGCACATGGCTGTGGAGAGATCGCCAAACTTGCCGAGGGGCTGGAGATCATCCCAAGACGTCGGCAGGAGTATCACGGACTGATTGTGGAGGAAATGGACGTTCTTCGATTTGGAGGTGCCCAATGAATCCGGCCTTTCAAAATTGTTCTGATGTGTTTAAGCCTAAAAAACGGCTGACCAACTTTCCAGCCCGTGTACGAGCTGTGAACTTTCTTGGGACAGCCATTGCCCTAATCTTGGCTATGGGCCTTGTATATGGATGTACCAAAGAGAATAAAGACCTTGCTAAGCTTCAGGAAGAAAACAGAGCGTTGAAGGAAAAGGTAGCGTCGCTTGAGAGTCAAATAAAACCTGCAATAGCCTCAAAGTCTGAAATGAAGGAAGAGTTTCTCGCCTTGGCGAGGAAATTGAAAGCATCACCCAATGATTTTGTGGGGCAGCAAATAAAATTGCATTGCAGGTTTGGCGGTTTTGAAAATAAATTCCTGAATGACCCGAATGGTCCCAAATTCCTTTCTACCTATTACGTTGGGCTGATCGCCCAGAGCGGGAAAGAAATAATTGAACCTCTGTTTGATCATCTATTTATAAGTAAAAAGGAGGCGAAAGAACAAGGTGTTTATCGCTTGGGTCTAAATGATCTCATCACCCTTTATGGAATGGTAAACAGCGCATACAAAAACGAACCCTGGATTGAAGTGTACGTGGTAAAAAGGGGATGGGAATAGAGATGGGGCTTCAGGGGATGATAAGGGAAATCCGCCAAGATGGTAAAAGCGCGGAGTATGACCAGGAAGAATAGATTGAAACCTAAAGTGATAGGGCAAGGTGGAGTTTCGATTGACCCAACAGATAATGGAATCATATAATATTTTGAAACGGCTATACTCTATTCGATCCCGTTTCAATGTTTTGAGGGGTAACTGAAATGCTTGATTTCATCTTGATCGTTTTGGTTTTGGTCTTTTTTGGAGTGTCATTCTGGTATGTTCGTGCGTGTGACAGGTTCTAAGGAGGGATAGATTAATGAACTGGGAGTACATCATAAGCGCGATCATTGGTCTGGGGCTACTTGTCTATCTCACATATGCACTTCTCAAACCTGAGAAGTTTTGATTCCCTTAGGGAGAAAAGAAGATGAGCCTTAATGGATTTTTGCAGCTTGGAATATACTTCCTGATTCTGCTCGCCATAACTAAGCCGCTCGGGGTCTACATGACCAGGATATTTTCCGGAGAAAGGACGTTCCTGAGCAGGGTGTTCGGCCCGGTAGAGAGATTGGTCTATCGGGTATGCCGGATCGACGAGCACGAGGAACAGCACTGGACAGCCTACACTGCAGCCATGCTAATGTTCAGCGTGGTAGGATTGCTTGTCCTCTACGGTCTTCAGAGGCTTCAATACTTTCTGCCCCTCAATCCCCAAGGATTTCCTGGTGTGGCACCTGACCTGGCATTTAACACAGCCTCCAGTTTCACGACCAACACCAATTGGCAGGCCTACTCGGGGGAGTCTACCATGAGCTATCTGGTGCAGATGGCGGGACTGGCCTTCCATAATTTTGTATCGGCAGCCACCGGCATCGCACTCGCCATTGCTTTCATTCGGGGCATTGCTAGGCGTGAAGCAAAAACGCTTGGTAATTTCTGGGTTGATCTCACCCGTACAACACTTTATGTATTGCTTCCATTTTGTATTATTGGTGCACTTGCCCTGGTCTCCCAGGGAGTAGTCCAAAATTTTAGTCCATACACCCAAGCCACACTCGTCGAACCACAGCAGGTTGAAAAGACGGATGATCATGGCAATAAGACCGTTGAAACCGTAACGGTTCAGACCATCGCTCAAGGCCCTGTTGCGTCACAAGAGATCATCAAAGAATTAGGGACGAATGGTGGCGGTTTCTTCAATGCCAACTCAGCCCACCCCTTTGAGAACCCGACACCATTCTCGAATTTCTTGGAGATGATCGCCATCTTCGCCATTTCATCGGGTTTAACGTATACGCTTGGCCGGATGACCGGCAATCAGAAGCATGGCTGGGCAGTCTTTTCAGCAATGGTGATACTTTTCCTGGCGGGTTTCTTCACCACTTATTACTTTGAGGCCCGCGGCAACCCGATCTTTAACCAGCACGGAGTGACACAAGCGGCAAGTGAAGTCAACGATTTAGAACAGGCCGGCGGCAACATGGAAGGGAAAGAGGTGCGCTTCGGCATCATGAATTCCGCACTTTGGGCAACCATCACCACGGACGCCTCATGCGGCGCCGTCAACTCCATGCACGATTCATTTACCCCCTTGGGCGGGATGATACCGCTGCTGAACATCATGCTTGGCGAAATTATTTTTGGCGGTGTTGGCGCAGGAATGTATGGCATGCTTGTGATGATTGTGCTTACGGTCTTCATCGCCGGGTTGATGGTCGGGAGGACTCCGGAGTACCTGGGCAAAAAGATAGAAGCGAAGGATGTGAAGATGGCCATGCTTTACGTTCTTGTATTCGCTTTTTCGATTCTGGTTTTTTCGGCATGGTCAAGCGTTGCGACATACGGGGCATCGAAGGTCAACAACGCTGGGCCGCACGGGCTCTCGGAGATCGTTTACGCCTTCGTTTCAGGCACAGGCAACAACGGGTCAGCGTTTGCAGGACTCAATGCGAACACCCTCTGGTATAACACCACGATAGGACTTGCAATGCTGATCGGACGATTTCTGATGATCATCCCGATGATGGCCATCGCGGGCAATCTGGTAACGAAAAAGATCGTCCCCCATTCAGCGGGCACATTTCCTGTTCATACGCCTCTGTTTGTGGTGTTGCTGATCGGCGTCATCCTGATCGTCGGCGCCCTGACCTTTTTCCCGATGCTTTCGCTCGGACCGATCGTGGAGCATTTCCTGATGGAATCGGGAACATTGTTTTGAATCACACGAGAAAGGAGCAATTCAAGGCTAAAGATATATGGCAAAGGTGGCAAAGAAAAGACCTCTCTTCGATTCACCCATCGTGAAGCGGGCCATTAAGGATGCATTCATAAAGATGGATCCGCGGCAGGTTGCGCGCAATCCGGTGATGTTTGTCGTTGAGATAGGTAGCATCCTAACGACACTGTTCATTGTTTGGGATATTATTGTTGGCAATACCGGCCACTTACTTTTCACCGTCCAGGTCACGCTGTGGCTTTGGTTCACTGTCCTTTTTGCCAACTTTGCAGAAGCAATGGCCGAAGGTCGAGGAAAAGCACAGGCCGATACGCTTCGCAAGGCTAAGACTGAAACCATGGCCAATCTCATCATCGGGGATATCGGAAAGGGTATAGAGCGGGTTAGGACCGAACGTGTTCCTGGGACGAAGCTGCGAAGGGATGATGTCGTACTGGTTCGTGCTGGAGAAATCATCCCCGGAGATGGAGAGGTCATTGAAGGCGTTGCATCGGTAGATGAATCAGCCATCACCGGCGAAAGTGCGCCAGTCATCCGCGAAGCAGGAGGAGACCGTTCGGCGGTCACAGGCGGAACGACAGTGATTTCAGATTGGATCAAGGTGCGCATCCGATCGAATCCCGGAGACACGTTCCTGGATCGGATGATCGCACTGGTCGAGGGCGCAGAACGACAAAAAACACCGAACGAGATCGCTTTGAATATATTGCTGGCGGGGCTTACGATCATCTTTCTCTTGGCAGTTGCCACTTTGCTTCCGTATGCCATTTACAGCGTTCAAGCCTCAAATGCGGTAGGTAGTTTTGTCCGGGCTGCGCCACCTTCAATCACCATGCTGGTGGCATTACTCGTTTGCCTGATCCCGACCACGATCGGGGGACTGCTTTCAGCCATTGGCATCGCAGGGATGGATCGACTGATTCAACACAACGTGCTTGCCATGTCAGGTCGGGCGGTCGAGGCGGCAGGCGACGTAAACAGCTTACTTTTAGATAAGACCGGCACCATTACTCTCGGCAATAGGCAGGCCACTGAATTCATTCCACTTCGTGGAGTGACAGAGGAGGAAATGGCTGATGCTACACAACTGTCAAGCCTGTCGGACGAAACGCCGGAAGGCCGCTCGATCGTGGTTCTGGCAAAAACAAAGTATGGGTTGCGAGGACGGGACCTATCATCGCAGGAAGCACGTTTTATCCCCTTTACTGCGCACACGCGGATGTCAGGAGTTGACATCGGTGGACGCTCCATCAGGAAGGGTGCCCCAGATGCCATTATCTCTTTCGTCAGCTCTCAAGGAGGAGTCGAACCCGCTGAACTGAGAGGAATTGTTGGGTCCATTTCGAAGTCCGGTGGGACACCTCTGGTTGTTGCTGATCGCAGTCGCGTTCTTGGCGTTATTCATCTGAAGGATATCGTAAAAGGAGGGATGCGGGAACGGTTCGTGCAACTGAGAAGAATGGGGATAAAAACGATCATGATAACAGGAGACAATCCATTAACCGCGGCGGCCATTGCCAGCGAATCAGGGGTTGATGATTTTCTCGCGGAGGCGAAACCAAAAGACAAAATGGATCTCATCCGTCAGGAACAGGCTCAGGGTAAACTCGTGGCGATGACGGGCGACGGTACCAATGATGCTCCAGCTCTCGCTCAGGCCGATGTTGGCGTAGCAATGAATACGGGGACGATGGCAGCGAAAGAGGCGGGTAACATGGTGGATCTTGATTCAAACCCCACAAAGCTCATTGAGATCGTTGAGATTGGCAAGCAACTTCTGATGACACGCGGAGCCCTCACGACTTTCTCCATTGCCAATGATGTTTCTAAATACTTTGCTATCATTCCTGCCATGTTTTCAACACTGTACATGGCGGCTGGCGCCAAGAGCGGTCCGCTTTCTGCGCTTAACATCATGCAGTTGGCCACACCGGAGTCGGCGATTTTATCAGCGGTAATCTTCAACGCGCTGATCATCGTTGCATTGATTCCATTGGCGTTGCGGGGCATCAAATATCGCCCGTTGGGGGCAGCCGCCTTGCTTAGGCGCAACCTGCTCATCTACGGATTTGGCGGTATCGTGATCCCCTTCGTAGGGATTAAGATCATCGATGTCATCATTACCCTGTTTGGCCTGGTGTGACGGAGGGAGTCAATATGAATCTATTCAAGCATATCTACCCGGCGATCGCATTAACCATCGTGCTCACGGTGCTCGTGGGAATCGTTTATCCATTTGTCATCACTGGATTATCAGAGTTACTCTTTAAGGAAAAAGCCCACGGAAGCCTTATTGAGAGAGAAGGAAAGCTGTTCGGATCTCGTTTGATCGGACAGCCCTTTAATGGCGCAGGCTATTTCCACTCGCGGCCTTCTGCGGCCGGGTCCGGTTACGATGCGACCGCTTCCGGCGGCACGAATCTCGGGCCGACAAGTAAGAAGCTTTTTGGGGAGCAGGTGAGAGGACGTTCAAAACAGTTGCGCACTGAAAATCCGAATGCAGAGATCCCTGTCGACTTAATCACGTCTTCCGGATCGGGGCTTGACCCGCACATCAGCCCTGCAGCGGCTGAATTTCAGATTTCACGAGTTGCCCGGGAACGCCGAATGGGCGAGGACGAAGTGAAACGTCTTGTATGGAAATACACCGAGGGACGGCAATTCGGCGTCCTGGGGGAGCCACGCGTCAATGTTCTCGAACTGAACCTGACATTGGATGAGGCATCAAAGAAAAGCAAATAAACTGTGAGTCGCAAGGTGGAGTCGTTAGTGGGAAACCCCTTACCTCTTGCCATTCACCCCTTACGTAAAGTCATTGAGAAAAGGGAAGGCGGTCCTAAAAAATGGGAGTGGATGATAGCCGTAAAGATATGACAAGGCCAGATCCGGATGCCCTCTTAAAGGAAGTCGAACGCGAGGAAGAAAAACGAGGGAGACTGAAGATATTTCTCGGGTATGCGCCCGGTGTTGGAAAAACCTACGCAATGCTCAACGAAGCCCACGTATTGAAGAAACGCGGAGAGGATGTGGTGGTGGGTGTTGTGGAGACTCATGGTCGGATCGAAACAGAGGCATTACTTAGAGACCTGGAAATGATTCAGCGTCAGCGTGTGGAATATCAAGGCATTGTTCTCGGAGAATTAAACCTCGATGCCATCCTCACACGACGGCCTGCGGTTGTTCTGGTAGATGAACTTGCACACACGAATGCTCCCGGCAGCCGCCATCCAAAACGATATCAGGATGTTGAAGAGCTGCTTGACAGTGGCATTGATGTTTACACCACGATGAATGTTCAGCATTTTGAAAGCTTGAATGACGTTCTCGAGAAGATCACGGGAATCCGAATGCAGGAGACATTGCCTGACACCTTTCTGGACAGGGCAGATGAAGTTCAGGTTATTGATATCCCCTTGGAAGAACTTTTTGAGCGGCTGAAAGAAGGGAAAGTTTATATTCCCCCACAGGCTGAACGGGCGATGCAGAACTTTTTCCAACGCGGCAATCTTGTGGCACTTCGTGAACTCATGCTAACCCATGTAGCCCGCAAGATCGATACGGAACTTTTGAACTACATGAGGGCAAAGGCCATTTCTGGTCCCTGGCCGGCAGCGGAGAGAGTGATGGTCTGCATTGCACCAAGCCCATATGCAAAACAGCTTCTCCGCAAAGGGTATAGCATTGCCAAAGATGCGCATGCCGAATGGTATGCTGTGTATGTTTCTACACCCGCCTTGAAAGAGATGTCGGATAAAGATAAGGCTTATATCGCTGAGGCATTGAATCTTGCAGATGAATTGGGGGCAAAAATTGTAACGCTTACCGGAACGGATGTGGCGAATGAGATCCTTCGCTTTGCCCGCGAGTATAATATTAACCATATCGTGATCGGTAAACCCCTCCATTCCATGCTCTTGGGGCTCTGGAAAGGCTCACCCGCATCCCGACTACTTCACACTCCGAGTGAGTTTGAACTGCATCTCATCACGCCATCTGTTGAAAAAAGAGAAACGGAAGTAAAGCCAAAGCCTGAACGGTTTGCATTCAATCTAAACGACTATCTCCTTCCCGCTCTCATGGTAGTCGCCGTCACCTTGTTGAACTTTTTCCTTCAAAAATTTGTTAATCCCATGTCCCTTGTTTATATCTATCTGATTCCAACGATTGCCAGCGCCCTCCTTTTCGGTACTGGGCCTTCGGTCTTCTCATCGGTCATCAGTTTGCTCACCTTTGATTTTTTATTCGTTGAACCAAAATACAGTTTCACAATGTATCATCCTCATGATGTCATCAATGTCTTAGTCTTTTTCTTGACATCGATCATTGTTGGGCAACTTGTTAAAATAACCAGGCGGCAAAATCTTCTTCTGCAACTGCGCATCCGGCGGATCACCCTCATCGAAGAGATGAGCAAAGAATTTTTGATGCTTCCTCCAGTCGAACAATTTGTAGGGGGGCTTGTTCAGAACTCGAAGGAATGGGAAAATACTTTAACGCTTTTTCGTACCACGGTTCTTGATCACATCAGTCACATTGCGATCAAGTACCTCTCAAAGATTGTTGATGCACCCTCTTTTGTACTTTTCAGCGGGAAAGGCGGGAGGCTCCAGGTTTGGGCTCGAACCAAACCCGACGTTGACCTTACTCCGAATGAAATGGCAGTTGCCGAATGGACCTATGCACACGGTGAACCTGCGGGTGCAGGCACACAAACCTTAACAAACATTAAGGTCTTCTTCATGCCGATGAAATCGCTTGATGAAATGATCGGTATCATCGGCGTTCAGTACGACTTTAAGGATCTTCTGCTTGATCAACGCCGTCTTTTGGGAGTAGTATCTAATCTGTCAGCTCTCGCAGCAGCAAGATGGGTCAAAATATGGGCTGCTAAATGACGTGGGTGACTCAGTTAAACTTCGCTCCATTCCGCTTTATCTTTTTTCGAGCTTTCCACTTTGTTCCCAATCGAAAGGTAAGGTAGGTCGTTATGGTCTGGACACTTCGGAAAAAGATCTTCATTGGCTATGGGATTACCCTTGTCCTGATGGTTTTGGTCCTGGTCTGGGCCTTTTTTAATTTGTGGAGCCTCGGCCAAGCCAGCGACGCCATCTTGAAGGAAAATTATAAAAGTATACTTGCGGCAGAGAATATGGTCTACGCGATTGAGCGCCAGGACAGCGCCATCCTGCTAATGTTCCTTGGTTACCAGGAGGAAGGGTGGAATCAGTTTCGGGAAAATGAGAGCCAATTTTTTCAATGGTTGGGCCAGGCAAAGGATAATATCACGGTGGAGGGTGAAGACAAAATTGTAAACATGATTGAAACAGAGTATTCGAAATATCTGGATCATGTCTCTGAACTCAGACCGATTTCTGTGGCAGGGCCCCGGAAAACAGGGGCGTTTTACCATGAGACCATCCTTCCGTCATTCCTTTCTGTCCGTGACACCTGCATTCGCCTGAGAGAGATTAATCAAGAGAATATGTTCAAGGTCAGTGACCGCGCACACTTCATCGCCAAAAGGGCGATATGGTCCATGGCCATCATTGGGATGGTGGCGATCGCAATTGGATTGGGATTTAGCTTGGTTCTTTCAAATCTTCTTGTGAAACCTGTTCGCGAGATGGTGGACGCCACGCAAAAGATCGCCGAAGGGAACTATGAGATCGAAATCTCCACCCGATCTGAGGATGAGCTCGGCCGACTGACGGACGAGTTTAATTCGATGGCAAAGAAATTGAAGGGGTTCCATGATCTGAACATCGAACAGATCATAGCGGAAAAAGGGAAGAGTGAAGCGATTATCCGGAGCATTGACGACGGTATCATTTTGGTGGATGCAGAGTTCAAGGTAACCGGAATGAACCCCATGGCAAGGAGAATCCTTGATCTCCCACCGGACAGCCCGCAGAATAGACACTTTCTCGAAGTGCTTGAAAGCGAGCAGTTGTTCAACTACATCAAGGAGTCGATGGAATCGGGTAAACCTCCGAGTATTGAGGAGAAACAAAACCTCTTTACGGCAGAAAAGGAAGGAACCAGACGTTACTACCAGTTCTCCATCACACCCGTTCGCGGGAAGAAGGGTGTTTTAATAGGAGTGGTCCTCCTGTTGCGTGATGTCACTAGACTGGCAGAACTCGATCGTCTGAAGAGTGAGTTCGTCATGACCGCCTCCCATGAACTGCGGACTCCCTTAACGAGTATCGGCATGAGCATTGATCTTCTTCTGGAGGGCGCTACAAAGAAGCTCAACGAGAAGGAGCAGCAGCTCCTTTCAGCAGCCCATGAGGAGGTGCAACGGCTGAAAGCCTTTGTCAGCAACCTCCTTGATCTTTCCAAGATTGAAGCAGGTAAAATGGAGATGGAGTTATCGAGCATTTCGATCCGCGGCCTCTTTGAGAAGGCAGCTACCGTTTTTAATGCTCAGAAGGAAGAAAAAGCGGTGGACCTCTCTTTTAGTGTCCCAGAGGAGTTGCCAAATGTGAGAGGAGATGATAATAAGATCACTTGGGTACTCACCAATTTGATCTCGAACGCTTTGCGTTACACTCCCAGCGGCGGACACATAAACCTGTCTGCCGAATCATTTGGCCCTTCCGTCCAGATCTCAGTCAGCGACGACGGGCCTGGTATTCCGTATGAGTATCAGTCCAAGATCTTTGACAAATTTGTTCAGGTCAAAAGTGACAAGGCAGTGGGAGGGAGTGGGCTTGGGCTGGCTATTTGCAAGGAAATCGTCCGTGCCCACGGAGGCACCATTTGGGTCGATTCAGTTCCAGGATCGGGGAGTACATTTACCTTCACACTTCCCATCTGGGGATAATCACAAGAGGAAGGACCATGAAAGGCAAATCCGTTTTAATCGTAGATGATGAGAAGAACATTCGTTTGACTCTCTCCCAAGCTCTGGAGGTTCTGGAGGTGGAAACCGATACTGCTGCAAATGGGGAGGAGGCACTGGCCAAGCTCAAAGAAAGAGAGTTTGGGCTTATTCTGTTAGACCTCAGGATGCCCGGGATGGATGGAATGGAAGTGCTCCGCCAGGTTTCTAAGATCCGGCCGGACATCCGTATCATCATTCTTACGGCTTACGGGACCGTTGAATCGGCAGTGGAAGCCATGAAATTAGGGGCTGCCGATTTTATTCAGAAACCATTTGCCGCGGAGGAGATTCGGGAGTTAGTATCCCGCGTTATAGACAGGGAAAAGCTTGATGAACAGAAAACGGTGGATTATGCATCATCTATTGAACTTGCCAAGCGGTGTATTGGAGACCGTCATTTCGACGCAGCCGTCGAGCATGTCCGAAAAGCCATCTCCCTCGATCCCGGCCGACCAGAGGCTTTTAATCTCTTAGGAGCACTCATGGAAATTCGAGGGGATCGTATTGAAGCCCAGAAGAATTACAGGGCGGCCCTTTCACTCGATCCTTCCTACGAACCCGCTATCAAAAATCTCCAACGGTCGACTAACTTCAGATGGAAAATGGCAGGGGGTATGCTTCTCGAAGAGGCGAAAAAGGAAGAGAAGAAGGAAAACAAGTAATCTCTATGCCGGCTTCCCAAGATCTCTTGATATCGAGCGATGGTCGCGGTTGTGACCGACTGCAACCTTCTCCTCCGCCTTGTCTGTCCATTATTCCATCTTTTGTTGACAGAAGAGAGATCTTTGAGTAAAGTCCATCCTGGCGCTCATCGGAGGGGTCGAACTCTCAATGCGAAAGAAAATCGGTATTAAGATTAAAACGTTCTTTTCGAGGCACTTCTCGCCTACGAGGATTTTCGTTCTCAGTTTCGCTGCGGTGATTATGACAGGTGGAATTCTTCTTTGGTTTCCCTTCTCCGCTACTAAAGACCATCTCCGTTTTGTGGATGCTCTCTTTACTTCTACTTCAGCAGTTTGTGTGACAGGCTTGGTCGTTATCGACGTCGGCAGGGATTTGAGCACTTTAGGTCAGGTCATCACCATTTTCCTTTTTCAGATCGGAGGACTAGGAATCATCACGTTCTCCACGGTCTTCTTCGTATTAATGGGCCGGGGCATTTCATTTAAAGGAAGGGAGATTGTTCAATCGACATTTCTCCATACGCCTCGAAGGGATTTCATCGTCATCGCGAAGTCGGTCCTTTGGTTCACCCTCATCACCGAATTCATTGGAACCCTCTTTTTGTTCATCCGGTTTTCCAGAGATTTTTCTCCAGGAACAGCACTTTATCATGCCGTCTATAATGCCATTTCAGCCTTTAATAATTGTGGCTATTCTCTCTTTTCGGACAATCTCATGGGTTATCAGGGCGACGTGATCGTCAATCTGACCGTGATGGGGCTCATCGTACATGGTGGCATTGGTTTCATTGTTCAATACGAAGTCGTCTCCTGGTTGAAGGGCGTACAAGAAAGACTGTCTGCCCATACCAAAATTGTAATCATCACGACAACCATTCTCATTCTCTCCGGTGCTTTTCTTTTCTATTTCTTTGAAAGAAATCATATTATTAAAGACGTTCCAGTCTTAAACAAAATCCTGGCCTCCCTCTTCCAATCCGTTACCCCCCGGACGGCTGGATTCAATACGGTGGATATCGGTGCCCTGACCAATGCCACCATTCTCCTCTTACTCATCCTTATGTTTATCGGAGCCTCTCCGGGTTCTACCGGCGGCGGGGTTAAAACATCAAGTGCAGCGCTTTTAGTCCTGCTGCTCTGGAACCGGCTCAAGGGGAACGACGATGTGAATGTCTTCAATAGGACCATCCCCAAGGAGATTGTCAGCCGGGCCATATCGATTATCTTTGCCTCGGCCTTTTCGGTAGCAATTATTACATCCGTTCTTCTGATCGTAGGAGGAGGGAATCTTCCCCCTCTGGAAAGCCGTCATTATTTTGTAGAATATCTTTTTGATACGGTTTCTGCTTTCGGAACAGTAGGCTTGTCCATGGGGGTGACACCCAAACTGAATGATCTCCAGAAATATGCGCTCATTTTAATGATGTTTGCAGGAAGAGTGGGTCCCCTGACCCTTGCCTTTTCCCTTTCACGGGGCGGTGGGAAGAGGGGTATTACTTATGCAGAAGAAGGAGTCATGGTAGGATAGAAGAATAATAGTAGGCAGAAAGCAGTAGGCACAAAGCAGTGAGCAGAAAGCAGTAAGCAGTAAAACAGCTGTCGTCCTGAGTGAAGAGGAGATATCGAATGAAACGAGTTGTAGTGATTGGATTGGGGATTTTTGGTTTTAATATCGCCAAGGACCTTTACGAGAATGGGATCGAAGTGATCGCCATTGACAAGAACAAAGATATCATCCAAAAGATCAAAGATTTCTCCACCAAGGCGATCCTCGCCGACGGAACGGATAAAGAGGTCATCGAGTCCATAGGGATCCAGGGGGATGACATTGTCATCATCTCTTTTGGAGAAGACCTGGCTGCAAGCACGCTAACCACACTCCATCTGAAAGAGATGAAAGTCAAGACGATCATTGTGAAGGCACCCAATGAAGATCACAAGCGGGTCCTGGAGAGAGTAGGGGCTACACAGGTGATCATCCCGGAAAGAGAGATGGCGGACAAGGTGGCCAAAAGCCTGATTTCTCCGAACGTACTCGATTACATTCCACTTTCTGAGGACTATACGATCTCTGAAGTCGTCCCCCCTACAAGTTTCATGGGAAAAACGATCGGAGAGCTCCGTCTGAGAACCAAATATCATGTGGAGGTGATTGCGGTCAGAGAAATGCTTCCCGACCGAGTTAGAATGGTTCCCAAAGCAGATTTTGTCCTTAAGGATAGTGATATCTTGGTGGTCATCGGCAAAACGGCGGACGTTCAGAAGATCAAGTAGAACTTTGTCCTAGAAATCCTCGCTGCCCCCACTCCGTGTGAGCATCCCTCCATTTTTGGGGTGACCTTTGGTGGTCTAGAAACAATACGATCATAGTTCTCAGGATTTCCATCCCTGTAAATACTTCCTCAAAAGCGCTTGACTTGAAATCCCCGGATATGTATAAATAACCCGCATCTTAGGGAAAAATTCTTCTGTTGCCTCGTGATTTATCATTGCCGCACCAAGTAGGTTGCAGAAAGGAATTTTCCAAGCGGCGTCACCGCGCCTTGACATGAAGACAAACGTTCTCCTCCTCCTCAATTTGTTCATTGTCATCCTTTTTATCTTGTCGGTGCGGAAAAAGGGACTCCTCACCTACTTTATGGGTGGGAAGGTCTGGCTCACCTGGCTGGCCATCGCCGTCATTACCCTGATGGACGAGCTGACTTCTGTCTTCTATGCCACAGCAGAAGCCCATCGTTTCATCGGCCCGAGTGCCATCGTTTTTATCGCATTCACCTCTCTGTTCATCCACTACATGACTACCCGTCTCGTGGAGATCTCGGAAATCCTCGAACACCATGGAATCTTCGGGGGTGGAGTCTACTCGTTTTCTTACTTGGTTTTGGGGCCTACGGTTTCTTTCGTTGCAGTAGCCTCCATCATGGTCGATTACACGTTGACCGCTTGCATGTCTGCTGTGAGTGCGGTTTTGAATGCGACGTCTTTCTTCCAACTTCCTCATTTCATGAATATGTTCCTTATCCTCATGATCATCTGGGCGATTGCAGGGCTCAACATCCTTGGAATTCGGGAGAATGCCCGGTTCACGTTCATGATTTTCATGTTCGCAGCCTTCGTTTTCTTCAATCTGATTGCATCGGGAATAATTGCATTCGATGGGGACTCCCTGATTCGGCTCAAACAGGGATACAATCATGCAGCCGGCCGCATGCGAACAGGGTCGATCTTCAAGAATTACGGAGTCTTCATTGCTTCCATTGCAAGCTGTATCCTAGCCTATTCGGGTGTCGAGTCAGTCCTTCAGACCGCTGGCTTAGTTAGAACGTGGAAGGAAATAGGGAAGGCATATATCTTTCTTGCCGTCACGGTAGGTCTGGTCACTCCGGTGGTGGCTGCCTTGGCCCTCTCTGCTCCGATCGATTTTGCCGAGCACGAAGGTGATTTGATTACCTACTATGCGACCCTCCTCAACGGGATTTCTTTCGGGATCATCGTGGCCGCGCTGGCCAGTTTTACATTAATTATGGCTGTTAATACGGCCTTTGTTGCCTCCAGTGAACTGATGGAACGTGTGGCAGAGCGCTACGGTTTCCACTGGTTCATCGCTACCAATCGCAGACAATCCCTCTATCGCATCCATCTTTTCAACGCCCTGTTCTTCTCGGCCATCGTCATGATCACTCAAGGAAGCCAGATGATTCTGGCAGAAATGTATGCCTTGGGGTTGATTGCCAGTTTTTGCATCAACATGGGCTCTCTGATCATCTACCGTTACCTGATGGGCACAAAAGAGGTGAGGCAATTCAACACCAGTCGGTTCATCACCTTGCTCATATGGATTATTTTCATGAGCTGCTTTTTCTTTTTGGCTTCCATGAAACCTCACGGCACGATGATGTGGGCGACAGTGACCGTCTTTGTCTTAGTAGCAGGTCTCTGGGTGGCTAAGAGACGAGGACCTGAGGTGAAGGAGATCGAGAAGGCCGACAGTGAGATGTCCATGGTCCTCTATCTGGCGCAACACTCTTTTTCTGAAGTGAACATTTATTTCCGTAGAACACGGGAGGAAATAGTGTGCGAAGGAGGTGTTGGGGGGAGCGAGGTTTATGTGACATTCCATTCTCCACGTAAAGGCATTCCTCCAAAGTGCGGAGATAACGACTTTCGTTTCGCCTTGAGCAAACAGGGTCTCCATCACCACATTGTGTCCCTGTTGAAATTGATCGAATATGAGATGCCAGAGCAGAAGGTGACGGTTCACTTCGGTTGGCCGCTGTCTTCTTGGTTGGACCGGTTGTCTATTGGGGTGATGGTCTACAATCTTTTACGCCTTCCCCGACGCTTTCCCCAGTTCCGCTTTGCCATTGACTATGATGGGAATTCCGCCACGCGCACCGAAGATAGAGAGGGAAGGGGAGCGGTAAAGGGATAGAGGCGTAGATATAAAGAAAATCAGATGGGGGGATAAGGGGATAGGGAGAAGGGGAGACACGGACTTCCGGGAATTGTTACTATATTGGAGTGATGAGGAATAAGAGGTTAAGGTTAAGGCTTAGGTTTAGGTTAATTTTCAGAAACTCTCAACCTTGACCTAAACCTCAACCTGACAATTTTCCATCATTTTATTCATTTAAAGAGTGAAACGAGCCATTGATGAAGCACAAGGATCATCGGACCGAAGACCAATGAAACGACGGTCATCAATTTCAGAAGGATATTCATCGAAGGAGCGGAGGTATCCTTAAAAGGATCACCCACCGTGTCTCCCACGACTGCAGCTTTATGGGTATCCGATCCTTTCCCCCCCAGGTTTCCTTCCTCGATCCATTTTTTGGCATTATCCCAGGCTCCGCCCGCATTGGCCATCTGAATCGCCAACGGAACACCTGTGGCGAGTGCTCCTAACAATACCCCTGCTAACGCCTCTGGTCCGAGGAGGCCACCTAAAACAACGGGGATGACGACCGCAGCAATTCCAGGAATGATCATCTCTTTGAGCGCACCGGCAGTGGTGATGTCAACACAACGGGCATAGTCTGCCTTCGCCGTTCCCTCCATCAATCCCTTGATCTCTCTAAACTGTCTCCGCACTTCTTCCACTACACCGAAGGCAGCCCTTCCCACTGCCATCATGGTCGCTCCCGCAAAGAAGTATGGAATGATGGCTCCGATGAAGACGCCAGCAACGATTTTGTAGCCCCCTGCGCTCATGATATCAATCGCAGAAAGGTTCATCACCTGTGTATAGGAGAAGAAAAGAGCCAAAGCGGTCAATGCAGCCGATCCAATGGCAAAGCCTTTGGCAATGGCAGCCGTGGTATTACCGGCTGCATCAAGAGAATCTGTGATCTTCCGGATGTCCTTGCCCATATGGGACATCTCTGCAATCCCTCCAGAATTGTCAGCAATGGGTCCATAGGCGTCAACGGCAACCACCATGCCGGTCGTGGCCAACATTCCGATCGCTGAAAGGGCGATACCAAAGAAACCTCCAAATTTGAAAGAGATCAAGATCGCAATCCCAATGACCACCAGAGGAACTATAGTGCTTTTGCAGCTTAATGCAAATCCATGGATGATAGTCGTCGCAGAACCTGTGGTGCTGGCCTTTGCAAGATTCTCAACCGACTTTCCCGAGGTATAGTAATTTGCAGTGAAGCCAATCACCATCCCTGCCACAATCCCCGAAAAACTTGCGAAGAAGTAGGAGAGATCCCATCCAAACATTCCCACGACCAAAAGGAAAGAACCAATGGAATAGAAGACAGCACTGGAGACTGTTCCATTGTTAAGAGCCTTTCGGGGGTCGGCCTTTTCACCCGTCCTGACAAAAAAGACTCCTAAAATGGAGGCGATGATCCCAACGGCATAAAGGAGGAAGGAGAGGATGACCCCTTTGATCTTGAGTTCCGGAGTAGGTAAGGTTTGAGTGGCAATGATCACTCCGGAGAGTAGAGAACCGATATAGGATTCGTAGAGGTCTGCACCCATTCCTGCCACATCCCCCACATTGTCTCCCACATTGTCAGCAATGGTGGCAGGATTTCTTGGATCGTCCTCTGGAATTCCCGCCTCCACCTTTCCCACTAAATCCGCTCCCACATCAGCGGCTTTGGTATAGACACCTCCCCCGACTCTTGCAAAGAGGGCCACTGAACTGGCACCCATGCTGAAGCCGGCGATGATGCCAGCAGCTTTGGTCATTTTTACCATCATTTCACCCGAGGCAAAGTATCCCAAAACCAAAAAGACGACAGAAAAAGCTAAAAGGCCCAGGCCGACCACAGTAAGGCCCATCACTGCCCCACCAGGAAATGCAACCCCCAAGGCCTGGTTAAATCCTTTCGTGGCAGCCTGAGCCGTCCGGGTATTCGCTCTTGTGGAGATGCTCAATCCAACATAGCCGGCGGTCAAAGAACAGGCTGCACCTACGAGATAGGAGAGGGCTGTTGCGATAGAGAAACGCCATCCCTGTCCTTTCAGTCCAAGAACCAGAAGAATAGCCACAATGATGGCAAAGATGCCGATGGCCTTGTATTCCCTCTTCAAAAAGGCCATGGCTCCTTCATGAACTGCGTCTGAGATGGCGACCATCTCAGGCGTTCCAGGGTCTTGTCTCATCACCTTTCTAGCGATATAGACGACAAATAGCAATGCCACAATACCCGTGAGTGAAGCAACTCCGATCCATTCCATGTTCAGACCTCCGTTCTAAATTTTTTCTGATATCGATCCATTCTCTCACTAAATTAACCGATCCAGGAGATAGTCAGGCTTTCATTAAGAAGCAGTTTGGTATCATATCTTCATTCGGATCATTTCGCAAGTATTACGGGATACCCTCCTTGAAGTCCAACAAAGATGAGAGGCCTATTGTTTTTTTCTCCCTTTTTGCGGCATAATACGGGTCGGTGCCATGAAGAATTCTTTCGATCAAGAGGTTGTCCTAAGAACCCGTGGGTTGAGCAAGAAGTTTGGGGAGCGGTGGGCTGCGAAAGATGTAAATATTGAGGTCCACCGCGGAGATGTCTTCTGTTTTCTCGGACCAAATGGCGCGGGGAAGAGCACAACGATCCGGATGATCCTCACGCTTCTGAGACCCACTTCTGGCTCGATCGAAATCTTTGGAAAAGATCTCCACCGGCATCGGAGTGCAGTCCTTTCCCGGGTGAGCGGAATTGTTGAGAAACCCGATTTCTATGGATACCTTTCGGCCTACAAGAACCTGGAGATCCTCGGTTCCATGACCTGTGTTGTCCGGAGGGACGAAATTATGGAGAGCCTGGAAATGGTGGGACTGAAATCGCGGGCCTTTGAGAAGGTGAAGACGTATTCTCACGGAATGAAGCAGAGGCTCGGGATCGCGCAGGCCCTCCTGACAAAACCCGAACTGATCATCCTGGATGAGCCGACGGCTGGTCTGGACCCCCAGGGGATGAAGGAGGTTCGGGAGCTTATCAAAAGACTGTCCAGAGAGAGGCGAATGACAATATTTCTCTCTTCTCATCTTCTTTCAGAGGTTGAAGTGGTGGCCACAAGGATGGCTGTAATCCACCACGGTGAGCTCATTGCCCAGGGGACGGGTTCCGAGTTGCTGGATAGAGAAGCCACGGATTATGCCATTGAAGTTTCGCCTCTGGCCTTGGCCGTAGAACTCCTAAAAAGGCTTGCTTGGACGAAAATCCTTTCTGCCGAGAATGGGAAGATGGAGGTTCGGATTGAACCCGGCCGCTCTTCAGATCTGAATCGGTTCCTTGTGACGAACCATGTGGAAGTCTTCTCCTTTTCCCCCCACAGGACCCTTGAAGATTATTTCCTGAAGGTCACGGAAGGGACGTCAGAGATATGAAACTCTTCTGGTGCGAGACTTACAAGACATTCAGCCGTTGGCGGACTTACATCAGTTTTAGCGCCATTGCGGTCGTGATCATCGTCAGCGAGATTGTGATGAAGCTGAGCGCCAGCGAGATCCTCTTCCGCATGATGAAAATTTTCCAGAAAGACTTTCTGATTTCCGGAAATGTCCTGAATGGCTGGTTCATTACCGGTTTCATTATGAACAGCCTTCACATCCATATTCCTTTCCTCATCACCCTGGTCGCTGGAGACATGGTTTCAGGGGAAGCGACTTCAGGCACCGTGAGGCTTCTCCTCATCCGACCGCCTTCCAGGGGTAAGATCATAACAGCCAAATACCTGACAGCCCTCTTTTACACAGCAGGACTCGTTCTGTTCTTCGCCGGGATGTGCACTTTCTTGGGGCTTGCCCTTTTTGGCTCCGGTGACTTGATCGTTCATCACTATGGAAAGTTCGGTATTGTTCTAATTCCTGAAGCCCAGATTCCCCTCCGGATGCTCCTTGCCTTTGCGGCCGCCGTCTGGTCCATGACCGTCGTCGCCTCCTTGGCGTTCCTTTTTTCGGCCTTGGCGGAAAACTCTGTCGGCCCCATCATTGGTTCAATGGCCGTCGTCATCGTCTTCCTCGTTTTTGGAAATCTGCCCTTGGACTTTTTTCGAAATCTCAGTCCCTATCTCTTCACTAGCTACATGAACCTCTGGCAGCGGTCTTTCGATATTCCCATCCCCTGGGGCAGCATCGGAAGATCAGCCATTATTCTTGGCCTTCACAATATCGGCCTCTTCTTAATTGCCCTGATAATTTATAGGAGAAAGGATATTAAGAGTTGAAAAAGATCTTTCTGTGGCTTCTCATTCTCTTTTGCTTGTCACCCCCTTGGATTCGGGCGGATGAGGAAGCGGTTCGGTATCTGGATGCCATCGAAAAGAAATATTCTGGACTAAAGGATTACATTGCCGATGTCAATGTCCATTTTGACATGGAGACATTCAAAACCCCTGATATGCAGGCGAAACTCTATTTCAAAGCCCCGGACAAAATGAAAGTTGAATCGAAGGGCGTTTTTTTCTTTCCGAGAGAAGGAGGATATTTCAATCCAGCCCTTTTCAAGAAGGACGATTTTGAAATCAGGATTCTTGAACCCGTGGCCGAAGGGAAGAAGGATATTAAACTGAAAATCGTTCCCAAGAAGAAGGAGAAGATGGGCAGGGAATTTGTATTATCGATCGACCGGAATGACAACCTGGTAAGGGAGATTCACACCTCACAGTTTGATGGGAGAGAGACCAAGGCAAAAATTGAGTATGGAAGGGTCGGATCTTTCGAACTTCCGAGATATATCCTCCTCACCCTCGATCTCCCCTCCGTGGAACCGAATGAGAAAAGGGGGTTTGGCCCCTTTGAGCAGAAATCGGAACGCGTTACAGGAACGATTGAAATTACCTACGCGAATTACAAGGTGAACACAGGACTGAAGGATGAAATTTTCAAGCAGAAGTGAATTTTCTTGTCTTCCCTGAGATGACCAGCGTGATCTCCCCCTTGAGCGTCCGGTCTCCAACCTGATTCAGGATTTCGCTCACCTTTCCTCTGATGATTTCCTCATAAACCTTTGTTAACTCCCGGGTAAGAACGATTTCCCTGTCACCGAGGATTTCAAGGATATCGCTTAAAGTCTCGAGGATCCGATGAGGAGATTCGTAAAGGATGAGCGTTTCCCTCACATTTTCCAGTTCTCTCAGAAGATCCCTCCTTTTTTTCGATTTGTGAGGAAGAAACCCCTTAAAGAGAAAGGCATCCGTCGGAAGGCCAGAGACACTTAGGGCTGTGATCACTGCGGAAGAGCCAGGTATGGGAATAATAGGAAGGTGGTTTTCAATGGCCAATTGGATGAGACGAAATCCAGGGTCTGAAACACCCGGGGTTCCGGCGTCTGAAACAAGAGCAACATTCTTTCCCTCATTCAATTTTGCAAGAATGAATTCCCTTTTCTTTAACTCATTCCCCTCAAAATAACTGGTCAGAGGGGCCTGGATGCCGAAGTGCTTGAGCAACAGGCCAGTCCGTCGCGTATCCTCTGCCGCAATCAGGTCCACCTCCTTCAAGATGCGGAGGGCCCTTAAGGTGATGTCCTCCATATTCCCGATCGGGGTAGAGACGATGTAAAGTGTCCCTTTTTCAGGATTCAAATGAGAGGTGCCCATAGCCAAATACGGAAGCGAACCCAACCCACCCGTCATACCCGCGAAAGCGGGTATCCAGTGAGCGGGGCTTCACGGATAGCCGAGACTTTCCAGTCTCGGCGAAAATGCGGTTGCCGGACAAGAATGTCCGGCCTATCGGGTTCTTGAAAATGCTATATTCATCCCCACCCAGAGGGCGGAACATTCCGCAGCATTTTCTTAAAAAGCATATCACCGGATCAGGAAATGATCAAGGACAGTACACATTTGCAATATGGAAACTAAAGAGGGCTCTGAAAAACTAATTTTCGCTCTCTTAAGATTTCTGGTTTTTTTCAGATATCTCCTAAAAATATATTGACAAATGGTGTTAAAAGCCTTAAAAAAAGAATTATATTAAAAAGTTATTCAGAAGGAGCCCTATGCCTGAAGAGGTGTCTGGGGAGAAGAAGCCCCTTGATCTCGCACAGGAGATGCCACCCGTTGAGGGCGTCGAGACGGACGAAGAGCTCCTTCTCGCCAGAGATTTAACCAGTTCCTTCATTAAGGCGATTAAGGCATTCCGATTTTATCCGCCGGATAATCCCACCCTGAAGGGATTTCGCGAAAACGTCCTCAAAAAATTCCAATTCTTTCTCAATAAATATAGTATCTTCACCCTCCAAATAGGAGAGTATGATTTTTCGTATAACGGGAAGGTTTTATACGAAAACCGGGATGTAAAGGCCAGTTTAGCCTTCCTCTTTTACAAGGATGGGTTGAGAGAACTGCGGTTCTTGAAGGGATTGGAGGATTGGGAGATTGAGGGATTGCTTGACCTGGTCAAACGGAGCGACAACATCAATGAATTGGAAGATGACCTTGTCACTCTCGTCTGGGAAAGAGATTTTTCTCATATCACCTATTTGGCCACGGATGAATTTCTTGAGGAGAATCCCGTCCCGATCCCCGACAATATCGATCAATTCAGAAAAAACCTGGTGGTCTCAGCCCCTGCGCATAATGTGGCTGTGGACCTTTTTGAAGAGGATGCGGAGGAAGGGATCGAGGTGGACCGAATTTTTTCCAAGCCCATCGAAGAAGCTTTGCCGTTTGTGTCAAACCGGGGGGTGTATTTTCTCACCCCGGAAGAATTGGAGGGGTTGAAAAAGGAAGTCGACTCAGAGACCCACTCAACTTTCGTCTTCAATGTGGTGGACATCCTCTTCGAGATCCTGGCTTTGGAAAAAGAGCAGGAACCTTATAAAGATGCCATCAATTATTTCAGCAAAATACTGGATGCCCTTCTAACCCTTGGAGAATTTCAGAAAGCCAGCGACCTGCTCAAACGCTTCTATATCATCCTCAAAACCTACCAACTGAACGAGTGGCAGAAAGAGATGATCCAAAAGTTCATTCTCGGTGCCGGTGAAAGCCAACGGGTCGAGCTCATCGGGAAAATCCTAGAAAGGGAAGAAGGGATTCGATTGGAGGAGGTAAACAACTTCCTCGTCCTTCTTCAGCGGAACTCCATCCAGCCCCTGATCAAACTACTGGGGGAACTCAAGAATTCAAAAACGAGAAGGGTGCTCTGTGATTCCCTTTCCGAAATCGGGAAGAACGCTATTGAAATCATTGCCCCTTTCATTGATGATAAACGCTGGTATCTGGTTCGAAATATCACCTATATTCTTGGCCGCATTGGAAAGGAGCAAGCATTTCCGTACCTGCAGAAGTCATTCAATCATAATGAAACCCGGGTAAGAAGAGAGGCCATTCAGGCGTTGGGGTTGATCGGGGGACCCAAGGCCGTGGGACTGTTGATCCGGGCCCTGACCGATATCGATGTCCGTATTCGGGCCATGGCTGCCATCAATCTTGGAAAGATAGGGAAAACCTCGGGTCTGGCCTCACTTCTAGAACTCGTTCAGTCCAAGGACTTTCCCAAAAAGGATCCCACGGAGGTCAAGGCCTTCTTTGATGCAATCGGAATGATAGGCTCCAACGAAGCCACCCCTGTGCTGCAGGACATTCTGGAACGGAAGAGTCTCTTCGGGCGAGGAAAGACAGATGGGATGAGAAACGGAGCAGCCAACGCACTGGCGATGATTGGAAGCGCAGAGGCCAAGGCGATCCTGGAGGAAGGAAGGGATTCAAAAGACGAGTCCATTCGAAATGCCTGCGCCCAGGCCATGAGGAGCCAAGGCCTTTAGAGATTTCTGAAAAAGGCGAGTAATCTTAAGAGAGCGCTAAGTCGTTTTTCAGAGCTCTCCTTTAAGGAGTTGGAAGTTCGATGGTGGATAGAAGAAGGGAAGGAGTGAAGCAAGAAGCACCGAGAGAGGAAAGGCTTCCCTCCGGCCAGGATCATCTCCCTACCCAGACGGGCGTAGAGTTTACCATCCGGTTCTATCGTCTTCTTAAGGGTGCAACTATTTATGACCGGAAGAACTTTATTATCGATCGCCTCACCCAGGATTGTCTCCAGCTCATCCACAACATCTTAAAATCAGAGACACAGCTTCTCTTGAAAATCGTGCGGGACAATCTATTCTTCAACAATATCCGAATCCAGATGAAGGCCGACAAATATGCCATTCTCAGAGCTTTTTTACAGGAGATGAGAAAACGGTGGATCGGAGAGCTGGAATTCATGGAAGGGGTCGGGGTGGAGCATCTGAAGGATTTTGTCTATCTCCTCATCGGACTGGAGGAGAATGTGGAGAGCAATTATCTCTACATGAAGAAGCAGTTGGAAACCCGGGGCCTCCGGGCCTTCAACGTAGGCAAGCTGGAGGCTTACAAGGACGAGGAGATCTATGTCGATTCCGAAGATCGGAAGCGATATTCAAAAGAGGTCTATTTTAAGTCGATCAATCTTGTCAAAGAGGTGATGGAAGGGGTCAAGAGCCAGAAGATGCTCAATACCCGAAAGGCCAAACGGCTCATGCAGAATGCCGTCAATGCCATCATTCAGGATGAGTCGACGTTATTGGGGTTGGCCAACATCAAGAATTACGATGATTACACGTTCAACCACTCTGTCAATGTGGCTATTTATGCCATTTCTCTTGGACAGAGGGCTGGAATTCCGAAAAAACATCTTTCCCATCTGGGGATGGCAGGGCTGTTCCATGACATTGGAAAGACGCGTATTCCAAAAGAGATTCTGAATAAGAGTGGAAAATTGACGGCGGAGGAATGGACCGTGATGCGCCTCCATGCCCTGCTGGGAACGGAAATCGTCATCAGTATGAAGGAGTGGGGGGAACTTTCCACGCGCCTGGTGGACGGCACCTTCGAGCACCACCTCAAATACGACCTGACGGGTTACCCGAAATTGACCCGTAAGAGAAAGGTCTCGCTCTTCGGTAGGATCATTGCCCTCGCCGATTTTTACGATGCCCTGGTGCGGCCAAGGGTCTATAATCAGTTTCCCTTCGTTTCGGAGAAGATTTTGGGATTCATGCTGGAGCGGAGCGGAAAGGATTTCGACCCGGCCTTGGTCAAGATTTTTGTGAACATGCTCGGGATCTTCCCTTTGGGAACCCTCGTCTTATTGAACACCAATGAAATGGGGATTGTCGTCCAGACCGCCGAGGATACCGAATTGATCGATCGACCCAAAATCTGTATCCTGTATTACAGTGATGGAGATTACAAGAAGGCGGAGGTCGTTGATCTTCGGGAGGTCGATGAGGGGACTCGAGACTTCAGACGGACAATTGTGAAGACCCTTGATCCCAACGAGTACAACATCAATGTGGCGGAATTCCTAATGTAACCTCCGAATGACACGAATAATAACGAACGGCACGAATGTAACTTCCGAATGATAACGAAGGGCACGAATGACTTAAAGCTCTGATATTCGTGTTATTCGCTACCATTCGTGCTATTCGGATTTATATTTCTTCTTGGCTTCCCCCCACAAACGGTCCATTTCCAAAAGGTTGGATTCCTGAAGGGTCTTCCCCTTTTTTTGGAGAGACCGCTCGATATAATGGAAACGGGAGGCAAATTTTTCAATGGTCCTTCTCAAAGCTGCCTCAGGGTCGATCTTTAAGAAACGAGCGATGTTTACAATGACAAAGAGGAGGTCTCCGATCTCTTCTCGGATTCTATTTCGTTTTTGAAGGGAGAGGGCCTCTCTGAATTCTTTTATTTCCTCGTCCAGCTTCGTCAAGATCCCTTTCACATCCGGCCAATCAAATCCAACGGCTGAAGCCTTTTCCGTCAAACGATAAGCCAGGGAAAGCGAAGAAAGACCTCCCGAGACCCCTTCGAGGACAGAAGCCCTCTTTTTTTGATGGGTGAGGTTCGTCCGAACTCGCTTTTTCTTCTCTTTCATCTAGACCTCCGAGTCATCCAAGAACTTGATAAGTCCATCTTTTTATGTTATTTGTATATCCTTAAAAATAAAGGATTTTCGGATTACTTTAGCCTTTTGAAAAATTAATTTTAAAAGCCAAAGAAATTAAAAGAATCACCATAAAATCCCCCTCCATCCCCCTTTTTCAAAGGGGGAAGCTAACATCTCCTCCCTTTGGCGTCTTTTTCCTGCCGGAGGCAGGCAAAGGGAGGTGGGGAGGGATTTCTAAGACGCTAAAGTATTACAGGATTTTTTGTTATTATTCAATCCGAAGAGACTATTTTCTTCATCGTTTGAACTTAGAAAGGAAAGACCATGGATTATCGCGCCACATTAAACCTTCCGCAAACTGATTTTCCCATGAAGGCCAACCTGGCAAAGAGAGAGCCTGAGATGTTGAAGATGTGGGAAGAGAAGGGGATTTACCGTCAATTGAGTCTGCAGGCAAAAGGGAAACCTAAGTACATTCTTCACGATGGGCCGCCCTATGCGAATGGCCACATCCACATCGGAACGGCATTGAATAAGATTCTGAAAGATTTCATCGTTAAATCCAAATACATGGCAGGATTCGATAGCCACTATGTGCCAGGATGGGACTGTCATGGATTACCTGTGGAGCACGAGGTGGAAAAAAGCCTCGGTGCAAAGAAGGGAAAACTTTCCATTGTGGAGATTCGGAAACGATGCCGGGAATATGCGGCGCAATTTATCGATATCCAGAGAGATGAATTCAAGCGCCTTGGCGTCTTTGGCGAATGGGAAAATCCTTACCTCACCATGAATTTTGAATACCAGGCCACGATCGTCAAAGAATTTGGAAAGTTCCTCCTAGATGGCTCAGTTTACAAGGGAAAGAAGCCAGTGCATTGGTGTCCGACCTGCAAAACCGCCTTGGCTGAGGCTGAGGTGAAGTATGAGGATCACCGGTCTCCTTCGATCTATGTCAAATTCAAGATGATCTCCACCCCCTCCCACCCCTCCCCCCTCTCGCCCCGTGGAGTGGAGAAACCTACTCCACAGGGCCAGGGGGAGGTCGGTACGACTCGCAACCGAGGTAAGGGTGGGGGGGATATTGGGCAACTCTTCCCAAGCCTGAAAGGCAAGCCTGTCTCCGTCATCATCTGGACGACCACGCCCTGGACCATCCCGGCCAATCTGGCCATTGCACTCCATCCGGATTTCACTTACGTCGCTGCCGACGTAGGAGGGGAGATCTATATCCTCGCTGAGGCCCTCCTGGAAACCGCCATGGAGAAGTTTGGAATCAAGACATACCAGGTTATGGAAAAATTTTCGGGAAGCAGACTGGAGGGGCTTAAATGCCGGCATCCCTTCATTGATCGAGATTCCATCCTTATTCTCGCCTCCTATGTCACCCTGGATGCGGGGACAGGCTGCGTTCACACGGCTCCAGGCCATGGCCAGGAAGACTATGAGAGTGGAGTCCAGTATGGCCTGGATATCTACAGCCCGGTCGATGATGACGGCCGGTTTACCCAGGAGGTTCCCTTCTTTGCCGGTCAATTCGTCTTCGATGCGAACGGTGCGGTGAGTCAGAAATTGAAAGAGGTGGGCGCTCTCCTGAAGGAGGAGATGTATGAGCATTCCTATCCCCATTGCTGGCGCACCAATGACCCCATCATCTTCCGGGCTACCGAGCAATGGTTCATCTCGATGGAAAAGAACGGTTTGAGGAAGAATGCCCTCCGGTCGATCAATGAGGTGACATGGATTCCTCCCTGGGGAAGAGACCGGATTTACGGGATGATTGAGAACCGGCCGGACTGGTGTGTCTCCAGACAAAGGGCCTGGGGAATTCCCATTACCGTCTTTTACTGTTCTGACTGCAACGAACTCCTAGTCACTCAGCAAACGATCGATCATATTGTCCGCCTTTTCGGGGAGAAAGGAGCAGATGTCTGGTTTGCTGAGGATGCCAATCGCCTCCTGCCGGAAGGGATTCATTGTGGCCGGTGTGGCGGAAAGAGGTTTACCAAGGAGACGGATATTCTCGACGTCTGGTTCGATTCAGGGGTCTCGTATGCCGCCGTGCTGGAAAAGCGGGCTGATCTTGAGTTTCCAGCCAGTCTCTATCTTGAGGGAAGCGACCAACACCGGGGATGGTTCCACAGTTCGCTCCTGACTTCGGTCGGGACGAGAGGAGGTGCTCCTTATCTTTCCGTTCTCACCCATGGATTCGTTGTAGACGGAGAAGGCAAGAAGATGTCGAAATCCTCAGGAAATGTGATTGCTCCCGACGAAGTGATCAGCAAACTGGGGGCGGATGTTCTGAGGCTCTGGGTGTCGGCCGAAGATTATAAGGATGACATCAAGATCTCAAATGAGATTCTGAAACGATTGGCGGATGCCTACTTTAGGATTCGGAATACATATCGTTTCCTTCTGGGGAATCTCTATGATTTCGATCCAGAAAAAGACCGGATCCCTTGCCAGGAGCTTTATGAAATTGACCGATGGGCCCTCCATCAGCTTCAGAAACTGATTTCCAGAGTTCGGGAAGCCTACGATCGTTTTGAGTTCCATACGGTTTACCACAGCGTTCAGAATTTCTGTGCCGTGGAGATGAGTGCCCTGTACTTCGATATCTTGAAAGATCGGCTTTATACTTTCCCCACCCGATCCCCGGGCCGAAGGTCTGCCCAGACGGCTCTTTATGAGATCTTGAGAGCCTTGGCCAGCCTGATGGCTCCCATCCTTTCCTTCACAGCGGAAGAAGTGTGGAAGCATCTCCCGAAAGGAGAGGGCGAAAAGGAGAGCATCCACATGAAGCTCTTTCCTGATGCGCAAAAAGAATACGTGGATGAAGCCCTCAATGAACGATGGGAGAAGATCTGGGAGATCCGAACGGTCGTCACCAAGGCCTTGGAAGACGCGCGGAAGGAGAAAAAGATCGGGCTTTCCCTGGACGCTCAAGTCCATCTCTATCTTCCGGAAAAGGTGTATCAGTTTCTCCAGCCTTTTGAAAAGGAATTGAAATCGATCTTTATCGTATCCTCGGTCACGCTCCATCTCGGGGGAAAAGATGAGAAAGAAGTGAGGGTAGAGGTCCTCCGGGCGGAGGGGCAGAAATGCGAGCGGTGCTGGAACTATGATGTCAGCGTGGGGCAGCACCCCGAGCATCAGACCATCTGTCAGAGGTGCGTGGAGGCAATCCAACAGTGAAATATAAAGCCGCAAAGCGCAGAGCGCATGGCGAAGAAGATCTTACGCTTTGCGCTATGCCCTATGCGCCATGCCAGATTTTGGGTTAGGTCGGCGATGAAAAAGAAATATCGGGTTCTTTTGATCATTCTTCTCTGGATTCTATCTGTAGATCAGTGGACTAAGTATTCCATCCAATCGCGGTTGGCCCTTCACCACACGGTGCCGGTGGTGAAAGGGTTGTTAAATCTCACCCATGTGCGAAACCCAGGGGGAGCTTTTGGGGTGCTGGGAGGACTGAAAGGAGGGCTTGGTTCTTCCTTCTTCCTCATTTTCTCTTTGCTGGCCATCGGGATCATCCTCTTCTTCTTTTTCAAAACGAGAGATGATGAGGATATTCTTTATCTCGCCTTCTCCTTGGTTCTGGCCGGGGCCATTGGAAACCTGATCGACCGCTTTCGGTTTGGGGAGGTGATCGATTTCTTCGACTTCTATCTTTTCTCCTTCCACTGGCCTGCTTTCAATATTGCAGATTCTGCTATCTGTGCTGGTATGGGGCTGATCATTCTGGAGATCTTTCTTCGGGGTGGTAAGAAAGCACCCAAACATAAATAAATTTTCTATTATGAATATGTTGTGCATGTCTACTAATCCCCCCCCCCCCTTTAGAAAAGGGGGGATTTGAGTTTTGGTTATTTGAGATGGGTGATTGAGATTTGTTTGTAGTTTGAGATTTGGGCTTTTAAATAACTCCAAACTCATAACTTTTAACTTTTAACTTTAAACTTTTAACTTTTAACTTCTCGTTATGTCCCCCATTCTTTTCCGATTGGGCAGCCTGAGCATCTATGCTTACGGTTTCTTCCTCGCCCTTGGTTTTGTCGTTGGGTTGATCCTCGCCGTTCTGAAAACACAAAAAGAAGGGGTTCCTTTTGAACATGTGGCGAACCTCTTCTTCTATACCGTCCTTTCGGCCATCGTGGGGTCGCGACTCTTATTCATTCTGGTCAACGTTGATCTTTATCGTCAGAATCCTCTCCAGATATTTAAGATATGGGAGGGAGGATTGGTCTTCTACGGCGGCCTGATCCTGGCTGTTGCAGTTTCGATGGGGTATATGAGGTGGCACCGGCTGCCCGTCTGGAAATTGGCCGACTTGTTTTCACCCTCCATTGCGATCGGTCTCTTCTTCGGTCGATTAGGCTGTTTCTTCGCGGGGTGCTGTTATGGAAAAGAAACATCCCTCCCATGGGGGGTTGTCTTTACAGATCCAAACTCTTTAGCTCCCCTTCACGCCTTCCTCCACCCCGTTCAGCTTTATGAGGCAGGGGGTAACCTCGCCCTCTTTTTCTTTTTGAAATGGAGGGAGAAGAAAAAGGCCTTTGACGGTGAAATCTTCTGGCTCCTGATCCTCCTCTATGCCATGATCCGTTTCTTTGTGGAAATGATGCGGGGTGACCCACGGGGATCTGTCTTTTACGGCCTTCTATCCACTTCTCAGGGGATAGGAATTTTTTTGGGCATCCTCTCTCTTTTCATGTTATTCTATTTAAGAAAAAAACAAAGGAGATAGAAGATGGCCATTCGGGAAATCCTGACATATCCGCACCCTCTCTTGAAGAAACGTTCCAGAGAAGTGGACCAGATTGATGGAGAATTAAAGAGATTGATTCAGGATATGACCGAGACCATGTATGATGCTGGCGGGGTTGGTTTGGCTGCTCCCCAGGTTGGAATTTCGAGAAGGGTGATTGTTGTTGATGTGAGCCCGATGGATCCTCAGCAATCCCTCTTTGTCATAATTAATCCCGAAATCGTTTTAGAGGAGGGGGACGTCGATCATGAGGAGGGGTGTCTGAGCGTCCCCGACTGTCTGGAGATGGTGAAGAGAAAAGAGAAGGTTCAAGTCCGTGGAATCTCTCCGGATGGGAGGAAAGTGGAAATTTCAGGAGAGGGGATATTGGCCTTCGCCCTTCAACACGAAATCGATCATCTCAATGGGGTCCTCATTCTGGACAGGGTCAGTCCATTGAAGAGGGATGTTTACCGGAGGAAGGTGAAAAAGGAAAGAAGGAAGGAAGAAAGGCCTTGAGCAACCCGTCATGGCGAATCGTTTTTTTTGGGACCCCCTCCTTTGCCCTTCCTTCCCTGGAAACATTGATCCAGGGATCGGATGAAGTCGTTGCCGTGGTGACCCAGCCTGACAGAGAAAAGGGAAGAGGGCGAAAAGTGATTGCTTCCCCGGTAAAAGAGGTTGCTCTTCAGAAAGGGCTCTCCATTCTCCAACCGGAAAAAGTAAAAGAGGTGTCTTTCCAGGAGAAGCTAAAAGGTTTTGGAGCCGATCTTTTTGTGGTCGCCGCCTATGGTCAGATCCTTCCAAAGACCATTCTGAGCCTTCCCGAATACGGAGCGATGAATATCCATGCCTCCCTTCTGCCAAAATATCGTGGCTCTGCCCCCATTGCCTGGGCCATCCTCAACGGAGCGAAGAAGACAGGAATCACCACCATGCTCATGGACGAAGGCATGGATACCGGAGATATTCTTTTACAGTCCGAGATCCCAATCCATGAAGATGAGACCACCGAGACGTTACATGATCGATTGGCGTCCTTGGGGGCTCAGTTATTGTCAGAAACATTGGAGAAAATGAAAAAAGGCGAGATTCATCCCGCTCCACAGGATCATTCAAAGGCGACCTATGCGCCCATGCTTAAAAAAGAGGATGGGCAGATTCATTGGACAAAAGGGGCTGAAGAGATTGACCGTCAGGTCCGGGCCTTCCATGCATGGCCAGGGGCTTATACGGAGTGGCAAGGGCAAATACTAAAGATTTACAAAGGGGAGGTCAGGAAAGGGAAGGCAACCGGAAAGGCGGGAACAGTCCTCTGGGTAGGAACGGATTTTATTGAGATCGAGACGGGAAAGGATTCCTATCTTCTCAAGGAAGTCCAATTGGAAGGTAAGAGAAGGATGGGCGTAAGGGATTTCTTGTCCGGACACCCTGTTTCGGTAGGCACAGTGCTTGTTTAAGATGAGAATGACAAATGCCAAAGTTCAAATGTCAAATGAATGCCAAAGTTCAAAAAGGAGGGAGAAATAAGTTCAAGAATTTTCATTTAAGTTTTGGCATTTGAAATTTTTTCTGGTTCATTTGAACTTTGGATTTTGAAATTTGACGTTTGGAATTTTTTTCGGAGGTTCCTTTGGAAGTCAGGCCTCAGAAGCGGATCTTCATTGGTCTTCTAGTCATCACCTGTTTGATCCTCTTCTTTTTGATCTTTATGCTCTGGTATGTCCCCATGGTGGGACTGAGAAACATCCATCCCTCTCTTCCTCTCTTCTTCACTCTCGTCCTCGCCGTTCTGGTCTTTCTCATGCTCTCCGGAGGACTCCTCCTTGTCTTCACCATTCTCAGAGGAAAGGACATCTTTCTTTCTCATAAATTGCGAGGGCTGGTCGCAAAGGTCCTTTTCCCCTTCATGATCTTGATGGGAAGGTTGTTCGGGGTGTCCAGGGAGAAGGTCAAGCAGTCCTTTATCGAGTTAAATAATCATCTCGTTCGATCGAATACCAACAGAACTCGCCCCAATCGGCTTTTGGTTCTCCTCCCTCACTGTATCCAGGATTTTGAATGTCAGATCAAGATCACAGGAAATGTGAAGAACTGCAAAGGATGCGGGAAATGTGAAATCAAAGATCTGATTGAACTCGCTGACCAATATCAGGTAAGAATCGCTGTGGCCACAGGCGGGACCTTGGCAAGAAGAATCATCGTGGAAAATAAACCGGAAGCGATCGTGGCCGTGGCCTGTGAACTTGATCTCACCAGCGGGATTCAAGATAGCTACCCGATTCCCGTGATCGGCATCCTGAACGAACGGCCTCACGGCCCCTGCATCAATACGAAGGTCGATATTGAAAAAGTAAAGGGGGCCATCTTAGATTTTCTGGAACCCCAGAGTGCTCGTAGCAATTGACAGAATTTACGTTTATTATTATATTGTCTGTGAAATCCTCCCTCTCCCCCTTTATTAAAGGGGGGCTGGGGGGATTAAAAGTTTTGTTAAATTAGGAGGTTGATGAATCAATGAATCGTTTCAAGACATTTCTTTTGATGCTCGTTTTGACCGTCCTGTTCGTTCTGGTCGGATCCGCGATCGGAGGAAGGAACGGGGCCATCACTGCTTTTGTCTTTGCCGCGCTGATGAATTTCGTGACCTATTGGTTCAGCGACAAGATTGTCCTCCGGATGTATGGAGCTCAACAAGTTACGCAGAGTGAAGCCCCTGAACTCTATCAGGTCGTTGCAGACTTGACGAGCAAGGCCAGCATGCCCATGCCAAAGGTCTACGTCATGGAAAATGATACCCCCAACGCCTTTGCCACAGGAAGAAATCCGGAGCATGCAGCCGTTGCCGTGACCTCCGGCATTCTGAGAATGCTATCAAAGGAAGAACTGATGGGAGTGATCGGCCATGAGCTTTCCCATATCCGTCACCGGGATATCTTGATCAGCACCATCGCGGCCACCATTGCGGGGGCCATCAGCATGCTCTCTTCGATGGCCCGCTGGGGTGCCATCTTTGGCGGAGGGCGATCCGATGAGGAAGGAGGCGGCGGAGGAGGCGGAAACTTCCTTTTCGCCCTCATCTTCTCGATGGTCGCCGCGTTTTCAGCCATGCTGATTCAGATGGCCATCTCCCGCTCGAGGGAATACATGGCCGATGAGGGTGGAGCCCATCTCAGCCATCCTTCCTACCTGGCAAAAGCCCTGGGCAAGCTGGATATGGCTGCCCATAAAATTCCTATGCAAGCGAATCCTTCCACGGCCCATATGTTCATCGTCAACCCATTAACCGGAAAGGGCGTTCTTTCTTTATTTAGCACTCACCCGCCTATTGAAGAACGGATTGCCAGGCTTGAGGAGATGGCAAGGACAGGAAAGTTTTGAGAAGGAAACATCCAAGGGCGATCAGCCTCGACCTCCTGAATCGGGTTGAAGAGACTGATCGCCACCCTGATGATCTCCTCAGTGATTCCTTCAAGCGATATCGGCATCTCACCTCTCTCGATCGAGCCTTCCTTACCGAATTGACCTACGGTGTCCTCCGGTGGAGAGGCAGGCTCGACTGGATCATCCGCCATTTTGCAAAAATCCCATTTGAAAAGATCGAATCCGAAATGTTGAATACCCTCCGCCTCGGACTCTACCAAATCTTCTTCTTAACGAAGACTCCTGCCTCAGCCGCTGTGAATGAGTCTGTGGAGTTGGCCAAAAGGATTCGAGGGAAAGGGGGAGGGGGTTTCGCGAATGCTATTCTCCGTTCCGCCATAAGAGAAAAGGAAACGATTCCTTATCCGGATGAGCGTCAAGACCCAGCCCTCCACATTGCGATTACCCAGTCCCATCCTTTGTGGTTGGTTCAAAGATGGATCGAAAAGCTGGGCGTAGAGGAGACCGTGAAGATCTGTGTGGCCAATAATCGGATTCCAGCCCTGACCCTCCGAACGAATACACTGAAGATCAGACGAGAAGAGTTGATAGAACAATTGAAAGAAAAAGGGTTAAAACCTACCCCGACCTCTTTCTCAGACGATGGTATTTTGTTAAAGAATGGGCCTCCCGTTTCAGAGCTTCCCTTTCTGAGAGAAGGTCTTCTTGCCATTCAGGACGAGGCCTCCCAGCTGGTTTCACTCATCATGGACCCGAGGCCAGGGGAGAAAATTCTCGATGCCTGTGCTGCACCCGGAGGGAAGACGGCCCACATCGCCCAAAAAATGGAGAATCTGGGAGAGATTTATGCCTTCGATCTTCGTCAACAGAAGCTGAAGCAGATCGAAGAGGGATGCAAGAGACTAGGAATAAAGATTGTCAGGACGGCGATTGGAGATGCGGTCAATGCCTTGCCAGTACCCGGAGAGATAAAGTTCGATCGTGTCTTAGCCGATGTTCCCTGTTCCGGATTCGGGACGCTCAGGAGAAACCCGGATTTAAAATGGAGAAGGGAGAAGGAAGACCTTAAGAGGCTGAGCCAGCTTCAACGCTCCATATTGAACAACCTTTCAGGGTATGTGAACGAAGGAGGGCTACTGGTTTACAGCACCTGCACCGTTTTTCATGAGGAGAATGAGGATGTGGTAGAGAGATTTCTGTTCGAGCATCGAGCATTTAAATTGGAGTCCTTAGTTGAAGTTCTTCCGGAAAAATGTCACCTTTTTATCAAGAAGGGCTATTTCAAAACCTTTCCTCCGGCAGGTGAGTTGGATGGTTTTTTTGCAGCCCGTTTGAGGAAGACCTCCTGAGAAAGAGAAGATGGGATGGGGGAGATCTACTTTTTCATCAAAGGAGTGATTATCGGATTATCTATCGCCGTGCCGGTGGGACCCATCGGCATCTTGTGCATCCGAAGGACCCTGACCCAGGGTCGAATCATTGGGTTCCTTTCAGGGCTGGGGGCGGCAACGGCAGATGCCTTCTATGGGGCCATTGCCGGGTTCGGGCTCACCGTTCTTTCCGATCTTATGATGGGCCATCAGGCAGGCCTTCGTCTGATTGGAGGAGGATTGCTCTGCATGATAGGTGTCAAGACTTTTCTGTCCAAACCTGCTGAACAGGGGAACTCCGTCGAAGGGAGTACCCGTTGGGGCGCCTACCTGTCAACATTTATTCTGACCCTCACCAATCCCATGACGATTCTCTTCTTCGCTGCAGTCTTTGCCGGACTCGGGGTGGGGAGTGGAGGCGATCATTATCTTTCAGCGGGCATTTTGGTCTTAGGCGTTTTTATGGGGTCCGCATCATGGTGGCTGGTCCTGAGTGGCTTTACTGGCCTGCTACGCGGGATGTTGAATGTGAACAGGATGCAGTGGTTAAACAGAATTTCAGGTCTGATTATCATCGGATTTGGCCTGGTTGCATTTCTAAGCCTGTTGAGATGAGTGAGTTAATTTCATTGAATAGATCTTGGGAATCTATTAGTATTGCAGGAAAGATGTAGGGTGCGTTCGCCGAACGCACTGGCGTGCGGTTCAGGTTCATAGAGGTGTCCATGAAAAAGATAGCGCCGTCCATTTTATCCGCCGATTTCAGCCGCCTCGGGGAAGAGGTGAGGGCTGTCGAAGAAGCGGGAGCAGATGTGATCCATGTGGATGTGATGGATGGCCATTTCGTCCCCAATATTACGATTGGACCGCTCGTCGTCGAAGGGTTAAGAAAACTGACGTCCTTGCCCTTGGATGTCCATCTGATGATTGAAAAGCCGGAGCGATATATCGAACCCTTTGCACAGGCGGGGAGCACCTGGCTCACCTTTCATGCCGAAGTGTGTTCTCGCCTCCGATCGGTGATCAAGAAGGCCCGTGAATTGAATGTAAGGCCAGGGCTTGTGCTCAATCCCTCGACTCCATTAAAGACCCTCTATCCCATCCTGGAGGAGATCGATCTCGTCCTTCTGATGTCAGTCAATCCTGGCTTTGCAGGCCAGTCTTTTATCCCGGCTGCTTTAAAAAAGATTGAACGTCTGAGGAAGATCGTCGAGCAGAATCATTATGCTCTCGAAATAGAGGTGGACGGAGGGATCAAAGTCGATAATATTGGAGAAGTCTCCAGAGCAGGGGGAGATATTTTTGTCCTGGGCACAGGCATTTTCAAAACCAAAGATTATGCTGAGACGATCCGGAAATTGAGACAAGAAATAGGGTAACAATAAATCCCCCCCAACCCCCCTTTACTAAAGGGGGGCAGGGGGGATTAAGACGCCATGCGCCATGCGCTCTGCGTTTCTTGAAACGTGATGGAACTCACCAAGCAAAAGAATTATTCACAGTCTTTTAACCTGGCCTCCATCACGATAAAAGGGATGGTTTTGGAAGAGAGGGCAAAGAAAGCAGGAGCAGATTATCAGCGAGCGGGGGATGAAGAGAAGATCACTCTGGATTTTTTCTCTGAGCCTCATCACATTTCCTTTCCTCGGATTGAATTCTATTCCCCGTCGAAGAAGACCGTTTCCTTGGTCACCCGTATCCTCCTTCTCCATTACCTGATCCGGGCGGATGGAAGTCCCATGACCGGCAAATGGGTGGGATACAAAGACATTTCAGGAGGACTTCTCTATGCCTCCGTTTTTGCAAGAAGGGTGACGGATCCTCTGGTGCGGAGATTCGGCAGGTCAGCCAAATGGTTTAAGGAGGCTGGCATTCAATTGGGAGGAGAGACGGCGGGGGTTGGAGATGCTTCCTTTATCCTTCAGGCCTTTCCTTTTATTCCCTTACAGTATGTCCTATGGGAAGGAGATGATGAATTCCCTGCGGCGGCACAGCTCCTGTTCGATGCCTCTGTGGACCATTATCTTACCCTGGAAGATATTGTGGTGCTCGGTCAGATTACCACCGGGAGGCTGATTCAACGGGCGACGATCAATCAAAAGACGCTGGACGCTTAGGGGTGGGCGCGTAGCGAAAAAAAAGGAGAAACCATATGCTAAAAAGAATTGTTTTCGGAACATTGTGCTTTATGCTTCTATCCTGGGTTCTCATGTCTCAGGGATTTGCGCAAGAAGATAAACTTGTTCAGATAGCTATCGACACGTTCAAAAGTCAGGTTCGTCTGCCCAAGGACGCTGAGGTTAAATTCATAGAAAAGAAGGAGAGCCCCATCCCCGGTTTTCATTCCGTGAAATTGTCCGTCCTGACTCCAAACAGAGAAGTTCCCATCGTCCTCTATGTCGATTCCAAGGGGGAGATGGTTATCCTCGGAAGCCTCATCATCAAGGGAGAGAATGTGACCAGGAAAGAGGCAGGAGAGCCGAAGGCCCGGAAGATTGATATGGCACAACTGGGAGTGGACAAATCTGCTTTCAGGGGAGGGGCCCAGCCCAAGATGACCATCGTGGAGTTTTCAAATTTTCAATGCCCCTTTTGTGTGAAGTCATGGGCAAAGATGAAGGAACTCTTAGGAAAATATCCTCAGGAGATCCGTTATGTGTTCAAACACTTTCCGTTGCAGCCCAAGGGCATCGAGTTTGAACTCTCGGAAATGGCCGCTGCCACGCAGGAAGTCAGCCAGGAAGCTTTCTGGGCCGTTCATGATTTCTTTTTCTCCGAAGAAGGTCAGACCTTTGTCAAGAAGGATAGAGAGGTTTTGAAAAAGAAGATTGAAGAAATTCTGAAAGAGAAGGGCTATGACGAGAAGCTTTTCCAGGCGGCCCTGGAGACAGGGAAGGGGAAAAAGAAGGTTGAAGAGGATATCCTTACCGGGAATAAGATTGGAGTGAGAGGGACACCCTCCATCGTCGTCAACGGTGATTTTATCGGGAGCGCGATTACGGATAAAATGGTGGAAGAATATTTGAAGAATTGAAATAGAAGGAATTTATAAAAAGGATTTTTTAAGGTTAGGGGGGATAAACATGACGAGGCACAAGATGAAGTGTATCATCCTCGGATCTTGTCTGATCGGTTTCTTGTTATGGATTTTCTCCTGTGCTGCGAATCCGGTAACCGGGAAAAAAGAGTTCATGCTTTTGAGCGAAACCGACGAGATTAAGCTCGGCCAGGAAACGGACCTCCAGGTCGTCAGCGAGTATGGCCTCTATGAGGATCCGGAGTTGACTGCCGATCTGAATGGCATTTGCCAGCGCCTTGGGAAACTGTCCCATCGGCCCAATCTGACTTACCATTTCAAAGTTCTTGATGCTTCTGTGGTGAATGCCTTCGCCGCGCCCGGGGGTTATGTCTATTTCACCCGGGGAATTTTGGCGACTCTTAACAACGAGGCTGAACTCGCGGGTGTCATGGGACATGAGATCGGCCATATCACTGCACGTCATTCTGCCCACCAGTACAGCCAGGCCCAACTCGCCCAGATAGGATTGGGAGTGGGATCGGTCTTCATCAATTCCAGCGTGCTGTCAGGGTTGGCTCAATTAGGAGTGGGGATGTTATTTATGCGTTTCAGCAGGGATAATGAAAGAGAGGCGGATGATCTGGGCGTCGAGTATTCGAGCCGGGCGGGTTATGATGCCAATCAGATGGCCAATTTCTTCGAAACGCTGGAGCGGATGAACCCGGGTTCAGACCGGAGTGGGCTCCCGGGCTGGTTTTCCACTCACCCGAGCCCTGTGGATCGAGTTCAGGCAGTCAGGGGAAGGGCCAGCGAGTGGCAGAAAAAGTTGAACCAAAGGGACCTGAGAATCAACCAGGACGGTTATCTGCGAGGGATCGATGGTCTCGTCTACGGGGATGATCCCCGACAGGGATATGTGGCGGACAACATCTTTTATCACCCTGGACTCCGTTTCCAGTTTCCAGTGCCTTCGCAATGGAAATTGAATAATACGCACACACAGGTGCAGATGGTGAACGAGGGCCAGGACGCCCTCATTCTCTTTTCCATCACCTCTGGGGCTTCATCCCAGGAGGCTGCCAGAAAGTTCGTCTCAGAAACGAAAGCCGGTGTTATCCGGACGGAAGCCCTACGAGTAAATGGTCTACCTTCTCAAAGACTGCACTCTGAGATTCGCTCTGAGAAGGGGGTGTATCAAGTGCTCTCTTACTTCATTGAAAAAGACAAGCGGATTTTCGTGCTCCATGGATTAACCTCCAGTGATCGGTTCCAGAATTATCGAGTTCTCTTTGACAATACCATGCGCCAATTTAAGGACTTGACCGACCCGAAAAGGATCCAGGTCGAACCTGACCGTATCCGAATTCGCAACATCAGGAGCGCAGGACCACTGGAGAACGAACTTCGATCCCTTGGCGTCCCAAATGATAAAATGAACGGCCTCGCTCTTTTGAATGGGCGAGATCTCAATCAAGTCGTTCCTGCGAACTCGCTGCTCAAGGTCGTTCAAAAGGGATACTAATACAGGAATGGCGGCGGTTATTGTGTGATCTAAAACGGAGGGACCTCAGGAGACTTCATCAGATCTATCCTCTGGGGCTCTTCCATAAATGGTCGTCATTTCTCGCAGCCTCTCCGCACAAGAAGAGTCCAATTGATCCGGCAGGAGGCGCCATTCCCAGTTTCCATGGGCAACGGAGGGGCGGTTCATTTTAGCCTCCTCTCTCAGGCCCAAAAGGTCCTGCACGGGGATGATGACCGTATCGGCCACAGACATCATGGCGAGGCGATGGAGTTCTTTGTGGCACTCCTCTGGCGGGATTTCCCTGCCCAAGTAACGAAAGAGTCTCTTCTTATCTTCTGGAGTGGCCTCATTCTCGAACCAGCCCCTGATCGTATTATTGTCGTGTGTTCCCGTATAAACAATGGTATTGGGGAGGTAGTTGTGAGGAAGGTAGGGATGGGTCGGTAGATCCTCCCCAAAGGCAAATTGAAGGATACGCATCCCAGGAAAGCCGAATCGGTTCACCACTTCCTTAACATCAGGCGTAATCACCCCTAAATCTTCTGCAATGATCGAATGAGCCGGGAATTTTTTGAGGAGGGCCGTGAAAAAATCGACGGCTGGGGCCTTTACCCATTTCCCGTGAATCGCAGTTCCCTCTGTTGAAGGCACTTCCCAGAAGCCCACAAAGCCTCTGAAATGGTCCAACCGCAGGGTGTCAAAAAGAAGAAGGTTGTGGCCGATCCGCTGGAACCACCACCGATACCCCGTTTTCTTAAGGATGTCCCAGCGATAGATTGGATTTCCCCAGAGTTGGCCTGTTTTGCTGAAATAGTCAGGAGGGACACCGGCCACAAAGGTTGGTTTCTTGTCTTTATCCAATTTAAAGAGGTCCGGATGGGTCCAGACGTCAGCGCTGTCATAATTGACATAGATTGGGATATCGCCGATGAGCCGGACTCCTTTGCCATTGCAATACTTCTTTAAAGAAAACCACTGCTTGAAAAAAAGGTACTGGAGAAATTTCTCCCGTTCCAATTCGTCATAAAACTCTCTTTTCACTCTGTCTATTTCTTTTGGGTTTTTATCCCTGAGTTCCTTTTCCCATTCTCCCCAGGCTTTTCCATTTCGATCCTTTTTGATCACAACAAAAAGGGCAAAATGTTCTAACCAAGCTTTGTTCTTCTTGCAGAATTCGTCATAGAGTTCTTTCTCATTACCCGTTGACTTGAACCTCTCATAGGCACGGTGAAAAAGCTGGTCCTTATAAGGGACGACAGAGGCATAATCGCACCTGGCCTCTGGAAAAGATGGATGTGCCTTGAGGTCTTCCTTTGTAAGGAATCCGGATTCCTCCAGGAGGTCCGGACTGATCAGGAGGATATTCCCGGCAAAGGCAGAAGGGCTGCTATAAGGGGAATTTCCACTGAACGGATCGGTTGGGTTCAGAGGCAAAACCTGCCAGTAACTCTGTTTGCCTTGGGCTAGAAAATCCGCAAACCGGTAGGCGCATGGCCCCAGGTCTCCAATGCCATAAGGAGAGGGAAGGGAGGTCAGGTGGAGAAGGATGCCGCTTCCTCGATTTTCCATAGGATGTCCTCCTTGTGGTTATAATATCATAAGGAGGCCGGAGGGTGCCAAAAAAATCAGCCTGAAAATGGTAACCCGTCAGAAGGTGTGAAAAAATGAGCGGCCAGCCCTGCCCTTCAAGGATGGCTGGGTTTCCGAAGCTTTCGAATGCGGTTCGTTTTGATGTTATGGGTGACCTTCCGTCGCATGAGAAGTCACGTGTTTAAGCAGAGTTGTGCCATGGCAGCTGAATCACGAAAGGTTCCGCTCGAAATCTTCTTCAACCCAACCATCCTTTCAGATGACAATTTGTTTTCTGAGTTTTCCGATTTTTTCACACTTTCTGGCGGGTTACACAGCTCAAAAATGAAATATTGCTCTACGGTCTATAAAGTAGTAAAATATTAATATTGATGCGGGATTTGAATCAGTTCCTAAAAAAATCGGCGATAGGAGGAGCATATGGCTGTGAAAGTTGCAATCAACGGTTTCGGTAGAATTGGGAGGCTTGTTTTTAATGCAATGGTTGAGCAGGGGTTGTTAGGGGATTTTGATGTGGTGGCAGTCGTTGATATTACAACCGACGCAAAATATTTTGTCTACCAGTTAAAGTACGATTCGGTTCACGGTAAGTTTCCTGGCACTCTCGGCACCGCAAAGAGTTCTCCCTCCCAGGAAGAGGACGATATTCTCATCGTGAATGGCCATCGGATCAAATGTGTTTTGGCCGCGAAGACACCTGAACAGCTTCCCTGGAAGGACTTGGGTGTCGAATATGTGATCGAATCGACCGGGCTATATACAGAAGCGGAGAAGGCCAAGCTTCACATCCAGGCGGGAGCAAAGAAGGTGATCATTACCGCTCCCGCAAAAGGGGATGTGAAAATGTTTGTCATGGGAGTGAACGAGAAAGAATATGATCCTAAGGCTCATCATATTGTCTCCAATGCTTCGTGTACGACCAACTGCCTTGCTCCTCTTGTTCACGTGATCTTGAAGGAAGGGATTGGAATTGAAACCGGCCTCATGACCACCATCCACGCCTATACCGCCACGCAAAAGGTGGTTGATGGTCCCTCGAAGAAGGATTGGAGAGGGGGTAGGGCGGCGGCCATCAATATCATTCCTTCCACGACCGGAGCGGCAAAGGCAGTGGGCGAAGTGATCCCGGCTGTCAAGGGGAAGATGACGGGAATGTCTTTTCGTGTTCCCACTCCCGATGTCTCTGTCGTCGACTTGACCTTCCGGTCCGTGAAAGACAGCTCCATTGAAGAGATCGATTCGTTGATGAAGAAAGCCTCTGAGTCTTATCTGAAGGGGATCCTCGAATATAGCAAAGAGGAGCTTGTTTCAACAGACTTCATCCACTCGAGCAGCTCTTCCATCTACGACTCCTTAGCAACCCTTCAGAACAACCTCAAGGGAGAGAAAAGATTCTTCAAGGTTGTCTCCTGGTACGACAACGAATGGGGATACTCGAACCGGGTGGTTGACCTCCTCCGATACATGGCTTCCAAGTAAACCCCGTTAGAAGGTCTTGGACCTTCCAACGGGAGGGCTCGCCCCGTTAGAAGTAGGTTACCAAAGGGGCCTCCTGGTTAACAAAGAAAAATTTCTAACGGGGCAAGCAACGGAGCTTTCTAACGGGGTAAAGGGGACTTCATAAAACTGCGAGGGCCAGGAGGTTCTATTCTGGCCCTTGTTATTTTGCAGATTGGAGAGGATTGAGCCGTAAGCGACAGGTCACGACAAAGCAATATTCAACATGGAGAAAGCTGTGAACCTAATAGAGGAGTTACAGAAAACGCTCGAGATGGAAATCAGACCGACCTCCCGTGGGACGGAGTATTTTGAAGCAGTCATTGGCGTAAAAGACCTTGAGATCCTTAATTCTTTATTGAGAAAACATCTAGGTCCCGCCACCAAGGAATCTGGAAAAGAAGCAAGTTTCCCGAAAAAAATTCAGGAGCTTGTTGATTCTTTGGGCGGGTTGCGAATCGAGCAATCCTTTTTCTGTATGCAAGACGGGAAACAAATGATCTACGCTGCTCTCTGGCCCTGGCGCTCCGACCCTAATAGGATAACGTTAAAGTCTGGTGTAATCAAAATGATTTGAACGACCTGAATGCCCCTCGGCCCTCACCCTCAATCTTTCAATTCCTTAACTGACATTGACTTCTCAACCAAGAGGCCCAAAAATGTTACAAATTTTCAAGACCCTGCCAATTTCCGTCAATTTTCAAACTTGACCAACTTCTTTTGAAGTTAAAATCCCATTAATTATAATAGGTTATAAAACCTCCACGTGGCACAAAAAATGCACACTACCTTCTTCGCTTTAGGCTTCGTAAATAGGGTAGGTTTATACGATTCACATGTGCACAGGAGGTTTCTTTTGCTCCGGAAGGTCTCTTTCACAGGAATCATCTTTTTTCTCTCATTTTCTTGTCTCTCAAACGCTGGTGCCCAAAGCGATCTCCACTCCTATTCAACAAAGGAAAACGTTCCTTCCACTCGGCAAGAGGCGGAAATGTTCCCCTTTCAAGAAAGCCCCGCGTCTTACTGGGAGAAGACATCTACTTTCATTCCTCCCGGTAGAGAAAGGCTAACCGTCGAGATCCTGGCGGGTCCTGGTCGTGAAGAATCTAACGACAATATTTACATGGAGTTCCTTGTCAGAGATCAACGTACAAGCGAATTCGATTTCGATATTCCCATCGTCATCAATGCCAGAGTGGAGCAGTTCATCGAGTGTTTTCAGACCACCGCTCGAGAGAGATTTGTTACTTGGCTTGGTAGGTCCCAGAAATATATCCCTTTGATGAAAGATCTCTTTAAAGCGCACGGTCTCCCTGAGGATCTGGTATACATTGCGTTCATCGAGAGCGGATTCGACCCCTATGCTTATTCCAGGAGCAGGGCCTCAGGCCCCTGGCAATTCATCTACTGGACAGGGAAGAAATATGGTTTAAAAGTGAACTGGTGGGTTGATGAGCGGAGGGATCCCGAGAAATCCACCCTCGCTGCGGCCAAATACCTCAAGGACCTCCATGAGAGGTTCGCATGCTGGTACCTTGCCGCTGCGGGTTACAACGCAGGGGAATACAAGATCATCAACGCAATGAAGCGTTATCGCACAGTGGACTTCTGGAAACTTGCGGAATACCGGTATCTGAAACGGGAGACAAAAAATTATGTTCCCCAGATGATTGCAGCGGCGCTCATTGCCAAAGACCCGAAAAGATATGGTTTCACCGACGTTGAGTATGAGGAGCCTCTTCGTTATGAGAGGGTGAAGGTCCCGGAGTTGACAGGCCTCCTCCTCGTCGCCAAAGCCTGTGAAACCTCCGTTGAGGAAATCAAGGATCTTAACCCCGAGCTTCAAAGAGGGGTGACCCCTCCGAATGAAGACGCGTATGAAATGAAAATCCCCTTCGGGAAAAAAGGTCTCTTCCTGAAAAACTTTGAAGCGCTCCAGCCCCTTGAGAAGTTTGAATTCAAGACCCATCTCGTCAAAACAGGAGAGACCCTGTCAGGGATCGCCGGACTCTACCGGGTGGATCTTGAGCCTTTTCTTGAACTCAACCATCTGAAAAGGACCAGCCGGATCTCAAAAGGGATAGCTCTTCTCATTCCTCTTTCAAAGGATGAGGAAATAAAACGTGTTGCCATGGCCAAGAAAAAGAATGGCAAGGTTCAAAAGGACACGCCCAAGAAACGGAACCTAAGCTTATGAGATGGTCAATGCGCTTTAATCTCGGCCAAAACGCTGGCCGGAACGTGCTCCGCAAGCCCCACGCTTCGCGCGGGGTCCCTGCCTGCCGGCAGGCAGGAACGGGCACAATGTAAAATGATACTACATTGCCGGGAAGCCCCGGCCTCTGGCCGGGGAGCTTCATTGTGTCCGCTCTGCTATTCGTTCTTGTTTATGGTTTTGCCTCGAGGCCGAAGGCCGGTCCTCTAACCTCAAGGCCAAATAGGCCGCTCCTTAAACCGCCGTAGGCGAACACCCCTCACCCCTTCCCTCAAGGTCAAATAAATCCCTCAAGTGAATCTTTTTTCAAACGGTGACCCTTGCGAGAACTTCGTCCATTATCGAACCATCCAATTGTGCTCCCCACGGCCTTGTTCACTGTAACATTTGAAATTTATTATCGATTTTTTCTATTTGGAAAGAACGGACATCTTCAGCCTTGCAAAGATGGGAAAATATTGTTTCAAAAATGGGAAAGTCTTTCCTAATTTTTTTGTTGACATCATCCTATTTTTTCGTATTAAATGGGATACATCTTTTTCTTGAAAAATGGAACAGAGATAAGGGTAAGCATTGTTGATGTAGACGATCCCTCGTTCAAAGCATGATCCACCTTAAGGGAGATGGGTGGTGGGGAGTTCGAAAGCCTGGCATTTAAAGTTAGGGTGCCAGGCTTTCGTTTTAGCAGGATGCTGAGAAACGCCCCTGCCTACCGGCAGGCAGGCATCTGCGGCGTTGCTCTCATCATTCACCCTGTTAGATAAGGTCCTCCAAACTCAGAGATGGAGCGAAAACATATTTGCTTCCACGAAGCATGAGGAGCAAAGTCTATACACATCTAACAGGGCGAGTCGTTGTGGCGTAGGGCAGCACAACACAGTAGGGAACGCATATATGCGTTCCCTACAAGGGATTTCGAGCGCTCCCGCGAACGGGATTTCGCAAAGCTCAACTTGCATCTGGGCATTTTTGAGCATCCTTTAGAAAAAATACTCTTTCAGCACCTGTTAGTTCGTTGATCGTCAGAATAGGTTGGAACGTCAAGGATTAAATGTTTAAGAGTTTTCTCACTCTCTCTAAGAGCGGTCTTTTGATTTTCACTTTCAAATAGAGATCACCCGGTTCTCCACCCTCTCTGCCAGGTTTTCCCATCCCCTTCAATCTTATTTTCTGACCTTCCTTCATTCCGGGAGGAACAGTAATGATCAGCTCCTTCGATCGCCTCCGGTGCAGGTATTTCCCCTTCGCTCCTTCAAGGGCTTGCCGGGGATCAAGGTAAATGACATCCTCCAGGTCTTCGCCCCTAGCAGGTTCCTTCATCCCGAGGGTCTTCTTCAAAAGATAACGAACGAATTTACCTCCGGCTCCCGGCAATATCTCAGAAGGAGATGGAATTTCCTGTCGGCCGTTTCTTCGAAAGCCAGGGCCGAAAAATATGAACCCTCTGCCAAAAACTCCTGGTCTTCGAAATTCGAAGGTGTGGACTCCCTGGCCATACGACTCCCTGAAGACCTCTTCAAAGCCCCGGAAACCGAAGGCTCTGGCCATTTCCTCAAATATCTGATAGACGTCAGACCCTCTGAAAATATCCTGTTCAGAATAGGTCTGCTTGAACCGATCGTATCCATAAGGGCCGTATTGCTCATGAAATGTGTTGTAGTCTCTTCTTTTCTTAGGATCGGAGAGGACAGCGTAAGCCTCGTTGATCTCTTTCATCTTTTCGACTGCTGAGGGGTTTCCCTTATTTCGATCCGGGTGGTATTGGAACGCCAGTCTCCGGTAAGCCTCCTTGATCTTTTGAGGCGAAGCCTCTTTCTCTACCTCTAGAATCTGATAGTAATCCTTCTGATTCATCGTCGTCCCTATACTTCTAAAACAAAATGGTTGCCGCCTGCAACTTCCGTCTTTACGTCAATACCCAGCCCGTACCCCCGGTGGTTGTTTCTTCGGATGGGGGCGTTCATCCATTCAAGCAAGAAGAATAGTCGATTTCTTTTGGTCTGCCAAAATTTTCCGATGACTACCGACACAATATTGTCCATCGGTTAAAAGTTTTGTCCAAATGCGACTGTTAAGCAATGAGTTTTGCACTTGCCTCTGAAGGGGCAAAGGGAGTATGTTTTTAGATGAAGAAGAAAAAAGGAGAGAAGCCCGCCCTGCCAATTCTGAGGGTCATTTGACCGGAACGTGCCCCGTCCCGCCCTCTGTTGGCGGGATGCGTGGGGTCCCTGCCTGCCCTGTACCATGCTAGGTTCAGGGCCTGCCGGTAGACAGGGCCGGGGAGCTTTAATGGAAAAATAGAAGCGCAGGAGGAGGATGAAAGTCGCGTCGGGCTTCTCCAATGGTGTTTGAAAATAATTCCGGACAGTGAGAAGACTCAAAGATCAAGGAATGAGTGCCCTTTTGGAGATCAGTCATTCAAAGGCACCTGCGAGAGCGGGGGACCAGAAAATAAAGAGAAGGAGAGGGGTTGAATGAAATCCATATCGGTGAAGTTGGGAATTATCCTTCTCGTCATCGGGCTCATCTTTGGCCATGTGGAGGTGTGGGGAGTAGATTGGTGCCATTATGGCACGAGCGATATGGGACAATTCTATTATGATAAGGACAGCCTTACGTCTCTACCTGAAGGTGTGGTTAGGGTGTGGGAGAGAGTGATCAAGGATGAAGATTTGAAAAAGGCATTTGAAGAGAAGAAGGGAGCGACACAGAAATTCATAGAAGGAAAGGTGTCGGGAAAGAAGGCATTATCAAAAGAGCAATCTGAGATACTCTATGAGCAATGGCAAAAGGAATTTCTCAGAGACCTTGTGATACCCGAGAAAAGAATGCTCATTGAATTGAAGTGTGAAGAAAAGATGTTCAGGCTGATATCGGGCGTTGAATACGATGAAAAAGGAAATGCAAAAAAGGGTTTTGCAGCTTCGCAACTGGAATGGCTACGGATTGCTCCGGAAGAACCTACGGAGGGACTCTATAACTTGGTATGTCCAAAATCCAAGTAAGAAGGGAGTTGAAACCGATTCGCTCCAACTCAGGGTAGAAAGCAAGAAGGCGAGGTGATGGGCAACCAAAAGTCATTGTGTGCCCAAAAGATCGCAGTGCGTTTAGAGTTGATTTTCGTTGATGGTTCACCGTTCAAGGTCTAATGTTTATCATTCTTACGCATGGGTAAAGGAGGCCAAACATGAAGTTGATCGCATGTGCCTTATGTCTGTTGACCGCCCTCTCAGGTCTCGCTGGTTGCAGCGGGCTATTTCGGACGTTGGAGCGTCCCCGAATAAACATCGCCAACATCACAGCAAGGGAGGTCAAGCTCTTTGAACAGGTTTTCGATTTGGAACTCCGGATCCAGAATCCGAATGATTTATCCCTGGAGATCAACGGTCTCGCGTTTGAATTGGAAGTCAACGGCAGGCGTTTCGCTACAGGAGTTTCAAATCAGAATGTTATGGTGAATCGCTTCAGTTCTGGCGTCCTTCACGTAGAAGCCATTACCACCCTCTGGGGTTTCTTGCGCCAGATCGCCGAATACCAACAGACCCGAACGCCCCGCGTCACGTATCGGCTAAGGGGATCGATCTACTCAGGCTCTCCGAGCGTCAAGTTACCCTTCGACGACAGTGGGGAGTTCAATGTCCCCATTGAGCCCACCCAATAACCTCACCCAAGGGAGTCACCCTCCACATGACAACATTTCTAAGAGAGATCAGGAAGGCCCGAGAGGAGGGAAAGCGTCTTGAACTAAAGCTTGGCCTATCTACCTAAGATTTCCAAAAAGGCCGCCGTTACCTGAGGGTCAAATTTAGTGCCGGATTCCTTCTTTAGTATTTTGATTGCGGTGCCTTTAGAGTAGGCTTTCCTGTAGGGCCGGTTGGACGTTAACGACCGATAGGCATCGACAATGGCGATGATCCTTGCTCCAATGGGAATTTCTTTTCCTTTTAAGCGGTGGGGATATCCTTGCCCATCCCAACGTTCGTGATGATAGAGGATCAATGGAACCGTACCGCGCAGAAAGTAGAGAGGTCGGATGATGTCCGTACTCAGTTGGGGGTGTTTCTTCATCGCCTCAAACTCTCCCGTTGTCAATTTTGAATTTTTGAGCAAAATATTTTCATTGATTCCCACCTTCCCGATATCATGCAAGATGACCGCCTTCCGGATGTGTTCTATTTCATTGTTAGGCAACTTCAACATCTTGGCAATGTCTATAGCATAGTGCATCATTCTCTTGGTGAATACATCAGAATACCAGTCTTTTACTCCTATGGTTTTTGCCAATGCAAAGATCGCTTCGATCAGACTTTGGTTCGCGCGTTGTGAGAGTCGGTAAATTTTCTTCTTCAAAAGCTCGATCACCTTGTTGGCGTCGCTCTCAGAGGCGGCTTTTCCCTCCAGTTTTTCGAGATCTTTTGAAGAAAAGACTTTGTTCCCCCCATACTCCTTCACCTTGTTTAAAATTCGGTCCGCAAGGGTGACTAAATCAAGGCCTCTGATTACCACACCATCTTCAGGATAGGACGCAACACCGACACTTACTTTTAGGTTGATGGCATGAGTTTTATTGCCAAACCTGTGTGCATTGATCGTTTTCAAAAGCCTCTTCGCAAGGATCAAGCCTGTGGGCCGATCCGCTCGTGGAGCGATCATCATAAATTCTTCGCCGCCGAAGCGGAAGAGAACATCATATCGTCGTACAGCTTTTTGAAGTGTTTTAGTAAATTGCTTTAAAACGAGATCTCCAAAGGTATGACCATAGACATCATTGACCGCTTTAAAATAGTCGATATCCATCATGATGACAGAGAGGGCCTGGGCATGTCGTTTTGCTAACGCAAGCTCTTTCTCCAGTGTATCTTTAAAGTGGCGACGATTGTAAAGTCCTGTATGAGGGTCTTTCAGAGCGAGGTTGCTCAATTTCTTATTGAGGTGAAGCGTGGACCGGTTTGACTCCTTTAACTTATTGATAAGTTTCTTCAAGCGGGCGTTTGATTCTCTCAGCTGAACAACTTCCGTGCGCAATCGTGTTGAGCTATCCATACGTGTCATCTCACATTTATTCTTGACCTTGGCCGGAACGTGCCCCGCAAGCCCCGCGCCGTGCGCGGGGTCAAGGGGCACAATATAAAATGATATTACATTACCGGGAAGCCCCGGCGTGCCTGTTCCGTCCTAACGGGATACCTGCCTGCCGGTAGGCAGGGCCGGGGAGCTTCACAGTAGAATTCTTTCCATAGCGTTTTCCGTGTCTTGGTTTGCATTGCCTGTGGCGTTATATACTAACTTACCTGAAAAATTTATCAAGAAAAAAATAGATGATGATGGATCGCGTAGATTTCTTTCAAAATATATTGATCCTTCGACGGCGCTCCCTCGACCTGAGACTGCGGCGTGAGCTCAGTCGAACGCTCAGAACGAAGGCAAACCCCGGGCGCTTGTCCTGAGCGCAGTCGAAGGATTAGACCGGGGATAGTCGAAGGGTTGAATTATTTGGTCAAATATAGCAATAGTCATTATATCCCCATGTTTGATGGAATGGATTGGCACGAAGACGGACGGGGGATCGAAAGCAGAGGGGACTTATGAAAAGACTTGTTCATACCCGGAAGATCTCAATGAGAACCTCTGATCTTGGGGATCATACCATCGAGGTTGAGGGCGATCTCATAGACCATCGATATCGGCCTGGGCATCATGTGCCTTCAGAGGAATCGGAGCTCGTGCACCATATGGTCATTCGATTGAAGGTCAAGGGGCCTGCCATGTTCATCGAACAAGCAGAGGCTACCATGCCTCATCATCCGAGGCAAGAATGCCCGGTGGTGCTTCCCTGGATCCGGAAATTGGAAGGAGTGAGGATCGCTCCAGGCTTTACGATGAAGGTGAAGAGGGTCGTTGGAGGCAAAAACGGCTGTGCGCACCTGACGAGCCTCATCATCGCCATGGGGGAATCGGCTATCCAGGGATACTGGGGTGCCTATGGCGTGGAAAAGGGGAGAGAACGCGGTCGGGAACAAGATCTCAAGCAGTTCATCAATACCTGTTACCTATGGAGGGAGGACGGCCCTATTGTCAAGGAGTTCCGTGAGTCTCTGGAATCCCAGGCCCCATCGAAAAGAAGTTCACCCTGAGCCGTGCTCGTCTACCCCGCCGTAAGAGGCGGGGCTTCGCGCGGCCGAACGGGTGAAGGAGCGTAGGAGGTTTAGGGTTCTTTCTGAAATGAACGGTTCTTTTGGGAATAGTTATGAAATGCCCTGAATGCGATTTTGTGCAGTCAGATCAAAACACCAAATGCTCAAAGTGCGGCTTTATTTTTGAAAAATATCAAAGACCCCAGGCTTCCACCTTAAGAAAAGGGGGCGTTACCGCAAAAAGAGAAAATGCTGCTGGAGATGGAACTTTTTTCCAGAAAACTGTCTTTTTTGTTGAGTCAAAAGTTAATCCCTTTTACTTTGGCGGTAGGATCGTCGTTGGCCTAATCATTTTTATATGGGGATGGGTATTTATTCTCACCCCCATGGCGACGAACTACGCGGGCAATAGTTTTTTTCACCTGGTCAACCTTCCTTTCCACGAAGCGGGTCATCTTTTCTTTCAACTTCTTGGACGATGGATGGGATCCCTTGGAGGAACCCTCGGTCAACTCCTGATCCCCTTCATCTGTCTCCTCGTCTTTCTTATCAAATACAAGAATCCATTTGGCGCTTGCGTGTCTTTGTGGTGGCTCGGAGAAAGTCTTATGGATATAGCTCCGTACATTAACGATGCCAGGAGCCAGGAGTTGGTGCTTTTAGGTGGCATCACAGGAAGGGAAGCAGATTATGGTACCCATGACTGGGAATTTATCCTCAATGAGATAGGGTGGCTTCGTTATGACCATACCTTGGCCACCATGGCACACTATTTTGGAATAGTTCTGATGCTTCTCTCCTTTGCATGGGCTGGCTATTTGCTTCTTAAACAGTATCGAAATCTTGACATGCCCTGATCCTGACGCAGGCATGAGGCCCTCGTTGCGGACGGGGAACTTCAATAAACTTTCACAGAGGGAATCTAGATCCATGAGGGTTCTTTTCATTTCGGCTAACACTGAAAAGATCAATATGCCCACCTTACCCCTTGGTTTGGCGTGTGTGGCTGCTGCAACTCGAAAAGCTGGCCATGAGGTGGCCATGGTCGACTTGATGGCCGAAAAGGATGCGCGATCGGTTCTCAAAGAAGCGATCGAAGGATTTCGTCCTAATCTTATCGGCATATCGGTAAGGAATATCGATGACCAGAATATGGAAAATCCCAGATTCTTGTTAGATCCGATCAAAGAAATCATGGCGGCTTGCCGAGGTCTTTCAGAGGCGCCGATTGTTTTAGGTGGCGCAGGCTACAGCATTTTTCCGAAAAGTGCCTTGTCTTTTTTAGGTGCAGATATGGGAATTGAAGGTGAGGGAGAAGTAGTATTTCCAGAGTTGATCGAGCGAATGGGCAGGGGCGCCGATCTTTCGGGCTTGCCGGGTCTTTACCTATCCGGACGCGGCCTACAGGGGGGAAGGATTTTTGCGAAACATCTGGATACCTTGCCTCTTCCTACCACGGACCTCTGGTCTATCCCCTTGGGAAAGAGGGACCTCTGGATGCCTGTTCAGACCAGACGAGGTTGTCCCCTGAACTGCAGTTACTGCAGCACGGGAACCATTGAAGGTCGGATGATCCGGAGACATTCCCCAGAGGCAATGGTTCAGTGGATCGCCGGCTTGGAGAAAGCCGGGGTTCATCAGTTCTATTTTGTTGACAATACCTTTAACCTGCCGCCAGTGTACGCGAAGGAAATCTGTCGTAAGCTTATCGATGGCGGCCTGAATATAAGATGGTGGTGCATCCTTTACCCCAAGCATGTAGATCAAGAATTGGTGGGTCTTATGTCCAGAGCCGGTTGCGAGCAAGTGAGTATGGGGTTTGAAAGTGGCTCTAAACGAACCCTGAAGAATATGAATAAGAGGTTTACCCCTGCGGAGATACGGCAGATTTCAGACATGGTATCTGACCATGGCATAAGGCGAATGGGGTTTCTATTATTGGGGAGTCCTGGTGAGACAAGGAAGTCCATTGAAGAAAGCCTCGCTTTCGCCGATTCCCTCAAACAAGAAAGCCTAAAAATCACTGCGGGCGTCCGTATCTATCCGCATACCTCTCTGGCAAAGAAAGCCATAGAGGAAGGTGTGATCTCACCTCAGGATGACCTCCTTTTTCCCCGGTTTTACATGGCAGAGAGTGTTGAGCCTTGGCTGCGTGACACCTTGAAAAGTTGGGCAATCAATCGGCCTCATTGGAGGATTCAAGGCTATAGTTGAAGGGGAGGTCTCAGCTTTTAACTCCCCAACGTCCTGGCTTTTTAATCTCGTCCATCGACACAACCTTTCAAACAACGATCAATAAGCATAGACTACATATCCGCAGAGCCCATCCCCTTTTACCCTTTTCTTAATAAATATTTTGGTGATATAATGGTTCCAATTTTGTAGAATCCTCGTCAAGATAGGGGAACATCCCAATTGGTCCAAAAACGCCTCATGGGCCATTTGATTTGAGAGGCACCTTGATGAAGGATATTTATGAAGAGATGATGGCCAACGCTCGCGTGATTGCAGCCTCTTTTCCTCAACCCAGGTTTTATGTCAGCTGCAGAGAGCCGCTTAACCTGTCCCGTTCCCTTTTTGATGAAGATGCCCAGGTCATGAGATGCCGTACCCTCATCCTCAGTGAACTGAAAGACGACCTTGGCCATGGAATAGCTCACTCGGAAAAAGTGGGCTTGGAAGCTGGGGCCTTGGCTTACATCGAAGGGGAAAGGCTTTCCCTGGAGGAATCTTTGAGACGCGAAGCTTGCCTCCTGGCCCAGATCTCCGGCCTCCTGCATGACTTACGGCGTGGTGAGAAAGACCATGCCAAGGCCAGCGCCATTGCAGCTTCAAACATGTTAGAGGAATGTTCTATCTCCCCTAAGAAAGGGGAGTATATCGCGCAGGCCATTGCCAACCACGAAGCCTTTGTTGAGCCCAAGAGAATTGACTCGCCTGTCGGCCAGATGATCAGCGATGCACTCTACGATGCTGATAAATTCCGCTGGGGTCCGGACAATTTTACCCACACCCTCTGGCAAATGCTCCGTTCCTCAAAGGCGCGCATCGCGCCCCTGATTCGAAGGTTTCCAGAGGGAATGGAAGGAATCTCTTGGATCAAAAAAACCTTCCGCACAAGGACGGGGAAGATCTATGGACCGGAGTTCATCGAGTTGGGGCTTAGGATCGGGGGAAAAATCTACGAGTTTCTCCAGGAGCGGTTCTCTGAAGAGCTGCAACAAGATAAGATCGAATGAGAAGCTCTGTGAGGGAAGGGGTTAGGCTGAGGGCAAGCCCGGGCTTTGAGACTATGTTGTGATAGGTTCGAAGTGAATAGGGAACAGACAAACGGATTCCAAAGCTTTAGAACGCGGAGCATTATTAAGTTTTCTAGGGAGTGTCCTTGCACTCAAAACGTCGTCTTTTCGTACGATTGGAGGTTTGAATCCAATCGGTTTAAGGTTCCGCTCTAAAGCTTTTTCATCCGCCTGTCCGTTCCCATTTGCAGACTTTTCCCCTTTTCTGCGATACTGAAACAGTCTCTTTAGGTAGGAGATCGTCGAAGGGTTGATTCTGTCAAGCGATAGAGTTATCCTTTTGGATTAAAGAAACTGGCTGGAGTTGACGACGATGTGGAAGCTTCTATCGGCAGGGCACTGGATCAATAGACTACGGATCATTAAAAAGCAATGGTTGATCGGGATAAAGGTGATGAACCTGGTTGAAGAGATAAAGAAAACGCTCAAGATGGAAATCAGACTGACCTCAAAAGGAG
>Ga0315282_10000608_pt1 | contig 70198 bp, 58 predicted proteins | sample YL17G07_20_MG_FD_203693 | JGI IMG/M metagenome (GOLD analysis project Ga0315282, IMG submission 203693) | Sediment microbial communities from Yellowstone Lake, YNP, Wyoming, USA - YL17G07_20 | ecosystem: Environmental > Aquatic > Freshwater > Lake > Sediment | place: USA: Wyoming | collected... | reverse complement strand
TTTGAGCGTGCCGTCAAGGAGCAGAAGCTGGCGGTGGTGGGCGAGCCGCGCTTTGAGGATCTCAAGTTCGACGACGAGCAGCCTCTCACCTGCAAGGCGATGTTCGAGGTTCTGCCCGAGTTTGAGCTGGGAGACTACAAGAACTTGGAGGCGGAGGAAGACCCCGGCACGGTGACAGAGGCCGATGTCGATCAAGCCCTGGAAGAGTTGCGCCAAGGGGCAGCCACTTACGAGGTGGTCGAGGATCGCCCCGCCGATAACGACGACTACGTGCTGGTTAGTTACCAGGGTCGCGACGTTAAGGAGCCCGGGGCCCCGCCGCTGGAGGCCCGCGACGCCGTCGTTAACCTGGGTGGAAAAGGAACCGTCGCCGCCTTCAGTGCCAATCTGCGCGGTGCAAAATCGGGCGAGGTGCGCGAGTTCGACGTTCCCTACCCCGACGATTACCCCCAAAAGTCTCTGGCGGGCAAAACGTTCCGTTACCGCGTGGAGGTTCAAAGCATCAAAAAGAAGGTGGTGCCCGCCGTGGACGACGAACTGGCCAAGTCGGTCAGTGAGTCCGAAACGCTTGCCGACTTGCGGGTTAAGCTGCGCGCGGAGCTGGAGACACGCCGGAGACACCAGGTAGAAAAGGTCACGATGAGCAAGCTGCTCGAGCAGCTAGTGAACCGTGGCCAGTTCCCGGTGCCGCAGGCGCTGGTGGAGGCTCAGCTTGACCGCAAGATTGAGAACATCGTGACGCGGCTGGTGGCCCAACGTATTGACCCCCGCAGCACGGAGATTGACTGGCGGATGCTGCGCGAGGAATCGCGGCCCGAGGCGGAGAAGGAAGTGCGCGGTTCGCTGATCCTGGAGAGGGTCGCCGAGGTGGAAGGGATTGAGGTCACCGAGGAGGAAGTGGACGAATTGGTCCGCGCCACGGCGGAGGAGCGGCATGAGCCGCCGGCGGCGCTGAAAACGCGCTTGACACGGGAGGGGACGTTGGATAGAATCAGGGTTTCTCGCCGCAGCCAGAAGGCGCTTGAGTTCATCTACCGCAACGCAAAAATCATTCGGAAAAGTGAAGGAACATCCAGCGCGGGTTGAAGGTCGAGACCCGAAACAAACCATGAGCAAGAATGAACCGAGCATGACGCTGATCCCCATGGTGGTGGAACAGACCAACCGGGGGGAACGCGCGTACGATATCTATTCCCGCCTCTTGCGGGATAACATCATCTTCATCGGCACCCCGATCGACGACAACGTCGCCAACGTGGTGACGGCCCAGCTCCTCTTCCTGGCGGCGGAGGACCCCGGGAAGGACGTGTCGTTGTATGTCAATTCGCCCGGGGGCATCGTGACCGCCGGCATGGCCATCTACGACACCATGCAGTTCGTCAAGCCCGACGTGACCACCATCTGCATCGGCCAAGCGGCCAGTGTGGCGGCCCTGCTCCTGGCCGCCGGGACGCCCGGCAAGCGCTTTGCCTTGCCCAACTCCCGCGTGCTGATTCATCAGCCCACCATGGGCGGCCTGTCGGGCCAAGCGACAGACATCGATATCCACGCTCGCGAAATCCTGCGCATCCGGGCCAGCCTGAACGAAATCATGGCCAAACACACCGGCCAGCCTGTGGAGAAGATTGAACACGACGTCGAACGCGACTTCTGGATGAGTGCCCCGCAGGCGCGGGAATACGGCATCATCGACGAGATCATTTACAAGCACAAGTAAACCCGGGAGAGGCTTTGAAACGCACCGGTAGCGACGAACAACTGCGCTGCTCCTTCTGCCACAAGACCCAGGATGCGGTCAAGGAACTGATCTCGTCGCCGGGCGACCAGCCGCACACGTACATTTGCGACGAATGCGTGGCCGCTTGCAACGTGACTCTGGAAAAGGGCCGGGACCAGCCGCTCGTGTCCCCACAGTTCAGCCTGCCCAAGCCCGTCGAGGTGAGGACATTCCTCGACCAGTACGTCATCGGACAGGAGAAGACCAAGAAGAAGCTGGGCGTCGCTGTCTATAACCACTACAAGCGCCTTATGTTCGCTCGCGCCCGCAGCGACGTGGAGCTGACCAAGTCCAATATTCTGCTGATCGGCCCGACGGGCACAGGCAAGACGCTGCTGGCGCAGACCCTGGCTCGGCTGCTCGAAGTCCCTTTCGCCATCACGGACGCCACCACGCTGACCGAGGCGGGTTATGTCGGCGAGGACGTCGAAAACGTCATCTTACGGTTGTTGCAGAATGCGAGTGGCGACGTCCAGCGCGCCCAGCAAGGCATCATTTACATCGATGAGATCGACAAGATCGCCAAGAAGGACGAGAACCCCTCCATCACCCGTGATGTGTCTGGCGAGGGAGTGCAGCAGGCCCTGCTGAAGATCCTGGAAGGGACGGTGGCCAACATTCCGCCGCAGGGTGGACGGAAACACCCCCACCAGGAATTCACCGCCGTCGATACGACCAACATCCTGTTCATCTGCGGTGGAGCCTTTGTGGGGCTGGAAAAGATTATCGAGCAGCGGGCTGGCAAGAGGAAAACTATGGGTTTTCGCGCCGAGACGCCCACTACCTCGGCAGCAGGGAATCGAAGAGATATCGAAATCTTAGAGCAGATTCAGCCGATAGATCTTATACGGTATGGCTTGATTCCGGAGTTCGTGGGGCGGCTGCCGGTGGTGAGTGTGCTGAGCGATCTCGATGCGCCGGCGTTGGTTCAGATTCTCACTGAGCCCAGGAACGCGCTGGTGCGCCAGTACCAAAAGCTGTTTGAATTTGAAAACGTCAAGCTGCGGTTCAGCGAGGGGGCGCTCGCGGCCATTGCGGCTCAAGCGATCGAACGGAAACTGGGGGCGCGAGGCCTGCGGATGATCCTCGAGGATCTAATGCTCGACCTGATGTATCACCTGCCCAGCCAACGCAAGCTCCGCGAATTTGTGGTCACCGAGGAAATGGTCAGGAATCACGAGATCACCTTCAACTGTACGCTGCTCGAGAGGGCCGGCTGATGAATTCGAGTATGTTCTCAGGCCGCGAAAAAGCTGACACCCGGACGTTGCCCATGATGCCGATCCGGGACGTGGTCATCTTCCCGTACATGATGACCCCGTTTGTGGTGGGGCGCGAAAGCTCCATTCGGGCGCTGGAAGAGGCGCTGGCGGGTGACAAGAGGATTTTTCTGGCCACCCAGCACGACGCTTCCGTGGATGGGCCCAAGCCCAACGAGATCTACCAGGTGGGAACGATCTCCAACATTGTCCAGAGCCTGAAACTTCCCGACGGGAATATCAAGGTTCTGGTGGAAGGGTTCGAGCGCGGCAAGATTTTGAAATTATCATCCGAGGAGGGCTACTTCCGGGCCACGGTGAAGACGGTGACCTACCGGACCGTGACCACACCCAGTCTGGAACAGCTCGTGCAACGGGTCACCTCGCTCTTCGAGCAGTACGTGAAGCTGTCCCAGAGCCTGAACTATGAAACCATGATCGCTGCCGTCAAGGTGGACGAGGTCGGCAAGTTCACCGATGCGGTGGCCGCCAACCTGAGCGTCAGTATCGAGGAGAAGCAGGAGCTTCTGGAGATTTTCGAGCCGGTAGACCGGCTCACGCGCCTGGCGGACATCCTCGATGTGGAGATCGAGAAGCTGAACGTCGACCGAACCATCCAGGGCCGGGTCAAGCGGCAGATGGAACGGGCCCAGCGCGAGTACTACCTGAACGAGAAGATTCGCGCTATCCAGAAAGAGCTCGGCCGCAATGAAAAGAGTGAAACCGACGAATTGAAGAAAAAGATCGAGACCTCGGGGATGAGCAAGGACGCCCTGGACAAAGCCAATGCCGAGCTCAAGCGCTTGGAAATGATGCCCCCCATGTCCGCGGAGTCCACGGTATCGCGCAACTACCTCGACTGGCTCCTCGCGATGCCCTGGAAAAAGAAATCGAAGGAAATCCGCGATATCCGGCGGGCCGAAACGATCCTCGAAGAAGACCACTATGGCCTGGAGAAGATCAAGGAGCGGATTCTGGAGTTCCTGGCCGTCCGACAATTGGTGAAGAACCCGAAGGGGTCCATCCTCTGCTTCATCGGTCCGCCAGGAGTGGGAAAAACCTCGCTGGGCCGGTCGATCGCCCGGGCTACGGGCCGCAAGTTCGTGCGGCTTTCCTTGGGCGGCGTGCGCGACGAGGCGGAGATCCGCGGTCACCGGCGCACTTACATCGGCGCGTTGCCCGGCCAGATCATCCAGATGATGAAAAAGGCCGGAACGGTCAATCCCGTCTTCCTGCTCGATGAAGTGGACAAGATGAGCATGGATTTCCGGGGCGACCCTTCCGCCGCCCTGCTCGAGGTGCTCGACCCCGAGCAGAACCACATGTTCATGGACCATTACCTGGACGTGGAATACGACCTCTCCAAGGTGTTCTTCATCACCACCGCCAACGTGGTCCACACTATCCCGCAGCCCCTCCAGGACCGCATGGAGATCCTGCGCTTGTCGGGATACACCGAGCCGGAAAAGCTGGAAATCGCCAAGCGCTTTCTGGTGCGCAAGCAGCGCGAGGCGACCGGCTTGAAGCTGGAGAACCTGTCCTTCACCGACGAGGCCATTGTGGGCATCATCCGGCGCTACACGCGCGAAGCGGGCGTGCGCAACCTGGAGCGCGAGCTCGCCAACATCTGCCGCAAGGTAGCCCGCAAGGTAGTGAAGGAAGGCAGAGGGCTTCAACTTACAGTGGGGCCGGAGGAACTGCAAGAGTACCTCGGCGTGATTAAGTTCCGGGATACCAAGTCCGAGGAGAAGAACGAGGTGGGCCTGGCCACGGGGTTGGCCTGGACTGAGGTGGGCGGCCAGATCCTCAGCATCGAAGCCACCCTGATGCCCGGCAAGGGCAAGCTCTTGCTTACCGGCCAACTCGGCGACGTCATGCAGGAGTCCGGACAGGCGGCCTTAAGCTACGTGCGCTCGCGCGCGGGACATTTGGGATTGAGCCCCGACTTCTACCGCCGGGTCGATATCCACATTCACATTCCGGAGGGCTCGATCCCCAAGGACGGCCCTTCAGCCGGAATCACGCTGGCTACCGCGGTGGTCAGCACCCTGACCAAGATTGCTGTGAGGCGGGACGTCGCCATGACCGGGGAGATCACCTTGCGCGGCAAGGTGCTGCCTATCGGCGGCGTCAAAGAAAAGCTGCTGGCGGCGCACCGCATGGGCTGCCAGACGGTAATCCTGCCCCGGGACAATGAGAAGGACATGGCGGAGATCCCGGCGAATATTCAGCAAGAGCTCACGATCCGTTTTGTCGAGACTATGGACGAGGTGCTGGATCTGGCGTTGGAGCGGAGAATTGAGGTGCAGGAGACTATCGAGGCTGAGCCAGTGCCGCCGCCGGTTCGGCAGGCCCCAACGCACGATGTGGACCGGGAGCCCTTGACTAATTAGCAGCCGGCGCAGAGTCTGGAAGGAGCCGGAAACCTATCCCCGGGAACGCGCATCGAAAGGAAGGGGCGGATAGACTCTCGGCTGCAGAAGCGATACAGCTCATTAAGCCTGACAATTCAGGATTGAGAAACTCAAGGATTGCGCACAAGGATTTGACCACGCATTTCGCCGCGGGCTGTCCGTTTCGAACTGTTTCCCCTGCCCGCCGACTCGTTCCGCGCCAGGCAGCGACGAAACGCGGCTTCCGCCAGACCTGGATTCAATTGCACGGACCCACAGATGGGTCCCAACTCTAAATAAGAATGAAGAGAGAGATTATGCCAGCTAGAAAACAAGAACAAGAAGAAGTGCCAGACGAAAAGGCCCTTGAGCTGAAGGAAGGCGAAGTTCTCGACATCGCCAAGCTGAAGGAGATGAATATCGCCACGCTGACCCAGGTGGCCAAGGACCTCACCGTGGTGGGGGCCACAGGGATGCGCAAGCAGGAGTTGATCTTCAAGATCCTGCAGGCGCAGACCGAGAAGAACGGCCTCATCTTTTCCGAAGGCGTGCTGGAGTGCCTGCCGGATGGCTTCGGATTCCTGCGCGCGCCCGACTACAACTACCTGCCAGGCCCCGACGATATCTACGTCTCGCCTTCGCAGATCCGCAAGTTTGACCTGCGGACCGGCGACACCATCTCCGGGCAGATTCGTCCCCCTAAGGACGGCGAGCGCTACTTCGCGCTGATCAAAGTCGAGGCCATCAACTTCGAGCCGCCCGACGAGGCGCGCAACAAGATCTTCTTTGACAACCTCACCCCCCTCTATCCCCAGGAACGCATTCACCTGGAGACCGTCAAGGACAATATCTCCGCGCGCGTCCTCGACTTGCTCACGCCCATCGGCAAGGGCCAGCGCGGGTTGATTGTTTCGCCTCCCCGCACCGGCAAAACCATGCTGCTCCAGTGCATCGCCAACTCCATCACCAGCAACCACCCGGAAATCACCCTCATCGTCCTGCTCATCGATGAGCGCCCGGAGGAAGTGACGGACATGCAGCGCACCGTGAAGGGGGAGGTCATCAGCTCGACTTTTGACGAGCCCGCCGCCCGCCACGTCCAAGTGGCGGAGATGGTCATCGAGAAGGCCAAACGCCTGGTAGAGCACAAGCGGGATGTGGTGATCCTGCTCGATTCGATCACGCGTCTGGCACGGGCTTACAACACCGTCGTTCCGCCCTCGGGGAAAGTGCTCTCGGGTGGTGTGGACTCCAACGCCCTACAGCGCCCCAAGCGCTTCTTCGGCGCCGCGCGCAACATCGAGGAAGGCGGCAGCCTGACGATCATCGCTACGGCGCTGATCGACACCGGCAGCCGCATGGATGACGTGATCTTCGAGGAGTTCAAGGGCACCGGCAACATGGAAATCAACCTCGACCGCAAGCTGGTGGATCGGCGCGTCTTCCCGGCTATTGACCTCAATAAGTCCGGCACCCGCAAGGAAGAACTGCTGGTTCCCAAGGATGAGCTGAACCGCATCTGGGTCCTGCGTAAGGTGCTGAACCCCCTCTCCCCGGTCGAGAGCATGGAACTGATTATCGACAAGCTCTCCAAAACGCCGAGTAACTCTCAATTCCTGTCGTCGATGAGCAACGGCGGGCGGTGATTTCGGCCCTCAAGATTCGGGACTGGGGATGCGTAGACGACGAAGTATAAAGTGTGAAGGATAAAGGATGAAACCCGACATCCGCGACTTCACACTTTATCCTTTACACTTTACCCTTAAACCAGCCTTCTCTCTTGAGCCAATTTGAGGATTTGTTCGACTACTTGGTCGGCGGTGAGGCGTGTCGAGTCGATCTCAATGGCGTCAGATGCGGGAACCAGAGGTGAGATTTTTCTTTCCGCATCGAGCTGGTCGCGGCGCCCGATATCGTAGGCCGTCTGTTCCAGCGTGCTCGCCCGGCCTTCTTCCTGGTCCTGCTGCAGGCGGCGATGCGCCCGTTCCCGCACCTCGGCCTTGAGGAAGATCTTGAGCGGGGCTTCCGGAAAGACCACAGTGCCGATATCGCGCCCTTCCATCACCACCCCGCGCCCTTGGACCAGGCTTCGCTGTAAGGCGATCAACTTCTTGCGGACTGCGGGCAGGCGCGAGACTTGTGCCGCGGCCAGGGTCACTTCCGGGGTGCGAATATCCTGGGTGACGTCCCGCCCGTCCAGCCACACAGCGCAACGGTCGCCGTCCGTGGTGAAGCGGATTTCGGCGCCGGCAATCACCTCGACCACCGCGCTCTCGTCCTCGGGAGAAACGCCGGCTTCCAGCACCTTGAGCGCCGCGGCGCGGTAGGTGGCGCCGCTATCTACGTAGTTCAGCCCCAGGCGGGCTGCCAGTTTTTGCGCCACCGTGCTTTTCCCTGCCCCAGCCGGACCGTCAATGGCAATCACGAGAGGCTCGATCATAACCCGACTCTGAAGCTGTCAGTTATCAGTTCAGGCTCACGCGCCAAGTCTAACCGCCGCAGGAGGAGGCAGCCTGAGTACCTACGCGGCAGTGTGTTCTTGCTGACAACTGAGAGCTGACCACGGAGAACTACGTTCGTTTGAACGCCTTCTGAATCTCCTTGAGCCCGTAACGGAGCACGATAGGCCGGCCGTGCGGGCAGCTCATGGGGCACTCGGTCTTGCCCAGTTCGCGCAGCAGCCACTCCATCTTCTTGCGCTCCAGAGGCATGTTCACTTTGATCGCCGCGTGGCACGCGACCGAGGTGGCAATTTTCAAGCGCAGATCATCGAGTGAGAGCCCGTGCGCTTCCCGCCCCACGCTCTCCAAGATCTCCAGCAGGAGCCGCTCGACCTCGTCGGCGCGTATCTCCGCCGGTGAGGTCTTGACGGCCACCGTTCTCTGGCCAAACGGCTCGACCTCAAATCCGTTCGCGTCGAGTTCTTCGGCAATATCCTGGAATGCGGCCAGTTGTTGCGGTGTCAACCCCACGACGATAGGCAGCAGGAGCCGTTGCCCCTCGACTTTCTTCTCGCGGCGCTGGCGCAGGTGACGCTCGAAAAGGACGCGTTCGTGCGCCACGTGCTGGTCTATGATCCAGAGTCCTTCGGCATTCGTCGCTACGATGAAACTGTCCTGGACCTGTCCGAGCGGGTGGAGGTCCGCGGGAAACTCAGAAACGCCGCTCCCTGCCGGGGCCACTTCACCTTCGCGCTCGACCGTCGTCGGGGGGGAAGGCACCGGTGGCTCATACACCGAGAGCGCAGCCCCTTCGAGCGGCAGAGTCCCGGTTTCCGGCGCAGGCCGAGGCGATGATAGTTGGAAGTCGCGCGTCCCCCGCGGCGCGGCAGGAACGCTGCGCGGCACGTGGACTTCGGCACCCCGCAACAGCGGTGGCTCCTCGCTGATTCGCTCGGCAGCTTCAGCCTCATCCAGGTCGGGGGAGGGCGCGCGCGACGCCTTGGGCATAGGGAAAGCCGCCACCGGCCGCGCCGCCACCAACGCCTGGCGAATGGAGTCGCGCACCAAGTCGTGCAGAAACGCTGCGCGGCGAAAGCGTACTTCCGTCTTCGAAGGATGAACGTTTACGTCCACCTCCGAGGCCGGGAGCTCCAAAAAGATCAGGGCCACCGGGAAGACGCTCGCGGGAAGGATGTTCCGGTAAGCCTCCGTGATGGCGTGCAATATGAGCCGATCACGCACCAGCCGCCGGTTCACGAAAAAATAGATCTGGTTGCGGTTTAGCTTCTGGACCTCCGGGCGCGAGACAAAACCCGAGACACGGACGACGACCGGCTCCTCGGGCTGTTCCCCTTCCTCGGCCGTTTCCGCTGCCAGCGCCGCCGACATGCGGCGCTCGACAGGGGAAATCTCCACTAGCTGCTCCAACAACTGATGGCCCATCACCTGGTAGACACGTTCCCGCGCGCTCGCGACCGGAGATACGTTCAGAATCTCATTTGTCAGCGATGTCAAACGGAAACTCTTCTGGAAATGGGCCAAGGCATAGTGGGTGACCAGGGTCGCGATGTGGCCGAGCTCCGTCGATTCGGACTTCAGGAATTTGCGCCGGGCGGGCGTGTTGAAGAACAGGTCGCGAACCTCGACCCGCGTCCCCCGGGACCAGGCTATTTCTTTCACGTCACGCAGCCTGCCGCCTGCAACCTCCACCCGCGTCCCGGCGCTCTCCGAAGCATGTCGGGTCTCCAGTTCCAGGCGCGACACCGCGGCAATGGACGGTAGGGCCTCGCCGCGGAAGCCGAGCGTGGAAATCTGGAACAGGTCTTCGGCAGACCGGATCTTGCTGGTGGAGTGCCGCTCGAAGGCGAGCAGCGCGTCATCATGGGTCATGCCGCAGCCGTCATCCACCACGCGCACCAGGCGTTTGCCGCCCGCCTCGACCGCCACTTCGACGCGTTCGCCGCCGGCATCCACGGAGTTCTCCATCAACTCCTTGACGACGGAGGCCGGGCGCTCCACCACTTCGCCAGCGGCAATCTTGTTGGCGACAGCCTCGGGAAGGATGCGGATGACAGACATGTAAAGTCCGAAACTGGAAAATCGAAATTCGAAAATCGTAAGGCCTAAGCTTCTTCCTTCGAGTTTCGATCTTCGATTTTCGATTTTCGAATCTCGAGGCCCAGCTCGTCGAGCTGCTCAGGATCTACGGTGGCCGGCGCATCGCACATCAGGTCCACGGCACTCGCGGTCTTGGGGAAGGCGATGACTTCGCGAATGTTCGATTCCCCGGCCATCAGGGCGATGATGCGGTCGTAACCGAGCGCGATGCCGCCGTGCGGCGGCGTCCCACACTCGAGCGCATCGAGGAAGAAGCCGAATCGCTCGCGGGCTTTCTCGGGCGTCAGGCCCAGCACACTGAACACCCGCTTCTGAATGTCTGGCCGGTGGATACGGATGCTGCCGCCACCGATCTCCGACCCGTTCAAGACCAAATCGTAAGCCCGCGCCTTCACTGCGGCGGGGTCGGATTCCAGCTCTTCGAGATCTTCCTCCCGCGGCGAGGTGAAGGGGTGGTGCATAGCGGCGAAGCGCTTTCCCTTCTCGTCGTACTCGAACATCGGGAAGTCGACGACCCAGAGAAAGTTCCATTCGCCTGGCTTGATGAGGTCGAGTTTCCGCGCCAGCTCCAGGCGCAATTCGCCCGAGGCAGCGTCCAGGCGCTGCTGAGGCCCTGGTGCGCCGCTCCCCGACTTCAACCCTAGCAACAGAACCAGATCTCCCGCGCCAGCCTCTGCCCCAGCCGCGAGCGTTCGGATTGCTTCTTCTCCCAGAATTTTCCCCAGCGGGGATTGGATCTCGGAGTCTCCAACCTTCGCGTAAGAAAACCAGTCCGCCGCGTTGGCGCGCGCCAAGTCCTGGAGTTTATCCAATTGGCTGCGCGCCGCCGTTGCCCAACCGGGCACACGCAGCACCTTGATGGGTTGCCGGACATGCAGCTTCTCACCCGCCTCCTCCGGCAGGTTCACTCGTTTCCACTCGAGTCCAAAGCCCAAGTGCGGCTTGTCCGAGCCATAGCGTTCCATCACTTCGTCGTAGCTCAGGCGGGGGAAAGGCCGCCGCACCTTGGCCTCAATCAACGCGAACAGCTTCTCCATCAACTGCTCGATGATGTCGAAAAGCACATCCCGCTGCGGAAAGGCCATCTCCACGTCCACCTGCGTGAACTCCGGCTGGCGGTCGGCCCGCAGATCCTCGTCCCGGAAGCAACGGACAATCTGAAAATAGCGGTCATAGCCGGCAATCATGAGGATTTGCTTGAAGAGCTGCGGTGACTGCGGCAGCGCGTAGAAATGGCCGTGGTGAATGCGGCTGGGCACCAGGTAGTCGCGCGCCCCCTCCGGCGTCGAGCGAGTCAGGAAGGGGGTCTCGACTTCGACAAACCCGTGCGCGGTCATGTGCTCGCGCACCGTGAGGCTTGCCCGATGGCGGAGCCGCAGGTGATGCTGCATCCGCCCCCGGCGCAGGTCGAGATAACGGTGGCGGAGCCTGGCCTCCTCGCTCGTTCGGATATCGTCTTCAATGGGGAAAGGCGGCGTCTTGGCCTCGTTCAGCAGCAAAAGCGCGCGCGCCATCACCTCGACTTCGCCGGTCGAGATCTGCGGGTTGACGGTATCCGACGGTCTCAACACAACCTCGCCTTCAACCCCGACGACGTACTCAGCGCGAATCTCCTCCGCCTTAGCGTGGACTTCCGCGCTCATCTCGCGATTGCAGACGACTTGGATCACCCCCGTGTGGTCGCGCAGGTCGAGGAAAATCAGATTGCCAAGGTCACGGCGGCGGGCTACCCAACCTGCCAGAAAAACTGTTCGCCCGGCATGCGACTTGCGGAGTTCACCGCAGTAGTGAGTCCTCTGCCGGTCACCGAGGAGGTCTAGTTTCAAATTCGTTCTCCGTTGCGAGGTCTTTCGCGTTGCGCGCCGCTATGCGTCGATCTGCCGGGCCGCGGCAGCGATCTACACTGACGGCTTGCCGAGCTTCTCTTGCAGGTACTGAGCGATGCGCGCCGGCTCCACCTCTTCTTGCTGGCCGGTGTTCATGTCTTTCACCTGGTAGCGTCCCGACGCGAGTTCGCCCTCACCGATAATAACCGCGAAACGCGCGCGCAGCTTGTTGGCGACACTTAACGATTTCTTCAACTTGATTGGCTCATAGCCAAGCTCCGCGCTTATACCCTGGCGGCGCAGGTCTTGCGCCAGTTGCGCGGCGAGCGGGAGCGCCTGCTCACCCAGCCAAGCAACGTAGGCGGCCAGCTGATCTTCGCCCTGCAATTGTGCCGCCTGCTCCACCGCCAACATCAGCCGGTCTTGTCCAATGGCGACGCCAAACCCCGGCGTCGGAGGCCCGCCGAGCATCTCCGCGAGCCCATCGTAACGTCCACCTCCCAGCAAGGCGTTCTGGGCACCCAGCACGCTGCTGGTTATCTCAAACGTCGTCCGCGTGTAATAGTCCAGTCCCCGCACCAAACGTGGCGTGATCTGGTAGGCAACGCCGCGCTGCTTCAGCTCTCCCGTGACACGGTCAAAGTGCTGCTGGCATTCCGGACACAGATGTTCCAGGATGTGAGGAAGTTTCTCGATGACCGGCTGATCCGCTTCCACCTTGCAGTCCAGCACCCGCAGGGGATTCGTCGCCGAACGGCGCTGGCAGTCGGCGCAAAGATCGGGCTTCGCGCGCTCCAGTGCCCGCCGCAAGGCCTTCACGTACTCCGCCCGGCACTTCGGACACCCCACCGAATTGAGGAGCAGCGCAAAATCCCGCACTCCTACGCGCTCCAGGAAAAGGACCAGCATTTCCAGGAATTCCGCGTCGATGGAGGGATGGTCAGAGCCCAGCACCTCGGCGCCGATCTGGTAGAACTGCCGGTAACGCCCTTTCTGCGGCCGCTCGCGGCGAAACATGGGGCCCATGTAATAGAGCTTGTGGATGCCGCCTTCGTTGTACAGGCCGTGTTCGAGGTAGGCGCGCACGACCGACGCCGTCGCCTCCGGACGCAGCGTCAGCGACTCGTTATCCCGGTCCGTAAACGTGTACATCTCCTTCGTGACGATGTCCGTATCCGCACCCACGCTACGCGCAAACAGGACCGTCGGCTCCAGCACCGGGGTGCGGATTTCACGGAAGTTGTAGGCCACAAAGACGCGGCGCGCCTCTTCCTCCACGCGCTGCCACAAGGCAGTCTCCGCCGGCAGCAGATCGCGCGTGCCTTTTACCGACCGGATTGGATTAACCTTCTTCAACGCTTCGCGGCATCGCCTCAGATGGGTTCGTGCCGGGCGAGACATGCTCGCGTCCAGCCTCCAGGCCTGCAACCATAAGTTAGCACGCTCAGTAAGGTACCTGGCAGCTTCCTAATCCTTCTGAAATTAACATAGAGGCGAGAAAACTGGCAAGCCGCCGCCACAAGTGCTGGCCGAGGTCTCGCGAAGCACCGCGTTCAGACTTTCGGCAGCACGATTCCCTTTTGGGCCTGATATTTCCCTTTCTTATCCTTGTAGGAAACCTCGCAGAGTTCGTCCGACTCGAGGAAAACAATCTGGCAAAGGCCTTCGTTCGCATAGACGCGCGCGGGGAGGGGCGCCGTGTTGGAAATCTCCAGGGTAACGAAGCCCTCCCACTCGGGTTCCAGGGGCGTCACGTTGACAATAACGCCGCAGCGCGCGTACGTGGATTTCCCCACGCACACCGTAATGACGTTGCGCGGAATCTTGAAGTACTCGACCGACCTCCCCAGCGCAAACGAGTTCGGCGGAATGGTGCATACCGGGCCGCGGAACTCGACAAACAACCGCTCATCGAAGTGCTTGGGATCAACGACGGCGCTGTTGACGGCGGTAAAGATCTGGAACTCATCCGCCACCCGCAAATCGTATCCGTAGGACGAGAGCCCGTAAGAGATCACCCCGTCGCGCACCTGGCTCTCGGCGAACGGGTTGATCATGTCGTGTTCTTTCACCATCTTGCGAATCCAGCGGTCGTTCTTCACAGCCATGAGCAGCACCTCGGTGGCGAATGAAATCAGGTCCGGTTCTGCCGGAAGGGCAGCGATCACTGTGCCCACAGAGAAAGGGCCCGGCATGATAGTACAGGTGAAAGGCCTTGACAACGCTGAAACCCTGCCTCTAGGATAAAGGCCCTTGTTTTCAGGAGGTTCGCGTGATCAAGCTCGATATCATCAATGAGGTCGTGACCCGCACCGGGATCACAAAGACTAAGGCCGAGCTGGCGGTCGAGACCGTTTTCGAATCGATGAAGAAGGCCCTCGCCAAAGGCGACCGCATTGAATTGCGCGGCTTCGGGGTGTTCAACATCAAGCCGCGCAAGACCGGCATCGGGCGAAACCCGCGGACCGGCCAGGAAGTCAACATTCCCCCCGGCAAGGCCGTGCGCTTCAAGCCCGGCAAGGAACTTCAGGCACTAGAATAGACCGTCGAGCGGCACGCAGGCAACTGCATTGCTCCTAGCCCTGTCCCCGGGCCGCGGAAGCCTTCCCCTCTTTCCCGCGCCGACATGTGGTTTCCGCAAGGCATCAGGGGCAAACGCATTCCGGGCGAGGCTCGAACGACCCCTGCCGGCGCTCGAAGATCTCAAGAAGGAGCTTGCGGGTTAGTCCGCCGTAACCCTACAAGCTCCGGCATGGAGACAAGCAAGCCGAACGGCACCCTCACCCGCGGTACGGCTCACCAAATCAGCCATACAGGACTCTCTCTATCCGCTACATGACGCTGACGGGGTCCATGTCAATCATGACCGCGCGGGGAGAGATTCCGCGCTGCTCGCACTGGTCGGCGAGACGGCGCAGCACTTCGTTGAGGCGGGCCCGCGAGTTCGCCTTGAGCAGGAACTGGATGCGGTGGCGCCCTTCAATTTTCGCCAGCGGCGCCGGGCTCGGGCCGAGTACCTTGAGTGCCTGCGCGCTGCCCTCCACCCGAGCTAGTATCTTCTGAATCTGCTGGGCGACACTCGCCGCTTGTTCCAGCTTCTCCTCCTGGGCGATGACATTGGCCAAGGCCGCACAAGGCGGATAGTGCATCAGGCGGCGAAAGCGCAATTCTTTGCTGAAGAAGCCTTCGTAATTCTGGTCCGCCGCCAGGCGGATGGCGTAGTGCTCCGGATAGAACGTCTGCACCAAGACCCGACCCGGCATGTCGCCCCGGCCAGCGCGGCCGGCGGCTTGGGTCAGCAATTGGAACGTGCGCTCGGCCGCGCGAAAGTCCGGCAGGCCAAGGCCCAGGTCGGCAGAGACCACACCCACAAGCGTGACTCCGGGAAAGTCGTGTCCCTTCGAGATCAATTGCGTTCCCACCAGGATATCAATCTTGCCCTGGCGGAAGTCGGCCAGGACTTTGCGATAAAGCCCCGCTCGCCGCGCTACGTCGCGGTCAAGCCGAGCCACCCGCGCCCCCGGAAACAGCTCGGCAAGCTTCGCTTCCAGTTTCTCCGTCCCCTCGCCCACGTAATACAGGTGCTCGCTGCCACAAGAGGGACACCGGGACGGGACACTCGTCGCATAGCCGCAGTAGTGACAAATCAGGCGGTGTTCGCGCCGATGGTAGGTAAGAGAAATAGAGCAGTTCACGCAGCGCTGGGTCTCACCGCAACTCCGACAAAGCAAGAACCAGGAGTATCCGCGGCGGTTGAGCAGAATCATCGTCTGCGCTCCGGCGCGGAGCTGGGCTTCGATCTCCTCCTTCAAGCGGCGCGAGATCGGCACCTGAGTGTGGGTCTCGCGAAATTCCTGCCGCATATCCACGATGTCCACACTGGCCAGAGGACGGCCGCCGATACGCTCTTCCAGCGTCAATAGACGGTACTTCCCCTCCCGGGCATTCCAGTAGGATTCCAGCGAGGGTGTGGCCGATCCCAACACCGCGAGCGCCCGGGCCAGCCGTGCCCGGACAACCGCCACATCCCGCCCGTGGTAGCGGGGCGCTTCCTCCTGCTTGTAGCTGGACTCGTGCTCCTCATCCACAATGATCACACCTAGGTCCGCCAGCGGGGCGAAGACCGCGGAGCGCGTCCCCACCACTACTTTCGCCTCGCCACGCCGGGCGCGCCACCAGGCTTCGTGCCGCTCGTTTTCACTCAGGCCGCTGTGCAGGACTGCCACCTGATTCCCGAAGCGCGCCAGGAATTGGGACTGGACCGCCGGGGTCAGGGCAATCTCCGGAACCAGCATTAAGGCCGCACGTCCCTGCTCCAGGCAGCGGGCAATCAGGTGCAAGTAGATTTCCGTCTTCCCGCTCGCCGTAATGCCGTGCAACAGCACCGGATGGAATTGACGGCTCTCGAGCAGGCCCGTCAGCTCCTTCAGAACCGCAGCCTGTGCGGCGGTCAGGTCTGGCCAGACCGATGTTCCACCCAGTCCGTAATCGTCGCCGGCCTTGCCTTCGCTAAACTCAACAAAGCCTTGGTCACCGAGTTTCTTCAGATGCGCCAGGCTGGCGCGGGCCGCTCTTAACAGCTCGCGGTGATCATCCACACGACCCTGGCGCTGGAGCGCGTCCAGGATTCTCCGCGCCACCGGCGACAGTCGCACTGCCCGTTGAGGCAGCGGCCCTTGCACCATCTGAGGCGAGGGCGGGCCAGCCAAGCGCACCGCCCACACTTTCCTCTCTCCTCGCTCACGCTCGACCGCTGAAACGGCAACCCATCCCTCTGCGACAGCGTGGGAAACAAGCTCTCTCGCGGTGGCGGGGAATTTCCGCCGGACGCTTTCAAGCGGGACTCCCTCAGCCGATCCCGCGCCCTCGGCAAGGTAGCGGAGGAAGGCCGCCTCCTCGCCCTCACGGATCTCCGGCAGCAGGCTCGAATCGAGCTCCGCGAGTTTCCGCTTGCCGGCGTCGGTCGGCCGAAGCAGGCGCGCGCGGCGGGTTTCAGCCCGCAGCGGCAACATAGCGCGAAAAACCTCGCCCACGGGAGCCAGATAATACTCGGCAATCCAGAGCCCCAGCGTCAGCAGCTCCGGTGAGAGGACCGGCTCAGGGTCCAGCACGCGCAGAATCTCGCGGACCTTCAGGCCCGGGGCCACGCGCGCAACCGGCTCGAGCACGATGCCCGTCACGCGGCGCGTCGCCAGCGGAACTAGCACTCGCTGACCCGCTCGCACCTCCAGCGATTCCGGCACGCGGTAGGTTAGCGGGTTGCGAATGGCTGCCAGCACCGCAACATCCACCAGCGAACCAGGAGGCTGGGAAGTTTTCTTTCGCGCCATGGAGGCATTCTATGCCGGAGAGGCTTACATTGGTAGGGGCGTAGGAGCACGGTGCGCCGCAGGAGGATCACCGAAGTCACTGCAGGCGAGGCGGGCCCGCGTGCAGGCGGCACAATTTCGAAGAACGTCACCGGAAGTGAAAAGTCTAGAAGCCTGCCTCTCAGGCCCACGCCTCGTTGCTCCCCTTATCCAACTAGCCAAGTGCCCGGGAGATATAACTAGGTTGAATGGAATGCACCGAAACCGCAACGCCGAAACCGCGCACGAGCTTTGGGGTCGCGCGCCGAATCCCGCCCACACGAACCAGCTTCCCGGCGCAGGGATTGCATCTCGAATCCAGCGGCATCACATGCTATGCTACCCGCGAATCTCACTCCGTGAGGCTGCCATGATGAGAAAAGTGTTGCTGTTTCTGCTTCTGAGTCTTCTCTCTGCGTTTTGTGGGCTGGATCCGGTGCGCGCTGAGTCTCCAGTGCCACCTGCGGAGACCCCGCAGCAAAAATGGTTTCGCGCTGCCAAATTCGGAATGTTCATCCACTGGGGGGTCTACAGCGTCCTGGGGGACGGCGAGTGGGTGATGAACAACCGGGGAATCCCGGTCTCCGAGTACGAGAAACTGGCGCCCCAATTCAATCCCGCCGCATACGACCCCGCCGCCTGGGTGGCGCTCGCCAAGGCCGCAGGAATCAAGTACATCACCATCACCAGTAAGCATCACGACGGCTTCGCCATGTTCGCCACCAAACAATCCGATTGGAACATCGTCGACCGCACGCCCTACAAGAAAGACCCGCTCAAAATGCTCGCCGACGAGTGCCAAAAGCAAGGGATCAAACTGTTCTTCTACCATTCCCAGCTCGACTGGCACCATCCCGACTACTTCCCGTTGGGCGGCACCGGTCACACAGCCGGCCGGCCTCCAGGTGGGGACTGGTACAAGTACCTCGACTGCATGGACGCGCAGCTCACCGAACTGCTGACCAGCTACGGGCCCATCGGCGGCATCTGGTTTGACGGCTGGTGGGACAAGCCCCAAGCCGACTGGCGATTGGAGAAGACCTACGGCTTGATTCATCGGCTTCAACCGACGGCACTGATCGGCAGCAATCACCACCGGCAACCGTTCCCCGGTGAGGACTTCCAGATGTTCGAGAAAGACTTGCCGGGACACGCCACGCAGGATTTCAATGTGGGTCAAGAGGTGGGAGCGCTGCCGCTCGAGACCTGCGACACCATCAACGATTCCTGGGGCTACAACAAGAATGACAGACACTTCAAGAGCCCCACACAGTTGATTCATTACCTGGTGCGGGCCGCCGGCTATGACTCCAATTTCCTGCTGAATGTCGGCCCCATGCCCAGTGGCAAGATTCAGCCTGAGTTCGTGGAGAGGCTTACCGCTTTGGGAGCCTGGCTGGCGAAAAACGGCGAGAGCATCTACGGCACGCGCGGCGGTCCCATCTCGCCGCGCCCCTGGGGCGTGACAACCCGGAAGGACAACACCATCTACGTTCACATCCTCGATTGGCAAGACAGGGCGCTGCTCCTGCCGAAGCTGGGTAAACAGATTGAAAGCGCCGCCATGCTCGGGACCGGAGACAAGGTCGAGGTCGTCGACGCTGACTACGGCACGGTTCTTAGGCTCCCTGCCTCCGCCAAGGACCCGGTGGACAACATTGTGGTGCTCATGGTCAGGTGAGAACGCAGGCCGTGAGACCAGAAAGCAAAGGGATAGCCTGTGAAAACCTTTACTGTGACAAAGCAGTACATCATCGTTTCCCTGCTACCATTGGGTATCGCCACACTGTTTGTCGCGATAGGACTAGCGTTGATGGTCATCGAGTCGCGCAATTCTCAAGCACCTGACAAACGGTTAGCCCTCGCGTTTATTTTCGTAATACTCGTCATGTGGTTTCTTACTCTCAGGCTACCTTACAGGCTCACGATCCGGGACGACCATTGCGTGGAGTTCAAAAGCCTGCTTCGGACCATGGTGATTGCTTCACATGAGATCAAATCGATCAAAGCTCGGATCTTGCAGCCCGGAATGGCTGAGTTGAAACATGAGAAGGGGAAAATCCAACTCGCGCTGCAATTTGATGGGTTTTACGAATTCCTGGGGACATTAAAGAAACTGAATCTCGACATCGAGATTCGCGGCTGTTAGATGGGCAGGGACACGCCAAGGCGCGTCCTTACGGCCTTGCATTCAAGAACTCGCGGATTGTTACAAAATCCTCGCGCAGGATTCTTTCTTCGCGGGGATTGCGGAGGATGTAGGCAGGGTGGTAGGCCACGAACGCCTTGGTGTTCCCGTAGTCAAAGAATTGTCCCCGAACCTTGGTGATGCCTTCCTTGATGCCCAATAACGTTTTCATAGCTGGCGCCCCCAGGCAGCAAACCAAGCGAGGTTGAATCGCTTCAATCTGGCGAAACAAGAACGGCGCACAGGTTTCGATTTCATCACGCTCGGGAGTACGGTTCTCGGGCGGGCGGCATTTGACGATGTTGCAGATGTAAACCTCCTCGCGCTTCATGCCCACAAACTGGATCATGCGGTTCAGGAGCTGGCCGGCGCGGCCCACGAAGGGCAAGCCCTGCTCATCTTCGTCGGCGCCGGGAGCTTCACCCACGAACACTAACGCGGCGTGCGGATTCCCTTGCCCAAACACGATCGTCTTGCGGCCCGCCGCCAGTCGGCAGCGCTGGCAATCGCCCAAGTCTTCAAGGACTTGCTCGAGTGTTTCGTGCTCGCGGCGCGGAGGCGGGGGAGTTTCAAACAGGCTCAGGGAACGCGCGGGCGGGCCGCCAGATGAGATTGGCGCGCCGACGCGGCGGGCCGTCTCGGCCGGCGCCTGGGCGGCAGCCGCGTGGGCGGCGGGAGGCGGGACCTCTGCGCGGGGAGACACCGGCGACGCAGAGCCTGGCGCTCGCCGATAGAAGTCCTCAATCCCCAGGTCACGGTAGAACTTAAGCCACGCGGCAAGTTCCTGGCGCACTCGGTCATCCATGGGCATCTGGTGTCAGGTTTCGGGTGCCGGGTGTGAAAAGCAGGACATCAAAAGAGCCGCGCTTTTCCCTGGCGCCTCATCCCTGGCCCCTGCTTTTTCGGAGTTCGACAACCTCATCAAGGATGCGGTTGGCCACGTCCAATTTCGTCATCTTCTCGAGCGGCTTCTGCCGGCCGTCCGGGAAGAGCAGCGTGACGATATTGGTGTCCGCTTCGAATCCGGCGCCTTCCTGGGTGACATCATTGGCCACGATGAAAGCAAGCCGCTTGGCCTTGAGTTTTCGCGCGGCGTTCTCGATCACATTCTCCGTCTCGGCGGCAAAGCCCACCACCAACTGATGGGCACGGCGCTGGCGAGTGATTTCTCCCAATATGTCGCGCGTGGGCTTGAGCTTCAGGCTGGGAGGGCCTTTGCGCTTCTTGATTTTCTGGGAGCGGAACTGCGCTGGTTGAAAGTCCGCGACCGCGGCTGCCATCAAAACCACGCTGGCTTCGCCCAGATGGGAGGACACCGCCGCCCCCATCTCTTGCGCGGTGCGGACACGCTTTGCCTCTACGCCCGCCGGTACGTCAAGGTGCGTTGGCCCGCTCACCAGGACGACGCGTGCGCCACGTCGCCGTGCGGCCTCCGCCAACGCGTAGCCCATCTTCCCGGATGACCGATTGCTGAGGTAGCGGACAGCATCCAGCGGCTCCTCGGTCGGCCCGGCCGTCACCAGCACGGTCTCGCCCTTCAGGTCGTCACGCAACCCCAGGGTTTCGCAGACGGCGCGCGCGATCGCCTCGACCGAAGCCAGACGCCCGGCGCCGGTCATGCCACAGGCCAGGTAGCCTTCCTCCGGCTCCACAACTTTTACCCCGCGTCCACGCAAGGCGGCGAGATTCTCCTGCGTGGCAGCGTTCTGCCACATGTTGACGTTCATCGCCGGGGCCACGATGATGGGGGCCTTTGTCGCCAAGCAGAGCGTGGTGAGGAAGTCGTCCGCAATTCCGTGGGCCAGTTTGGCCAGCACGTTGGCGGTGGCGGGCGCAATCACCAGCGCGTCCAGGAACTGCGCCACAGCGATGTGCTCGATGGCGCTCTCCACGCTCGCTTCGCTCCCCGCCTCGCCAAACATCCCAGTGATCACCTTGCGGCCGGAGAGCGCCGCGAAGGTGAGGGGCCGGACGAACTCGCAAGCATGGCGGGTCATCACGACTTGGATTTCCAGGCCGCGGTCCTGGAGCAGGCGGAGCAGCTCCGCCGCCTTGTAAGCCGCGATCCCGCCCGTTACTCCGAGCACCACTTTCATAGCAGGTTCCAGGCGCCAGGTTTTAGGTGTCAGGGGCCGCGCTGAAACCCGGCACCTGACACCCGCTCTTTTCCTACACCCTACTTCGCGGATCTAGATTTCTTGCCCTTATCGCCGTTGTTCAACACAACCTCCAGGGTCTCGAAGGGAACGAGCCCCGCCTCGACTTCCAACTGCGCAACCTTAGTTACCTTCCTGGTCTGCGTCTGAACCAAGGGTCTTGCCCCCGCCTGCAATTGTCGGGCGCGCTTGGCCGCGACCAGAATGAAGCGAAACTTGCTGTCAATCCCCTGTGGCATATCCATCCGAGCTCACCCTCCAAAAGTCCTGCAAATATACCGGGCGCGTTCCTGCTGAGTCTGCCGGCGGACGCGCGCGGCCTCTACCGCTGCCCGCAGGGCCTGGACGGCCTGAGGCAGCCGGTCGTTCACCACCAGATAGTCGTACTCGGGCCAGTGACGTATCTCCTTCCGGGCGTCGCGCAGCCGCCGCTCAATGACGTCCGGGGTGTCGGAGTGGCGGGCACGCAGCCGCCGCGCGAGTTCCCGAAAGGAGGGCGGCAGCACAAAAATGCTGACCGCCTCGGGCAGCTTCTTCCGTACCTGCCGGTGGCCCTGAACATCAATGTCGAGCAGGATGTCTTTCCCGGCCTCCTGCGCGGCCCGGAGCTGCCGGCGCGAGGTGCCGTAAAGATGGCCGAATACGTCGGCCCATTCCACAAACTCTTCCGCAGCGATCATTCGCTGGAAACGCTCGCGCGTGACAAAAAAATAGTCCCGCGCGTTCTTCTCCCCCGGACGCGGCGGGCGCGTCGTACAAGAGACGGAAAAGCGCAAGCCGGGCAAAGCGGCGAGCAACCTTTTCACCAGGGTTGACTTCCCCGCTCCCGAGGGAGCCGAAATCACGATGATGCTGCCGCGCACGCGGGCGGATTTGTTTACTTGGGCCAAGGTTATTCGATGTTCTGCGCCTGCTCGCGCAGTCTTTCGATTTCGGTCTTCATCTCGATCGCCTGCCGTGTGATCTCCAGGCCGACCTCCGGCACGTCAGTCGTCTTTGACAGCAACGTGTTGGACTCGCGATTCATCTCTTGCAGCAGGAAGTCAAGCTTTTTCCCTACCTCGGGACTTTCCTCCAGCAGGTGCTGGGTTTGGTCCAAATGGCTGCGGAAACGCGTCAACTCCTCCGCGATATCTGAACGCGCAGCCAGAAACGCCACCTCCTGGGCAAGCCGCCCGGGGTCCAGCCCTAGGTGCTCCGGCGAATCCCAAACCTGCTGAATCCGCTTTTCCAGCCGGCTCTGGTACAGGCTGGGGATATCCTCGGCGAGTCTGCTGATGCTCCCGGCGAGGTTCGTGAGGCGCTCCAGGCGGCTGCGGATGTCGCGTTCCAGGGCCTCGCCTTCTCGCGCCCGCATTTCGTTCAGGCGCTCCAGCGTCTGGCCGGCCACGCGTTCCAGAACCTCCTGCACCCGCACCAACTCCTCGGCCGGAACCTCTCCATTGCCGACCGCCACGATGCCGGGAACGCGCAACAGCGCCACCAGGTCCGGCTCCGAACTGAAGCCGAATTCCTGCCGCATTTCCTGAACAGTAGCGAGATAGGCGTTCAAGAGCTTTCGATCAAGCTGAAGCTGTACGGAACCCGCGCGTTCCAGGCCCACCTGCACTTCCACGTGACCGCGCACGATATGGTCCTTGATCACGCGGCGCACCAGGGGCTCAAAGGACTCCAGCCCGGGGGAAAGACGAACCTGCAGGTCGAGAAAGCGGTGGTTAGTGCATTTGACGCTGACCGCGAGCGTGAAATCGCCCTCCTCGCTTCGCCCCCTGCTGTAACCGGTCATGCTACGAATCATCTTCAGTTGCCAGTTGCCAGTTGCCAGTTGTCAGTGGTCAGTTCCTTGCGCTGCGCTTCTGACTCCTGACTTCCCGCTTCAACCTTCGACTTCCTCTTACGGTTCCGCATCCACAAACTGAAGCTCGTGGAGACGCTGATAGATTCCCCCGCGGTTGACCAGATCCTCGTGCGTGCCGATTTCCGAGATGGTTCCGCGGTCCAGGACGACAATGCGGTCAGCCCGGCGCACCGTGGAGAGGCGGTGAGCAATTACCAGCACTGTGCGGCCCGCCATCAGGTTGCCGAGCGCTTTCTGCACCAGTAGTTCCGACTCCGTGTCCAGCTCCGATGTGGCCTCATCCAGGATCAAGAGGGGCGGGTTCTTGTAAAGCGCCCGGGCAATGGCCAGGCGCTGGCGCTGGCCGCCGGAGAGCCGCTGCCCGCGTTCGCCAATCAGCGTCTGGTAACCTTGTGACATCTCCATGATGAAATCGTGCGCCAGCGCCACGCGCGCGGCTTCTACCACCTCCGCCTCGTTCTGCGGCTTCCGCCCGTAGCAGACATTGTTGAAAACCGTGTCGTTGAAGAGGATGGTCTCTTGCGTCACCATGCCGATCTGCGCGCGCAGCGACTCTACTTTCACATCCCGGACGTCCTGGCCGTCCACCAGAATCTGTCCCCGCGTGACATCGAAGAACCTGGGGATCAGGTTGGCCAGGGTAGTCTTGCCGGCCCCGCTCGAACCCACAATGGCCACCACCTCGCCCTGGGCAATCTTCAGGTTCACATCCCGCAATAACGGAAAGCCGTCCTCGTACTCGAAATGAACATGGTCGAACACAATCTCTTTGTGAAAGCCCGGCAGCGCGAGGGCCCCGGACTTCTCCATGATTTCCGGACGCACATCCAGGAACTGAAACACCTGCTCGGAGGCGCCCACCGCCTGCTGGTAGGCATTGTTGACACCGGTCAGGCGCTTGATGGGCTCGTACATCTTGATGAGCGCGTACAGGAAGGCCACGAAGCCGCCTGTCGTCTGGGCCTGGTGGACGATGGCGTTGCGCGCATAGAGCAGCACGGCGGCAATGGTCAAGGCGCCCAGAATCTCCATCAGCGGCGAGGTTGCCGCCTGGGCGAGTACCCAGCGCAGGTTGATCCTCAGCAGGCGCCGGGTGGCCGCCTTGAACTTGGCCACCTCAAACAGCTCCATCACGAAGGCCTTCACAATCCGGATGCCCGTGAAGGTCTCCTGCAGGACCTTGTTGATCTCTGCCATCTTGTCTTGGCTGGACCGGCTGGACACGCGAATGTAACGTCCGATGTTGGCCGAGGGGAACACGACGAAGGGTACCAGGGCAAGCGAGCACAGCGCCAGGCGCCAGTCCACGTAGAAGACGACTGCCAGCAGGCCCACCAGAGTGAAGGAGTGCTTCAAGAAATCGGCGGATACCTGGGACACCGCGTTCTGTATCTTCTCAATGTCACTGGTGATGGCCGACATCAGCCGGCCCGTGGAATTCTTGGTGAAGAACCCGATTGATTGTTGAATAATCTTCGAATAGAGCAGATCGCGCAGATCCTTCACTACCGAGTGGCCAATGAAGTTGATGAAGTAAGTGGCGAAGAACTCCCCCAATCCTTTCGCCACGGTCACGGCGATAATGGCAATCGCCACCATGGTCCAGACGTTGTGGATGTAGCTCGGCAGAAAGTCCTGTAAATGAACCCCCCTGCCGCTAAAAGGCACCTGGAAAAGGAGAATGGGAGTGGATTCGGCGCGGGGATCGAGGACACGATCAAAGACCGGCTTGATCAAGAGCGCGGTGAGCGCCTCGCAGGCCCCCACCACCGCCATTAGAACGACGGCCACGAGGAAGCGCAGGCCATAGGGCCGGAGGAAACTAAGCAGGCGCCTAATTCGGCTCATCCGATATCCCTCGCAGGGTGGGGGCACCGACAACTATCTGAAAAAAGCCATCTTAGTGCCTCACGCACGACCGCGTCAAGCAACGGCCCCCTCCTTGCGCCCCAAATGGCCCTCAAGCTATCCCCATAAGCCTCGGATTTTCAATGACTTAGCGGTTGGCCTTAGATTTTTCCACAGGCTTTACGAAATGGTATAGGCACAGCTCAACTTAAGCCACTTCCAAGGCCAAAGCTGCCGCGCCATATAAGGGAGAGTTTGTCCCTAGTTCCGCCAAGACGAGTTCGGTGGAATGGCGGATGGAGGGGGATGCCAGCTCGTCAAGCGACTCGCGCACCGGGTCAAGAAGCACGCTACCCGCCTGCGTTACCCCACCGCCCAGGATGACCCTGTCCGGGTTGACAATGCGGATGACCGTCACGAGCGCACGGGCCAGCCACCGTGCTGCCTCTCGAATGATGCGAGTTGCTGCCATGTCTCCCTCGGCGGCTGCCTGCACCACTGCCTTGGAAGTGATATCCGCGGCCGAGCCGCCGCTCAGTTCCACCATCCTCGCCACAGCTTCCGGCCGCCGCACTGCCCACTCCCGCCCCCTCTGGGCGATGGCAGACCCTGAGCAGAAAGTCTCCAGGCAACCCCTGGCTCCACAAGCACAGAGCACGCCCGAATCCGACACCGGCAAATGCCCTATCTCCCCTGCCATGCTGTCCTTGCCCCGGAAAACCTTGCCTCCGCAGATCAGGCCGCCCCCAATCCCCGTGCTCAGCGTGATATAAACCAACGACTGAATTCCCCGGCCCGCGCCAAAGCGATACTCGCCCAGAGCGCCTGCGTTGGCGTCATTGTCCACCCGGCAAGGCAAGCCGAGCGCCTCCTTGAACCACTGGGCCAGCGGGAAGCTCTCCCATCCCGGCGCGTGGAGCGAAGTGACCCGTTGGCGCTCAAAATCGACCGGGCCGCCGAAGCTGGCGCCGCCAGCTTGCACCGGATAATCGCTTTTTTGCCGCATGAATTGGCACTGCTCTCGGAGCCGCTGGAGCATCCAATCTCGCCCACCCGAGCGGAAGGTCTCTTCATCGGAGAGGAGCAAGCGGTGGCCCTCCTGGTCGAAAAGCCCCACGCGAAACCTGCTTCCGCCGACGTCCACCGCTATGACGTTGTTCACGCTGCCCTCGCCGTTTGAGTCCGGGCGGGTCTGAAACCCGTCACGAAGCCCTTATCTTCCCGCCTAGCTCGAAGCGCGCCCGATATCACGATGCAATACTTTGGTCCGGTAACCCTCGCGCGCCAAGGCACCCGCGGTCTCCTCGGCCAAAGCTACCGACCGGTGGCGCCCACCCGTGCAGCCGATGGCGATGGTTAGATAGCTCTTCCCCTCGCGCACATAGTTCGGCAGAAGGTAGAGCAGCAAATCCATCAGGCGCTTCAGGAACTCGCGCGTCTGCGGGAAGGAGTCCACGAAGCGCCGCACAGCTGCATCCCGCCCCGTCTTGCTCTTCAGCCGGGGAACGTAGTTGGGGTTGGGAAGAAAACGCACATCAAACACCAAGTCCGCATCCGGCAGGACCCCGAAGCGAAAGCCAAAAGAGGCGACGGATACCAACAGGCTCTTGTGCGCCGCCACACCTCCAAACCGCGCCTGCACGAAGTCGCGGAGCTCGTGCACGTTCATCCGTGTCGTATCAATGACCGCATCGGCAAGCTGGCGCATGGGCTTCAGCAGAACCCGCTCCAGGCGAATGCCCTCCCGCACAGGCAGGTCGCGGCCCAGGGGGTGCGGCCGCCGCGTCTCTTCGAACCGCCGAACCAGGGCCTGATCGGAGGCTTCCAGAAACACCAGGGCAGGCTTCAAGTTGTTCCGCGCCAAGTTGTGATACATGGCGGGAAGCTGGCTGAGGGCTTCTCCGCCGCGGATGTCCACCACCACGACAGCGCGCCGAATGCGACTCCCCGGGGCACCGCAAAGCTCCGCAAATTTGGGGATCAGATCGATGGGCAGATTATCAACACAATAGAAGCCCAGATCCTCAAACGCCTTGAGGACTGAGCCCTTCCCCGACCCGCTGAGGCCGGTGATCACCACAAACTGCCGCGGGAGCTTCTTGGTGGACGCGGAGCTCATAAGAACAGTGACCAGTGACGAGTGACAAGTGACAAGCGGGCGGACTTCGTTGATGACCTTTTACTCGTCACGCTTCACTCCCCACTTGTCACCAGCCTCCTCAGGGCTCGGGCTCGATCAGGCCCAGCTTGCCGTCTTCGCGCCGGTAAAGGACGTTGACGCGTTCCGTGTCGGCATTGCGAAACACTACCAGACCCATGCGCGTGGAATCCAGAGTCTCAATCGCCTCTTCGACGGAGAGGGGCTTGATGGGGAACCGCTCCGTCTCCAGGACACGGTGTTCCTCGTGGTCCACGCGCCGAGTTCCCAGCACGTTGAGCAGAATCGCCGTGGCCGGCTTGGGCCGACGCTTCCGGGTGCGGCGCCTAGCCAGCAAGCGCACCGCCTGCCGCTGCAACTTGTTCAGGGCGCCGTTGAGGGAACGGCGCGCGTCCCCGGTCTCCTGTATCCCGACCAAGGTGTGGTCGCGGAACTGGAGGGTGACTTCCGCGGTGCGCCGGTGTTTTTCCGCGGTCAGGATAACATGAATGTCGAAGCGATCGCGCAGGAGGCGCGTGAGCTTCCGTAGACGTTCTTCCGTATAGCGCCGTAAGTCAGGGCTGACTTCCATCTGCCGACCGGTAAAGTCGATCCGCATGAATAAACCTCCTCGGACTTCGCTGGAGGGAAGAGGTAGTGGGGGGAGCTGCTCAAGCCTTCACCCTGCGCTGGTGGGTGCTGGGAATCCGCATATCCTCGCGATACTTGGCCACCGTCCGCCGGGTCACGCAGATGCCCTTCTCCCGCAAGCGCTGGGCAATCTGGTCATCGGTCAACGGATGCGCCGGGTCTTCTTCTTCGATCATTTTCTTCACCAGCCGCTTCAAGTTGATCAGCGAGGTGGACCCGCCCGAGGGTCCCTGAACCGCCTCGGAGAAAAAGAAGCGCAGCTCGTAAACGCCCTGAGGAGTGTGGGCGTACTTGTTTGCCACCGCGCGGCTGACGGTAGAAGGATGGACGCCAACCTCCTCCGCGACTTCCTTGATCATCATGGGCCGCAGCTGGTCGATACCCTTGTCCAGGAATTCGCCCTGACGGCGGATGATGGCGTCGCAGACTCTGATGATCGTGTGCTTGCGCTGTTCGATGTTCTTGATGAGTTGAATAGCGGAGGTGAAGCGTTCCTTGACGTAGTTACGTACCTCCCGCGTGGTGCCGCTTTCCTGCAGCAGCCGGCGGTAATGCCGGCTCAGGCGCAACTGGGGGAGGCCGTCCTCATTCATGACCACTTGATAGCCTTCCCCCATCTTGACGAAGGCCACGTCCGGCTCGATCAGGCGCGCCTGAGCGCGGTTATATCGCTGTCCGGGCCGCGGGTCGAGCTTGCGAATCAATTCCACGCAGCGCTCCACGGCCTTGACGGGGCGGTCCAGCGCCCGCGCGATCTCGCGATACTGCTTGTTCTGGAGCTGCTTCAAGTGCTCGGAAACAATCTGTTGCGCCAGGGTATTGTCCGGGGCAAGTGTCCGGAGCTGGATCAGCAGGCACTCGCGCAGATCCCGCGCGGCGACGCCCAGCGGGTCAAATTCCTGCACCAAGGCCAGGGCGGCCTGCACATCCTCCAGCTGGTGTCCCCCGGTCTGCGCCATCTCCTCCTGGGTGGCCGTAAGGTATCCATCCTCGTTCAGATTGCCGATGATCGAATGCCCGGCGTCGCTGACCGGGTCGCGGCAAATCGATAGGCTCAGCTGCCATTCCAGGTGATCGGAGAGCGAGGCGGGTTGGGAGAGGAAATTCTCGAAAGAGGGTTTCTCGATGACTTCCGCCGCTGGCGACTTGTAGCCCGGATCCAGGTAGTCAGCGAAAAAAGACCCGAAATCAATTTCTTCAAAGGAGTCGTGACTGTCACCCGTGACGACCGGCTGGTCGGAGGCTGGCGCGGCGGCCTTGACCGCTTCGTTTTTCTGCTGCTCGACTTCTTCCAGCGAAGGCGCGCTCTCGGACAGTTCATCCAGGACCGGATTGGCAACCATCTCCTGATTAATCATCTCGCGCAGCTCGAGCTTATTGAGCGCCAGCACGCTGACCATCTGGACCAAGCCAGGCGTCAAGATCTGCTTCTGCGCTACCTTGAGATGCAGCCCGAGTCTGGGTTGAGGTCCGCCCATCAAACCGCCAAGCGAAAGCTATCGCCCAGGTATATCATCCTTACCTCGGCGTCGTTGCCCAGCTCCTCCGGCGTGCCCGCCCGGAAGATTCGGCCGTTGTTAATTATATATGCGCGGTCCGTGACGCGCAGCGTTTCCCGCACGTTGTGATCCGTCACCAAGACGCCGATCCCCGATTCCTTAAGCTGGACAATGATCTTCTGAATGTCCAGTACCGTCAGCGGGTCGATCCCGGAGAACGGCTCGTCTAAAAGAATAAATGATGGCGAGATGACTAGCGACCGCGCGATTTCCACGCGCCGCCGTTCTCCTCCCGAGAGCAGGTAGCCGGCGCTGCGCCGCACCTGCTGCAAACCCAATTCCTCGATCAACTCCTCCAACCGTTCCCGGCGCTGCGCCGGAGTGCGCGGCAAGGTCTCCAGCACCGCCATGATGTTCTCTTCCACAGTGAGTTTGCGAAAGATGGAAGGCTCTTGAGGGAGGTAGCTGATGCCGTTCCTCGCTCGGAGGTACATGGGCAAGTGGGTGATGTCCGCTCCGTCGAGGAGGACCTGCCCCGCGTCTGGGGTAGTCAGGCCTACAATGATGTAAAAGGTCGTGGTCTTGCCCGCGCCATTCGGCCCGAGCAACCCTATCACCTCTCCTTGAGCGATCCTCAAACTGACGTCGTCAACAACCTTGCGGCCTTTGAACGACTTGCTCAGATCGACTGTGGAGAGAATCTGCATTGTCGCTCATTGCGCGATGCGGTGCCTGGAAAAACTGGGCGACTCATCACCTCCATCCACGCGCAGCCTATCATCGTGAATGTAGAAAGTCAAACGCCGGCCTGTGGTGAAGCCCTTCTCCGCGTCGTAAACTGAGGGTGTCCCGCCGCTCAGCACGATTTTCCCCTCGCGCGCGAAGTATTCAGCGTGCTCCCCGGCGGCGCGTCGCCCTGGTTGTACTACCGACACGCGCCCCTCGGCCACCGCGCGTTCCATTTCCGATTCCTCTGTACTCGGCGCGGCGGAAAAATAGACATCCAGGCGCTCCGCCTCCATGCTGGTGTTCTCCGTCTGCAGCCGGACGTTTCCGCGATAGCTCGCCTTGCGCCCCTCATCGAAGTATTCCAGGCGGTCGGCGCGGATGGTGACCGGCCGAGTCTCAGGCTTCCCGGCGGGAGCGGCAGCACTTCCCTTCAGCAGGGACGCCGGCTGGAGGTGCGACGTCCGCACCTGCTGCCCCGAACTCACTCGCCGTTCCGCCCGGTAAACATCGAGGGAGGACGATTCCACCACATCTGTGCCGTGCCAGGCGCGCACGCTTCCTTCGTAATGCACAAACTGGCTGCGGCGTTCCGCCACCACCCGGTGGGCGAGCACGTTCGTGGGCTCGCTCCGCTTCGCGCCCGCCGCGGAGCCGGGGCCTCCCAAGTGCGTGGACTGTACCTTGCCAATTCCCTCCGCCGTTTCGGTGCGCAGATCCAGCACAACGCTTTCGGCGCGGGTTCGCGTCTCGAGATCCCAGATCCGCGGCTGGCCGGTGAGCGTCAAGGTTTCATTTTCGGCCAAGTAGGAAGCCTGCTCGGCGGTGGCTTGTCGATCACCGTCGCGGAATTGGTAGGCGCCAACTTGCTGCACCGCGCGCAGCGTTTGGGTGGCGGGGTCGAACGAGGCTTCCAGGCGCTCCGCGGAACTCTCCTGCGCCAAGCTGCCGCGCGGGGCATTCCTGGGCGGCTGGAAAACGATCCGGGTTCCGGAGATGCCGCGCAGCGTCTCCAGGCGATTTCGCGCGTCGAAGTCCATCCGGAGTTGGCCAGCGGTAATGATTCTCTCTCCCACCCGAGGATCGGGCGGTACCAGCACCAGCTTGCCTGCACCTACGGTCTCCGCCTGCTTCAGGCTTTGCCCGGCGGATTGGAACATGAACCGAACACTGCTGGCGGTGAGATCCTTCTTCTCCGCCGCGATGCTGCCGGGCGCGGAGGGCTGAGGCGCGCCACTCGCCGCACGCAGCGACTCGATGGTGAGCCGAACGCCTCCTGCGGCGCTTCCCTTCTGGGCTTCTGGGTGCGTTCCGGCAAAACTCACCTCGACCTGTTGCGCCTCCAGATGGCTGACGTTCCCCTCTCGCCGCGACTCCACCCGCACGTTGCCCTCTGCCCAGACGCCGCGCAGTTGCTCGTTCAGCGGGTCGAAATCGCCCCGCACCCTCTGGGCGTTGCCCTCAAGTTGCGCCGGCGCGGCAGAGTCCACGGCTCGCACACCCTCTGCCAGCAACGCCTGGGTGATATGGTTCTGATCGTCCAGGGTCACCGTTCCTCGTCCCGCCTGGACGCGGCGCGGGCCCTGGCTGAACTCCACCGGACCCGAGAGGACGATCTCTCCTTTCTCCTTGTCATAAAGCACGCGGCTGGCTGTAAGTCGTAGCGGACCCTGCATCTCGGCAGCGCCTCGCGGCAGCATCTCCGCGCTGATGTCCTTCTTCAGTTCCAGCCACCCTTCCTTGGTGGCGTAGGCCATGCCCTGCGCCGACCCGGATATCGGGCCGATGTGGAAGCGCACGGGCTCATCACTTACCACTAGCGAACCCTGCTGTCGAAAAGACAGGTGCGAGGTTTCCAGTTGCACGCGCCGCCGCTCTCCCCGCCCGCTCGCCGTCCCTGGCAGTCCGACATTCAACTCAATCTCCACTTTCCCCGCACTGTAGAGGTCACCGGACTGAGCGTTGTACTGACAGCGGCGGGTACGTAACACGTCGCGACGATTGCCGGTTCGACCGAAGACCTCCACAAACACATCCTCCAGAACGGTCGTCCCTCCCTGCTTGAAAGCCACCGTCCGAGCTGCGTGCACAGTGAAGATTTGCCGACCTTCATCCGAGCGCGTGAAGGAATATCCGGAAAGCTGTTGATTGACGTTGGTCGGCAAGACCTGAGGGGCGCGGACGGGTTTGTCAGCACGACGGCGGCTCCGCCAGTAGGTCAATCCCACCGTGAGGAGGGTGGCCGCCAGCGCCCCGCTCACAATCCTGATGACCAGCTTCCTTCGCCGCGCGACTTGTGTTACCGGAGTTGCCAAATCCTCGGGCCTTTCCTAGTTGTCAGTTGTCAGTCGTTCGTTGCCCCCTCGCCGCTCTCACCGAGCGAGGGTGTTCTGCCTTCTGCCTTCTGCCTTCTGCCTTCTGCCTTCTGCCTTCTGCCTTCTGCCTCCTGACTCCTGGCTCCTGGCTCCTTCCTCACCTTCCCCCCGGCTGCCAATCCTTGAGAATCAATTGTAGCGTGACCGCCCCCTGAAATACGTTCTCGTCGAGCGTAAACGCCAGATCCAGCATCTGTCCGCCAACCAGGCCGGTGGCTTGCTCAGCCATTTGCCAACCCAGAACGTCGAACGCTTTCCCTTCCTGAGCCACCCTCAACTTTAGATGCTTGCCCTTGAGAACGCGCGGCGGCAACGCCACCCGAGCCTGGCGTGTGGCGAAGACAGGCGTGGGATTCCCAAAGCCGTACGGCTCCAACCTCCGCACTTCCTCATAAAGCCCTTGGCCGATTTCCCCCAGACCGACCTCCGCGTCCACGCGCAACACGGGCTCCAGGTCATCAGGAGCGAGGACTGAATGCGCGTATCGTTCGAGCCGCGTCTCCAGCTCGGGGATGCGATTCGCGGGGAGTGCAAATCCCGCCGCCTGGGCGTGACCCCCGAAGCGCTCGAAGAGGTCGTCCGCCTGGCGCAAGGCCTCGAGCAGATGGAATCCCTTGATGGACCTTCCGGAGCCGACCCCTACACCCTCCTCCACCCCGATCACCAGCGTGGGGCGATGGTACCGGTCCACCACGCGCTGCGCCACGATGCCGATCACCCCGCGGTGCCATCCTTCAGCGGCAAAGACCAGAGTATAGCGCCGGGCCTTCTCAGGATGCCGCTCCATGAGGTCGGCGATGGCAGCGAGAATCTGTTCCTCCACCAGTTGGCGCTCGCGGTTCAGGGCCTCCAGCCGCTCGGCGAGAGAGCGCGCCCGAGCGGGATCCGACGTGGTGAACAGGTCAATGACGTCGCGGGCGTTTTCCATCCGGCCGGCAGCGTTAAGGCGCGGCGCCAAACGGAACGCCACATCACCCGTCGTGATGGGCCGACCCTCCAGGCCCGACACTGCCAGCAACGCCGTCAAGCCTGCCTGGGCGGGCTCCCGCAAACCCGCCAGCCCGAAATAGGCAATTACGCGGTTCTCCCCGAGCAGCGGCACCACATCCGCAATGGTCCCCAAGGCCACCAGCTTGAGATAGGACTGGAGATGCTGTTCCGGCAGCCGCTCGCCGAGCAGCGCTTGGGCCAGTTTGAAGGCGACGCCCACCCCAGACAGGTTCTTATCTGGGTACGCGCAGTCTTCGCGACAGGGATTGAGGATGGCACAGGCCGGCGGCAAGCGGCTATCAGGCAGGTGGTGGTCGGTCACAATGCAGTCGAGCCCCAACTCGCGCGCCCGTGCCAGCACTTCGTGTTCGCGCACGCCCGTATCAACACTTAAGACGACGCTGTAGCCGTCGGCCCGCGCTTGCTCCACCACCGGGACGCGCATGCCGTAGCCGTCGGTCAGGCGATGAGGAATATGCGCGTCCACCTGCGCCCCGAGCGCACGCAGCGCCGCGAGCAAAACCACGACGGCCATCGTCCCATCCACGTCATAGTCGCCGTAAATCAGAATTTTCTCCCGGCGCGCGATGGCCTGCCGCAGACGCGCAGCCGCCACCCGCATGTCGGCCATCAAGAAAGGGTCATGAAGCTGGCCGAGCGACGGATGGAGAAACCGCTCAGCCTCCTCCAGCCCCGTGACGCCGCGCAGCACCAGCAGGCGCGCCACGAGCGGCGGAAGGCTCAGCTCGCGCGCCAGCTTGGCGACCGCTTCGGCGTCCACCCTGGAAATCTGCCAACGCATGGATTAGAGAACATCGTGACAGAGGCCGCATTCGCTTGCAAGAGTTCGCACGGAAGGAGTCGTGGGGATGGTCAAAAGGGGATGTTCGTGCGCGGAGGAACAGCGGTCACTTCTTGGTCAGGCCCAGCAGCCTCTCGTAATTGGCCTTAAAACGCTGATCATTCGGCGCCAGCAGATAGGCCTTCCGAAATTCGTCGAGTGCCCCCTGCAAGTCCCCCTTTTTTTCGAGCGCGGCACCGAGCATGCTGTGGGGGTAAGCGTTGTTCGGGGCGAGGCGAACCGTCTCCTGGGCCTCACTGATGGCGTCGTCGAATCTGGTCTTTCCAATGTATGCCCAGGCAAGATCGTGATGCCCGAGCCAGTTGTTCGAGTCGATCCGCAGCATTTCGCGCGCCACGTCAATACTTTCGTCATATTTGGCCTCGCCGATGAGCATCGCGGCGAGGAGGTGACGGCCGAAAACTTGTCCGGGGTCGAGACGAATGGCCTCGCGTGCCTTGAGAATTCCCTCCGCGAACTGGCCTTTCCCGTTGAGCGCCCACGCCCAGTTCAGTAATGCCCCGACGTTGTTCGGGTCGAGACGCAGCGCCTCACGGCATTCCACAATGGCGCCGTCGTAATCTTCCTTGAGGATAAGGGAAGACGCGAGATGCGCGCGCGCATGCGGGTTGTTGGGGTCGAGCCTCAAGGCCTCGCGGCCCTCGACCAGGGCTTCGTCGGGCTTGCTTTTTGCATTGAGCGCCCAGGCGCAGTGAATGTGTCCCCAGACGTTGTTCGGGTCTAGGCCGAGAGCTTCGCGGCATTCTTTCAGGCCTCCGTCGTTGTCACCTTTCATGATGAGAGCCGCGGCCAAGCGGTTGTGCGCCTCCAAGTTCTTCGGGTCGAGCCGGATCGCCTCGCGCGCCTCGGGCATGGCCTCGTCAAACTTGCCCTTGGCAATGAGCGCCCAGGCACAGTTGGAATGCGCTTCGGCGTTGTTGGGATCGAGCCGCACCGCTTCGCGACATTCCGAAAGGCCGCCGTCAAGATCGCCTTTGACGATGAGTCCATTGGCTATCCTGCTGTGGATCTCGCCGTTGTTCGGGTCAAGGCGCAGCGCCTCGCGGGCTTCAACAATGGATGCGTCCCAATCGCCTTTTGCCGCCAATTCGCGCGCGCGGGTCAGGTGTTCCTGCGCGAGCGTTCCTTTGGCGGGTGCGGCAGGCTGGGACGGCGGGGACGCCGGCAATTCACCGTGCCTGGAAGCATTCGCTCGCTTGGCCGAACGGAGGGCGCTGACAAGAGCTTCGAGGTTTTTGTCTCGCGCTGCCGCCTTCCGTAATTCAGTCAAATAGACTTCCGTCGGCTCAAAATCGATTCCCCGTTCCTCGACCAGTTCCTTCACGCGTGAACAAGGGACAAAGTTCTTGACCAGGTCCAGTACTTCATCCTGACGCAAAGGCTTCTTCGCCGCCTGAGGGAAGGCGAAAACCTCGACCGCAAGAAATGACAAGATCAGGGCTCTCGACACAAATCTCATCACGTGGGGATTATACAACGTGGGGGCCGAATCATTCTGCGTGAGAATCGTCACGGCCGTAATCCGGGGGAGATGTATTTCCTGTCTGCACTAAGGTATAGTCACGGAACTGAAATGAAGAGACGAACGCTCCTGAAATTCCTGGCAATCGGTTCTGCAACCGCAAAACTGCCCGGCGAATTCGAGGCACTCGGAGGGCCTGCGAAATCGCCGCTCACGCGGTTCAAGCTGGGCTCGATCAGCGACGGCTTCGCGCAGGACTTCGAGGAAGCTCTGAAGATCATGAAGGGCTACGGCCTACGGTGGGTCGAGATCCGCAACGTCTGGGGCATCTACAACACGGAGGCCAGCTCGGCGCAAATCGCGCGCCTCAAAGAGTTGCTCGTCAAGTACGAGTTCAAGGTCTCCGTGGTAGATACGGCCCTATTCAAGTGCGCCTTGCCGGGCACGAGGCCCGCTGAAGACGCCAAGGACGTCTATCCTTACGCGGAGCAGATGGACTTGCTCAAGCGCGCCAGCGACCGCGCGCACGCCTTCGGCACGGACAAGCTGCGGGGATTCACCTTCTGGCGCGTGGCGGAGCCCGAGAAGCTCTACCCGCGCATCGCCGAAGAACTCGAACGAGCCGCCGAGGTCGCCCGCCGTGCCGGAGTGCGGCTGGTGATCGAGGATGAAGGCTCATGCAACGTGGGCACGGGACGCGAACTGGCTCTCCTCCTGAAGAACGTCGCGGCCTCCAATGTGGGCGCGAACTGGGACGTGGGCAACGGCTGCTGGCACGGCGAAGCGCCCTTCCCCACGGGTTACGAGGCGCTCCCCAAGCAGCGCCTCGGGCACCTGCACGTAAAAGGTGTGCAGTGCGCGTCGGGCTTCAAAGACTGCCAGGAGACTTTCGCCGACCAAGGCCAGATCGATTTGCTCGGGCAATTCCGCGCTCTGGTGCGCGACGGATACGAGGAGACCATCTCGCTGGAATGCGAGTTCGAAGCGCCCGGCCTTTCCCACCAGGAGACCGCGCGGCGCTCGCTCGAAGGCTTGCTGAAGGTCATGGCGAGCGCGCTGACGTGACCGGCCGCGCCGACGGCACGCCGGCAGGCACACACGCAAGGGGGCTCGGAGCAGACAGGAGAGCGCGTAGGAAGGAGCGTGGCCCTAAGTCCGGATGCCTTCGCCGGCCAAGGCGATGTTGTTGCGGGTGGTGTTCTTGACCAGGTACATGGCCTCGTCGGCCATGCGTAGGAGCTCTCGGCGCGTGCGGCCGTCCTGGGGGAAAGAGGCCACGCCAAAGCTCGCGGTCACCTTGATGTTCAATCCCTCATCGCTGAAGAAGACCTTCGAGTTCAGCAAGTCCTTCAGGCGGCGAACCACCATCAGCGAGTTCTGCTTCGCGGTCTGGGGCAGCAACACCACGAACTCGTCTCCCCCGTAACGGAAGGCATAGTCGATCAGGCGGAGATGGCCCTTGATGAGGTCACCGATCATCCACAGCAGCTTCGAGCCCACCAGGTGCCCGTGAGTGTCGTTGACTTGCTTGAAATGATCCAGGTCCAGGAAGATGACGGAGAACTCGTACCCGTAACGGGTGGAGCGATAGATCTCCGCGTCCAGGACGAAGTTGAGATGGCGGGCATTGTAAAGCGCGGTGCAGTCATCCGTGATCGTCAGCTCGTGGATGCGCTGGATGTACCGGGCATTTTCCAGGGCAATCGCGGCGTAATCGGCCAGACTCTTCAGGATGGGGATATCCTCGCGGCGGAAGCTTTCCCGGCCCAGACAGTTGACCAGCTCGATGACCCCCAGGATCTTCTCTTTCCCTCTGATGGGGACGCACACTACCGAGCGGGTGTCAGTTTGTGTCAGTTCGTCGATGCGCCGGGTGAAACGTGCGTCGCGCTTGACATCCTCCACCAGGACCGGCTCACCCGTCTGTGCCACCCAGCCCGCAATCCCCTCACCTACCTTGAGCCGGACGTCCTTCAGTTTGTCAGCCCCAGTCCCGATGGCAATCTCGAAGTGCAGCTCCTGCGAGCTCTCATCCAACATCAGCAGAGACCAGGTGTCGGGCTGGAGCAGATCGCTGATTTTCTCCATGACGGTTTGGAGTATCTTCTGCAAGTCGAGCGTAGACGCCAGCGCCTTACCAATCTCGTGGAACAGCGAGAGGCGCTCGATTTGATGCTTCAGTTCGGCGATTTCCTCGTGCGGGTCCATACCTAACCAGGCACTCAGTCCTCTTCCATGCAGTCAAACACTTTTAAACCATCGGCTGGCGCATTTCAACACCTTTTTGGGATCCGGCGTTCCAGCGGCCGAGGCTGCGCAGGCTCCGCGGACAGGAGTTGGCGAGGGGGCTAACTCCTTTGAAATCATTTGACACCCGTTGGGACGTGGAAATATTATGATTCCAGGCCCCAATCAGTCGGTGAATGAGAGCACTCCGATGGCCTCCTTTGGCGAGAACCTCCGGCGCGAACGAGAGATGCGTGGTGTGACGCTGCAGGAGATCTCCGCCGCCACCAAGATCAGCGGGCGGTTCCTGCAAGCCCTGGAGGCAGAGGAGTTCGCCAAGGTGCCAGGCGGCGTGTTCACCCGCAGCTTCATTCGGGCCTACGCCAAGTACCTGGGTCTGGACGAAGATCGTGTCCTGGCCGAGTATCAACTCGTTGCTCAGCCCAAGGCGGATGTGGACCTCAGCCGGCTGACTGTGAGCCATCCGGACGGGCGTCGGGAACGCTCGCGCGGTCCACTCCTCACTTTGCTCTTCGCCGTCATCCTCGTGGGGGGTGGCTACCTGCTGTACCGATCCGCGCACCGCGCCTCCCTGCCCGGAAGCGGCGTCACGGGCCCGCCGCCGGCTCCCACGCCCGCGGCTCCCCCCAGCCCTCCGCTGCAAGCGACCTCTGCGCCGGCAGCCGCACCCAGTTCCATCTCCCCAACGGCGGAGAGAAGCGCTGCTCCCGCCCAGGGCGTAGGAGGCTCCGGTGCGCTGACTGGCCCGTCTGCCGCACTCTCGGCCGCTCCGGACTCTGGTGCCCTGAGTGTCGCCCCGGCAGAGGGAGGGTTGGTCCTGCAGGTGGCTGCCACCGAACGGGCCTGGGTGGCCGTCGATGCGGACGGCAGGACGGTCTTGCAGCGGGTGCTGAATCCCAGTGAGATTGAAACGCGCAAGGCCAAAGAGTCCTTCGACGTAACTACTGGCAATGCCCAGGGAATTATCTTGACGCTGAATGGTGAAACCTTGAAGCCTCTGGGCCGCCGTGGCGAGGTAAAGCAAATCCACCTGACGCAGAACGATGTGAAGAAGACTTTGCCCTGAGGGACAAACCATTCCGGAACGCCTGATCGATACCCTACGCGAGGGGAAAGCCCCCGAGCTCATCCGGCGCAAAGGCGCCGAGGGAAGCCTGCCCCTGCCCTTCGACGAGAAGATCGAGATCCTGGTTCTCCTGGCTGCCGACCCGAACGACTCCATCCGCAACACGGCCTTCTACACCCTGCAAACCTGGAACCTCGAGGAGTTGCACAAGGTTCTGGCTAATTCCGCCACCCCCCTCGACGTCCTGGACTTTGCGGCCAACCACATGATCGCCGGTCGCAAGGAAATCGCTGAGGCTCTGCTGCGCAACGCGGCGCTGCCCGACGACCTCCGCGAATGGGTCAAGCAGGCCAGTGCGGTGGAGGGAGAGGCTGCTTTTGTAGCGCCAGCGCCCCCCTCCGCGGAACCCGCGGCCGAGGGAGCGGTCGAGGCGGCCCAGACCCGCGAGACGCTTTTGCAGCGCATCGGCCGCATGACCGCCGTCGAGAAAACCGCCCTGGCCCTCAAGGGCAATCAGGAAGAGCGTCTCACCCTGATCCGGGACGCGAACAAGGTCGTGGCCCGCGCCGTTCTGCAATCGCCTAAGGTCACGGACGCCGACATCGAGGCTTACGCCTCGATGAAGAGCGTCACGGAAGAGGTGCTCCGCCTCATCTCCACGAACCGGGCTTTCGTGAAGAGCTACGCGGTGGTTCGCGCCCTCGTGAACAACCCTCGCGCGCCGGTCGACGTCACGCTCCCTATGCTGAACCGCTTGAACGAGCGCGACCTGAAAGGGCTAATGCTCAATAGGAATGTCGCCGACGTCCTGCGCAGCATGGCCACGAAGATGGTCAAGCAGAGGGAAGACGCGACTAAGGTCAAACTCCCCGGCAAGAAGCATTAGCCGCGTGCCTGGCGATGCTCGCAGCCTCCAGCGCGGCGCCCATCTTAAAGTTCGAGTAGGGCGCATAGGGGTGCTCGCGCGCCTGGAGTGCCAACTCAACCAGTTTCTCAGCGGTCATGGATGGCCTTCGCTCAGATGCAGGATCAACGCGTCAAGAAGGCGAGCCAGATCTCGCCCGGCCCGCTTCCCCACCTCCAGGACTTCGCCGTGACTCAAGGGCCGGCGACTGAGCCCGGCCGCCCGGTTGGTGATGGTGGCCATGGCCAGGACTCGCATGCCTAGTTGTCGCGCGGCAATAACCTCAGGGACCGTGGACATGCCAACGGCGTCCGCGCCCAGCCGGCGCAGGGCGCGAATCTCCGCCGGAGTCTCGTAGGTTGGCCCCGCAAGCGCCGCATAAATCCCCGCGAAGCACTTCAGGCGGAGCCGCGCCGCGGCTCTCCGTGTCTGGCGGCGCAGTTCCGGGTCGTAGGCTTCGCTCATATCCACAAACCGCGGTCCCCAGCGGGAATCGTGTGCAACGGCCAGCGGATTAGCCCCCTGCAAGTTCAGGTGATCGGACAACAGCATGATGCTGCCCGGCGTGGCACGTGGTGAGATGCCGCCCGCCGCGCACGTAACCACCAGAACTTCAATGCCCGCCAAGGCCAGCACCCGCGTCGGGAAAACAACTGCCGCAGGCGCGTAGCCTTCGTAGAGGTGCACGCGCCCTTCCAGAATGGCCACCGGGAGTTCTCCCCAGAAGCCGAGATGCACCGTGCCCGCGTGGCCTGCAACTGTCGGCTTAGGAAAATGAGGGACGTGCCGGTAGGAGACCCTTCTCGCCCCGCGCAGCTTGCGCACAACCTCGCCCAGACCCGAACCCAGCACGATCCCGACGCGGGGCTGTGCAGCCCAACCTTTCTTCAGAAACCGCACTGCCTCGATCGCCTCACGGTAGCCGGGATTGCAGTGACGAGCGACAAGTGACAAGTGACGAGTTTGCAGTTTCGCGTCTCGGTTTTCGCTTTTCAATTCTCGCTCTCGGCGTCGCTACTTCCCCGCCAGCCGCGAAAGGAAGAGCGCGATGAATCGCCCGGCCTCCGGCTCCACGGCGACGTGGACGTTGGGCTGCACCTTCTCAATCCCCTCGATGATATACCGGTCGCCACAGAGGACCTTGCGGTCCGAGGAATTGTGCCGGCCGGCCACGGTCTCGCCCCGCGTGTGCTCCCCGCGCGTCTCGATATCGACGCGCATATCCTCGATGGTAATCAGACTGCGGTCGATCACCGCACCGACGGCCAAGGGGTCATGCATGGGTGTCCCCTCCGCTCCCAGCTTTCCCGCAAGGTCCACCATGAAACTCAGGACCTTAACAGCAAAATCGTTCTCCGGACCGTGAGTCTGCCCCAGCCGTTTCAGGTCAGCGCCTGTGAACCGGGTCTTCTCGGTAACGTTCAGGCCCACCATGGTCAACGGCCAGCCTGCCTCGAACACCACGCGCGCCGCCTCCGGATCATTGTAGATGTTGGCCTCGGCGGCAGCCGTCGCATTGCCCCCGGAAATCGAGCCTCCCATCACGACCACTTCCTTGACGAGCGGAACAATGGAGGGATCTTTCGCAACCGCCAGGGCAATGTTCGTCAGCGGTCCGACCGGCACCAGCGTGATCTCGTGCGGGTACTGGTGAACAAGTTCAATGATGAGGTCGGGGGCGAAGCGCGTATCCGCATGGCAGGCCGGCGCGGGGAGTTCAACATCGCCCAGCCCGTTCTTGCCGTGGAAGAACTCTGCGGTGGTCAATTTCTGCACGAGCGGATGCCCGGCGCCGCGGGCCACGCGTACGTCACATCGTCCGGCCAGCGAGACCAGTTTCAGCGCGTTCGCGAGGCCCTGCTCGACCACTACGTTCCCCGCAACCACAGTGAGGGCTTGCACGTCGAGTTCCGGCGAGTTCAGCGCCAGCAGAATCGCCAGGGCATCGTCGGCCCCGGGATCCGTATCAATGATGATCTTGCGCGCTGCCGGCGCCGCGCCCAAGGCTGCGGCGGCGGAAATCAGCAGACTTCCCACCAGGATGGCGGAACGCAGCATCTTGATCATCATGGCCCCCATTGCCTAAGGTCCGTCGCTCTGACCCAACTCAACCGAACTCCGGGAGCCGGGCGAGTATCAACGGTAAGGCGCGCACCGGCTCCGGCGAGATTTCAATTGCGGCGCGCACCATCTCGCGAGCCCGCCGCAAGAGACCAAGGTCGTTGGCATAGAGCGTGCAGATCCTCTCGCCGGTACTCACTGGGTCACTGACTTTCTTTTCCACTATTACTCCCACCGCGGGGTCAATCGCCGAATCCAAACGCTGGCGGCCAGCGCCCAGGAGCATCGAGGCTTGCCCGACGGCCTGGGCTTCGAGGCCGGCCACAAAGCCGTCCTCGGGAGCGACCACGGAATCTTCGTGCTGCGCCCGGGGCAAGCGCGAGTAGTCCTCCACCACCCGCGCGTCGCCGCCCTGCGCGCCGATAACCTGCGCGAGCTTTTCCAGAGCCTGCCCGCTGGCGAGCACCGTGTCGAACCTGGCGCGTGCCGCGTCGAGCGTTGCCTCCAGGCCACCGAGGAGAAGCATGTGGGCCGTCAGTTCGCGGCAGAGTTCCACCAGATCCTGCGGCCCGCGCCCCTTGAGCGTCTCGAGGGCTTCGACAACTTCCAGTGCGTTGCCGACGCCGTTTCCCAGCGGCTCGCTCATATCCGTGATGAGCGCCTGAATGCCTATGCCGCACGCCGTCCCGATTTCCACCAAGCGCGCCGCGAGTTCGCGCGCGTTCTGAAATTTCTTCAGGAAGGCGCCGGACCCGGTCTTGACGTCGAGGACCAGCCCATCAATGCCCTCGGCCAGCTTCTTGCTCAGGATCGACGCCGCAATGAGCGGAATCGATTCGACGGTGGCCGTCACGTCGCGCAGCGCGTAGAGCTTGCGGTCCGCGGGCGCCAGTTCGGCTGTTTGGCCGATGAACCCCATGCCGCAGACGCCGAGGACGCGGCGAAACTCAGCGAGCGTCAGGCGCGTGTTGAAGCCCGGAATGGATTCCAGCTTGTCGACCGTACCGCCCGTGTGCCCCAGACCCCGGCCGGAAATCATGGGGACCAGCAGCCCGCTGGCCGCGGCCACCGGAGCGATCACCAGTGAGGTCTTGTCGCCTACTCCGCCCGTCGAGTGCTTGTCGATTTTGGGTTGGGGGAAGCAGGACAGGTCAAGCACCCGGCCCGAATGGAGCATGGCTTCCGTCAGGTCAGCGGTCTCGCGCCCATCGAGCCCGCGGAAGAAAACGGCCATCAAGAAGGCGGCACACTGGTAATCCGGGATCTCACCGCGCGTGTAACGCTCGATGAACTCGAAGATCTCCCCACGCTCCAAGGTGCACCCGTCGCGCTTCTTCCGGATCAGCTCAGGGGTATTCATCGGCGCGCGCCAATGGGGAGGATATATCAGAAGTTTTCCGGGTTTGCATACGAAATCGTCCCAAAAGGCTTGCCGTTCACGCGGAGCGCGAGACGCGCGCCAGGAGCTTACGAATGCCCGCCTGGAAGATCTCCGCCGGTGGCAGCAGGCTGATGACCAAGTAGCCTTCGGTGGTGAAATCGTAGAAGTGGCCGGGGTGGACGAGCACGCCATCCTCGGCAAGCAACTCGACGGCCCAGTCTTCGTCGCTGCGGACGGCCGGCAGCCTCAGAACGGCATACCAGCCACCCTCGGCTTTAAGGCGACTCACCGGCAAATCCGCAGCAAGTTGTTCATCGAGCCAGTGCAGGTTCGTTCGCACGCGCTCCAGGATTTGCGGCTGGAGGCTGCGCCGTGTCTCCAGCATGGTGGGCAAGGCATGCGCCAGCGGCGCACTCACCGAAAGGTAAGTGTCCGCGATGATCTCCAGCCGCGCCAGGGCCTTGGCTAGCACGTCCGGCGGGCCGTTCACTACCACCCAGGCCAGCTTCATCTGCGGCAAGGCGGAAATCTTCGACAGACCGCTCAGCGTGAAGGTGAGCGCTTCAGATACGCCGGCGTGGCTCGTCACCCGTCTCTCGTCAGGTGCGAAGCCATAGTCAGCGAAGACCTCGTCCGCCACCAGCGCCAGAGCGTGATCCTGGCAATGCTTCAGAAGATACTGCAGCTCTTCCCGGCAGACGAAGGAGCCGGTGGGATTGTTGGGATGGACCACTACGATCGCCCGCGCCTTGTGCAACGAAGAATCCCAGAGGGCAGTGAGCGTCCCCAACTCTATCCGCCACCCGTCGTGGTACGCCAGCGGATACGAAATGAGCTTCACATCGTTGAGCCCGGCCAGGAAATCGAACAGGGGGTAGCTGGGCCGCGGCACCAAAATGCAATCGCCCGGATTTGCCAGCAAACGTAAGACGTAAGAATAAGCCTCACTGGTGCTGGTGGTGAGGAAGATTTGCTCAGGCACGAGCTGGATTCCCCGCTCGGCGTAATAGCCCGCCACCGCGCGGCGCGCCGCGAGCGGCCCGCGCGGGTCGGGCTCATAAGTGAGCGACCGCAGGTCGGCCAGTGCACCCAGCAACTTCTCCGCATCGAAATTGAAGCCGCAACAGGTGGGATTGGATTCAGTCAAATCGCGAATTGGCAGGCCTTGCCGCCGACGCTCCTCCAGTAGCCTGGAGAGGCGGTTGGGCGTAAGCGACCAGTCGGTGCGCGAGGCAAACATGCGTGTTAGGAAGCATGCCCTCAGGATTGTGATTTGGCAAGCGTGACGCGAAGCGCAGGGCCTGAGCACGGCATACGACTGTGCTGCCCTAAAGGGCAGCTCTACGGTCGGCGCAGGCGCAGGCAAGCGATTTCCGGCGGGCAACCAAGACGTACGGGCAGCAACACCTTACCGATGCCGCGGCTCACGTAGATCTGCGTGCCGTCGAGCCGGTTCCAGCCTTCAACGAAACGCTTGCCCAATTTCGTGCGTCCGTAAACCGAACCCACCACCGGCAAACGCACCTGTCCGCCGTGCGTGTGGCCCGAGAGCACGAAGTCGATGCCCTGCGCCGCTGCCTGGCGAACTCCCAACGGGTTGTGGCAGAGCAGGATCTTCGGCTCACGCGCGGGAACGGACCGCAGGGCCGCCGGCAAGTCGTCCGCGTCCCACCAGAGGTCGTCCACCCCGAGAATCCACAGCCGCGTAGACCGCGTGCCCAAGGCGAAATGGGAATTCCGCAGCACGCGGATGCGCTGCACGGAAAGCGCCTGGGTGATCTGGTCTGCGTCCACCTGGAAGTCGTGGTTGCCCAAGACGGCAAACACCCCCAGCCGCGCCCGCAACTTCCCCAAGGCGCGGACCACCGGCCAAATGTAAGTGCGGGAGAGCGTGACATAGTCGCCGGTGAGGGCCACCAGGTCAGGACGCAACAGGTTAGCCAGGTGAACGGCGCGCTGGATGTCTGCGAGCGGAGTAAAGAGGCTGTGATGCACATCCGTAAGATGGACGATCCTTAAACCGTTGAAGGCCACGGGGAGCCGCCGCAACCAGATGTCCGTCTCCGTGACCTCGGGATCGGGGAGAAACCCTGGTGGCGGGAAATCAGGCTCCGGGCTGTTGAGCGCGAGGCTAATCAGCCCGCCGCGCTTCAAGAATCGTCGTGTGCCGGAACGCCTGAGCATGCTGAGGCCTCGGGGCTCGCGGTTCGGAGCCGGGAGGATTTGGGACCAGAGGTTCTACAACCTGACGGCCAGTTGGCTTGAGTTCCAAGTCCTGCTATTTCCCTCGTTGAGCCAACACCTCGGAGAAGATCGTGATCATCTCATTGTGAATCAGACCGTTCGAGGCGAAGATTTCGTCGCCCTGAAGGCTGAAGGGCCGCCCGGTAAGGTCGGTGACACGGCCACCCGCTTCCGTCACCAGGAGCGAGCCCGCCGCCTTGTCCCAGGGGTTGAGCTTCAACTCCCAGAAGCCCTCGAAGCGTCCCGCCGCGACCGTGCAAAGATCAAGGGCAGCCGAACCGGCGCGCCGAATGCCATGCGAGAGAAGCGTGAAGCGGAAATAGAACTGAATGTTCAGGTCGTGATTGCTGGCAAACGGCGGAAAGCCCGTGGCCAGCAGGCTTTCGGAGAGGCTCGCCGTGTGCGAAACGTGGATGCGCTGGCTGTTGAGATATGCTCCCGCTCCCCGCTCGGCAGTGAAGAGCTCGTCGCGCGTGGGATCGTAAACCACCCCCGCGATGACCTCGCCGCGATAAGCCAGCCCCAGCGTCACGCAAAAGACGGGAAACCCGTGGGCGAAATTGGTGGTGCCGTCCAGCGGGTCCACGTACCAGCAGTAGTCGGAGGCGATCCTCTGGCCACCACCTTCTTCTCCGACCACAGCATGCCCGGGGAAATGGCGGTGCAGGCGCTCAACAATCAACGCTTCGGAGCGCCGGTCGGCCTCCGTAACGAGATCGGATGGCCGCTTGTAGGAAATCTCCTGCGGGCCCTGGAAGAGTCGCGCGAGGAGTGATCCCGCTTCCCGCGCGATTTCAACGGCTATATCGAGGTGGTTCTCCATACGGATAAGAGCTCTCAACCATCAGCAATCAGCTTTCAGATGCAGCTCCTTCAGCCCCTTGTCTTGCTGACTGGTGACAGCTGCAAGCTGCCTTGTCCTTCCCCTTCCGCCCAGACGGCGCCGTCCTCGAAGTACTCTTTCTTCCAGATGGGCACGATCTGCTTCAGCCGGTCGAGGGCATAGTGGCAGGCGGCGAAGGCTGGGCTGCGGTGCGCCGCGCTCACCACAATGGAGACGCTTGTCTGCCCGATCTCCAGTCGGCCAATGCGGTGAACTATTCCGATGCGATGGATGGCGAACTTCTCTTTCACCTCGCGGCCAATCTCCTCCAACTTGCGGATGGCCATAGGCTCGTAGGCTTCGTACTCCAGGAAAAGCGTCCGCCGGCCCTGCGCATGGTTGCGCACCGTACCCTCGAAGATTACTAACGCTCCATCCTCGGGCGCTTTTAGTTGACGGGCCAAGGCGTGAGTCGCAATAGGCTCGCACGTGATCTGAAAGAAATCCTCTTCCGTGCCGCCGCTCACCGGCGGCATAAACGCCACCTCATCGCCGTCCTGCAACACGCAGGATCGGTCAGCCATCTCCTGGTTCACTGCCGCCAGCAACGACCCGGCCATTTCCCGCATGCGGGGAAAGCGGCCCTCGTACCGGGCCTGAAGGTCGCCTACGCTCTCGCCCGGCGCAATCTCCACCTGCTCGCGCTCGAAACCGGTCAGATCGCGTGCGGGCCCGAAAAAGAGAATGTTGACTCTCATTCTATTTCCTGGCGCTCGCCGCCTGTGCCGCAAGACGTCGAGTCCAATGGTCAAGTATACACGCCCCGCGCGGGGAACGTATGACCGGATCACCACGCTTCCTGTACCCCCGCCGCGCGAACTGCAAGCTGGCGGCAATGCTCATCTTGCCTACCTCGCCCTTCCAGTGTAAACAGTGGTGGATATGAGTGTTTTTCGGCGGCGGCCGCGCCCGGAGACTCTTCGCCTCTCCACCAGCTGAGCTCTGGAATGTGCGGCCTACAAAGTTCGATGCTCGAACGCCGGCGCGCACGTACACAAGGAGAGTCGCATGACACGGGTAGTAGTGGTGGGAAAAGATTGGCAGGCGCGCGCGCTGCTACGCGCGCAGTTGCTCGAGGAGGGTTTGGAAGTAGAGGCCTATGAGACGGCGCGCGCCGCGCTGGCGGCTCTGGAAGAAACCGAGCTGCTGCCTGCCCTGCTCGTCGCCGACCTTTTCGCCAGCGACGATCCCGTCACGGAGATCGATCAGCTGGCGCGGTGGGCACGTCAGATTCCCACCTGGATTATCGCGGGGAGAAATTTGATCGCCGAGAAGCGCCTGCAAGGCCGAGGATTTGAAGTGATCCTCTTCCGCCCCGTAGACATGGGCGAACTCGTGGAGCAGATCAAGCAACGTTTGGAAAGGTAATCACGGCGCAGCTAGATTTTGAAGAACGCAAGGTAAGGCTCGCCTCGGACCTCCCGCAGCAGCAGAAGCGCCAGCTCGCGTGCGTGGTAGTCGCCCCACATCGAGGACTCCCCGCACGGTATCGTGCGGCCCGGCGGAATGTAGTCCCAGCCGTTGGGCCGGTGATACACGGAGTGAAGAATCAGTCCCTGGTGCGCCGGATCGCGGGACAGATACGGCTCGTCAAACAGCGTGTTGGCGACTGTCAAGGCAGCCTGGCGATACTGCTGGCCGTCCGTCGGGCGATTTTTCGCGTCTCTGAGGTAGGTCCCTAGCCGCCAGAGTCCCTGGGCCGCGATGGCCGCCGCGGAACTATCCACCGGTTCCTGATCGTTGAAAGGATCGCTGGGCCGGTGCAGATAGTCGCCCAGGCGCGACAGGTTGGGCGCCCCTGTATCCCAGAAGGGAATCCCATCGAGCGGCGTTTGCTCAAGGTAGTAATCGCAGGCCGCTTCGGCAGCCCGGAGCATCAGGGCCTCAATTTTCTCGCGGCCGCCCAGGGGTTCGAGTTCCGCGTCCGACACCGTCCTCAGGAATTCGAGCTGCTCCGCATAACCGCACATAATCCACGCCAGGCCGCGTGTCCAGGTGGTGAAGGGAGAATAGCCCTGCTGGGTGTTCGGACAACGGTAGGTCCCATTGTGGGTGTTGAAAATCGATTCGTGCGCCACACGCCCGCGCACATCGTAATGGTCCCGCCCTTCCCCGTAATAGACCGAATACTCGGCCGTCACCGAAGCGTGATGAACCAAGCGCTCCAGCAAGGAAATGCGCTGGTCCCCTTCGCCCAGGAGCACGTGGCCCAGGCGATGCGCCACCGCCAGCGAGCGCAAGGAGCGAATGGTGTCGGCGAAGAGGGAATGCGGGCCATTGAAGGAACAGATGTATCCCCGGCCGTCGCGATGGCGTGTCCAGCGCGCCGCCTGCACCGCCCCGCTCACTTTGAGCGCCAGTTCGTAGAAGTCTCTCTCGAAGGGGGCCGCCGGGAACTTACCCTCCGCCAGGAGGCGCAGCAGGTTCCCATAGGTGCTGACAATGTTGAAACCGTGGTCGTGAACTCCGTGGTGAGAAACGTGAGCCGCCATCCGGCTCACCGTGTTTCGCCGGCCGTATTCCAGAAACCACGGGTCGCCTGTCGCGTCGAACTGCAACAGTGCCGAGCCGAACAGAAACCCCAACGTCCACTCCGTCCAACCCCGCGAGGTATAGACTCCCCGCACGGTAAAGACTGGCGTTCCCTGCGAAAAATCCCACGCTTTCTCGAGGGCGCGAATCTTCGTCGCGGACAACTCGAAAAGGCGTTCAAGTTTTGGCTGGAGCGTTTCCGGGGTGAGCTGGGGTTCGATGCGCATCCTGATTCAAAGGCGGCGGAGATGGAATCCGCCGTCCACGTTGATCACCTCGCCGGTAGAAAACGGGAGGCGTTCCTCCGCAATCGCCGCGACGGCACGCCCCACATCCTCGGGAGTTCCCCACCGCCGGATGGGCCACGCGCCTTCGGCAATCATGCGGTCGTACTTTTCCTTGACGGGCGAGGTCATATCCGTCGCAATCACGCCCGGCCGAATCTCGAAAACGTGGATTCCGTACTCGGCCAGGCGAAGGGCGAAGAGCGGCGTCAGCATGGAAAGCGCCGCCTTGCTCAGGCAGTACTCCCCGCGATTCAGGCTTGCGGCGTAGGCCGAGACCGAGGAAATGGTCACAATCTTCGGCTTTCGGGCCCGAGAGCGCAAAGCCTCCGGGTCAGACACCCAGAAGTTGGCGACGGCCTGGGTCAGGAAGTACGGCCCCTTGACGTTGACGGCCATGACGCGATCGAAACTTTCTTCGCTCGCTTCGAGAATGTCCTTCCGAACATGCGGCGCAACTCCCGCATTGTTCACCAGCAGGTCGATCCACCCGAACCGACTGCGCACCGCGTCAACCAGCCTGGCGCGGTCTGACGCCTGCGCGATGTCTGCCTGAAAAAACTCGAACACCGTGTTTACCGGGTGAGGGGCAACCTGCTCGCACAATTTCCTGCACTCTTCGGCCACCGCGTGATTGCTTATGTCGTTAATCGCCACGCTGAAGCCAAGGCGCGCCAGTTCCACCGCGATCCCGCGGCCAATGCCACGTGCTGCACCCGTTACCAAGGCTACCGGAGCGGTCGCTACCATGCGCCGGCATTGTACCGCGCGGGAAAGTTTGCCGCACAAGAAATCGCGGCTGTATTACATTCAGGTGCACCCCGAGAGCCGCCAGCTGGTCCCGGCAGGCAGGGGTCAAGAGGTTGCGAAATGAAGTCCCACACCGAATACCTGTGGTTCAACACGAGGAAGAAACGCGAATTCATCAACATCACGGGAGAACTGGAAAAGGCCCTGGCGAAGGCGCAGATCAACGAAGGGTTGGTGCTGGCCTCGGCAATGCATATCACCGCCGGGGTTTACATCAACGACGCCGAAGACGGACTGATCGCCGACATCGAGGAATGGCTGGAGAAGCTGGCGCCTTTCCGGGCCGACTACCGCCACCACCGGACAGGGGAAACCAACGGCGATGCCCACCTGAAAAACCTGCTGGTCGGCCATCAGGTGCTGGTGCCGGTCACCAACGGCAAGCTCGACCTCGGCCCCTGGCAGCAGGTCTACTACGCCGAATTCGACGGGCAGCGGCGCAAGCGGGTGCTGATCAAAGTCCTGGGTGAGTGAGTTCACGCGCGCACCCACACGGCGGGCCGTGTAGGCACCCGCGACTGGTGGCTAGCCACATTCCACCCGGCCCGTCAATTAGGTGTGTCGCCAGCTTACTGGGCCGGCTTCTCGAAAAGCTTCGGATCTACCGGCGGATTCAATTGCAGTTCCAGGATTTCGACCGACCATTCCTTCTCGCCGCCGCGGGTGCGCGTCGCTTTGCAGGAGATCGGGATGCCGTCGAACGATTTCCACTCGGCGTAATCGGTCACCACCTCGCCCGGCCCCGCAGGCCCCGTTGACTGCCAGGACCCGCGCAGGACGCGGCCGCTCTGCGGGTCAATGAACCACCGCACCGCATCTCCATCCGCATTCACGTCGAGGATCTTGGCTTCCACCTCCCCGATCTTCTCCGACCCACCCGCAGAAAACGTGTATTTCGGATCGTCGGCATGCTGGGCGACGACGAAAGGATCTTGCTTCATCTCTTTCAGCGCGTCCTCTTTCTGCGAGGCTGGCAGGTCGCGCGTCCCCATCGGCAACTTCATATAGGCCACCGCCGGCGTGATGACCATCGTCATCTCCCCCATCGGAGTCGACAACTTCTGCCAAGTCCGGTCAGGGAAAACAATCGTCTGCTCCCCTTCGATCGGCATCTCCCCCTGCGGCGTGTTTGCCAGGATGGTCATCTTCATATGCAGGGATTTCACCGCGCGGGCCTTCGCCTCGCCGCCCAGGCCCTCGATCACCTTGGCGAGCAAAGCGCGTCCCGCGGCCTCGGAGATTGCAGGCCCTTTTGCCTTGGCCGCCCCGGTCGGAATTGTGATGTCCACCGACGTCACCGGGCCGAAGGAGGAGAGCGGCCGGTCGAAATCGGCGGCCTTCCCGATGACGAGCACGGCGAGACGGTCCCTGTGCATATACTGCCGCGCGACGCGTGCCACATCTTGAGCGGTCACCTTCTCGATGCCCACCCGATAGCGCTCCAGGAAGTCTGCCGGATAGCCGTAGAACTCGTATGCCATGCGCTCGCGCAGGACTTTGGCCTTGGAGTCGAAGCGGAAGACAAAAGAATTGAGCAGTCCATCCTTGGCTTTCTTCAGCTCGTCCGCGGAGGGCGGGTTCTTTTGCACGGCGTCGAGCTCCGCATAGAGAGCGTCAAGCGAGGTGGCAGTCGTACCGTTCTTGGTGCCCATGGCCATCTGGAAAATGTCCGGATGATCGTAGGCGGCGCCCACGCCGCCGAACACGTAGTAGGCGAGGCCGCGCTTGGAGCGGATGTTCGAGAACAACCGCGAGGAGAACCCGCCGGCGAAGGCCTGATTCAACACTTCCAGCGCGAAGAAATCCGGGTTGTCGCGCCTCGTGCCGAGGTGCACCATGCGGATGGCGCTTTCCGTGACGTCGTCCTTGGCCACAAAGTAATAGCCCGGTTCGGGCCCCGGGAACGGGATTTCGCCCTTCTTCGCGGCGGGACCACGAGGCCAGGACTCGAACGCCTGACGGAACTTCGCTTCCATAATCTTGGAGTCGAAGTCGCCCACCACACCCAGGATGATGTTGTTCGGATGCACGAAAGCGCGGTGCCAGTTGAGCAGGTCGTCGCGCGACACGGCGGCCACCGTGGCGTACTCCGGAACGCGCGCGTAGGGGGAAGTGGCGCCATAGACAAGCTTGTCGGCCTCCCGGCCCGCAATCTCGAAGATGTTGTCGTTGCGCCGGGCGATGCTGGTATTCACCTGGTTTTTCGCCACGGTGATCTTGTCCTCGCGGAACTCGGGCTCGCGCAGCAAGTCTGCAAACACCTTGAAGACTTCATCGAAGTTTTCCTTCAAGCAGTCCCACGAAACGAGGGTGGAATCCATTTCCCCTGCGGTCTCCACCTTGGCGGCGCGCGCTTCCAGGGAATCGTCAAGTTGATCGCCGGTTTGGCTCTGAGTGCCCCCCGTGCGCCAGACCTCGCCGTAGATCTGCACCAGCCCCAGCTTGTCGGCAGGCTCTTCTCGCGAACCGCCGCGAATCCGCGCCGTACCGCGAATCAGCGGCAACTCGTGGTCCTCCTGGAGGAAGAGGACCATGCCGTTGGCCAGCTCGATCCGGCGCGGCTGCACGGGATGAAACTCGTGCAGGGGAGGGATAACGATCTGCTTCCAGTCGGTAGCCTGCGCGCGAGCCGGCGGCGGCGCGGGAAGGAGGCAAAGGGTGACAGCTAGCAGGAGAAGGAGTTTTTCGCGGCCGCTCATTGCTGAACCTCCTTGGCGGGAGAGCCCGCCAGTTGCGTGGACTCGAGATAGCCCAGCGTGGCGTTGGTGTCCACAAAGGTTTTGTTGGCCACCCGCCGGACGTCAGCCGCGGTGACCTTGTCGATCTTCTCCACGCGGCGAAACAGTTCGCGCCAATCGCCGAAGAGCGATTCGGCAATGCCCATTTCCAGGGCCAAGCCCTGGTTATTATCGAGCTTGCGGAGCAGCGCGGCCTTGGCGCGCGTCTTCACCATCTTCAGTTCGTCGTCGCTGACATCTTCGTTCTTCAGCCGTGTGATCTCCTCCTGGACCGCGGCCCGGACCTCCGCCGGTTTGTGCCCGGGCGTCGGCACGGCGAAGAAGACGAACAAGCTCGGATATTTCTGGCCGGGGAAGCCGTTGAACCCGCCGGAGTAGGCCGCGAGCTTTTTATCGCGCACGAGCGCCCGGTAGAGCCGCGAGGTGCGCCCTGCCGACATCAAATCCTGGATGACGTCGTAAACCGCGTCATCGGGATCGCGGGCGTCAGGCTTGTGATAGCCCTCCACATAGAACGGCTGGCTGGCCTCGTGCAGGACCACCGTTCGCTCAGCGTTCTGCGGCGGCTCCGCCGTGCGCAGCGGCTCCGGCCGTGGCCGTGCCGGCAGACGGCCGAAGTACTTCTCCACAATCGCCAGAACCTCGTTCGGCTTCACGTCGCCCACCACGGCCACGACCATGTTGGACGGCACATAATACGTGCGGTAGAACTTCAGCGCGTCGGTCGCAGAGAACGATTGCAGGTCGGAGGGCCATCCCACGATCGGCTGCCCGTAAGGGTGGGCGACAAACGCGGTCGCCAGGAACTGCTCGATGAGCCGCCCGGTAGGCTGGCTCTCGGTACGCATCCGGCGCTCCTCGGTCACTACGTCGCGCTCCTTGTAGAATTCGCGCATCACGGGGTGGAGGAACCTCTCCGAGTCGAGATAGGCCCAAAGCTCGACGCGGTTGGAGGGAAAAGAATAGAAGTAGCCTGTCTCATCGTCGCTGGTGAAGGCGTTCAGTCCTTCTCCCCCTTGGCGCTCCACAATCTCGCCAAAGGCTTCTTTGACGACGTACTTGTCGGCCGCGGCGATGGCGTCCTTCCAGGCTTTCTCAAGGTCCGCAACCTTCTTCGGGTCGCTGCCTACCTCCTTGCGCCGCTCGCGGTCGTAGGCGGCGTAGGCTTTCTCAACCTTCGCGAGCGCCAGCTTCTCCGCCAGGTAGTTTGTCGTGCCGATCTTGTCCGTTCCCTTGAATGCTATGTGCTCGAACATATGGGCCAGGCCGGTGATCCCGGGGACTTCCCGGTCCGACCCCACATCCACATGCGTGAAAAAGGAGAAGACCGGTGCCTCGTGCCGCCCGCAAATCAAGACCGTGAGGCCGTTGGGCAGCACCTTCTTCGTCACGCGCTTCTCGAAGGACACCAAATCCTGCGCGCCGGCCCAGGCGGCGAATCCACTGAGAAACAGTGTTAACACCAAGAGGCTGCGAAAATGCTTTTTCATGGAGAGATTCTCCCCCTATCGGAACGCTGCAACGACCAGGGCGCCCTTAGCCTGAGGCATCTGCGCGGCAAATTCAAGGCGAAAGTCGCGCCCGGGGATCTCCCTAGCGCCCCCAGGAAACGAGGAAAGGCTGGAGTGTAGTGGCCCCCTCAGGCATCTGTTAGAATGCGGGGGCGGGAGTGGCGGCTTCGAGCCGCCAGCGTAGGTCGTACGCTTATGTCACCCATCATTGAAGTTCACAACCTGAGCAAAGAGTTCCGCACCTTCCGCCGGCGCGAAGGGGTGCTGGGCGCGCTCGCAAACCTTTTCGTGCGCGAGTACGTCACCGTACACGCGGTGGAGCGGGTTAGCTTCTCCATCGAGCCGGGCGAAATGGTGGGTTACATCGGCGCGAACGGCGCGGGAAAATCCACGACGATCAAGATGCTGACCGGGATCCTGGTGCCGACCAGTGGGCAGGTCGTTGCTAACGGCTACATTCCCTACCGCGACCGCCGGCGCTACACCAAGCACATCGGCGTGGTTTTCGGCCAACGAACCCAGCTCTGGTGGGACATCGCCGTTATTGAGTCATTCAAGCTGTTGAAGCAGATCTACGAAATCCCCGACCCTGACTACAACCGGCGGCTGGAAATGTTTTCTGAAATCCTGAATCTGGGCGACTACCTGCACACCCCGGTTCGCAAGCTCAGCCTGGGGGAACGGATGCGCTGCGACCTGGCGGCCTCGCTGTTGCACAACCCGCCGCTGCTCTTTCTGGATGAACCTACTATCGGCTTGGATGTCGTAGCCAAGGATCGCATCCGCGAGTTCCTGAAGGAGATCAACCGCACCGAACGCGCCACCGTGCTGCTGACGACTCACGATCTGTCGGATATCGAGGAGTTGTGCAAGCGCCTCCTCATCATCGACAAGGGCAAGATCCTCTTCGACGGCGAGCTGCGCCAGATGAAGCAACGCCTGGCGAAGTTCAACCAAGTGAAATTCTTCCTGAAAGATCGCGCGCAGGTGGCACGGCTGGGAGAGATCACGACCGACGGCATCTTCCTGGAACGCGTCGACGAGCTGACTTACCTGATGCGCTTCGACCGCGAGCAACACTCCAGTGCCGAAGTGATTCGCAACCTCGTTAATACGCTCGAAGTGCGCGACATCCTGGTGGAGGAAGAACCCATCGAGGACATCGTCAAGCGTATCTACTTGAGCGGCGAGGTGGCATAGAACAGTTGTCAGTGGTCAGAGGTCAGTGGTCAGTTGCCAGTTGTCTAACGCCGGAAGCGCGATGAGCACTCCCGCCACACTCTCGGCTCCTGGGCCAGTCGGCGATGGCGGGACGCCCCTCGTCCACAGGGCCCGAGTCTATGCCGAGTTCGTGCGTGTGGGCTTTGTGAATACGCTCGCCTATCGCCTGCGCTACTACACCGGGATCGTCACCTACTTCATTTACGTCACGGTTTACTATTTCATCTGGAAAGCCATCTACACGCAGAGCGCGAACATCGAGGGCTTCGACTTCAGCCACATGCTCACTTACATCGCGGTGGGCTGGATGATCCGCTCGTTTTACTTCAACAACATCGACCAGGACATGGCGTACGCGGTGGCGGAAGGCAAGCTCGCTATGGACCTCATCAAGCCCGTCAGTCCCCAGTTCATGTATATCGCGCAGGCGCTGGGTGAATCGCTCTTCCGGCTGGCGCTATTGACCGTGCCTACCGCGCTCGTTCTGTTTCTCGTCTATCCGGTGCGGCCGCCGGCGAGTCTTCTGCATTTCGCCGGTTTCTTTGCGAGCGTGATGATGAGCTTCTTCATCGTGGCCGCCATCAACTTCACCGTGGGCACGTTCGCCATCCGGCTGAAGTCCATTTTGGGATTACTGCGGGCGAAGTACTTTCTGCTCGAACTCTTCTCGGGCTTGCTGATTCCCATTTCTTTCTTCCCGAGGATTTTCCAGGACATCTTCAGCGTGCTGCCGTTCCAATACATCAGCTACATTCCCGTCCTGATCTACCTGGGCAAAATCAGCGGAGGGGGAATTGTCAAAGCACTCGCGCTTCAGGTCTTTTGGATTTTCGCGCTGCTCGCCCTCGGCGCTGCCTTGTGGCGCTGGTCGAGCCGAAAGATCACCATCCAGGGAGGGTAGGAAGACAGTAGACAGTTGGCAGTGGGCAGTTGGCAGTGGGTAGAGTGAGGACAAAGATGAGTGGTACTCAGACCCGCGACGAATGCACGACGAGATGGCGCGAGTTTTTGTAGCGTTCTGACACCTTCCACCTAGGGGAGATCACTGACATGAGACTTCGCAGCTTCTGTCTGCTGGCTTCGATCCTTCTTGTCGCATCCGCGCTGAAAGCCGAGGAAGAGCTTTCGCATTATCCGACGCTCGCGATCGGCGCACCCGCGCCGGACTTCTGCCTTCCGGGGATCGACGGGCAAACGCACTGCCTCAAGGATTATGCTGCCAGCCGAGTGCTGGTCCTTGTATTCACCTGCAATCACTGCCCGACGGCGCAGCTCTATGAGAGCCGCCTCAAGCAGCTCGCTGCCGATTATGGCGAGCGCGGCGTAGCGCTGGTGGCTATCGAACCCAACGACCCCGCAGCCGTGCGTTTGGACGAAATGGGTTATACGGACGTCGGCGACTCGTTCGCGGAGATGAAGATCCGCGCCGCCTATCGTCACTTCAATTTCCCCTACCTCTACGACGGGGAAACGCAGAAGGTCGCGCACGCCTACGGGCCGACGGCCACGCCGCACGTGTTCATCTTCGATTCGGAGAGGCGGCTGCGTTATGAAGGCCGCGTGGATGACAATCCTCGCGAGCAATACGTGAAGCAGCAGGACGCACGCAACACCATCGAGGCGCTTCTGGCGGGCAAACCCGTGGCCGTGACTAAGACGCCCTCCTTCGGCTGCTCGACGAAATGGGCTTACAAGTCCGCGGGGCGAAAGGAGGAAATGGCCGAAATCGAGAAAGAACCCGTCACCCTCAAACTGGCCAGCGCCGAAGACCTCCAGACGTTGCGCAAGAATCCCACCCGCAAGCTGCTGCTGGTGAATTTCTGGGCGACTTGGTGCGGCCCCTGTGCGAAGGAGCTGCCGGAATTTCAGGTCATGTATCGCATGTACCGTCACCGGCCGTTTGCACTGGTCACGGTGAGCGCCAATTACCCGGACGCGCAGGCAGGCGTGTTGGGGGTTCTCAAGGAACACCATGCCTCCAGCACCAACCTGCTGTTCGGTTCGATGGATATCTACAAATTGATGGCAGCGTTCGACGCGGAGTGGAACGCCGCCCTGCCGTACACCATGCTCATCCGGCCCGACGGCACTGTGGTCTACAAATACCAGGGGGAGATCGACCCGCTAGAGCTGCATCGTTTGATCATCGCCAACCTCCCCGACGACGACTACATCGGCCACCAGGCGTACTGGCAATCGAAATGAGGGCGCGCCGCGGCTCCCCCTGGCCGAAGGGGCCGCCGCCATTTGGCATGAAACGACACCTCAGGCTGCTTCTTCTTTACTTCGCGCAGTACACGAAGGTCCGCCTCGCGTACAAGGCGGATTTCTTCATCGCCTTCTTCTCCTCCATGGCGGCCACGGTGCTGGGTTTCGGCTTCGTCCTGGTTCTCTTTTCCAAGGTTCCCAAGCTGCAAGACTGGTCGTTCTACGAGGTCCTGTTTCTCTACGGCTTCTCCCTGATTCCTCTCGGCTTCTTCAATGTCATCAGTTGGAACCTGTACGAATTTGGCGACCTCTACATCATCCAGGGGCGCTTCGATCGCATCCTACTGCGTCCCGTGCACACGCTTTTCCAGATCCTCTTCGAGAAGTTCCGGCTGGAGTCGTTGCAGGAAGTGCTGACGGGAACGCTCGTGGTGGCCATCTCGGCCCGCCGCTTGGGCCTGCCGTGGCACGCCACAGATTACTTGTGGTTCGCCCTCATGGTCGCCTGCGGCGCGGTGATCTATGTCTCAGTTTTCCTGATTCTCACTTCCGTGTCGTTCTGGTTTGAGGACCGCGTAGGAATCGTTCCGCCGGTCTTCAACATGCTCACCTTCGGCCGCTACCCGCTCACCATCTACAACGTCTTCATCCAGTTCCTGCTCAGTTGGATTATCCCCTTTGGTTTTGCCTCGTTCTATCCCACCACACACTTCCTGCGCCGGGGCGCATTCGCGGCGCACGTTCACCTGGTCCCTCTTGTGGCGACGGGATTCTTCCTGCTGGCCCTGTTCGTCTGGCACAGAGGCGTGCGCAACTACAGCAGTACGGGTTCGTAGGACTGCCGGAGAAAAAGGCCCGGGCGCGGCGAAGAGAGAAGGGCGGGCCCCATTGCAGAGCTACAAATCTCGCCCCTGCGCGGTGGTCATCTTCGCCAGATTGAAAGTCGTCTTGAGCGAGAGGTCTTTGACCTTACAGACGAATTCGACGGACTTTTCCTGGTCGGAAATCAACGGCTGGCCAGCCATCTGGCGCGGGAAGGCAAATTGGATAGCAAGGATGCGACCGTCCGCGGCCTTCCGGACCTTGACCTCCACAGGTTCGACTTTGGCTTTGGCGTGCTTGGGGTGGAGATATGACCCGGCCTTCAGTTGATCCTCGCTGATCGTGTGGAAAGCCTTCAGATCGGGACCGGTGACCGTGAGGACATGCATCGGGGAGGGGCGCGGCGCAGTCTCCTCTTCCTTGCGCTGGCTTTGCAGAGCGCTGAAGTGCGCGCCGACTTGCTGAATGATCCTCGCCGAACTCCACTCGATGACATAGGGCACTCCGGTTGGCCGATTAATAGGAACATCAACCGTGGACGGTTGTTCTCTCCCCGAAGCGCCGGACATTTCCCCCTGACCCGCACGCTCCCCAGCCGTGTCTTCGGGCGTCCCCGTGTCCAGCAGTGAGCCCCCCACGACCACCCGGTGCGCCCAAGGTGACTCGCGCAGGAACTGTTGCGTTTCTTCGCGCGTCCACTCGCGTACCGGCTTGGTGTTCCAAAGCTCCGCCGACCACACAGTGATCGAAAAAGCCATCAGGCCCATCGCCCCCACGAGAAACTTTCTCATCGCTCACCTCCCCGAGCGGCTCATCTTTCTCCACAAAGTCTAACAAGACTTCAAGCTAGTCTCAATGGCGAATAGCTGGCCTGCGACGTTCTGTCCCCACTTGCTCGCTGCCCGGCCAGCAGGACAACCCAGCCCCGAGCACATTCGCCGCCCCGAGGCTCGGCGCGAGCGCAGAAGCTACATCGCCAGCACTTCGTCATAGACCTGACAGGTCTGCTCCGCCGTGCGTCGCCACGTGAATTGGCGGGCCCGCGCCAAACCGCCCGCAATCATCTCCTCCCGCAGAGCCGTGTCTTCTGCGATCCGCATGATTTTCTCGGCGATGTCGCGCGGCTCGTGCGGGTCACAGTACAGGGCGGCATCCCCACCCACCTCCGGCAGCGAGGAGGTATGGGCGGCGACCACCGGGAGTCCATGCGCCATCGCTTCGAGAACCGGCAGGCCAAAGCCTTCCTCAAAAGAGGGAAATACAAGGACGCTTGCGGCCTGATAAAGAACGGGCAGATGCGCCGCCGGGACGTGGCCCAGCACCACTACGCGCGACTCCAGCCGTTCCTTACGAATGAAGTCATGGATGGCTTCGCTGCCGTGACCCTCGCCTCCCGCCAGGACCAACCGGTAGGAGGGCGGCAGGCTGGCCAAAGCGCGCAGGGTGTTGAGCGTGTTCTTGCGAGTTTGCACCGCGCCGACACTGAGCAGCATCCGGTTTCCCTGGCCCACCAGACGCTGGCGCTCCTGGGAGCGCTCTTCCGGCGTCAGCAGGCGCGCGGGTGAGTCCACGCCTTCATGGACGACGCAAATCTTCTCCTTCGTGACGCCCGCGTGTTGCACCAGTTGGTCAGCCGTGTAGCGGGACACGGCAATAACTCGTGCCGCGCGTTTGACTGCCTCCAAAAGCAGGGCCGAGAACTTGCGCTGGAATTCGGGGGTGGAGTAGTCCCGCCCGGTGAGCGGAAAAACGTCGTGGACCGTGACCACCTCTTTGTCGAAGTGGAACGCCGGCGGGCGCTGCGCCAGGCTATGGAACAGGCGTGCCTGCCAGGGCAGCCAGAAGGTGAATGGCTCCTGAAAGAACCGCATCGAGAACGTTGGCCGGCGCGCTCCAGGCAGCAAGAATTCGCGTCGCCGACCGAATCGGGAGAGCCGGTAACAAAGCAGAAAGTGATGCGTCGTCTCGAGCGCCGCCAGCGACTCGATCAGCCTGCGGGAATAGACGGCCATGCCGGAAGGCTGGGGATCAACCGTGTAGGTGGCGTCAAGCGCGATGGTGGCCATCAGGCGGAATTGGTGCTTGCAGATTGGTGATTGTCGATTTGTTCGTGCTGGATCGCCAGCCCAAACGGGTAGTCACCAATCCGAACCTTTCCGCCTCACATCCTAAATGGCAAATCGTCAATCCGCAATTAGTAGTGTGGAACGTCTTCTTCAAGCCCCGCCGGAGAAAGAGAAGTCAGGTCAGGAAATGCTTGCCTACGTGGTGAGGGCAAGACGGCAATCAGGCCGAGCGGGAAACGTTGGGGGCACCTTCAATGCCGTATTCCTTGAGCTTCCGGTAGATGGTGGTCTTTCCAATGCCGAGCAGTTGGGCAGCGCGCAGGCGGTCACCGTGGGTGGTTTCGAGCGCCTGGAGGATGGCTTGCCGCTCCAATTCTTTAAGACTCGCAGGCTCCTGGCTGTCCGGGGCAGTCCGCAGGTGGTGCAGTATATTGGAGGGCAAATCCTTGACCTGGATGAGTGACCCCGAGCCCAGGGCCAGGGCACGCTGAACGCAATTCTCAACTTCGCGCACGTTGCCCGGCCAGTCGTAGCTCATCAAGAGAGTCATGGCTTCATAGGAAATGCCCGTGATGGTCGCTTCGCTGCCGCCGTAGCGCTCGAGGAAGTAGTGCACCAAGGCGGGGATGTCGCTTTTCCGTTCGCGCAGGGGTGGGATCTTGATCGAAACCACATCCAAACGAAAGTACAACTCCTTGCGGAAGTCGCCCCGCCGGATCGCGGCCTGCAAGTCGTGGTTGGTGGCGGCGACAATCCGGGCGTCCAGCCGCGTCCGCTCATTCGACCCGATGGGCTTGATCTCACGCTCCTGGAGGGCGCGCAGCAGCTTAGCCTGCAGTTCCACCGGCAGTTCGGCAACCTCATCGAGGAAGACGGTCCCGCCCTGCGCGGTGGCCAAAAGGCCCAGACGGGATTGGGTAGCTCCGGTGAAGGCGCCACGCACGTGCCCGAACAGTTCGCTCTCGATCAGAGTAGGGGTCAGAGCCCCGCAATCGACAGGCACGAAAGGCTTCTTGGACCAGGGACTGTAGGCATGAATGGCCCGCGCCACCAGCTCCTTGCCTGTGCCACTCTCCCCCACGATCACCACGGGGTGACGCTTGGGGGCCACCTTCAGGATCAGGCGGTAAACCTTCTGCATCTTCGGCGAGGTGCCGATCAGGTTGGCAAATCCCTGGTGGGTCTTTACCTGCTCCCGCAGCAGACGGTTCTCTGCGGCCAGCTCTTGCTTCTCGACCAGCCGCTGGAACAGGTGCGTGAGGTCATCTACCTTCAGGGGCTTGGTCAGATAGTCATAAGCACCCAGCTTCATGGCCTGGACTGCCGAGGAAACCGTGCCGTAGCCGGTCATCATCACGATATCGATGTCGGGGTAGGTCTCCCGAATCACCTTGAGCAGCTCCAGGCCGCTTATGCCGGGCATGCGCACGTCGGCAAGAACCACGTCGAATTGCCCACTCTCCAGCATCTCAAGCGCCAGCTTGGCAGACTCGACCGCCTGCGCTTTGAACCCGAGTTCGCTCAGCACATCGGCGCAGAAGGTCCGCGCTACTTCTTCATCATCAACTATGAGAATGCTGGTTTTCATGACAGCAAATCACTAGTCCTTCCTCCAGAGTCTAATGCCGGAAGACGTAAGATTCAATATGTTTGGCTGGAATGACGGAAAGTGGCGCCCGTGTCTTGCTCGCGTCAGAGGGCCAAAGGTGTCTCTGTTTGTCTGTCCGGAGGACTTACGGATTCGTCGCGAACCCCGTCATCACCGCCCGCTTCAGCAGGACAAAGGTGAGAACCGAATCTGGCGTGAGCGCCACATCGGCAGATTTCCAGGCCCCGGCGTAAAAGCCCAGAGGCCCTGCTCGGTCGGAGGAGCTTTCTTGGTGCAAGAAAGCCGTGGGCTGGCTGCTGAGTTCCATGACGCGGCTTCCCCACCAACTGACGGTGGTGGTTTCCAGGGGAAAGAAGTGCCCCTGGGAATCCACCAACCCGGAAAGCGTCAGCCTCAGGTATCCAGGGCGACCCTCGGGGCCTCCCGCGCGTACGGCCAAGCAGCGGCCCTCCACTCGCGCGCCGAGCGGGATACCCGGTGCTCCCTTCGCCGCTATCGAGACCACGCGCGCCTCAAAGCCCTCTCCAAGTCGAGCGGTACGGGAATTGAGCGGGTGCATGAGCCGAACAAGCAAGGTGGTGCCCGGCGGGACTACCATGGCCGAGACTGCTGCACGGCGCCACAGTGTGTCCGCCCCGACTATAACCCAGGCAGCAGCGCCGGCAGCAAGCATCACGGCAGCAATTGTGCCGCGGCCGGATGAGGCTGAGCTTGAGAATCGGTTCACCTTGTTCCCCCTTGCCCCCTCCCCCGTGTGCCAGCAGGCATTTCGGTTGCCAGGGCGGCGCAATTACAACTGATTGATTTGTAATAAGATAACGGCCCCCGAGGAGTCTGTTCGGTGGGAAGCCCACGTAGAACTTGCCAGCCAGTCGCCCGTTTTGCCTGGTTTCGCCTCGCGAAGAAGCAGTGTACTATATTGAAGAACTGAGGGAAAACCAGCATGAGCAAAGGGGCCAGAATTCTGGTAGTTGAGGACGAGGCCAACGAACGGCAGGGATTGGCCGAGCTTCTCCGCGCCTGGGGTTACGAGGCCGAAACTGCTGGCGACGGCACGGAGGCCCGGGAAAAGGTGGCCTCGTTCGGCCCCGCCGTCATCCTATCGGATCTCCGCATGCCGCGCATGAGCGGCATGGAGCTGCTGAAGGAACTCCATGGTTCACGCCCGGCCATTAGTTTCATCATGCTCACCGGCCAAGGGACTATCGAGGAAGCCGTTGAGGCAACGAAGTTGGGAGCCTTCAACTTCCTCGAGAAGCCGCTGGACCCGAAGCGTCTGCAGGTGGAGCTGAGGAATTGTCTGGAACGCTCGGAGAAGGAGCGGCAACTGGAGGTCGCGCACCGGCGGCTGCGTGACCTGGGCTTCCTGGGGCATCTGGTCGGACGGTCGAAGACGATGCAGGAGGTCATGTCCCTGATTGCGCAAGTCGCGCCCTCGCGCGCCTCAGTACTGATTGCAGGCGAGAGCGGCACCGGCAAGGAACTCGCCGCCCGCACCATCCACGAGCTTAGCCCTCGTGCCCCCAAGCCTTTCGTCGCGGTGAACTGTGCCGCCATCCCGGAAACCCTCATGGAAAGCGAGATTTTTGGCCACGAGAAAGGCGCCTTCACCGGTGCGGTGGAGCGGCGCGTAGGGTGCTTCGAACTGGCCGACGGGGGAACCCTCCTGCTGGATGAGATCGGCGAGATGCCCATCACCACGCAAGCCAAGCTGCTGCGTGTCCTCGAAGACTCCAAGATCCGCCGCCTGGGCAGCAAGAGCGAGATTTCCGTCGACGTGCGCCTACTGGCCTCGACCAACAAGGTCCCCGAAGAGGCGCTCGCCAAAGGGCAACTGCGCGGCGACCTCTATTTCCGGCTCGACGTCGTCCGCATCGCCATGCCCCCGTTGCGCGAGCATTTGGAGGACCTGCCGGACCTGACCGCCGCGCTCCTGGAAGATTTGAACCGCAAGCACAGCCGCGCAGTGAAGCGCGTCGAGGAGGACGCGCTCGAAGTCTTCCGACACTATTCCTGGCCCGGGAACGTCCGCGAGCTGCGGAACACGTTGGAGCGCGTCTTGGTGACCTGCCCGGGGGAGACCTTGCGGCGAAAGGACCTCTCTGCCGACTTCGGCCGGCCGGCGACCCTGGGTGCTGAGGACAGCCTGCGCCTGCGCCCCGGCCTGACCGTGGCGGAAGCGGAACGGCGCCTGATCATGGAGACCCTGGCCTCCACGGCGAACAACAAGACTCGCGCTGCGGAGCTGCTGGGTATCAGCCTGAAGACCCTGCACAACAAGCTGAAGGAATATGGGACTCAGCCTTAAAGCCAAGCTTACCGCGCTCATATCCTTCCTCGTCTTGCTGGTGGTGCTGGCCACCTCCACGCTCTACCTTTCCAGCCTCACCCGGCAGGCTTTGGTGGAGGTCGAGAGCAAGGGCCACTACGTCGCCAATGAGATTTACCATCAGGCGCGGAACGTCCTGGCCCAGAGCCGCATGCCTGGCGGCACCGACGCCACCGACCCCGAGGCCCTGCGCCGCTTCGTGCAAGCCACGCTGGCTGCGGACCGCGGCCTTGTTTCCCTGATCGAATCCGCTGTCGGCTATTCGCCCACCATTTACTACGTCGCCATCACCGACACCGACCGCCAGGTTCTGGTGCATAACGACCCGGGCGAAATCGGGCGGCGGTTCGACCCTGCCCCGCCTTTCGGAGATCTGGTCCTGGCCCGGCTGCCTCGTCAACTGCGCATCATCTACGGCCCGCCCCGCATCCACGAGATAGTGCTCCCCCTGGACCTGGGCGGAAAGCCTCTGGGCGACGTCCGGGTGGGCGTCTCCACGCTTTTTCTGCGCAACCAGATTTCTCCCGAGCTACAGAAGGCGCTGACCCTTTCCGCTCTGGCGATCCTGCTGGCGACCTTGTCGGCGGGATTGCTCTCCTATCGGTTGCTGCGCCCGCTCGAGACTATTTCCCGCAGTGTTGACCGCATGACGCGTGGTGAATACCCGCAGTCCCTGCCGATCCAGCGGACGGACGAGTGGGGAGTCCTATCCTCGAAGTTGAGCCTCCTGGGCGAGCAGATCCGCGGCGAAAAGGCCGCGTTTGTGGCGTTGAAGGAAAATCTGGAGCAGCTCGTTGCCAACCTCGCCGATGGGCTGCTGCTGTTCGACAAGCAGGACCGGCTGGTCTTGGCCACCCCGGCTGTATCCCGGTTCCTCGAAGACATGCCTGAGACGTCCGCGCATATGACCGCCGCGGAAGTCTTCTCGGCGGACAATCCGCTTGGCCGGCTGCTGCAGGAGGCATTTGCGGCGCGGCAATCGCTGGCTTGGCACGTGGTGGAACTAGGCAGCGCCGCCGAAATCCCCCGGGTAGCGGTCAGTGTCCAATTCGTCGCGGCGGATGCCGAACGCGTTGGCAGCCTGGTGACGCTGCGGGATGCCAGCACCCGCGCCCGGCTGGAAGACCAGCTCGATGTCACCGCGAAGCTGGCAGCACTCGGCCGGCTTACCTCCGGCGTCGCCCACGAGGTCAAGAACCCGCTCAATGCCATGGTCCTGCAACTGGAGCTTCTGAAGTCGAAGCTCCAGGGGCAGGCTGAGCAGGTGAAACCGCAGGTGGACATCCTGGGCGAGGAAATCCGCCGCCTCGACCGCGTGGTGAAGACTTTCCTCGACTTCAACCGGCCGCTCGAGCTCCATCCCGCCGAAACCGATGTGGGGACTTTGATTCGCGAAGTGCTCACTCTGGCCGAGCCGCAGGCGCGCCAGAATAATGTGCAACTGCTCTTCGAGCCTGACGGCACACCCCCGCGCCTGGCGCTGGACCGCGACCTGATGAAACAGGCTCTGCTCAACCTGGTACTGAATGGCTGCCAGGCCATGCCTTCCGGTGGCACGCTGAGGGTCAGACCGCGCGCATTTCCGCACCGCGTCGAACTGGAAATTGCCGACCAGGGCGTGGGCATCCCTCCGGAAGCTCGGCAAAAGATCTTCTCCCTTTACTTCACCACCAAGCCCGGCGGCAGCGGCATAGGACTGGCCATGGTCTACCGCATCATCCAACTGCACAACGGCAGCATTGATTTCTCGAGCGAAGTCAACCGCGGGACTACCTTCCGCATCTCCCTGCCGCGCTAGCCGCCGTAGGCATCATGGTTTTCCCTGGATCCTCGGCTGCGGCCGGCGGCCTTGATTTCGCCGCCGCTACCAAAACCCTCTGGACCGCGTTAAGATAAGGCCGCAAACCGGGTGAAGGGGAAGAAAGTCATTCCCTCGTCCGGAGGAAGTGACCCGAGGCAGTTCGCAGGCGTTTCGCCAAAGCCTCTGAAGGAGGAACCATGCCCTTCAAGCACCTCAAGAAATTCTTCTCGGGGCCTCCCCCACACCTGTCGCGCCAGGAGGCTATGAAGGTTTTCAAGAGGGACCACTTCAAGTGCCAGTACTGCGGCTTGGACGGACTGCACCGTTTCGAGAACTGGCTGATCTTGACGATTGACCACGTTCATCCGCATGCGCGGGGTGGACCCCGTAGCATGGATAACCTCGTCACCGCTTGCCAGCCCTGCAACCTGATCAAGGGCAAACGACCCTTTGCGTCTTTCGAGGACGCGAAGAAGTACGTGCTGGCCAAGCGTGAGGAGTGGCGCGAGCAGTTCCACGAGCACGTCAAGGGCGCATGAGCTTTGGGCCCGTCGCGCTTGAGCCCGCGCGCGGGCTCCGACGGTTATGGCCCCATCGCCGCGGAGAAAAATGCGACTGCGAAGACTGGGGTTGGGGCGAGACTTACAACCACCCCTGGCACCCACAGCCTGGGGGAGGAGCCCTGTAGGACGAGGCAGCAAACCCTGTGCCTTTCTCCTCGGGCGTGCGTCCCTTCCGAAGAAGGAGACCGATTGAGCAGCTCCTCCCGAGGTGCCGGCGTCGGACCGCCTGCCGAGGAGGGTGTGGCTCCCGCCCCCGGTCTGTCTCCCGCCGGGGCGCTGGGCGCGGCCTTCTTCGACACGATCCAACTGCTCCTTAATCCGTTTGACGCGCGCCGCTGGATACAGCTCGGCGTCATCTGCTTTTTCCTGGGCGGTGGCGCGTCTTCAGCAGCCTTCCACTGGAGCCTGGGCGCTTTGCCCGCCGATGTCGGTTTTCAAGAAGCCCTGCTCCGTATGCGGGAGTACATCGCCGCGCGTCCCTGGCTCATCGTGCTGACCATCGCGATGGGAATCACCCTGAGCGTGACGCTGATTTATCTGCGCTCCCTCTCGCGCTTCGTGCTGGTGGATACGATTCTCAAAGGGGAGGTTCTGGTCCGGCGTACTTTGCCGCGGGTCCGTCCCTTGGCCCACTCTTACTTCTTCTGGCTGCTGGGGGCACTGGTTGCTTACGGTGCCGCGCTGGGCCTGGGAGTCCTTGCGGCTTTTCCCTTCGCGCGCGCCGCCGCCACCGCCGGCAGCCGTTCAATTGCTTTCTCCATGATCCTGGCGAGCCTGCTCCTGGCCGAGGTCTTTATCGGCCTGCTCGCCGCCACCCTCATTATGCTTACGGACGACTTGGTAGTGCCCGTCATGTATGCGGAACGTTTGCCGTTGCTCGCCACTTGGCGGAAAGTGGGGAGCGCCATGCAAGCCGAAGCGGGCATCTTCACACTCTACGTCTTGCTACGATTCGTGGTGTCGGTAGTGGTGGGGGTTGCGGTATTGGTTCTCCTCTTCCCTGCCCTGGTGGCCCTCCTCTCGGGGGCAGTCATTGTCGGAGCACTGATCATCATGGGGCTGCAACTCGTGGGTGTCGCCTGGGCCTGGACGCCACTCGCCATCCTTTTGGCCGCGCTCGCCATACTGCTCCTCATGGGCCTTCTCCTGCTCCTGCTGAGCATCGCAGGGATGCCCGGCCAGGTCTTTCTCCAGAGCTTTGGCATTTGTTTCATTGCTCCACGCACCCCCGCCCTAAGCACGCTGTGGCGCACACACCAACTTGCGAGCCGAGAGGAATGAAACCTCACCTGACCGGACCGCGCCCCTCCTCGCCCTGGCGCCAGCTTTCGGGTTATCAGTGGCTGGTGCTGTTCGTGGCGTGGCTGGGCTGGGTCTTCGATTCGATGGACGCCACGATCTACGCGCTGGTCCTGGCGCCCGCCCTGCGGGAACTGCTCGGCAGCCGAGGTTCTCCTGAGAATATCGGCTGGTACGGGGGCCTTATCTTCGCAGTCTTTGTCGTCGGCTGGGCGCTGGGCGGAATCACCTTCGGCGTCGCAGCGGATTACCTCGGGCGCGCGCGCACGCTGGTGATCACCATTCTCATCTACGCCGTGTTCACCGCCCTGGCTGGTTTTTCGCACTCGTGGTGGGAACTTGCCGTCTACCGATTCCTGACCGCGCTCGGGATCGGCGGGGAATGGGCGGCAGGGGCCACCCTGGTGGCGGAAGTCTGGCCCGAGTCCCTGCGCGTGAAAGGCGCGGGGCTGCTGCAATCGGCGTGGGGCGCAGGATACTTTCTAGCTGCCGCCATTTACTTCTCACTTTCGACCCAGAGCTGGCGAATCATGTTCTTTGTCGGTTTGCTGCCCGCCCTGGTAGCTCTTCTGGTGCGGCTGAAGGTGCGCGAGCCGGAGCGGTGGGTACAAGTCCGGCGCGGAGCCCAAGCGGCAGCCTCGCGGCGTCTGACCCTGACGGAGCTTTTCACTCCCGGCATTCGCCGGGACACACTTGCGGGCACCGGGCTGGCGTTCGTTGCGGTTTTTGGCCTCTGGGGTGCCACCAACTGGACGCCCACGCTTATCCGCGAGTTGCTCGCGCCGCGTGGTCTGGACGAAGCCTCAACGATCCGGCTAGTCAGCTACGCCATCATGAGCCTAAATGTTGGAGCAATTGTGGGCTACCTCGTCTTCGCCCCCCTGGCGGAATGGTTAGGAAGGCGAGGCGCATTTCTCGTCATGCTGGTGGGCTCAGCCGCCGCGCTCCCCGTTACCTTCCTGTTGCCTTCCGCTTACTCGACTGCCATTGTGCTGCTCCCGGTATTGGGATTCTTCTCGAACGGGATTTTCAGCGGGTTCCCCATTTACCTCCCGGAGATTTTCCCGACGCGTATTCGCGCCACGGGCGCGGGATTCTGCTTCAACGCCGGGCGAGTGCTTGCCGCAGGGGGCCCCTTTCTGACGGGAATCCTGGTGGCGCGCTTTGGCACCTTCGCGCGCGCCGCGAGTTCCATCGCCTTAATCTACTTGCTGGGCACCGTAGTCCTGCTGTTCGCTCGGGAGACAAAAGGCAAGGTCATCGAGTAGCTAGCTTCAGAGCCGGTCGGCGGTCCTCGATTGCTTCGGGGCGGGCGCCCGACCGCCCCTACCGCGACGCGTGGTGGTAGAATCAAGATTGCCTTGAGACGCGGAAAACTATTCTCGGTCTGTGGCGTGGCGCTGTTGATTTGGGGATGCCCCAAGCGGCAGACCACCACGCGCGTCATCTATGCCCCGACACCGCCTCCGGCAGCCACGCCCGCGCCCGCCGGGGAAAGTGGGACCTTGGTGATCGAAGCGCCCGCGCCGCCTGAGCCGGCCGAGGTGACGCCCGCGGAGCCCTCCACGCCCAAGCCTGCGCCGCGACGCCGGCGCCCGCCCCGCAGCGAGCCACCCGCCGCGACCGAGAGCGTCACCGAGCCCGCAGAGCCCCCCACGGCTGAAGTTCCTGCACTCGAACCCCGCGAAAGCCCCGGGCAGCAGGC
>Ga0315282_10000607_pt1 | contig 70264 bp, 51 predicted proteins | sample YL17G07_20_MG_FD_203693 | JGI IMG/M metagenome (GOLD analysis project Ga0315282, IMG submission 203693) | Sediment microbial communities from Yellowstone Lake, YNP, Wyoming, USA - YL17G07_20 | ecosystem: Environmental > Aquatic > Freshwater > Lake > Sediment | place: USA: Wyoming | collected... | reverse complement strand
AACATCGCCGTCTCCGCCGACAAGGATGTCTATACACCTGGCGAGACCGCGACCTTCACGGTGACGACCAAGGACGCGGACGGCGAGCCCATCCCCGCGGAAGCGTCCCTCGGCTTGGTGGACGAGCCGGTCTACGCCGTGAAGCCCGACAACACGCCGAACATCCTCGCCTTCTTCTACCAGCCCCGCTGCGACAACGTAGTGACGCGGTGCTCCTTCCCCGTGGTGTACCTCAACCCGGGCGACAAAGGCGGAACGCTCGTGACGCTCAGGCGGCGGTTCCTCGACACCGCGTTCTGGACGCCCGATGTGGTCACTGACAGCCAGGGGCAAGCGGTCGTCAAGGTCGCCTTGCCCGACAACCTGACCACCTGGCGAGCGACGGTCAGGGCGCACACGGCCGACACGGAGGTGGGGACCGGCACGCTGAGCGTCGTGAGCCGCAAGCCGCTGATGGCCAAGCTCGAGGCGCCGCGGTTCCTGTGCCAAGGCGACCGCGCCCGGGTGGGCGGGCTGGTGTACAACGCGACGGGCGTTACGCAGGATGTGTCGGTCACGCTTGGCACGGAGGGTCTCGATGGCCCCAGGCGTCCGTCAGCTCACAAGGGTGTCAAGCCCGACCAGTCGGGCAGGTTCCTCTGGGACATCGCGGCGCCGCTCCTCGGTGAGAGCATGTTGCGCCTGACCGCCTCCGCCGGCTCGGAGACGGACGGGCTGGAGCTGGCCGTTCCCGTGGTTCCGTTCGGAAGGGAGCGGGTCCTCAGTCGCTCCGTCGTAGTGCGAGAGGGCACACAGATACGCTTCGACTCAGCGCCTGACCGCGTGCCCGGCACGAGCCGCATTAGGGTCAGCCTGGCGCCTTCCATTTCGGCGACTGTCTTCGGGTCACTCGACTACCTGGCCGACTACCCCTGGGGCTGCACCGAGCAGACGATGAGCGCGTTCATGCCCGATGTCGTGCTGAGCCGGTGTATGCACGACCTCGGCGTCGATGATCCGCGCCTCGAGCACAAGCTCGATCAGATGGTCCCCGCAGGCCTCGCGCGGTTGTACGGCTTCCAGAACGATGAGGGCGGCTGGGGGTGGGCCCGATATGGGGACGGCGACTCGTGGATGACCACCTACGTGCTTCACGGTCTCCTGATGGCGCGCGAAGCCGGGTACCAGGTGAACCAGCTCGTGCTCGAGTCCGGCCTCTCAGCACTGCGCCGCCAGCGCTCGAGTAACGACAAGGTCGACCCCCTGCGCGACTTGCGCTCCGGTACGGGCGAGACCGACCCTTACGAGCTCTACGTCCTGGCCCTCGGCAAGGGTCTCGACAAGCCGGCGCTCGAGACCCTGCACGAGTACGCCGCGGAGCTGCAACGGAGGATCCCGGACCGCGCCCACGCCGCGCTGGCGCTCCTCGCCGCCGGGAACCGGCAGGGGGCCCGGGCTCAGGTCGAGCAGCTTTGGGCTGAGTGCAAGCGCACGCCCGGCGTGCGCTTCTGGACGGACTCCGGTTACGGCGCACACGGGCGGTCCGAGATCGAAGCGACGGCGGCGGCCCTTATGGCGATCTGCCGCGTCACGCCGGAGGACCCCAGGGCGGCCGAGGTCGTCGAGTGGCTGCTCCGCGCGCGTGACGGCACACACTGGCGGAGCACCCGCGATACAGCCCAGGTGCTCTACGCACTGGCCGAGTACCTCCGAGCGACGCACGAGTTGCAGCCCGATTGCGGTTACACGGTCCTCCTGAACGGCTCCGAGGTGGCCTCCGGTCGGTTCTCGGCCGAGGATGTGTGGCGGCCCCAGCGAGACGTCGAGATCGACCCGACTCAGGTCGCGGAGGGCGCCAATGTGATCGAGATCCAGCAGGAGGGCCCCGGCCGCATCTACTGCGGCGCCGAGCTCGACGAGCACATCGCTCTGCAAGAGGGCGAGCAGCCGGTCACCAACGCAGGCATGACGGTCGAGCGTGCATACTACCGACTGCGCCCGATGTACGACGAAGGGCTCGATCGGATCCGCCTCCAGTCCGAGGGCGACCCGTCCGCCCGGTTCCGCTCGGGCGACGCGATCCTCGTATGCGTGGATGTGCATTCGGAGGCGGACCGGGGCTACGTGCTCATCGAGGATCCGATACCCGCCGGGTGCGAGATCGCGGAGCGCCCGGAGACGCTTCCGGAGGGGTGGAGCAAGGCGGGCTGCACCGGGGTTGATGTGCGCGACGACCTTGTCGCGGCTTACGTCTCACGGCTCCGCTCGGGCACCACGCACATCGAGTACAAGATGAGAGCATCGATCCCCGGTGAGTTCCACGCGCTGCCAACGCATGTCTGGGAGATGTACCGGCCCGACCAGCACGCCTACTCGAACACCGTCACCGTGAGGATCCGTGGCTGAGAGGAGGCCGCCATGCGAGCCATTCACGCCGTTGCATATGGTGTGGTGATAGCCGGGGCAGGAGTGCTCGTGACCCTATGCGTGGCCGCGGACTCGGGCACCGAGATCGGCGCCTACACCACCAGCCTGGTGGGCCGCTCGGAGGCGCAGAGACACAACGCCCGTCTCGCGGCGGAGGCGCTCGACGGGGCGGAGATCGCGCCGGGTGGCGTCCTGAGCTTCAACGATCTCGCGGGTCCCTGGAGCGCCGACACCGGCTACGACAAGGCGCCGGTGAGCTTCTCGGGCGAGCTGGTCGACGCGTATGGAGGGGGTGTCTGTCAGACGTCGACGACCCTCTACAACGCGGCCTTGCTCGCGGGAATGCAGATCCTCGAGCGCCACCGTCACAACTGGCCGCCGGGATACGTGGCCCCCGGCCGCGACGCTGCCGTGGCCTTCGGCGCCCTCGATCTCCGCGTGCGCAACCCCTACGACCAGACGCTCAGGGCGCGGGCATCCTGCACCGGCGACAGCCTAGTGGTGCGGATCGTCGGAGAGCGCGAGCCGGACTGCCGAGCGCGTATCGAGCGGACGGTGCACCGGGTGATCGAGCCGACAACCGTGGTTCGCTACAGCGGCCTGCTACCAGTGGGCGCGCGCCGAACCGACGTGGGAGGCCGACCCGGGTACTCGGTCACCACCCGCCGCGTCTTCGCCCGCGGTGATGAGGTAGTGCGGCGCGAGCTCGTCTCATATGACGACTACGATTGCCTGAACGGCCTCATCACCGTGGGGACGGGGAGGTGAGGTCTACACTGTCGCCCGGGCCTCCTGCCCGTCGAACGCGACGGAGAACGGAAGAGAGAGAAGCCCCGTAAAGCCGAGCGGCACCCTCGCCTCTCCCCTTCGGGCCGAGCCCGGCGCATCCTCAGAGCAGATCCGAACAGCGCCAGTCGTCGAACGCCACGAGAGCGTACTCCAGGAATAGCGGCATCCTCCAGGCGATCGGGGGGAAGAGGCCTGCGAGGACCGAGAGCCGGTAGTCGGCCACGCACCGGTCGTAGGAGTAGTCGCTCACGCCGTCGGACACGAGACAATCGTGGTAGGCCCGGAGCACGGCGTGCTCCACGCGCCGCCTGACCTGCGGGGCGTGACTCACGACAAGCATGCACGCCAGGTCCCACGGGCCGATGCCCCGCTGGTAGGCGTCCCAGTCGAGCAGGTGGAGATGATCGTCTCGAGGGTCGCGGCTGAGGAAGACGTTGCCCAGATGGGAGTCGCCCTGCACCAGCGTCAGGGGACCGGAGGCTCCTCGGCGCGTCAGCAAGTCTCCCCATGACGCCGCAGCTCGCTCGCACGTGCGCCAGGCGCTGGACGAAGGCGCGCGGGGATGCTCCTCCCTGTAGGCGGGCAGCGTGCACCGGAGCCAGTGCTCCTGGATCGTCCGGACCGACTCGTCCGGGCCAACGCCGGCCATGCAGTGCGGCCCGCCCGGGGAACTGCAGTGCCGCCTCTCGCTGATCAGGTCGTCGTTCCACCAGCGCGCGTGAAGGCTTGCGTAGGCTCGCGCAAGCGACATGTAGGTGCGGTCCGGATAGGGCCGTGGGGGACTGTGGTCTTCGGCGTGATCGGGCATCAGGAACTGGCGTTGCGGGCAGGAGAGGGGCTCCGGCGCCTGGGCGTGGGTGGGGCTGATGTCGAGCAGCAGCACGTGCCAGCGTTGGGAATCCTCGTCCCACGCGACGTCGTAGCAGGGCACGGTCGGAGTGCCGCGGGAGTCAGGCGCGATCTCGGCGTAGAAGCGGACCTCTCTCTCGTTGAGCCCGATTCCCTCACGCCAATGGCGCAACATCAGGTTCCGGGGCGGGTCTGCCGTCGCGCCCGGCGAGTAGTCCACGACTATCCGCGTGTTCCGGCCGGAGCATGAGTCAAAGCTCTCCGTGACGCGCGCCGCCGTCACGCCGCCGGACGGCAGCCCGAACGATCGGCCCAAGCGCGCCTCGACCCACCCCGGCGTAACGTCGCGCGCGCTGAAGACTGGCGCCCCGCGACTCATGCCCGCTCCTCCCGGCTCCCGGCTGGTGATCGGCGAGTAGAGTGGACCCAGGTAGGCGAGCAAGACGGACCCACCTCGCCGATGCGTGCGCCACCGGGAGGAGGTGGCGCGGGGTCCTACTCGGGCTCCTTGCGGCGTTGCCTCTTCGCGGACTGCCGGAAGCGGGAGCTCTCCCCGTTCATCTCGAGGATGTGGCAGTGATGGGCCAGGCGATCGAGCAGCGCCGCGGTCATGCGCCGCGAGCTCGTCTCTTACGACGACTACGAGTGCCTGAACGGTCTGCTGACGGTGGGGACGGGGAGATGAGCCGGGAACCGAGGGGCCGAATGGGGTGGAGGCCCCATCCGGCCCGCAGCGGGCGCATTGCCATGCGCCCCTACTCCTTCATGAGTTGGCGCATCGGCTCGGGCCACTCGATAGACGCGCGGCCGGCCGAGCACCGGTCGAGGCTCCTCACGACCCCGTGCATCAGGTGAATGGGGATCGTCAGGATCACCTCGCCCGGGTCGTACTTGCACATGTGCCGGCTCGTTGTGTCGATGAGCGACAGCCCGATGTTGCCTGTTACGAGGGGCGCCGTCACGGCCCCCGAGCACGTCGACCCCGACAGCCGCACCTCCATCGGGGTGCCGATCTCGAAGTTCGCGAGAGTGGTCAGGCGCGAGGCCTGGAGCGGCGAGCACAGGAACATGACCAGGTCGGGCTGCAGCTCCGCTTTCTCTAGGGGCGAGAACACCACGTAGCGCACCAGCCCGGTCGGCGGGGCGATCGAGTGGCTGCGGGCGCGCCCGAACACGGCCCGTGTCGCCATGAGCTTCTCGCCGTTCACAAGGAAGTCGGCGATCGTTGCCATGTGTTCCGAGGACATCGCCCGGAAGCCGAGGTACGACGTGCCTCCCGGACACCCGGACGTCTCCTCGCTCAGGTTGATGACCGCGCCATCCCGTGCCGCCTGGAACGCCCTGCAGGCCCAGATGCGGCTGGCCTGGGTCGCGTTCGACGCGGGCGCGTCGGAGTAAGTGATCGCCACCGGGCTGCCCTTAAGCTCAAGAACGTTCTTCAGATCCTCCGACCAGTCTTGCCAGTACATGCTTGCACCCTCCTGTCGATCTGCCTAGCTCTGTTACGCCTTCGTCTCCTCGAACAAGACTCGTATCTCGTTGGGATTGCGCACATCAGGCGTCAGCCAGTCGTCCGCGACAGGCGCGAGGCCCGCTAGGCGCTCACCGTCCGCTGACACCAGGATGGGCCTGCCCCGATCGTCCGTCACGGGCTTCCCGTCCGCCCCGACGAGCAGGCGCCGGTAGGCGTTGACATCCGCTACTGCCGACGACAGCCCGAGGCATAGGGGACCGTCGAAGACGGCGACGAGCGGAGAGCCCGCGGTCAGCCGGTGCACAAGCCGGAGGCCGGTGTCGAAGCGCAGCTTCACGGTGTCTCCGGAGCGCCATTCGCGGTTGACCACTACCCGCCGATGCCCCTTGGGGAGCGGCTTTGCCTTGCCGTCGACGGTGATCGTCCCACTCTCGACCCAGGCCGGTACGCGTAGACGCAGGGCGAACTGCGCGGGCGTGTCGCAGTGGACCGTCACGGTTGCGTGGCTGGTACGCGGGAAGTCGCTCGCGATGTCGATCCGCACTCCGCGAACCGACAGCTCGACCGTCGCCTCCGGGTAGAGGTTCACCTCGACGGCATCCTCGCCGTCCGTGACGATGAACCGGCCCACTTGGCCCAGAGCCCACTGCCCCCACAGCGAGCAGCAGCCGGGGTTCTCGCTGCCGAACTGCCCGTCCCAGCCCTGCCAGCGGCGTCCTCCGAGCACCTCCTGGCCAAAGGCGCGGTGCCCGAAACCGCCGGTGCGGAACTGGGTCATCATCATGTGGTTCACGAGCACGTGCTCCGCCTCACCGACGTACGCGTCCCGGCCGGTCGCGCAGAAGGCCATCAGGTTGGTGACAACGTAGTCGGCGGTCGCGCAGCCCTCGTCCTGCTCCGAGGCCGGCATCATCTCCGGCACGGCCCCGTCGACGGTTCGGCACTCCTTGCACCACTCGAGGTAGTCCTCGGCCGGCGCGAGGAAGCGCTTGTCGCCGGTGATCTGGTACAGCTCGAGCACGCCGCGGTACATCGACAGCGAATGATGGGTGTGAGCCGTTCGCCCGGCGCGGGAAGCCAGGTTCTTCGCCAGGTCGAGTGCGAACTCGTCGCCTCCGAGCAAGTACAGGTGCACCAGTCCGTCGATGCAGTGGCCGAAGTACTCGTGCAGGTGCCCATCCCTCGCGTCGTGCCAGTATGGCGCGGCTTTCTCGAAGTAGCGCGCCAGGCGCCGGGCCGCCTCGAGCAATCGCGCATCGCCGCTGTCCTCATATGCGTCCAGCAGGCCGCGAAGCGCGAACGCGTTGCCCGACGGGACGCGCGCGTCCTGGTCGTCGTAGGGTAGGGGACGCCCGAAGTTGCCGTGCTCCGTCTGCGCGGGAAGAACCACGTCGACGGTGGCCTCGCGCTGGCGGCTCGCCGGCGTCCAGCCGTAGCCCTCGGCGACATGAAGCACGGAGAACCAGCGGCCGGATTGGTCGCCCGGCCAGTCGACCCACAGCGCGCCGGGTGTGCATGTCGCGTTCGAACGGAATGTGTCCGGAGAGTAGCGGTCAGTGCGCGTGACGAGGTTGTAGGTCGCCGCGCCGTAGCGCGTGGCGAGCTCCCCGCGGTAGGCAACGTCGCGGCATTGGGCAGGCTGGTGTGCTGAGGTAGCGGCGCCCACGATGAGGGCCTGCACAGAACTGAGGGCAAGGATGACGGGGATGTGTGGCCTCCGTACCCTATCGCAGGCGATGGGCTTAAGCCCATTGCCAGTGGGTAGGCCCATCGTCAGTGGCGGGTCCTACTGGTACAGTATCTGCTCCTTGTGCCAGTTTTTGTTCGCGTCGCGTGCCCACTCCTTGACGCGCGGACGGCGCTCGCGAAGGCGGACGGACTCAATGCCGAGGAAGTGGCCGCGCGAGGCCGGGTTTCTTCCGACACACTCAAGGCGAAGCGTGTAGTCCCCCGGGTCGGGCCAGAAGTCGAGCAGGTGCCACTCCCACTCACCCACGCCGGGGTAGTACATGTCGATCGGCCCGCCCACCTTCACACCATTCAGGTACGGCTGGTAGATGCCGTAGTCGTCCGCGCGCGTGCCCACAAGGAGCAGCCGGCGCGGCTCGCGCTCGGTGACGGTGAACGGGATCTCGACCCACGCGCCCTCCTGCTGCTCCGGCCTGTAGAAGAGCTGTCCGTCGGGGAAGAAGCCGAGGTTGTCCTGGACCGTGGCCTCGCCCACGCCATGGTGCTCGGCGTCGGTGTAGCCCTCTGCCGGGAAGACAAGATCAAGGTTGGGCAGCGCCCGCTCCTCGGCGCCCGGAGCACGGGCGCTGAACGTCGGCCTACCGGTCTGGTACCAGAACGCCACGCTCGAGTAGTCGTCCTGGCGCTCGTTCCAGCTATCACTCTTGCCTTCCGGGTTCTCGTCGGTAGAGATCCAGCCCATGTGCTCGATGGTCACCTTGATCCCGGTGTTGAACACGATGGGGTCATTGATGTGCCACCGATAGGCGCTCGTGTGGCCGCCGACGATGCCCCACTGGTCGAAGTAGGGCGTGCCGAAGTACGGCGTGCTGGTGGTCTTCAGGCCCCAAGCGGAAAGGAAGTAGTCCTCCGTGCCGGTGCCCCAGATCGACGCCGTCCGTTCCCCGTCGATGTAGATCTTCTCATCGCCCTCCCCGAACCAGGATGGGCTGCGCGTGCGGACCGCGAGGACCGTACCCACGTAGTGCCCCTTGCCCTTGGTGTCGAGGATAACGTAGTCCTTGCCCTGCTCGACGGGGTACTCCTGGTGATACTGCGCGTAGAAGTAGGGAGTGTCGTCAGCGAGCGAGTCCAGCTTGATCCAGTCGATGTTGTAGTAGAGCAGGCTCAGGTTCTTCTTGCTCTCGTTGATGATCTCGACCCGGGCCGCGCGGCGGAACGGCATCCGCCAGAAGCAGTTGTACGAGTCCGCGTCCTCAACAACGACCGGCACGCTGATGACCTCGGTGCGCTTGCCGAAGCAGTTCGCGAAGAAGTCGCCGAGGGGCGCTTCCACGCCGGGTCGATCCGAGCCGTCGAAGTAGATCCGCAGGAGCATCTCCTGGTGGTTCGCGGAGCCCTCGGGCGCCCACCCCTGCTTCTCCGGACCGAGGAACGTGAACCACATGTGCGTGATAACGCCCGGTCCCTCCGCGTCGAGGACGACCTTCGTCTGGCCGGGGGCGACATTCGAGTTGTCCCAGTTGCCGGCTGCGTAGCTCCCGTCTGCGTTGCGCTGGGTGGAGGTGGACCGCATGGAGCGGCCCTCCATCGGCTTCGCCAGGTCGGCGAGGCCCTGGGCGAATGCGGAGCCGCAGGCCAGAATAGCGGCGGTGAACAACGCAAGGAGTGCCCGCCGGCACGAACCACCGCGCGGCAAGCCCGTCGTGTGCGATCGCATCTACGGATCATCCCCGGATGTGGAGTGAACAACGACCAGCCAATTCCCTCCGGGCGCTCCGGTGCCTCCCTCGGCCGCGTCGGCCCGGTCACCGGCCGCCCTCGGGACCCGGCGAAGGCATGTGGCCCAGCAGCTCGGCGGCCCACCCCGGGTCGACCTGGCGTGCCTGCCTCAGAGCGGCGGGCCGCGACCAGGCGGCGTGGGCAAGAGGAAGTGCGACGGAAAGCAGGAGCGCGGCAAGGTAGCGCATGGCATCGGGTCCCCTTCCCGGCCTCGTGCGAGGTCGCCTGACTGCTACGACGCCTAGTGTACTCCATCGTGACGCGCAACGGCAGGCTGTCGTGCACGAGGCCGGGTAGGGCGGCCCCGGGAGGCAATGGGCTCTAGCCCATTGAACATCATATTTGTCAACAATGGGCTGAAGCCCATTGTCTCTCAGTTCGTAGGGGCGAATGGCGATTCGCCCGCAACGGACCGGATGGGTCCCGGCGCTGCGCGCCACCCCCATGCGGCCCCTCCGATCGCTTCCGTCCGAGCCAGTGGGCTGAAGCCCACTGGCTACGCAGGCTACTCCGCCGCCAGCTTGTTCGCTTCGGCGAAGAAGAACTCGGCGCACCCCACGAGGTCCGCTTCGCTCCACTGGTGCTCGTACTCGATGGAGAACACGCCCCTGAAGCCCTCGGCCTTCAGAGCTGCCAACTGCCCGCCGGCGTCGGATGCGCCGGTCCCCCAAATCACGTCGTACTGCTCCCCCGTGCGCGCGTTCAGGTCCTTGAAGTGCAGGCTCTCGATGCGCCCCGTGAGCTTCTTGATGCACTCGACCGGATCGAGCCCGCTCCGCACCCAATGCCCCGTGTCGGCACAGGAGCCCACCCGCGGCGACGCGCCCGGCACGGCCGCCAGCACGGTCTCGGGGTTCCAGTAGTGTGACGGCTGCGGGTGGTTGTGGATCGCGATCTTCATGTCGAACTCGCCGGCCAGCTTGTCGAGGAGCGCGACCTGGTCTTCGCTCGGCTCGCAGACGATGGTCTCGAGGCCCATCTTCTTTGCCCAATCGAAGAACTTCCGAGCGCCGGCCTCGTCGCCGGGAACGCCCGTGACGCCATAGTTGACGATCTTCACGCCGCAGGCCTCGGCCTTGTCCAGCAGCCCCTTGACCTGCTCCTCGGACATCTCGGGGCCCATGCCACCCTCGGCGTCCTTGCTGAGGCGCTGGCCGGGGAATGCCTCCAGGTAGTGCAGCCCGAGGCGCTGTGCGAGCTCGAGAGTCTCATACAGGGTCGCCTGGTTGTTCGTCCAGGCCTGGATGGCCAGCTTCCAGCCGAGCTTCTCGGCGCCTGACTCGTCGTACCTCGGCGCCGCGAGCTTGTAGTCGACGAGCTCGCGCTTGTCAACCTGGCCGTTCGGGCTCGTCGTGTCCATCTTCACTGGTCCGACACCCTTTGCGTGCCACGCGACGTCGACGAGCTCGCCTCCGGTGAACTTCACCGTGTTGACCAGCTTGAGGCAGTTGTCGAACGTGCCCCTCGGCACGGTCACGGTCTCGACCGCGTCGAGCTTCAGGGTCATCGTCACGTCCATGGTCTGGTTGCCCATGGTCACCTTGAAGGCGGCCTCTTGCTCCTGCCCCAGCGTCATCTTCGCGGCGAACTTCGCGGGTGGATCGAAGGGGAATGCCCTCGGCTCGCCACCCTGTGGACCTCCGATAAGCAGGCCGTAGATGATGTAGCTGTCGGCGTCGACGGTCTCGAATGTGCCCATCCGCACGCCGCCGTCGGACGCGGTCGCCATGGTCGGCGAGACCTGCTTCCCGCCGATATCCCGCGGCGGCAGCACCTCGAGCGTTAGCGTCCCCCCGCCCCCGGTAGCCTGCAGTGTCCAAGTCGCCCCGACCGTCCCGGGCATGTAGTCCTGAAGAGCGTACTCGGCGTCTTGCGCGAGCGCCGAGCCGAAGCACAGTGCCACGAAGGCACCTATTGCCATGAGCATGATCCTACGGTGCATTGCCAGCGCACCTCCTCATCAGCGAAGACACGCGAGGGTTATCCTCGTGTCGGGGCGCCCTTCGGTGGCGCCCCGGTGTTCGCCTGCGTATCGCTCGGGGGCCGCCGACGCTCAACCTGCCACTACCCACCCACCACACGGTTCCTGCCCTGCGCCTTGGCCTCGTACAGCGCGCGGTCGGCGGCGGCGACCACTTCATCCACTGTTGCGTCGCCCGCGGACACGGCCACGCCGATGCTGACGGTCACGGAAACGCCGCCGGCCCGGGTCTCGATGGGAGTCTCGGCGGTCGCCGCGCGCAGCCTCTCAAACGGGCTTCCGTCATCCTGGCCCTTGGCCGTGCTCGTGATGACCAGGAACTCCTCGCCGCCACACCGCCCCAGCAGATCGTACTCCCTGAGATGCGACTGCGCGCGCTTCGTGAAGCCGATCAGCACCTCGTCGCCAACCTGATGCCCGTAGGTGTCGTTGACAACCTTGAAGTGGTCGATATCGCACATCCCCACGCTCAGCCGTCCCTCCTCGCGCTTGGCCCACGAGACGGCGCGTTGAAGCATGTCGAGGATGGCCCGCCCGTTGAGGACGCCTGTGAGGGCGTCGTGCATCGCCTGGTGCTCCAGCGCGTCACGCGCGGCGCGTAGCTCCGCCTGCTGCTCGAGCATCCGCACCCCGACGCGCACCCTTGCCTGCAGCTCGTCGCTGTCGAAGGGCTTGCGGACGTAGTCATTGGCTCCGGCCTCGAGCCCCTCCACGATGTCGCTCTTCTCGCCCCTAGCGGTCAGCATGATGACGTAGGGAGGGTCGTCCGACTGCGTCTCGCGGACACGCCGGCAGACCTCGACCCCGTCCATGCCCGGCATGCTCCAGTCGAGCAGTAGCAGGCGAGGTGCGTCAGGTGTCTGCAGCAGGCTCCAAGCGGCGCTGCCATCTCCGACGGCTACAGGCTCGAAGCCCCATCGGCTCAGTATGACGGCCAGCATGGTGCGCGATGTGAGATCATCCTCGGCGATGAGCACTCGCATCACTCGGCCTCCCTCATCATGACCTCGAGAAGCCGTAACTCCCGTTCGAGCTCAGGAACGAGTGGGGCTATCTCCTCCATCGACTCAGCCCTCGCTATCAGCGCGGCTACGGAACTCAGCGCTATCCCGCCCACGTTCGCCGCCGCGCCACCTATCTTGTGCGCCTGCGCCCTGGCCGACTCGGTATGGCCGCCAGCGACGGACTCCCTCAGGGCAGCGACTTGGCCGGGCACGTCCTCCAGGAAGGCCCCCAGGATCTGGCCGACCAGGCCCTCATCGCCCATCAGCCGGGCTCTCAGCGCATCGCGGTCGAACACCGGCCGGCGCTCCGCGTCGTGAACGGCGTCGCTGGATGAATGGGAAGCGGCATGACGCCGCTCGGGACCCGACAGCCACCGGTCGAGCGCGTCCGCGATGGCGCGGGGCGCGATGGGCTTGGTGACATAGTCGTTCATCCCGGCGGCGAGGCACCTCTCCCGATCTCCGCCCATGGCGTGCGCCGTCAGCGCGACGATGGGGATCTGGGGGTCGGGTGTCTTCGTTCGCCCCGACCTTATGGCGCTGGTCGCCTCCAGGCCGTCCATGACCGGCATCTGCACGTCCATGAAGACGATGTCGTACGGCACCATCTCAAGGGCACGGATGGCCTCGCGACCGTCCGCCACGGCATCAGCGCGGTAGCCCAGCTTTTCGAGTATCTTGAGCGCCACCATCTGGTTGGTAGCGTTGTCCTCGGCCAGGAGGACGCGGACGTTGCGTCTCCGGGCCTCGGTGACGGTGTGGCGCGTGACCAAAGCGGGCGTCGGCAACGAGCCGGACTGGATCCCGCCCAGGACGGTCGCGAGGCAGTCGTAGAGCTGCGACTGCTTGACAGGCTTGGTGAGGTAGGCCGCGAACCCAAGGCTCTCCAGCCGCCTGGCATCGCCCCGCTTGCCCAGCGACGTAAGCATCACGAGCGCTGTGTCTCGCAGGTCCCGGTCTTCCTTGATCGCCCTGCTCAGGGACTCGCCGTCCATATCCGGCATGGTCATGTCGGTGAGTACTATCCGAAACGGGTCGCCTTCGTCGTGCGCTGCGCGGAGCATCTCGAGGGCTTGCGATGCACTCCCGGCCTCTAGGTGGCGTACCCCCCACGAGCCAAGCTGCTCGGCGAGCACGAGTCGGTTGGTGGCGTTGTCGTCCACCGCGAGGACACGCACGCCGCGGATGTCAGCACCGGACGACCACGGGCCACGCTCGCGTGGTGGTTGCTTGCGGAAGACGGCCGTGAACCAGAAGGTCGAACCATGCCCCTCCGTGCTCTCGACGCCGATCTCGCCGCCCATCAGCTCGACCAGTCGCTTGCAGATGGCCAGGCCGAGACCCGTTCCCCCAAACTGGCGCGTGGTCGAAGCGTCCACCTGTTGGAATGCGTTGAACAAGAGCCCGGTCTTGTCGGCGGGTATGCCGATGCCGGTGTCCCGCACCTCGAAGCGGGCAGTGAGCCTGTCCTCAGTCTCTGACTCGAGCGTCACCTGGACTGACACCTCGCCCGTGGACGTGAACTTGACAGCGTTCCCGCCCAAGTTCACGAGGATCTGGCGCAGCCGTCCCGGGTCTCCTCGGAGGAACGTATGGACCAGGGGATCGATGCGGCATGTGAGCTCAAGTCCCTTGCCCTGAGCGCGTAGGGCCAATGACTCCGCCGTGTCCTCAAGCAGGACCCGTACGTCGAAGTCGAGCTCCTCCAGCTCCAGCTTGTCGGCCTCGACCTTCGAGAAGTCAAGTATGTCGTTGATGAGGCTCAGGAGGCTGTCCGCGCTGGACCTGGCCACTTCGCCATAGCGCCTCTGCTCATCGGTGAGGCCGGTGTCGAGCAGCAATCCGATCATGCCGATGACGCCGTTCATTGGTGTGCGGATCTCATGGCTCATGTTAGCGAGGAACTGGCTCTTGGCGATGTTGGCCGCCTCGGCCTGCAGCGCCATCTCGTTCGCGCGCTCGACCGACGACTGTAGCCGGGCATTGGCTTCCTCGAGCTCGGCTCGGGATTGCCGAAGGGCTTCTTCGGCCCGTTTGGCCTCGGTCACGTCACGGAGGATGCCCACGGCGTGCCAGCCGTCCTCCATGCGTACGGCCGCGAGGGACAGGGCTATGGTGATCTCGTTGTCGTCCTTGCAGCGCGCGGGCAGCTCGAGCGTCTTGCCAACGGCCGCTCCCTGTCCGGTCTGCTGGAACTCAGCGTACGCGGCTCGATGCACCTCCAGGAAGCGCTCCGGCGCGATCAGCTCGTGGAGGTTCCGACCGATCGCCTCAGCACCTGTCCAGCCGAACATCGTCTCGGCGGCCGGGTTCCAGTAGGACACCCGGCCATCCGCGTCCATCATGAGGATAGCGTCCTGCGCCGAGTCCGTGATGGCCCTGATCCGGGCCTCGCTGTCGCGGACGGCCCGTTCCGCTTCCTTCAATTGCGTGATGTCGCGGACGGACGACAGGAGCACGAGCTTGCCGCCGAGCTCGCAGCGGCTGAGCACCACCTCCGCGGGGAACAGGGACCCATCGATGCGGCCGTGCAACCACTCGAAGCGCGCCGACCCGTCGCGCATCGCGGTCGCGATCATCTCATCGGCGGCCGTGCGGGAGTCTCGACCGGAAGGTTGGAACGGCGGGGAGAGATCGCTCGGGTGCTTGCCCAGGAAGTCGTCCCGGCTCGAGCACCTCAATGTGTCGAGCGTGGCCTGGTTGCAGTCGAGGAAGCGCTCCTCGTCAAGGATCATGAGCGCGTCCCGAGTGGCCTCGAATAGCTCGCGGAACTTGGCTTCACTCTCGTGCACGGCCCGTTCCGCTTCCTTGAGCTGAGTGATGTCGCGGACCGATGCCTGGAGAACCGGCCTGCCGCCCAGTTCGCAGCGACTGAGCAGCACCTCTGCGGGGAACACGGAGCCATCGACGCGGCGGTGCATCCACTCGAAGCGCGCCGACCCGTCGCGCATCGCGGCAGCTATCCTCTCATCGGCGGCCGTGCGAGAGTCTTGCCCGCTGAGCTGGACCGGAGGAGAGAGTTCACTGGGGTGCTTGCCCAGGAACTCATCCCGACTAGAGCACCCGAATGTGCGGAGTGTGGCCGCATTGCAGTCGATGAACTCTTCCTCGTCCAGGATCATGAGCGCGTCCCGGGTGGTCTCGAACAGCGCGCGGAACTTGGACTCGCCCTCGCGCAGGGCCTCGAATGCGTCCGACAGCCGCCTCTCGGCGGAGCCCGTGAGCGACCACAGGAGGGCGATGACCCCGGCGCAGAGGACGCCCAGCATGCAGGCGTTCAGGAGCAGGTCGCTATGCGCCGCGTTGGCATCGGCGGTGGCATCCCTTAGGACAACGAAGTCGGCCACATCGCGACCCATGGTGTCCGGTACATGGATGTTGCCGCCTGAGAGCGTGCTCGCGCCCTGTCGCACGGTGAATGGCTGGCTCTGTTCAGACTGGCCGTGCCCGTTGCGGAGCCACTGGTCGGCGCTCGCGGGGATCTCCGGCAGAGCCTGGTGGGCAACCACGAACTCGGGGTAGGTGTCCCAGTCCCCGGTGAAGCGAAAGACGCGGCGGCCCGCCTCGTAGCGCTCTCGGGTGGTGAACTCCTTGCGGATCGCCGTCAGCACCTGGGCGTTCATCAGCCGGCCCAGCTCGGTCTCGAGGTACTCCAGCTCCATCCCGAGTTCCACATAGCCGAGCAGTCGGTCGCCCTGGCTGCAGGGCCTGACGACTCGTAACGTGAACGTCCCGAGCGGGCCCAGCTCGGTGCCCCAGGCCTCCTCGCCGGTGTTCTGCGCCGTTAGCAGTGCCCCAGGGTCGATCCGGTCTCCACGGCGCGAGGGGTCTTGCACACATAGCAGACAGGTTCCGTCTGGCTCGATGAAGCACATATGCGTGACCCTGTATGCCCGGTTCATCCCCTCAAAGCGCGTCTGCACCGCAGCGCTCAGGGAGTTAAGGTCACGGCCCTGCCACACCTGCAGAATGGTAGGATCGCGGGCGATGTGGTCAGTTTCGACACGGAGCATAAGCACCTGCGTGGCCACGAGACCGCCCCACTCGCTCCGGGCGCGCTCCGTCACGGCGAGGGCCGCGCGCCGCGACGTCTCCCTGTATTGCTCGGCTTGGCGCGCTGTTGACAGTCCAAGGCCGACCGACAACGCGATGGCCGTAGGAGCGATGACTCGACCCCTGAACCGCAACGGACCGGGACCGGCGACACGTCTCCGCAGCCTGAGGGCGAGCGCTCCGGCAGCGAGGCCGAGCGCCAAGACGGACGCGCTGACCAGGGGCCCCCGGCGAGCTGCTGCCAGGCGCGCCCGCCAGTCGTGCGCTAGCACGTCGACCCCGACGACCATGAGCACATCGCCCGTGCCCGGGTCCAGCACCGGGGCCGCGCCTGTGACGAATGTGCCGTACTCATCCGTGTACGGGCCGACCACGACGGGCCGCTTGTCCTCGAAGACGCGGAAGTACTCGGGAACCGGCTTCTCGTAGGGGGTGCCGGACGGGCTGGCCATCGGATCGCCTTCGGGGTACGTCTCCGGCCCGAACACGAGCCCACCGCCTCGCAATGCCATGCTATAGATGCCCCGCTGCCGCGCGGGCTGCTTGAGGTTGGCCATCTGCTCCTCGATGTGGACGAAGGCCGGGGTTCCCTTGTCCGCCTCCGTGAAGGTTAGCTTCCTCACCTCATCGGGAGCCACAAGCTGCGCCACCTCCGCAGCGTCCAGGAGCAGCGTCTGGCGCATCTCCGCGTCGGCGCTCCGCGCCCGCCGCTCAGCCGCCCACCATGCCAGAGCCGCCAGCGCCAGGAGGACCGCGATGCAGAGGCCCACGAGCGCCAGTTGCGCCGGCCGGCGGGCGCTCCGCGTCAGCGACGGGGTGCCGTTGTCACCTGTCATGGCACGTGCCCTTCGGGTAGCGGAAGACAAGCTGCGGGGGCCCGGTGCGCGGGCGGAGCACGGACAATGGCAGGCGCATAGTATCCTCCCCTTTCTGCGGCGCCCTGGGGCCCCAGGGCAGGACAGGGAAGGGCCGAGGCCGCAAGGCCCGCGGCATAGCCGACCGACTTGCGTACACTAGCCTATTCGCCGGGCGTGGCTTCGGCTCCTGCCGGCGGACGCGGGCCGAGCCCCGCGCGCCGGTTACGGCGTCCGCGCCCGGCCGATGTCACCATCGACGGCGCATCGGGCCACAACTGAGTATGGGGGCACGGGAGCATGGGGAAGTGAGGTGCGCCATGACGGCCATCTTGAGGCTGCTCTACGGGCTCCTCCCGGGGCAGCGAGGCAACACTCTCACCGATGTCGGGCTGCTACTGCTGCGCGTGGGCTTCGGGCTCTCGCTGGCGCTGGGACACGGCTGGCAGAAGCTGACACACTTTGGGGAGATGTCCGCCGGGTTCCCGGACCCGGTGGGGCTGGGGAGCGCGCTGGGGCTCACGCTGATGGTGTTCGCCGAGTTCTTCTGCTCGCTGGCGGTCGTAGCGGGCCTGGCGGCTCGCCTGGCCGCCATCCCTTCCATCATTGGGTTGGGCGTCGCGCTGACCGTGTTCCACGCCGCCGACCCGTGGCAGAAGAAGGAGCTCGCATTCGCTTACCTCCTTGGTTACGTCATAGTAGTGGTTGCCGGGCCGGGCCGGTTCTCCCTCGACAGGCTGATCGCCAGGCTCGCTAGGCGTCGTCAGGAGCCCACGGTGTCGACCGAGGGATCGGCATAGGGGCGAGCGCGGGCGCTACTCCTCCCACCTCCGCGCGCGCGACACTGCGCGGTGCCAGCCGGCGAGCAACCGGTCGCGCTCGGAGGGGGCCATCGACGGCTCGAACGTGCGGCCGGCGTCGACGCGCTCCGCGAGCTCGTCCCTGCCGCCCCAATACCCGACCGCGAGCCCGGCGAGGAACGCGGCCCCGCGCGCGGTGGTCTCGATGGTGGCCGGCCGAACGACCGGCACGCCGAGCATATCCGCCTGGAACTGCAGCAGGAAGTCGTTCGCGCTGGCGCCGCCGTCGACGCGCAGACCCGCCGGATCCGCTCCGATGTCGGCACCCATCGCCGCGAGCACGTCCGCCGACTGGTACGCGATCGACTCCAAGCCGGCCCGCACGATGTGCTCTCGCCTGACACCCCGTGTCAGACCGACCAGCGCGCCGCGGGCGCTCATATCCCAGTGGGGAGCACCGAGGCCTACGAAGGCCGGGACAAGGTACGCGCCAAGCGTGTCCGGGACTGAACGGGCGACCGCTGCGCTCTCCGCGGCGGTTCCGAGCAGGCCAAGCTCGTCACGGAGCCACTGGACAACAGCTCCACCAACGAACACGCTCCCTTCGAGCGCGTAATCGACCCTATCCTCAAGCCCCCAGGCAATCGTGGTCAGAAGCCCGTGCCGGGACGCGACCGGACGCCCGCCGGTGTTCATCAGCACAAAGCAGCCCGTGCCGTAGGTGTTCTTCACCGCGCCCTCCTCGAAGCAGCACTGGCCGAAGAGCGCGGCCTGCTGGTCCCCGGCAGCGCCCGCGATGGGCACCCGCGCGCCGAGGAGGTCCGGGGTGACGGTACCGAGCACGCCGCTCGACAGCCTGACGTCGGGGAGCATCGCCGCCGGCACCCCGAACATTGAGAGCAGGTCGTCGTCCCAGCGGAGGTCGTGTATGTTGAAGAGCATCGTCCGCGACGCATTCGAGGGGTCGGTGGCATGGACGGCTCCACCCGTTAGGTTCCAGATGAGCCACGAGTCTACGGTCCCGAACAGCAAGTCCCCCGCCCGGGCCCTACGCGCCGCGCCGGGAATGCTCTCGAGGATCCAGCGCAGCTTCGATGCCGAGAAGTACGCGTCGACGACGAGGCCGGTGCGTTCCCGGATGGTCTCCGCGAGTCCCTGCCCGCGCAGGTCCTCGCAGATGGGCGCGGTGCGTCTGCACTGCCACACGATCGCGTTGCACACCGGCTCGCCGGTGTGCCGGTCCCAGACCACTGTCGTCTCGCGCTGGTTGGCGATGCCGACGGCGGCTATCTCGCCGGCCGAGAGGCCCGCGCTCGCGATAGCGGCGCGCGCGGCCTCCACCTGCGACTCCAGGATCTCGCGCGCGTCGTGCTCCACCCAGCCGGGCTGAGGGTAGGTCTGGGTTATCTCGCGCCTCGCTTGGGAGACTATCGCACCGTCGCGATCGAACACGATGGCGCGGGAGCTCGTGGTTCCTTGATCCAGTGCGACGATGTACTGCGCCAGTGCGCGCGGTCCTTTCACGCGGAAGGCCGATCCGAATGCCGGGTCAACGAATCACGAACATCACCTGTGTGACGTTGTTCGGCGACTTGCTGCATTCGAAGCAGTGGTACCACTCGCGGTACTCGCCCGGTATGTCGAGCCCGAGCTCCCGCACCTGCTCCATCAGGGCGTCGTTCGCCTTCGCGAGGTGCTCCAGGCCGCCCGTGTAGACGAGTGACGCCACACGCGCCGCCTCAACCTGACGCACCTTCGCGCCCGCCGGCGCCGGCGTGCCGGGCGCGACCGGCACGCCAACCTCCAGCGTGAACAGGCCCGGGTGGCCCGCGTCTCGGTACACGAAGCACACCGGCCCGACCGCGCGCACGTCACCTGCCCGTTGCGCCGCGACGAGCTTGCCCATGAGCTCGTTGATGGCGCCGCCTAGGCGCTGCATGTCTGCCTCCGCGTCGACGTGGAGGTAGTCAAACCCCTGCATCGACTGGATCCGAACAGGGCCGAACGTAGCAGCCGGCGTCTCCGGCAGGTCCATACGCCCTCCCGGCGGATCGGCGACACCGAACTGGAGCAGCATGACGTTGTTGGGGGAGTCCGGGCCTTCCCAGTAGAGGTAGTGCTCGCGGTACTCGCGCCCGAGCTCAAGGCACTGCAGCTTGACGGCTTCGGATAGGCGCCCGATAGCCTCGGCGAAGTGCCCGACTCCGCCCTGGTAGACCATAGCGGCGCAACGGAAGGGTGGCAGCTCCTCGATCTCAGCGCCGCCGGGCGACTCCTCGGCCTCGTTGGTGAGCTGATGGCCCACCTGGAGCGTCCACGTGGTGCCCGGCACAGCATCGAGGTAGCGCGCCACCTCGGGCCCCACCAGGCCCGCCTTGGCCCCCGTCAGCGAGTCGTTGATCCGCTGCCCGAGCACCCCGAACGTCTCGGGGATCCTGCTGTGGTCGCACGGGCCGCTCACGTGGTAGTAGCGGAACCCGTCCATTGTCCGGAAGCACACCTCGCCGAGCACGAACTCGGCCTCTTGGCCGGCCATCGCGTGTCCTCCTCCCCGGGTCGCCCACCTCGCCCGGGACGCCGACCCCACCGACGGCGTGCGCTTTTTCGGGCGAAGGGGTAGGGGGACCTGCGGGATGCGCCCACCCGGGCCCCGCTCCCTCCACGGTCGCGCTCTCCTCACTGATGGGCCCGCATAGCTCACATACGAGCCGGTCGATCTCCCCGTCCGTGGCATCGATCCGGCGTTGGCGGCCGCCGCGGTCGGCCGCCGTCATGGCTTCCTGAAGTCGCTTGTCAGGGTCGAGCAGAGCCGTGGGGCCCCGGCCCGCCTACACCCTCGTCGCCGCCCAGGTGCCACTCGCGCCGGTGCTGAGCCTGTACGTGCCGGACCCTCCCTCAGCGGTCACAGTGCCGGTCACCACGAGGGGCCCGGCTCCGGCTTCCGCTCCGGCCCGGATCGCGATGACGATGCCGCCGTCGGCCCCGACCACCCCGATCCCGAGGCCGCCCATGATGACAAGACCCTCGCGGCTGATCTGTACCGTGCTCAGGGTGGCCGCGTTCCCGTCATACACGAGCTGGTAGGTTCCGACGAACTCCGTCCGAGAGGCGTGTGTGCATGTAGCGTTCCCCGAGCCGGGCGTGATGATAGCGCGCTGCCAGGTGCCGGTTCCGGTGCCGTCGGCCCGCAGGTTCACCGTGGCGCTGACGTCACCGCCCTCCCACCCGCTGAAGCTCATTGACAGCACGCCCGCGTTGCTGCACGTGCCGACTGTTCGCACGGCCGTGAAGGCCGTGCCGTTCGTGACGATGTCGAAGGCGAAATCCTCCTGCGGCCACCCGTCAGCGTTCGCCAGGACTACGACCCAGGTGCCGACGAACGCTGAGGGCAGGCCTCCCGATCCGCACCCACCGACTGTCGAGACCGTAAGCAGCAGCCCCAAACAGGTCGCGGCAGAGCGGAAACGTCCGGCCCTGCGCATAGCGATCCCCGCCTTCCCATCCGGAATGCGTCCGCGTACGCGGACCCCGCAACGCGGAGTCAGCCAGTATCGCTTCGCGCTGAGCCTGGCCCGGCCCTTGTTCGTGCCGCCGGTGAGAGTGAGGAATAGCCCGATGTCACCCGGGGGCCCGCCCGGGCCTCGAACGCGTTTATCTTCAGATAGTGCACGCCACGGTTGCGTAGGGTATACTACCCGATAGGTGTTAGGACTCGATTCGTGCGTGAGTCCCGGGCGAGGTAGTCAGCCTCGCGAGTGTCTGGTGACCGAGCCATTCACTCGGTGACGGGATGTTATCCCCGCCGCAGCCGGGCGTTACGTCGGGAATCTCGCGTCCGCCGAGGGCGGAAGACAATGCCCCTGCAATCTGTCGGGGGGGGGATGTGGTCCTGATGAGGAATGCGAAGCTGTTACTCTTTGCGGCGTCCGTGTTGGTCGTGTTCGCCAACGTGTCGTCCGCAACCGCTCCGTTCTATGCTGTAGAGCCTGACGGCAGCGTAGGTGAAGCCTGGATCGTCGGCTCCTACGCGTACGTGGGCAACTACACCGTACCGGAGCACCCAACCTGGTGGTGGCTTGCCGAGTCCTTCACGCCGACCGACGCGAGCTACCTACTGTCCGATGTGTCAGTGTACGCGTTCGGCCCCGGCAAGCTCAAAGTGCGGATGTCAGAGGGTGACAACCCCGGAGACCTCGGCGGTTCGGACCTTCTGGGCACTTGGTCGGGACCGAGTGCGTCCGCAGCGTGGCGCAACATCAGTCTGGGCTCTAACGTGCTGTTGGACGAGGGACGTACCTACTGGTTCTGGTATACCAGCCAGGACACTGAGGGCGACCCGGCGCCCATCTCCGTTCCGTACTTCTATGACGATGCGATCGTTAGTACCGACTTCCCGGAGCCGCTGGACTGCCATCCGACGTCTGACGGAAGCAGCCTCGAGTGGCAGAACCTCCACGGCGATGAGGTGGGTTACGGCCTGCGGCTCTACGCGGCTCCGGAACCCGTCACCCTCGCCCTGCTTGGGGTCTTTGGCGGGGCGGCCGTGCTGGCGCGGAAGCGCAAGGCACGCGCCTAGACGCAACCGATGCACCAGTGCCGACGCGACCGCGCCGCACCACGGGGCGCGGTCGCGCCACGTACGGGGCGTAACGGCCGGGCGACCGGTGCGTCATGCACTGGGGCCGGCGATGCGGCGAGTGGCTCTCGCGCCGCCCAGCGGCTATAATCCGCGCAGCCCGGAGGAGAAGGTCGAGGTCAGCGAATGTCAGCGGGTGCACAGGCTGCGGCCACCGAGTTCCGCAACGACTTCCTCATGCTGAGGGCCGAGATCGGCAAGGTGATCGTGGGTCAGCAGGAGGTCATCGACGGCGTCATCACCTGCCTGCTGGCGGACGGTCACGTTCTGCTCGAGGGTGTGCCGGGGCTGGGCAAGACCCTTCTGGTCCGCACGCTCTCTCGCGTACTGGACCTTAGGTTCTCTCGTATCCAGTTCACGCCCGACCTCATGCCCGCCGACATCGTCGGGACGAATATCGTCGTCGAGGATGAGGCCGGCCAGAAGTACTTCGAGTTCCAGCCCGGGCCGATCTTCGCGAACATCATCCTCGCGGACGAGATCAACCGGGCCACGCCCAAGACCCAGTCGGCCATGCTCGAGGTGATGCAGGAGCACTGCGTGACCGTCGGTGGCGTGACCCACGCTGTGTGGGAGCCGTACATCGTCCTCGCGACGCAGAACCCGCTCGAGATGGAAGGGACCTACCCGCTCCCGGAGGCCCAGCTCGACCGCTTCATGTTCAAGATCCTCGTGGGGTACCCGTCGCGGGAGGAGCTGGTCGACATCATGGAGCGGACCACCGGGACGGACATTGCGTCACTGACGCGAGTAACCAACGACCAGCGCCTTAACGAGATGCGAGAGCTTGTGCGGTCGGTGCCCATCGCAAGGCATGTGACCGACTACGCCGTGCGCCTCGTCCTCGCCACTCACCCGGACAACGAGACGGCGCCCGAGAGCGTCAGGCGGTATGTGAGTTGGGGGAGCTCGCCGCGCGCCGCTCAGGCGCTCGTCCTCGGCGCGAAGGTGCTTGCCCTTCTTGGCGGCCGCTACAACGTGGCGTTCGAGGACATCAAGAGGTGCGCGAAGCCCGCCATGCGGCACAGGATGATCCTCAACTTCGAGGGAGAAGCGGCAGAGGTGAAGACGGACGCGCTCATCGACGAGGTCGTCGCCTCGACACCGACCGCCTCCCAAGAGGCTGTCAAGATGGACCTGCCGGAACCGCAGCCCGTCGGCTAGCACCCCGAGGGGCGAGGAAGGTGGACTCCCGCGGTGGCGGGCAAGACCGACGTCTTTGACAGGGAGTTCCTCAGCAACCTCCAGCGGCTCACCATCGCCACCAAGAAGCCGTTCCGGGGCGCCATGAAGGGGGAAAAGCGCTCGCCCAAACGGGGCACGGCCATCGAATTCGCGGACTACCGTGAGTACGTAGCGGGGGATGACTTCCGGTACATTGACTGGACGCTCTACAGTCGCCTCAACCGCCTCTACCTCAAGCTGTTCGAGGAGGAAGAGGACCTGTTCGTGTACGTGCTGCTCGACGCTAGCGAGTCCATGGGCTTCGGCGACCCCCGCAAGTTTGAGTGCGGCCTCCGATTGGCGGCGGCATTCGCGTATATCGCCCTGTCGAGCCTCAACCGCGTGCAGGTATCGGTGTTCTCAGATCGCCTTGGGGCCAGGTTCGGCCCCAAGCGGGGTAAGGGCAGCATCTTCCAGCTCTTTGAGTTCCTTGCCCGGCTGGAGCCCGCGGGGCGCTCGGGGCTGGACCGCGCGGTGAAGGAGTTCTCGCTCACAACGACGCGGACCGGAGTGGTGATACTCCTGTCCGACTTCCTGTTCCCCGGCGGGTACGCGGACGCGCTCGCGCCGATCGTGGGCCGGGGCTTCGACGTCGGATGCGTACAGATACTCGACCAGTCCGAGGTCGATCCCGGGCTCGAGGGCGACCTCGTCCTCCTTGATTCGGAGACTGGGGAGGAGCGTGAGATAACCATCAGCCCGGCCTCCGTGCGCCGCTACCGGGACGACCTCAGCGCCTACAACGAGGGGCTGCGGGAATGGTGCTTCGCCCGGCGGGCGAACTACATGCTTGCGACGACCGACATCGACTTCCGCGACCTGGTGATGCGCTACCTCAGGATCCAGGGCTTCGTTACGTAGCTGTGCGCATCGGTCGACCGGCTCGCGCGTCCTACCATCGGGGGCTGCGTTGGGAGGCCTGTGTTGACAAAGCACGCATCGCGCGCGCTGTTCCGATCGCTGCTGATCGCACTGCTCGTGGTCTCCGCTCGAGCCGCGGAGCCGCTCTCATGGGAGGGCACGTTCACACTGTCGATCAGGCTCGGCGACGCACAGCCCGTGCCGGTGGGAACCGAGCACCAGCGCTACTTCGCGACTGAGTACAGCGGGCAGCCGGCTCAAGGCCTCGAGATCACATCGGAGTTCGTGCTCAACGCCCTCGGAGCTCAGGCCACGGTGCGGCAGCATACGACGGCATACCTGACCTTGAGCCACGTTCCCCTGCGGATGGAAACGGAGATGGGCACCGATGAGAAGCCGCAGAAGGTGGTGGCCGACTTCTACCCGGACCGAGTCGACTACGAGCGCGATGCGGCGGGAGAGGTGCAGAAGGGCAGCGTGCCGATCCCCGCGGGCGTGAGCCTCCGCGACCCCGAGGTGATGTGGGACCCGGCGGCCGGCACCGTCGGCGAGGAGGTTGTGGGCTGGGGCTTCGAGCCGATGACCCTGCAGCTGGAGAAGGTGAAGCTGGTCTTGGCCGGGCGCGAGCCCGTGGTTGTCGGCGGGCACGAGGTCCAGGCCTGGCGCATGGAGCTGGACACCGAGATGTCGGGGCCGCAAACTCGCTGGGTCGATGACAAGGGCGTCTACCTGCGCCATGAGTACCGCATCGGCGAGATAACCTTCGTGCTCGAGCGCGCCGAGACCCCGCCGGGCGAGAGCCGACCTCCCACCGAGAGCACCGCGATACCGGACATCATCGGCGGCACCGCGGTCGACGCGGGACGCGAGATCCCCAAGCCGAGGGAGTGCAGGATGATGCGGGTGAGGGTGGGGGGCCTGGACCGCAGGTCGCTGTTCATCTCGGATCAGCGCCAGCGCTACGGGGAACTGGAGGAGCTACAGGACGGCTCGCTCGAGGCGGAGCTGACCGTCCGGACAGAGCAGGTCGCCGAACATGGTCCGCGGATGGGCGACCCCGTCCCGCAGGAGCTCATGCGCTTCACGGAGCCGACGGCCACCATCGAGAGCAATGACCCCGAGATCGTGAAGACCGCGCGCGCGATCGTGGGCGACGAGACGGACAGCCTGGCGGCCGCCCGCAAGATCGCCGAGTGGGTGTCAGATCACATGACCCCGGACCTGAGCGAGCCGATGCTTCGCTCGGCGAGGGAGGTCCTCGACGAGCCAAAGGGTGCGTGCCGAAGCTACGCTACCCTCTACTGCGCCCTCGCCCGCGCGGTCGGGATCCCGTGCCGGCTCACCGTCGGGGCTGTCTACGCCGGCGATGCGGGGCTCGCGCGGCTGAAGGGCCGCTTTGCGTTTCACGCGTGGGACGAGGTCTGGGTGGGGAGTTGGCTCGCGGTCGACACCGCTCTGCCGTCATCGGACGGGCTCATCCCGGTCGATGCCACACACATCAAGTTCAGCTCCGGGGATGTCGCGAGCTTTGCGCCGGTCGGTAGGGTCATTCGTGACCTCAGGCTCGAGGTGATCGAGACGGACACCGTGAAGGAGCGGCAGGAGGCCCGGGCCGGCCTCCAGGGAGAACCACGGCGGGAGTTGCTGGCATGCGCGCTGGAATGGTAGTGGGAGTACTGATCCTGGCACTGGCCAACCTTGTCGGCTGCCGAGGCCCGACGGCGGGGCAGCCCTCAGCCGCCGACGCCCCGGCGGCCTCGTCGGCCTCTTCAGCAACGGGCACGCAGAGCGCGGCCATCCCCGAGATCCCGGCGTGGAGCCCTCCGGAGGTCACTGAGAATGAGTCCGAGGCGTACTACGGAGTCTTCATAATGGGCGAAAAGGCCGGCTGGCAACGCACAACTATCGGCCACACGCGGTGGAACGGCGCTGACGCGCTGTACCTCGACACTGAGCTGCACGTGCTCATCAGCATGTTGGGCACCTCCGTCAAGCAGAGCGTGCTCATGCAGGTCGTGTTCGACCCGGACGGCCACCCGTTGCGCGGACACTACGAGATCGACAGCGCGGGAACCCAAATCGTGGACGCCTTGTTCAAGCAGTCGCAGGTGTTGTGGAAGCGCGAGTCTGGCAGGGCCGTGCGCGGAGGGGTGCTCGACGTGCCGGAAGGCGCCGACCTGACCGACCCGGACATCGCCGCGAGGGTCATCCACATGGAGGTCGGCGACCAACGTGAGTTCGTCGTCTTCGAGCCGACGATGGTGCAGATCGTCAAGGGCAGCTACCGCGTGGAGGCGGAGGAGAAGATAGAGGTCGAGGGGCAGGAGTTCGACTGCTATCGGACCCTCGGGCAACTCGGCACGACCGGAACCATGACATCGTGGGTGTCAGCGACCACAGGCGAGGTGGTCCGGGCCGTGTCCACCGCGGTGGGCATGGAGCAGCGGCTCATGGACGAGAAGAAGGCGAAAGAGCCCCCGCCTGCCGCCGCGGCCTACCGGCCCGACCTGGCCGAGCAGACCCGAATCGTCGTCAGCAGACCCATCGAGAACCCCGGTCGGGCGATGGACCTGAAGCTCCGCGTTAGCGGGATCCCGTCGAAGGAAGTGCTCATCGACGACGCTCGCCAGGAGTGGTCGGACGTCAACCGTGGCGACGACGGCAAGATAGCCGCCACCGTCACCATCAGGGTGCCGCCCGTACCCGCGGAGGGCGACCTCGCGTTCCCCAAGGGCCCGACCGAGTTCCTCGCCCCGACGTCGATGATCGAAGCTTCCGACCCCGTGATCAAGGCGAAGGCAACCGAGATCGTAGCCGGCGGCACCGATCCCGTCGTGGCCGCGCGGGCGATCGGGAGGTGGGTGAACACGACGGTCAAGGCCGAGCCCATCGGCTCGATCCGATCCGCGCGAGAGGTGCTGGACGACCCCCGCGGGGTGTGTCGCGACTATGCGGCCCTGTTCGCCGCCCTCGGGCGCGCTGCCGGCATCCCGACGAAGTTCGCCGCCGGGATCGTCTACTGGAACCGCGAGGGGGCGCCCGGCTTCTACTACCACGCTTGGAACGAGGTCTGCCTCGACGGGCGGCACTGGGCGGCGATCGACTCCACGCGTCCCGAGCCCTGGCCCGTCGATGCGACCCACGTTAAGTTCGCCGAGGGCGAGGTCAGCTCGATGACGGACGTCCTGGGCCTCATCGGGGCGCTGAAGATCGAGGTACTGGAGTAGGGGCGCCATCCGTGGCGCCCAGGGGGTCGGCCGCGGCCTCGCCTCCGGCGTAGGAGCGGCCGAGGGTGGCCGCCATATGGCGAGCGCGTTGGCCCGCGACCGCGCGCCCGGCCCCACACGCGCGCCGAAGCTGATACACTACTCAGCCGACACTACTGGCGAACCCGCCCTCGACGCAGGGCTGTTCTCTATCATGACCGGACAGAGGAGCTGAACACGGTGACGAGCATTGTTGACATTCTGGCGCGGCAGATCCTGGACTCGCGCGGCAACCCGACGGTCGAGGTCGAGATACACCTTGAGGACGGCAGCATCGGAGTGGCCGCTGTTCCATCCGGCGCGTCGACCGGCGCCTATGAGGCCGTTGAGCTGCGCGACGGTGACCCCGACGTCTACGGCGGCAAGGGCGTTCAGAAGGTCGTCGAGAACGTGGAGGAGGTCATTGGGCCCGCCATCGTCGACATGGACGCGGCCGACCAGGTCGAGATCGACCAGACACTCATCGAGCTCGACGGCACGCCCAACAAGGGCAAGCTCGGCGCTAACGCCATCCTCGGCGTCTCGCTGGCCGTCGCGAAGGCCGCCGCCGGATCGTTCGAGATGCCGCTCTATCGCTACGTCGGGGGCGTCCACGCGCGCACGCTTCCGGTGCCGATGATGAACATTCTCAACGGCGGCAAGCACGCCGACTCGTCCGTCGATCTCCAGGAGTTCATGGCGATGCCCGTCGGCGCGCCGAACTTCGCGGAGGCGCTCCGCTGGGGCGCGGAGGTCTTCCACGCCCTCAAGAAGGTCCTCAAGGATCGCGGCTGCAACACCGCCGTGGGCGATGAGGGCGGCTATGCTCCGAACCTTGACGCGAACGAGACGGCCATCAAGGTGATCATCGAGGCCATCGAGAAGGCCGGCTACGTCCCCGGGGAGCAGGTAGCGATCGCGCTCGACCCCGCTTCGACTGAGATCTTCGAGGACGGCAAGTACCACCTCAAGGGCGAGGGCCGCGTCCTTACAAGCTCCGAAATGGTCGGTTACTACCAGGACCTGTGCGACAAGTACCCGATCGTGTCTATCGAGGACGGTCTCGCCGAAGATGACTGGGACGGCTGGGCAGAGCTGACCAGAACGCTCGGCGACAGGGTCCAGATCGTCGGCGACGACCTCTTCGTCACGAATGTCTCAAGGCTGCAAAAAGGGATCGAGCTCAAAGCGGCGAACTCTATCCTCATCAAGGTGAACCAGATCGGGACGCTCACTGAAACGATCCAGGCCATCGAGCTTGCGCGCCGCAACAAGATGACCGCGGTCGTGAGCCACCGCTCCGGCGAGACCGAGGACACCACGATCGCCGATCTGGTGGTCGCGCTCAACACGGGGCAGATCAAGACCGGCGCGCCGTCCCGTAGCGAGCGCGTGGCGAAGTACAATCAGCTCCTGCGGATCGAGGAGGACCTAGGCGTCGCCGCCCAGTACCTCGGCCGCGAAGCCTTCTACTGTGTGAGCGGACGCTAGCGGGCGCGCCTGAGGGGTGCTGTAGGCAATGCCTTGGGTGGCTGACAATCGACCGAGCGTGCTCTCCGAGCGGATCTCGCGCCTGTCGCTGGCCGGCGTTGTGGTACTGATGCTGGCCGCCTTCGCCGTAAAGGCCGCGGAGCCGTACCAGCTCGGCCGTCAAACGTCGGCACAGGTCCGGGAGCTCCGCGAGCGGGTCCGCATTCTCAGAGCGCGGAACGACGCGGACGAGCAGCGGCTGGCATCGCTGCAGACGTCCCGAGGCGTCGAGATCGAGGCCAGGAAGCAGCACTTCATCCGCCCGACCGAGGTACCGGTGCGCGTGATATTCGGGGAGGCGGCTGACGGAAAGCCCGCGGCGCGGGCCGGCCTGTCGGCCGCCTCCCAGAGGCCAGGGTAATGACGTGCAGTAACTGCCGCACGCTTAACCCACCCGGCGCAACGCACTGCGCCATCTGCGGCCGCCCCCTTCCCGTGCGGAAACCCGGGCCTCGTCGGGGTGTCTCCCCGTACCAGGGAGTACACACGCCGACCGGCCCGGAGGGGCGCGCGATCCGGGGGGCCTGGCTGGACTTTGGCCCCAACCCTTGGGTGAACGTGGTGATCGGCGTCTCCATCTGCCTGGCCTTCGCCGCGAGCGCTCTGCCCGCCGTGGTGCGCGAGCACAGCCGCGTCCCGAGCGACGTGCGGGAGCCCAGGATAGTGTTCCGCGACGACGGGCCGTATGTCAGGTTCTTCGTTCGCGATGTCGAGGGCCACACTCTCGCGGTCGAGGGAGACCTTGACATAACGATATACGGACCCGGCCTCGCCACGACGGCCGGCGTCGAGGCCAACCTGGCAGGCCAGTACACAATGCAACTGCGCCGCTCGGACTTCCACTCAGTGATGGTTCGTGGCTTCAGCCTCGACAGGCCATGGGGCGTGACGCGCGAGCTGCTCGCGGAGGTCGGCCCCCTCGATCTGGGCGCCACCGGCGCCGGCGCTGTCGGGCCCATCGTCAGGGTGGGGGTCAGGCTTACGACGGCGTCGGGCGAGCCGATGGAGGCCTACTCCTCCTGGCTCGACATGTCGCACGTGACTCCTGCGCGGCCCGGTGGTGCTCGCGGATGAGGGCCGGCATGAAGGGGCGCGCTCTCTGCGCGGGTCTGGCGCTGGCGGCTCTGTTGGGGCCTGTCACGCGCGCCGGCGGCGACGTGATCCTGGACACCTCATTCGAGCGCGACGAGCAGCAGGTACCGGACCGCGACGCCCCCGATGGCTGGGAGTTCGCGCTTCTGACGCAGGACTCGGACGCGATCGGGACCTGGCAGGCGACATCGGCCCGCACCGGCAACTCGTCGCTCGAGCTCGCGCCGACCGGCGGAGCCTGCGCGTGGGTCGGGCCGAGGGAGCCGGTCGCCCCCGCGATCTGGATGCGCGCTTCCGCTTGGGTGCGGACCTGGCAGTTCCGTGGCACCGTAGCCGTCGCGATGCTGTGGTACGACAAGACGGGCCGCGCCATCGGAGAGGTCAGGTCCACCCCGCCTGACAGCATGACGAGCTGGGACCGGGTGTCCGTGGAGGCGCCCGCACCGGCGCAGGCGGCAACGCTGCGGCCCATCCTGCTCGCGACCGGAAGCGGGATGGCGTGGTTCGACGACTTCCGCCTCGCTTCGCGCGACCAGCCGACGGTACGACTCCTCTCGATGACCGCCGCCGACACCACCCAGGGCTCCTCCTGGGCCGTGAGCCTGTCCGTCGAGGTCACTTCACCGATGAGGGCGGCCGGGTCGGTTACCCTCGAGCTAGCCTGCCTGTCCGACGGCAGCAAGGGCGCCGAAGGGACCTTTCAGACGGGCCTGGACGCGGGTCTGGCGCCCGGGCGTCTGGACCTGGGCCCGTACGTCCTCGATGTAGGCCGCTACGCGACGCCGGGCCGGTACTTGCTCCGCCTGAGGCTGGGCAGCGCGTCGATCGACTCGCTCAGTCTGCCGAACGGCGTTATCAATGTGCTGCGACGCGACAGGGGCGCATCCGAGGCGCCGCACGCCCGGCTCGAGGCAACCGGGCCGGACGCGGCAGATGCGGGCGGCCCGGTGACAGTGCTGGTAGGAGCCCGCCTGTCCCGCGCGTCCTCGGAATCGCCGCTGGTGTCAGTGGTGCTTCAGAGCGGGCCTGCCGCCTACGCGGCGACTGAGGCGTTCCTGGAGGAGCAACGGCAGGAAGGTGAGTGCTACCGGTACTCAGGCCGGGCCGTCTTTGATCTGCCCGACGACCTCGCCCCGGGCGACTATGAGCTGCACGTCTGTCTCCTGGGCCCTATCGCCGCCGCCGAGAGCACGGTACTCCCGCTCGCCGTGAGGTCGCGCGGCGCGGGCTCCCGACCGCTGTGCCATGGGCAGTGCCGGTCGGCGGCTGGTGTCGAGCACTCCTGGCGGACGCTCGGTGACGGCACGCTCGTATGGGACGGCATGCCGTACATGCCCATAGGCGGGATGGTGCGCACCAGGTTCCTCTCCGACTACAACGCTCTGGACCCCGAGGGCAACAAGGCCAGGTGGCAGGAGTTCGAGGCGCGCACGCGAGCCATAGCCGACGCCGGCGTGGCCGACGTGTACCTCACAACCGACCCTGGCGACCTAGCGCGCATACCCACGGACGCCATGCAGAGAGTCCTGGACCGGTTTGAGGAGCTCGGCCTACGTTACGGGATCGAGATCGGCGGCGCGGCCGACGACGGCTTCGTCGGCTACCTGGTCGGGCATGAACTCGTGCTAAGGGGCGTCGTGGCCGACGCTCAGAACATGATGCCGCTCGGCGGCCTTCCCTTCCCACCCGGGCCGCAGGCCCTCGCGGTGTTCTATGATGAGGCGGACGGCAGCCCGCTCGGGGCGTTCAGGTTCCCCATCCACGAGGGCAGCATCCAGCTCAAACTTGGGCTTACCGAGGGGACAAAGGGCCGCACTTACACCGCGTACGTGACCCCTCAGGTGTTCGTCCCGGCGGGCTATGGCCCTGGTGACGCCGCCAACGACTCCGCGTTCCGAGCCCGCAAGGTAGCGGTGTGCAGAACGCTGGAGTCGCTGGAGTTCGGCGACGGATTGCGCTTTCTCAGCAACCCCCTCGGACGCGACACGGGACTGCCACCGGCTGATGTCATCCCGATCTTCCCCAGCACGTTCGGGCTGCGGTTCGCCGCGTGGCTCCGGGATGAGTACGACGGCGACCTGGGCGGCCTGCAGGCAACCTGGTGCTGTCCCGACCTGCCGTCGTTCGACGCCGCCGGCCGGTGCGTGTCGCTGTCGGGCCCCGAGGGGACTTCCTTCCTCGCGGATGAGGACGCGGGGCGGCTCTACGCGTGCCGGGTCGCCGACGGGTCCTACGTCTCCGACCTCGAAGCCTTCCGGCAACGGATCCAGGCGGAGAGCCTCGAGGACCTGGTCGCGGCAGTGAAGAGCATCGTCGACGTGCCGGTGATCCTCGAGCCGGAGGCCGCAGGCACTGTGTCGACCTCCGGGGAGGGCGGCACGATCGTGCGCGCTTCGCGGGAGGTGGGAGCTCATCACGTGTCGCGCGATCCCTACTACGGTCCCGACGGAGTGGCGCTGTCGCCGCCGAGGCTGCCGCCTGACCTGGCACGGGCGTCGCTTGTGGCTCGCATCGCGGAGAACCGGACGTTCCTAAGGACTCCGTGGCTGCTTGCTACGCGTGTGGTGCCGAAGCTCGAAGCGGGCGCGGAGCCGAGCCTCATCCGGTCGACTATCACTGACGTGAGCTGGACCGGCGCGCGCGGCGTCTTCTTCCAGTGGGCCTCAGACGAGATGGGTGACACGCCGGCGCCGGACATCCGGGGCCTGCCGGGCCTGCTGGATGACCTGGCCAGGGGCTCTGAGGCGTGCGGTCTGCTATCGTCGGACGGCCCGAAGCTCGTCTTCTCTTTCCCCGCTCGTGACCGCCTGGTCGCCGGAGTGCGCGACGACCGGCCTGCGGCGCTCGATGGCACCGTCGGCGGGGCGCCCCCTATTGAGCTGCCGGACGGACGATGGCTGGCGCCGGCGCCGGTTCCGGCCCCGGAGTCTGCCGCGCCACTTATTGTGAGCCTGCCGTGCGCGGGCAAGCATCACGCCGCCGCACGCCTGCTCGACAACTACCTGGCTTCCGACCCGCGAGCCAGCGTGCTCGCGTTGGGCCCGCGAGAAGATCTGGGACTGGTCCCCACGCTGGACCGCCTGTATACACCAGACCGTCGAGCCACCGAGCACGGCAGCGGCGAGGCGCAGGTGCTTGCGACAGTCGACGGCCTCGTACCCGCGGGCCCGTCCGAGCCAGGCTACCCGGATCTTGCGCGCCTGGGATCTCTCACTCTGTTCCCGGTCGCGGGCCTGACGGCCAAGGATCTGGAATGGCTGCTCTGCGGGCCTCCGCCAAGCGACGGCGGCGCTCGGGGCCTGCGCAAGGGACCCGACTTCGGCGCCTGGCGCATCGAGTAGACCGAGGTGGCACAGCGTGTGCGGCACGACCGACGAGCGGTTCATGCGAGACGCCATCGCCCTCTCGCTCCGTGGAGCGGGCAGAGTGGCGCCGAACCCACTCGTCGGCTGCGTCATCGTGCGGGACCAGGCGGTTGTCGGCTCCGGTTTCCACGCCCGGTGGGGTGGCCCGCACGCGGAGGCGGAGGCGTTGCGCGACGCGGGCGACGGCGCCCGGGGCGCGACGCTCTATGTGACTCTGGAGCCGTGCACACACCACGGGAAGACGCCGCCATGCTCGCGCGCGGTGCTTGGCTCCGGCGTTCGGCGAGTCGCCATCGCGGTGCGCGACCCAAGCCCGGTCGCGCGCGGCGGCGCGGACGAGCTGCGGGCCGCCGGAGTCGAGGTCACCATCGGAGTATGCGCGCCGGAGGCGGTACTTGCGAACGCGGCCTACCTCAAGTGGCGTCTAGCGGGCCTGCCGCTGGTGCATATCAAGCTGGCCGCGACGGTCGACGGTCGGGTCTCCGGGCCGACCGGTCTGGGCGAGCGGATCACCGGCGGAGAGTCATGCCGCCAGGTCCACAGAATGCGCGCTGAGAGCTCCGCGGTCCTCACAGGCGTGGGAACGGTGCTGGCCGACGACCCGCTGCTCAACGCCCGCCCTCCCGAGGGCGAGGCCGAGCGCCAGCCGCTGCGCGTCCTTCTCGACCCGTCGGGGCGGATCCCGCCCGGGGCTCGCGTGCTCGCGAGCGCCACTGAGACGGCGCCGGTGCTGTGGCTCGTCGCACAGGGCGCGACGCCACAGCCGCCGGGCGGGCCGTGCCGCGATCACATCGAGGTGGTCACTTGTGCGGTCAAGGGACCAGGCCTTGATCTCGAGTGGGTTCTCCGCTACCTCGCCGAGAGAGACATGACCTCCGTACTCGTCGAGGCCGGGCCGAAGCTGTCGACGTCGTTTGTGCGCGAGGGACTGGCCGACAGACTCACTCTCTTCCTGGCACCCAGGCTGATGGGAGACCAGGGCCTCCCGGCTCTGGAGTCTCTTGGCCTCGCCACGGCGGACGATGCCCCCACCCTCGAGCGATCCTCATGGTCCCCGGCCGGAGACGACATGAGGCTCGACGCGTGGCTGCCCGGACTTGACTGGCCCGCCCTCGCCCTCTTGTAGAGGCGACCGGCAGGTCGTCAGCAACGCCCCCTGGGCTCGCCCGCTATCCCCCTCCCAGCTCGACGCACCGCTTGCGGTAGTGGAGATAGTCCTCGTAAGGCACCTCCTCCGGCACGCCGTGATCGCTCGTGGGAATGTACCCGCCCCGCGCTCGCATCGCCGGAATGACACGCTCCACGAACGCGTCTATCGCGGCTTTGCCCTTGGCGAGCACCCGCTTATCGATCCCGCCGAAGATGGCCAAGCCCGGGTGCTGCCGGCCCACCTCGACTACGTCGCAGCCGGCGGCCACTTCGAACGGGCTCATCGCGTCCATCCCGATCTCCTGATAGACCCGGATGACCGGCGGCGCGAAGCCGTCGGTGTCGATGTGGACGTACACATGCCGCGTCTTGTCGATCTGCCGCGCCTTGGCGCGCTCGATGAGTTCCCTGTGGTAGGGCTGCAGGAACTCGCGCATCATCGCGGGCGAGATCAGCGGGCCGTGGTTGTAGCAGATGTCCTCGGCGAAAAACATCTCGTCCAGCGTGGCATGCTCCTGGTGTCGGGCGATGACCGTATCGGCCAGGTCGAACCAAGTCCTCATGCAGTCGTGGATCAGCTCCGGCTGGTCGTGGAACGCGTAGAGGACTCTCTCGGGGCCGATCAGGCTGCGAAGGTACATGTACGGCCCGATGACGCCCTGCTGGATCATCAAGCCTTGGCCCGCTGCTCCCTTGGCCGCTTCCATCCGCTTGTCGAGGTCGGCGTACCGCTCCGGAGAGGACGGGTCCATACGCCACTTCACGTTCTCTTCCCATGTGCGACGGTCTTTGACGGGATGGTCGAGGTACTCCGGCATGAAGCCGTCCCGGCGGCCCTTGAAGTAGAGCACATGCCTACCCGCCCAGTCCTGGACGACCTCGTGCTTGCCGCGGTCCTCGATCACTTTCACCTCGAAGGCCGGCACGAACGCGGCCTCGCACCACCCGAGCTGACCCAGCCCGTGACTGCCTGGCGGGTCGTAGTGGAACAGCTCCGCGAACGGAACGTCCTGCGGCATGCCCTGTTCCTTCCACCGCTCGAGACAGTAGTACCCGAACTCGCGGTGGACGATCGGGGCCCCCGGCGTGACCGCGTAGGTGTCCCTGAGCTTGCGGGCCGACTCGACCATCTTCTCCCGCGGCACCATCGCGTGAACACCGTCGGCGGGCGGGTGGTGCTGGGTCATCGAGCGGATCCTCTCATCTGTGCTGGGCCGCGGACCACTCGCGCCAGGCATCGAGCATCGCGAGGTAGTTGCGCACGGGAATGTAGTTCGCGATGCTGTTCCCCGAGCCTAGCAGGTAACCCCCGCCCGGCGCGCAGTCGTCCAGCACCTTCAGGGTGTATGCTCTCACCTCGTCGGGCGTGCGGCGGGTGAGCGCATCGACATCGACTCCGCCGATGATCGCGATTCTGTCTCCCCACAAACGCTTCGCTTCGGCGACCGGAGTGATAACATCCTCCCAGGAGTGCTTCGCGTCGATCTTCACATCATCGATCAAGTCGTCCATGATCCCGGTCAGGTTGCCGCACGAGTGTAGCAGCACGGGCAGGCCCGCCTCATGCGCGATCGCGGCCAGCTCGCGCTGCGTGGGAAGCACGAACTCGCGCATCTGGGGAGGTGAGAGGAAGGTGCCTGTCTTGAAGCCCATGTCGTCCGAGATCCACACTGCCCCCACGCGGTCGACAGCCACGAGCTCGCGGAAGATGCCCTTCATCTGCTCCTCGATGCGGCCCACGATGAGGTGGGCCAGCTCCGGGTCGTCGGCGAGCATGAAGCTCAGGGGCTCGTAGCCCACGATCCACATCAGCCACTCGCAGGGGCCTCCGCAGCTCGCGAGGATCTTCATCCCGTCAGGCATCACCTTCGCGGCGCGCTCCATTGGCGCGTAGCTGACCTGCTCGGGGGTGGGCCAGACGTAGGCATCGAAAGACTCACGATCCCAGATGCGGCTGGCGGCCGCTGTCACGTACGCACGCTTGCCCCGCGATAGGGGCGCGACATCATCCGTCACCGCCGCCTCCGCGGTCGTGAACCCCGTACCCACGCCTACGGTCACCGCGTCGTAGCCGAGCTTCGCGTGTGCCTCCAGGTTCAGCCTCAGCGAGCGCTCGGAGAGGCCGCCTTCGTCGTACTCGGGCGGCTCGCCGATGATCTCCTCCATCACCCGCAACTCGACGAACAGCTCGCCGATGGGCACCCGGGTCGGATCGTTGCGTCGGTAGATGGCGTCCAGGTACGCCTCGAAGCTCGGGCCGTCTGTCATGCGAGCACCGCCTCGCGTGAGCTATGTTGCCGCGCTGAGCGCGGCCGGTCCTGCTTCAAGCGACCGCGGCAGGTGTCCTGCGAAACCGTCGCACGGCTCAGACCTGCCGTGTAGAATGTTGCGGGCCCGCCACGCCCGAACTACAAGAGCACACCCACGCGAGAGGTGGGGGCCCAGTGCAGGTCCCTGTGTGGCAGCAGATAGCGGCCGGGGTCATCTTCCTCGGCGTCTACGTCGTCATCGCGACCGAGAAGATCGACAAGACGAAGGTGGCCCTCGCCGGGGCGGCGCTGATGCTGCTGCTGGGCATCGTCAGCCAGCACGACGCCTTCGGCCAGAGCGAGCTGCGCATGGCGTCGGTCGAGCACTTCGCCCACCAGGCGGAGCGGATGGGCCCCCACGGCGAGAAGGTACGGCAAGCGGCGGACACGCTGGGACAAGCTGGGCTAACCGACGTCCCGGGCATAGACTGGAACATCATTATCCTGCTGATAGGTATGATGGTCTACGTCGGGATCATGGGCAAGACCGGCGTCTTCGAGTGGATCGCGATCAGGTGCGCCAAGCTCGCGAGGGGCGAGCCCGTCCTCATAATGGTGTTGCTCTCGACTGTTACGGCGGTTGTCTCCGCCTGGCTCGACAACGTGACAACCGTGCTCCTAATGGCGCCTGTCACCCTCCTTGTCTGTGATGCCTTGGACGTCAGTCCCGTCCCGATGCTCATCGCCGGGGCGCTCGCGTCGAACATAGGCGGCACGGCGACGCTGATAGGCGACCCACCGAACATCCTTATCGGGTCCAAGGCCGGGTTCGGCTTCAACGCGTTCCTCGCGCACCTCTCTCCCGTGATCGCCGTCACCACGGTAGCCTTCGCGGGATACGCGGCCGTTGCGTGGCGGCGGGCTCTCCGCGCCGAACCCGAGCGCAAGGCCGAGATCATGCAGTTCGACGAGTCGAAGTCGATCAAGGACCGCCGGCTGCTCAGGAAGTGCCTGATCGTCGGTGCGCTGATCCTCTGCGGGTTCCTGCTGCATCAGCGCCTGGGTTGGGAGCCGGCCACTGTGGCGCTGTGTGGGGCCTCCGCACTCCTGCTGATCTCCGGGCTTAGGGTCGAGGAGGCCGCCGAGGCGGTAGAGTGGGGGACCATCTTCTTCTTCGTGGGCCTGTTCATCATGGTCGGCGGGCTCGTCAAGGTCGGGCTCATCGAGCAGGCGAGCCGCCTGGTTTTGCGCGAGTTCGGCAACAACACGACCGTCCTGACCTACGTCATCCTCTGGTTCTCAGCGTTCGCGTCGGCGGCGATGGGCAACGTCCCCTATGTCATCGCAGTGTGTCCGCTGGTGAGCAGCGTGGTGCAGGGAATGACCGGCCAGCCCGCCATGCAGGCCGCCTCCCACCCGAGCATCATGCCGATCTGGTGGGCACTCTCGCTCGGCGCGTGCTTGGGCGGCAACGGCACGCTCGTCGGCGCCGCCGCCAACATCGTGATAGTCGGCATCGCCCGCCGTCACGGGCACAAGATCACATTCATGGAGTTCACGCGGTATGGCTTGCCGGTCATGCTATGGACGGTCGGGGTGAGCATGATCTACCTGTGGCTCAGGTACCTCAGGTAGTGCGGCCGGTCGGCTGAGCTCTGACGGGTAGGAAGACGCCCTTCGCCGTCGCGTAGACGGTGCCATCAGGGCCGGCCAGCTCGGCTGACATCTCGATGAGCCGATCGGACTGCTTCTCGATCCGTGCCCGGGCGGTGCCGCGACTTCCGACCGTGAACGGGCGCTTGTAGCGCACTGTGAGCTCCGCCGTGGCGAATAGCATCCGGCGTTCCCAGAGGGAGCGGGCCATCACCTCGTCGAGCACGGTGGCCACCAGTCCGCCGTGGACTATGTCATCGTACCCCTGGTGCTCCTCGCGTGGCACGAACTCGGTGACGTACTCGTCGCCGTCGAAGCGGAACTCGAGCTTCAGGCCGATCGGGTTGTTCGGGCCGCACGCGAAGCAGCGGCCGGTCGTGGCCTCCAGCATTCTCTCTCACCCATCGTGTCCCGCGAACCAGTTCGCGAGGTAAGCCGACACCTGTGCCAGCGGCTTGCGCACCATCTCGCAGTCGGGCAGGGACTCCAGAAAGCGCACCCCGTACCTCATCCTGACCACGCGCGGATCGAGCACGATGACACATCCCTTGTCTTGGCGAGAGCGGATGAGGCGCCCGAACATCTGACGGAACGTGATGACCGCCTGCGGCACATAGTAGTGCGCCATCGGGTCGCCTCCGCGCTCGGCTACCAGTTCCCGCCGGGCCTCGACGATGGGATCCGTCGGCACGGCAAATGGCAGCCTGGTCAGGATGAGGTTCTGCAGGGCCTCACCCGGCACGTCGACGCCCTCGAAGAAGCTGCGCGTGGCGAACAGCACGGAATCGACAACATCGGTGAAGTGGCGCCTGACCTGTGCCGTCGACGTGCCCGCGAGCTGACTGTAGACGGGCAGGCCCATCGCCTCTATCTTGCCCGCGCACTCGGAGTAGGCCTGCTCGAGGTGGGCTCTCGATGTGAAGAGCACGAGGGCGCGGCCGCGAGTCACGCGGACGAGCTCCACGATCGCCTCCGCGACGGCGCCCGGCCAGTCCGGTTCCCGGGGGTCGGGCAGATCGGTGGGGATGCAGACCCTCGCCTGCCGGCGGAAGTCGAACTCCGACGGGAAGCGCTGACATACGAGGCGTTCGGACACCGCCTCAAGGCCGAGGCGCTCAACGAAGTACCGCATCTCCTCACCGACGCTGAGGGTCGCGGATGTCAGGACCACCGTCGGGATCCTGGTGAAGATGCGCTCCGCAAGCTCGGGACCCACCTCCACGGGAGCCGACCGCATCGCGTAGCTGCGCGCGGCGCGCTCGAGGTAGTACACGACGCCACCGGGCTCAAGGGCGACCAGGGCCTCCGCGAGGTCGGCGTAGGACCGTTGCTCGCCGGCCCGTGTGCGCAGCTCCTGAGACGTGAGCCCAACGCGGTCCGGGCCCGCCACGATCGCGTCGATGGTCGCCAGTAGCGCGGCGAGGTCGATGAGTCTGTCCGCCAGCGCCCGCATGTGCTCGACCGCGCGCTCCCCCAGAGTCGCCAGGTCGGTGAACTCGGCCAGCCCAACGCAGTCCTGGGTGATCCTCACACGTCCGCGGCCCTCGCCCCCGTCGAGCGCGCCCGCGAGGGCGGCGCAGGCGGCGGGCAGTGCACGCGACAACTCCAGCAGCGCGATGCACGCCGCGCGCGCGTCGTCGAGAGCGGCCGGAGCCGCCTCGGGCGGCGGGACCGCAGACAGCAGCATGTCCTCTGCGGCGGCCAAGACCGCGCCGGGGTCGGAGGGGTTCAGCACGCGCAGGGTCAGCGACTCAACGGCCTGGCCCGACAGCTCGAACGCGAGGTGCTCCGTGGCGACGTCTTCGAGCGTGTGTGCCTCGTCAAACACGATGCGGCTGAAGTCGGGCAGCGTCCCGGCGTCGGAGCCGGCGAACCACAGCGCGTGGTTGATCACCAGAATGTCCGATGCTTGCGCTCTGCTCCGTAGCCTGGCGAGCGCGCATCCCTTGCGCGCGGAACAGGCTCCCCCGAAGCACGTATCGTACGTGGCGGTGACGGACCCAACCAAGTCCGCGTCGGGCGATGACGGCTCCCTTCCGAGCTCGGACAGGTCGAGTGTCTCGGAGCGCAGGGCCCAGGACAGGATTGGCAGGAGGCGGACGCGATCCTCGACGATCAGTGTGCGCCTGATGCCCTCATAGGCGTCCATCAGCTTGCGGAGGCACAGGTAGTTCGCGCGGCCCTTCATCACGGTGGCTACCAGGTCGACCCCGAGCGCCGCGCGCGTGAGTGGGATGTCATGCTCCACGAGCTGATCCTGCAGCGTCTTCGTCGCTGTCGATACGATCGCGCGCTCGCCCGTCGCGAGCACGTGTTGCGCGAGCGGCACGAGGTACGCCAGCGACTTGCCGATCCCCGTCCCGGCCTCGACAAGCAGTACCTCGCCGCGCGCGAGCGCTCCGGCGACGGCGGCGGCCATCGCGCTCTGCCGATGCCTGGGCTCGTAAGCGCTCATTCTCGACTCGACGCCGCCGCCCGGTCCGAGCGCGTCCGAAGCCGCCTGCTCCCCGGTCGAGATCCAGTCCAGCGGGCGCGCCGGCCTACGGGCGGACGGGGGAGAGACCAGCGCGGCCCGGACCTCGCGCTCGCGACCCACTCGGAGCAGCGAGGCCTCGATCGCCTCCGCAACGCCCGGCGCGCGCGGCCACTCCAGAGCGTCGGCCATCGCTCGGCACTCGGCGAGCAGCTCAGGCGGCACCTCGGCCTCTGTCTCGCGTGCCAGCGGCTCCAGGCACTGAAGGAGCGCCTCCGCTTGAGCTGCGGGGCCGCGCAGGGGCCCCGGCTCCACACCGCAGACGCGGCAGACGTGGGCGGCCGTCATCTCGGACAGCTCCGGCCATGCGACGGCGAAAGCGCCCGTGATGTCGATCAGTGGGAGTGCCCGCCCATCGCGAGCAGCCCAGGTGCGCATCCTGGTGAGCACGGGCCGTGGCACCGCGAACGCCAGCACTACGGCGTCCTGTGGAACGTCGCCCAGCACCTTGGCCATGGCGCCCGGGAAATCGAGCCCCCGGCTGAGCTCAGCCGGCGACAGCAGCAGCTCGCGCTGCAGTGAGTGCGGGACCGGGTGAGAGGGTCTGAGGACCACCTCGCGACGCGCAACGCGGGAAGCGACGCCAAGCGCGACCGCCTCTCGGGCGCCTTCCGGTCCGATGAACGCGCCACAGAGAACGTGGCTGGTCATGTGTGGGACAGCCCTGTCGACCGACAACCTGCGGAGCCTATGGCCCCAACGGCAGTCTAGGTCTTGTCCGTGGCGTGCCCCGAATCCTCCAGCCGCTCTATGAGTCCCCGGAGCTGGGACACGATCTGCTCCCTGTCCCAGCCGTCGTCGCGCATGGCCTCGGCGTCCGACGCGGATACCGCTCCCACCCCGTTGAGCGGCACTAGGTACTTCGCCTTCACGACCGTCAGGTGCTCCTTCCCGCCGGTGCGGGTCCTGAAGCTCTCCTTGTTGAGCGTGCCCACCACCATCAGCCTGGTGCCTTGCCGGATGTTGTCCGCCGCCCAACCCGCGAGCTCCCCCCAGACATCCACCAGAAACAAGTCGGAGACGGCCGTTCCGTCGGCCCTGTCGAACGGGCGATCCACCTGGAACGAGAACTCGGCCTTCTGCTGGTCGGCCGCTTTCCTGCGAAGCTGGGCGTCCTTTGTGGAGACGCCGGTGATCAGCACCAGGTTGATGTCCGCCATGACGCAACACCTCCCATAGCCGCCCTTATACCACCGCGCGCATACCCCTGTACGTCATATACCTCGCGCCGCGGGCGCCGCAAACGCGTCGGCGACTAGGAGCCGGGCCGCGTTCCGCGCCGCGGGGGCGCAAAAAGGAGGGGGTCCGGCCGTGCGGCCGTATGTTCTTATCTCACCTAGCAGTGACCCGGAGCCCTGCCGCATGTCACAGGACCTTCTCGCCGATCTCAACGACCGCCAGCTTGAGGCCGTCACCCACGGCGACGGCCCGCTGCTGATCTTCGCGGGCGCCGGCACCGGAAAGACGCGCGTCCTTACCCGGAGGATCGCCCACCTGATCGCCGCGCGCGGCCTGATGCCCTGGGCGCTGCTCGCGGTCACCTTCACCAACAAGGCCGCCAATGAGATGCGCGAGCGCGTGGAGCAGCTCACCGGCCATTCCGCGCGCGGGATGTGGGTGGGCACCTTCCACTCGATGTGCGTACGCATCCTCCGCACCGATGGCGAGCGGATCGGCATCCCGCGGAGCTTCTCGATCTATGACGACAGTGACCAGGAAGCCCTGATGAAGACCGTCGCCGAAGACCTGCTGCTCGGCGACAAGGACCCCTCGTTCAAACCGCGCGCGCTCCTCGCCGAGGTGTCGCGGTGCAAGAACGAGCTGCTATCCCCGCGCGAGTACGAGCGGACGTGCGCCGACGAGCGGGAGCGGCGAGTGGCCTCCGCGTACGTGAACTACCAGCGCCGACTAGCCGACGCACGCGCGCTCGACTTCGATGACATCATCATGCGCACCGTCGAGCTCTTCCGCGAAGGGCCCGATGTGCTCGAGCGCTACCAGGCGAAGTTCCACCACGTCCTCGTCGATGAGTACCAGGACATCAACTTCGCCCAGTACACCTTCGTGAGAATGGTCGCCGAGGCCGGTCGCAGCATCACCGTGGTCGGAGACGACGACCAGTCGATCTACCGCTGGCGCGGCGCCGACGTCCGCCTCATGCTGCAGTTCGAGCGCGACTTCCCGTCCGCTCGAGTGGTCAAGCTCGAGCGGAACTACCGGTCGAGCCAGACGATCCTGGACGCCGCCTACCATGTCATTAGGCACAACCGGCACCGAGCTGAGAAGCGGCTCTTCTCGGACCTTGGGCGGGGCGAGGCCATCACTGTCTACCACGCGCTGTCGGAGCACCAGGAAGCCGTGTGGGTCGCGGAATCCATCCGAGCCGCGAGGGACCGCGGCGAGCGCGCCGGCTCCTTCGCCGTGCTGTTCCGGACCAACGCGCAGTCGCGCGTCGTGGAGGAGGCCTTCCGCGACGAGGGCATCGCGTACCAGCTTGTTGGGGGCCAGAGGTTCTACGATCGCAGGGAGATCAAGGACGTCCTTGCGTACCTAAAGGCCATCCTCAATCCGTTCGATACAGTGTCCCTCTTGCGCATCGTTAACGTGCCGACTCGCGGGATCGGCGCGAAGGCAGTCGAGAGGCTCCAGCAGATCTCGCTGGGCACCGGCCTGCCGCTCCTCGCGGTCACGCTGAAGGCCGACGAGCACGCCGCCGACCTCGGCCGCAGCACGGCCGCCGTAGGGCGCTTCGGCACGCTGATGCAGGACCTGATCGACCTGTCGCCCGAGTTCGCCGTTAAGGATCTGATCCGTGAGGTGCTGATACGGACCGGCTACGAGGGGTGTCTGGTCGCTGAGAAGTCGGCGGACGCCGAGGCACGCCTGGAGAACGTGCGAGAGCTCATCACCGCAGCCGAGACCTTCGCGGAGCGCTCCGAAGACGAGTCCCTGGGGGCGTTCCTTGAGCACGTCTCACTCGTCTCTGACGTGGACGGCATGGCCGAGCCGGATCAGCTCGTGACGCTGATGACCCTGCACGCGGCGAAGGGGCTCGAGTTCGACACCGTGTTCGTCATCGGGATGGAGGAGTCCGTATTCCCCCACGCACGGTCATTCGACGACGACGTCGCGCTCGAGGAGGAGCGGCGCCTGTGCTACGTCGGGATGACCAGGGCGCGCAAGCGCCTGTACCTCAGCGCCGCACGCCAGCGCTCGCTCTACGGCGAGACCCGTTACAACAAGCCTAGCCGCTTCCTCATGGAGATCCCCGGCGAGCTTGTGAGAGAAGAGGGCGGTCAAGGATCGTTCGACCGCGTCATCCGCGACGAGCTATCCTCGCTGGGGATGTTCGCCGTGCCGGGGCAGGGGCGGCTGGACCTGACCTCGGTGCTCTCGCGCAGAAAGCCGATGGGTAAGCCCGCCCGGGCGGCGGGCGTTGCCCGGGCCGCTGCCGCGTCCGCCGGCGGGCTCTCGCCGGGCGACAAAGTGACCCACGCGCAGTTCGGGCGTGGAATGGTCGTCGGCTTGCAGGACAACGGCGTCGTCACCGTGGCGTTCGAGCGCGCCGGCGTGAAGAAGCTGTCGCTTGCGTATGCGAACCTCGAGAAGATCGGGAGCTGACGCGAAGGACACGGCCCCGGCACTGTTCGACCTGGGCCGGGCGACCGTGCCCCTGCTCGGGCTCGTCATGTTCTCGGAGGGCCTGCTCGGTAGATCGTGCCCCTGGGCGGCGGCGACGCTCACTGCGGCGTTGCTCACACCTGTCATCTGTGTCGTGGCTGACCGGGCGCTCCGGGGCGGGTACTGGTCAGGCGGCGGGTGGCCCACACTGGTCGCATGGGTCCTGTTCTGCTGGATGGCACTCTCGACGGTTGTGGGCCCGGCCAGGGTCTACTCCGATGAACCGATCCGGCGCATCGTCGCCCTGGCCTGCGCGTTCTTCCTGGCGCGAGACGGAGTCGGTGGGGACGAACGACGCATCAGGGGGCTTGTCGGCTGCCTAGTGTGCCTGGGCACTGTCGTGGCCGCGACGGCCATCCTCGGCTGGCCTATCGCGCCCGGGCCCGACCAGCGATGGGCGTCGATCCTCGACAGTCCGTCGCTTCTCGCCGCGCTGCTCGCGCTCAGCATGCCCGTCACAGTCTGCTGGGCGCTCGCCGAGCGCGGCCGGCTTCGCGCGGGGCTTATCGCGGCGGCCTTACCGCAAGCGGCGGCGCTCGTGGGGTCGGGGAGCAGGCTGCCCATGATCGCCACGGCGGCCGCGGCGATGGCGTTGGTGATCGCGCGCGCGGCTACGGGCCGGGTTGCATCTGTCGTGGTTCTCCCGGGGGGAGAGGGGGGACACCGGACGAGAGCGGGGCGCCTTGCCGCGACCGCGGTGGCCGCGCTGCTGGTGGTCGGGGTGCTCCTGCTCCGGCAGTCGGGGCACGAGAGCAGCGCGTCCCACAGAGTCTTCATCTGGCAGACGAGTGCCATCGCCTTGACCGCCGACACTCGCTCGATCCTCCTCGGGGCCGGCGTCGGCGGCTTTCGCGATGCCTTCAGCATGAGCCGGCCGTGGGTCGGCACGGACCGCAGCGACGTCCTGGCGGTGGTGCGGGACGCGCACTGCGACGTGCTGATGGTGGCCTGCGAGTGCGGGATCCCGGCGGGGTTGCTCTTCGTCATCCTGACGATGGGCGGGATCTGCGGACCCGGGCCGGTCGGCACGCGACTGCGAGGCGGGCTCAGGGCGGGAGTCATCGCATGGGCGGTCTCGGGGATGGCGCACGGGAGCATAGATGTGCTCGCGGTGGCGGTTCCCGCGATGGCCGTGCTGGGGGTGCAGCTTGGCGCTCCGGCCGGGGCGGTGGGAAGCCCGGCGCCCGCCGGCTTGGCCCGCCGCACCGTTGCGGCTGCCGCTGTGGCCATTGTCGCGGTCGCGTGGCTCGGGCCACAGGCGTCGGCGCGCGCGTCAGACCTCCTCGTCGCTAGGGCTCAGCGGGAGGCGCCGAGTCGTGAGCGTCTGGCGGCCGCAGTGCGCTTGTACGCGTCGAGAGACGCGCTGTTGGCACTCTCGGCCGTAAGCTCGGCAGGAGAGCGGGCCGGTGTGCTCAGTCGTGCTATCGGGCTCTACCCGCGCGATGCCGAGATGCACCTCGCGCTCTCACAGGCCCTTGCGGGGTCCCAGCGGCTGGCGGCGCGCGACGAGGCCGATGAGGCTGTGAGGCTGGACCCCTACAACCCGTACTGCCGCAAGTGGCGGGCCGAGTTGGCCGGCCCGAGCCCGGAGGCGAAGCAGGATCTCCGCACGGCCATCGCCCTCTTCGAGCGCACACTCGAGGTCGCCACCGCGCGCCTGGGGTCACAGTCGCCTCAGGCCGAGGCGATCAGGGTCGAGCGCGACGGTGCGAGAAGGGCGTTGGGCGGCTAGCCGCCGGCGCAACGGCTACCCTTCCGACAGCGCCACGACGAAGTGGTGGCAACTGCGAGGCAGACCAGTCGAAGGGTGTGAGTGGACTCCCATAGGGCCCCGGATCCGCCGGCAGGGAAGCTGGCGCTGTGGGGTACCTGCAGCCGGGATCACCCATCCCCAGAGAGCCGGTGTCCCTACGGGCGGCCCCGCGGGCCCGGGAAGACGGGCGCTCGCGCCGCTCCTCATGACGTGGGACATCGCCTGCACGCCCCTGAAGCGCTCAGCCATCCGCAGCCCTGAGCTCCTGCCCGCGCCGACCCCTCCCTTGCCACCCCGGCGTCGCGGCTGTAGAATCCGCGACACGAGCGGCGGCAGAAGAGCCGGCGCGGCCACGCGGATGCGGGGCGTCTGCGGCTTCAGGAGCACGGTCCGTGGAGACGGTCGAGGTCACAGTGTGGGGCATCATAGGCGGCCTACAGGGACACTCGGTCATCCTTGCGGACCGCGAGCAAGAGCGCGTGCTCCCGATCGTGATAGGCATACCGGAGGCGTTGGCGATCCACGCCGAGCTCGAGCGGAAACGGTTCTCGCGACCGATGACGCATGACCTCCTTGCCCAGTCCTTCGCCGCGGTTGGAGCCGAGGTCGAGTCGGTCGTTATCACCGACCTGCAGGACGGCACGTTCTACGCGCGCATTCACGCTCGCGCGAACGGCCGGAGGCATAGCATCGACTCGCGACCGAGCGACGCACTGGCCGTCGCGTTGCGCGTGGGTGCCCCGATCTACGTGTCTGAGGCGGTCATGAGTGAAGCAGCTCACGATACCCCACCCGACGCACTCGAGGAAACACTATCCGAGGAGGTTACGGAGCAGCACGTCATAGGTTGGGAACGTGAGCCTGCCGCCTCCCGCGAAGAGGTCGAGAAGTTCCGCGGCATTCTACGCGACGCGGGGCTTGACGAGCACACAGGCTGAGTCTCGCGCCCTACGCCGTGCCGCGCCATCTGCCCAATGACTCAGATCAACATCCCCTGGCGTAAGTGGCTTGTGAGCATTGCCATCGTCCTGGTCGTCGTCTACTGGCTGGCCAAGCTTCTCACAGAGATCATCTGGTTCCGGCAGGTCGGGTACCTGGGTATCTACGCGAAGCTCACGGTCACGCAAGTCGTGCTGAGCGTCGTCATCGGCGCCACCGCGTTCGCCGCGACCTTCCTCAGCCTCCGCTACGCTCGCCGGAAGCACGCGGACACCGAGCACTACATCGGGCAGAGCGCCGAGGACTTCATCGACAAGGCGATGATCGAGGATCACGTCGACCGCGGGATCCTCGTCACATCGCTCGTCATTGCGGTCGTGTTCGTGCTGGGGAGCCTCGGCAAGGCGATGTTCGTGCTGCAGTGTTGGGCGGCTGAGCCCTTCGGGGTCACCGACCCGCTGTTCGGCAGAGACATCGGGTTCTTCGTGTTCCGCCTGCCCCTGCTGGACTGGCTCATGCGAACCCTCACCGCGCTCGCCCTGATCGACACGGTGCTGCTCGGCCTCCTGTACTTCTACGAGGGTAAGGTGTTCCTGTCCGCCAAGACCGCCCGACTCGTCCCGCACGCGCTGACGCACATGTCAACGATGGTGGCCGTTGTGCTGGTTCTGAAGGCGGGCACCTACTACTTCGCGCAGTTCGCGCTCGTGTGGAGGCAGCACGACAGGTTCGCCGGAGCGTCCTACGCGGATGCCTACGGCCAGTTGCCACTGCTCCGCATCTGCGCGGTGCTGTGCGTACTCGCCGCGATAGCGCTGGTCGTGCTCGCGCGCCGTGACACCGACACCCGGCGGCTCCTCTACCTGCTGGGCGCGGTGGTGGCGTTCTGCGTTGTGGGCCGGTCCGGCTACCCGAAGGTGCTTCAGTACATTCGGGTGACGCCTCAGGAGGCGACCGCCGAGGGCCCGTTCATCGACAGGAGCATCGCAGCGACGTGGCAAGCGTACATGCTCGACGCGATGGACACTCGCGAATACGAGATCGAGGACAAGCTCACCCTCGCGGAGGCGAACCGCTACCCCGAGACCATCGACTCCGTCCGCCTGTGGGACCACCGACCGCTGCTGGCAACCTACTCGCAGCAGCAGCAGATCACCACCTACTACGCTTTCACCGACATCGACATCGACCGCTACCACATCGGCGGTCGGCTGCGGCAGGTCGCGTTGGGTGCCAGAGAGCTCTACGTCTACGGTACCCCGCGGAACGCGCAGACCTGGATCAATGAGCACATCACCTACACCCACGGCTACGGCCTGGCGATGAGCCCCGTCAACGACATGACCCGCGAGGGGCTCCCGGTCTACTGGTGGTCCGGGATCCCGCCCAAGCCGGGCAACGAGACGATCGCGGACGACATGAAGCTCACTCGACCGGGCATCTACTTCGGAGAGTTCGGGCTGCCGGAGAGCGGGACACGCTCGGCACTACCCCAGGCCGGCGCCATGGCCGGGGCCGCGCTTCCGTCCGGCATCGCGATGATGGGCCAGAGCGCCCAGCAGAAGCGCGTACGGCTCGGATGGCCTGAGTACGTGCTCGTCGGCACCAGCCATCCCGAGCTCGACTACCAGTCAGAGGACGGCACCGTCCCGGCGGAGTACACCGGCCAGGGCGGCGTGCCGATCGGGTCGCTGTGGCGCAGGTTGCTGTTTGCCGTAAGGTTCAAGGACCCGATGCTGCTGCTCTCGCGCGAGGTTAAGGGCGACTCAAGGCTGATCATGTATCGGCACATCTTGGAGCGCATTCACCGCGTCTTCCCGTTCCTCGCGATGGACAGTGACCCTTATCTGTTCGTCGACAGCGCCGGCAACCTAGAGTGGATCGCCGACGCCTACACCTACACGACGCGGTACCCCTACTCGACTGTGCAGCCGGTCGAGGGCAGCGGGGTCGCGGCCAGCTACCTCCGCAACTCGGTGAAGATCGTGGTTGACGCGTACGACGGCACGATGGAGTTCTACCGAGTCGACGAGGCAGACCCGATCTGTCGCATCTATGACAAGCTTTTCCCCGGGCTGTTCAAGCCGGCCAGCGCGATGCCGGAGGATGTGAAGGCCCACCTCCGCTACCCGCGCGGGCTGTTCCTGTGGCAGACGAACGCGCTGCTGCAGTACCACGTTAGGGACTCCGCGCTGTTCTACGGGCAAGAGGACACGTGGCAGCGCCCGACCGAGGTGTTCGGTGCCCGCGCGGATCAGCAGGCCGCAGCGCCCACCCAGGGGCCCGGTGGGCCCGCTCCGGCGCCGGCGGCGGGGCCGTCGGAGGACTGGCAGACGCAGGCGATGGAGCCCTACTTCGTCCTCCTGCCAAGGCCCGACGGGGGGGACAAGGTCGAGTTCATGCAGGTCCTCCCGATGGTGCGTGTGCGTCGCCCGAACATGGCCTCCTGGCTCGCGGGCTGGTGGGACGCCGAGGCCGGCAAGGGATCCTGCGCGCTCTACGAGTTCTCGCGCACCTCGTCTGTCTACGGCCCGATGCAGATCGAGGCCAGGATCGACAAGGACCCCGCGATCTCCGAGCAACTGACGTGGTGGAGTCGCGGCGGGTCGCAGGTCATCCGTGGCAACCTGCTAGCCATCCCGATCGGCAAGACCATCCTGTGGGTCGAGCCGCTCTACATCCAGGCGTCCACCGAGTCGTTACCGACTCTCCAGAAGGTCATCGTTGTTTTCGGGAGCAAGTCCACGGCCGGAGAGCAGGAGAGTCGCGTCGTGATGGCCGACTCCTTCCGCGAGGCCTTGGCGCTGGCGCTGAGCAAGAGCAAGCCGCCGACTCCGGACACGAGCGGTCCGTCGGCCCAGCCGGCTCCCGAGGCCCCAGCCCCGGCGGCCGAGCCCGCTAGGTCGGCGCCCGAGCAGGCCGTTGCGCCGTCCGCCGCGCCCCCCGCATCGACGGGTGGCAAGGAGGTCATCAACCAACTCGCCGACCTGCTCGACAAGATGGAGAAGCGCCGGCAAGACGAGGCGGAGGAGATCAGGCAGATGAAGGAGCTCCTCCGGAAGAACGCGGGCTCGAACTAGCGGGTGTTACTCCGGGCCCCGCTCAGGGGCACCTCCCGATGATGCGAGGAGGGTACGCAGGTGGATAACGGCGGTCGGATTCGCGTTAACCGCAAGGTGCAGATCGTCTGGATCGTCGCGCTTGCCGCAGCTATCATCATCGTATTCGGCGGGCTCCTGTTCCCGATGCTCAAGGAGATCATCCTCAACCCACCTTCGGTGGGCCATGAGCACATCCACAACGAGGGCGGCGGCGAGCAGGGCGGAGGCGAACCGTCCGGCGCGCCCGCGGGCACGGGAGCCGGGGCAATGAAAGCCCCGCCAGGGGGCCCCGGCGTCCCACCGATGAAGGGCCCCGGCGGCCCGATGAAGGGACCCTCCGGAGCTGCGGCGCCCGCCGAGGGCGGGGGGCACTAGCACTAGCGCGAGGTGCCGGGTTAGGGCTGCGGTACCATGGCCCCGAAGCGAGGGCGTGGTTAGGAGGTGCGGGCCCTTGCCTGTCGATGGCGTATCAACCTGGCGAGAACGAGTCGCCACTGACCTCCGGATTCTAGGCGGGAGGCCGATGATAGCTGGCACGCGTGTGCCTGTCCACGTCATCGTCGGCGGGCTGGCGGGAGGCATGTCCGAGGCTGAGGTGTGCTACGAGTATGCCATCACCCCCGACGACGACCGGGCCGCCCCCGCCTATGCCGCCGATGCTATAGCTGACGAGGCGGTCGTGGTGGCGCGGTGAGGTGGCTCGTTGACGAAGGGCTGCCGAGGACCCTAGGCGCCGCGCTGCAGGTCAGCGGGCATGGGGAGTTGGTGGTTGCCGACTCGCCGTTCCGAGGCGCCTCCGATGCAAGGCTGTGGGCCCTGCTCGGGGCGGAGGGCGCGTTGTGCTCATGCGCGACAGGGGCTTCTTACACCTCGGGCTGACCCCGCCGCCTGTGGGCGTGGCCGTTGTGCGCCTACCGGATCTGTGGACCGGGGCAGAGATCGTGTCGTTCACCATCGAGGCGCTACGGAATATCGAGCCTGCTGACGTCACCGGTCAGGTGACTGTGCTCGAGCCTGGCCGAATCCGCCGTCGCCCGCTCATGCGCCGGGTCTAGCATCGCGAACCTGCTCAGGCCTCGTCGAGGGCGAAGCGCAGTCGCGCTACCCCACCGGCAACGCGAGCGTGACCCTCGTGCCGGTGTCCTGGCCCGACTCGATCCACATCCGGCCACCCACCACGGCCATCATGGTGCTATGAAGCACGAGGCCTTGTCCGGCTCCGGGCCCGTCTTGCGTGACCTCGGCGTCGCGGCGTAGCCCAACGCCGTCATCGCCGATGGTGACGGTGAACTCGCGGTCGCAGTCGATGCTGACCGTAAGCGACAGCTTGCGCCGCGGGTCGCCGCCTCGCCCGTGGGCGGCCGCGTTCCTGACAGCCTCGCGCGCGGCACAGAACAGCACCTCAGCGGCTGGCTCGACTATGAGCTTCGCCCGGCTTCGCGCCTGTTCCGAAGCTGACCACGACACGTCGTCGAAGAACCCACGCGCTCGCCGGACCTCGACCTCCAGGGCGGCGAGCAGGCCCATCTTCTCAAGGTCCGGCACCCCGAGCGGGGTGTCCCGCAGCAGTCCGGAGATGAGCGCGTGCACCTCGGCAAGCTGCGTCGCCACTGACACACCCTCCGCCCCCGCCCGAAGGCCCGCGACCGTGAGCATGGCCGCGTGCACCTCAGGGAGCACATCGTCGTGGAGGAGCCGACGAACGCGGCCGGCCAGCACGGTCGCCTGAGTCCATCGCGTCCGCTGCAGATCCATCAGCCTCCGCGCGAGGACGACGCCGGCCTCGGCCTGGAGCAGCCCCTCGGCCACGAGTCTGGCCGCCTCAGCATCCTCGCGCGAGTGCAGGCCGCCGCCGCGTTTGGCGCCCAGGATCAGCACCCCGGACGGGATGCCGGGCCCGCCGAGCGTGACGGCCCATCCGCCCGCCCCGGGGCCGGCAATGCGTGTAGGCGCCTGTCCCGTGCGGGCGCGTTGGAGCTCCTCAAGCGCGAGCGCACGGGTGCCTTCCGGAAGCACGAGGTCACTGGGACAGACCCATACCGCGCCGAGCATGTCGGCAAGATGGCTCGCCGGCACTAGGCAGGCCCATTGGGCGTCGAGCACGTCGTTGGACAGCGCACGGAAGGCGGCCGGACAGCGAGCCTCGCCGGGCGCCTGCGCCTGGGCCGGCTGTGCCAGGCGCTCAAGGAACCGCTGTCCCAGAACGAAGGCGCGAAGCCGTTCCACGAGCGCGTCGCGCTCGAGGTGTGAGCGCCAGCCGATGAGAGCGTATAGGACCGCGATGCCGACCGCTCCTGCCTCGACGGAAGCTCCAGGGTCGGTTCCATGCGCTCCCGTGGCGGCTCCGACCAGACCATAGGCTGCGGCGATTGGGAGCAGCCAGCGCCACTGACGGCCGAGGGCCCCCCGCGGGAGCGTCAGGCCTGTGAAGATCTCGTACGTCACGACGGCCTGTCCTTGCAGCACGACCGCGGCCGCGACCACCACTGTGGTCACCAGGTCGGCGCGCGCGATGCTCACCGCGAGCATCTCGGGGTCGCTCATGTACGTACCCGACCATGCCACCGTCCAAGCCAGCGCGCTGCTCGCCATCGCCAGCGTCCCGGTGGCGCCCAGCACCCACGGCCTCGCCCTCCGATGCGCGAGCGCGGCCCACTCGTCCCTCAGATGCCCCGGCCTCGCCGCCGCCCACGCAGCCCCCGCCATGGCCACGAGCGCGAACGCCCAGTACGCGACCGCCTCGAGCTGAAAGCCCGGAAGACCACGGCCCGTCGCCCACGTGTTGGTCGCGGAGGCCCTGAGGTGCGGGAAGGGAGTGACCACCACAAGTGCTCCAGCCAGCACGGCGCCCAGGACGATGGTGGCGAGCCAAAGGAGGCGAAGCCCGAGCGGCCACCTCGGCGCGGTCGGGCCGAACCAGCCGCCTATCCACAGCATGGAGCAGCACCACGCCGCCGGCAGGGCGACGCCCGCGAGCCAAATCGTGGGCCACCACTCGAGCGCGAATGTCGCCAGGCCGTCCGCGCCTCTGCCCGCGAGCCGGCCCTGCCACAGGAAGAACGCTCCGGCCACCACCAAGCACGTGCCGGCGAGCCACACACCCCAAGCCCGCCGTACCGCATTCAGGAGCACCGTCGCCCCGAGCCAACAGCAGACGATCGCCAGCGCGGCGGAAAGTGCGGCGACCGCCCTGGCCGGCAGCTCAACCGACACCTCACACCACCGCCCAGGCGACCCACTCGCCGCGCTCGTCCATCGCGTAGGCGGCGCCGTCCTCGTCCCAGGAGAGGAACCTGCCCTCGCGGACGATGAGCGCCGCCCTGGTGCGGGCAACCTTCTCGTCCGTGGCGTTCGAGGTGAGATCCCACGCCGCGTAGATCTGGCCGTTCATCCGGCTTATGGTCCGCTTGTCGCGGAATCCCATCCTCGCCGCGATCTGTTCGTTCGTCATGCCCTTGGCGAGCATCAGCGCGACCTCCCGCTCGGTGGGCTCGAGCAGGTCCATCGGCGCGTGTTCGTCCTTCGCCCTGACCTCGTGGACCCTGGCCTCGACCTCGGGGTCGATGAAGCTCTTGCCCTCGACTGCGTCACGCAGCAGGGGGACGATCATCTCGGGCAGGAGGTAGTTCGACTTCCGCACGTACGCGTAGTGGGACAGGATCCCCGACTGCCGGAACGTCCGGTAGTAAACGTCATCATCCTGGATGGAGTAGAACACGACCGGAAGCCTGGGGAACTCCCGCCTGGCGGCCACGGCGGCCTCGATGCCGTTCAGCGAGCCCTCGAGCTGCACGTCCATCAGGACGGCCCGGGGCGGGCCCGCCAGGCAGAGGTCGACGGCCTCCTCGCCGGACCCGCAGTCGCCCACGACCCGCACCTCGCCCGTGGCCTCCAGGCCTCGCTTCATGGCCCCGCGCAGCCTCTCGTTGTCCTCCACCAGCAGAAGGTCGAGCAAGCCGGCGCCTCCTCTCGGCGACGTCACCGCGTCGGCGTCACGTAGGGGCGGCCCAGCGTGGCCGCCTGCGGGCGAGCAGACTGGCTCGCCCCTAGGTGCGTCCCATCAACCCATGGCCCAGGCCCCCCGGTCAAGCACCTGAGTGCGTACGACCCCGGCCCGTGTGCCGAACATAGCGGCCTCGCGCCGTCGTCGTCGCAGCGCTCCGATCGGCACAATCGAGCGTGGGGCCGGCGACCGGACGGAGGGACCAAGCATGAAGGTGAAGCTGATACTCCCCGCACTGACCGAAGCGACCAGCCCGTACTGGCGGCCAATCAAGTACTCCCTATTCCCACCCCTCGGGCTCGCGACTCTGGCGGCCTACCTGCCGGGCGACGACGAGATAACGATCGAGGATGAGCACGTCGAGCCGCTGCGCCTCTCCGACGAGCCCGACCTCGTGGCCATTCGGGTCTACATCACAAACGCCTACCGCGCCTATGAGATCGCGGACCACTATCGAGCGCGCGGCGCTCACGTTTGTGTAGGCGGGCCGCATGTCACGTCGCTGCCCGACGAAGCTCTGGACCACGCAGACACCGTGTTCCTGGGCCCGGGCGAGGACACCTGGCCAACGTTCCTCACAGATCACAGAGCGGGGCGCCCACGCAGCGTCTACCGGTCGACGGAGCGCGACCTCGTCGGTCATCCGAGACCGCGGCGCGACCTCATCAAGCGGCACCTCTACCTCGTCCCCAACTCGATGGTCGTGTCGCGCGGCTGCCCGCACAGGTGCGACTTCTGCTACAGCGGTCAGTTCTACGCAGGCGGTGCCCCCTACTACCACCGGCGCGTCGACGAGGCGCTCGCGGAGATCGAGTCGCTCCCCGGCAGGCACCTCTACTTCCTCGACGACAACCTCTGGGGCGACCCGCGGTTCGCGGAGGCCCTCTTTGACGGCATGAAGGGCATGAACCGCGTATGGCAGGCCGCCGGCAGCATCGAAGGCGTGATGCGGCCCGGCATGCTCGAACGAGCCGCGGACGCGGGGCTGCGCAGCCTCTTCGTCGGCTTCGAGACGCTCAGCGACCGCAACCTGGCCGCGCAGAGCAAGGTGCAGAACCTTGGCGGCGACTACGAGGCTGCCATCCGCCGGCTGCACGATCTCGGGGTGATGATCAACGGGAGCTTCATCTTCGGCCTCGACGAGGACGACGAGTCCGTGTTCGGACGCACCGTCGAGTGGGCGGTGGGGCAGGGGACCGAGACGGCGACCTTCCACATCCTGACCCCGTACCCGGGGACGCGGCTGCACGCGCGGCTCTCCTCGGAGGGGCGGATACTTACCACCGACTGGAGCCGCTATGACACCCGGCACGCCGTGTTCACCCCGGCGGGAATGAGTCCGGAGGCACTGGAGTCGGGCTACCGGCGTGCCTACGACGCGTTCTACACCTGGAAGTCCATCGCTGAAGCGGCGTGGACGAAGGACACGCTTGCCGAACGCCTCCGCCACCTCGCCTTCACCGCCGCGTGGCGGAAGATGGACTGGCTGTGGCACCTCATCATCAGCGCGAAGCGAGTGTCGAGGAGCCGGGGTCTCCTCGAGGCATTGCTGGACAGTGGATGTCGCCGGTCGCATCGCCCTCTGCCGGACACAAGCGCGGGTGCAGGCGACGCCACGCCGGTGGTCAGTCGGTAGGCGCCTCGCAGAGTACGTTGAGCACCGACACGAGCTGGTAGGCGAAGAACCGGGAGTCGTCCGTGTCCGGTGCGCGTAGGTCGGTCTCCGCCTGGTCGAAGGCCGACTGCGCGCCCTCGTTGCCGCGGCGCGTCGCGCTGCCGTGCAGCCGGGCAAGCAGGGACCCCCATTCACCTGCGTCGGTGGACGGGTCTCTCGCCAAGGGTCCGTAATCCTCCTAGCCGACAAGCACTCGGATCTCGATCAGGGCGTCCCCTACCGGAGCATCGGGGTGCCGGATGCCTTGAGTCGTGAAGAGCTGTTCGGCCGCCAGAAGCCCTGTCGCCGCCGTGGCCTCGCGTCCTACCCCGGCCGAGCACCTTCTCCGGCTAGATGCGGCGCACCGATGCGCGACGCCGGCTGCGGAAGTGAGGAGTCGTCGGCGCACAAGCTAGCACCAACTCGTTACGGTCTTCCAGAAGAGGTCCACGTGCTCCTGCTTCAGCCACTGCGGAGGAGCGTCCCAGCACAGATCACGGACTGCAGCATATGTGTCCTCGAGGCCGTAGCCGAACACCGCTAGTCGCGCTGGGCCAACTGAGGCCGCAGGAAGCACCACGGCTCGGCGGCCATGTTCCATCAGCAAACGGAGCTTAACAAGCCTCGTGGATTCCCGCGACCGAGGAAGGCCAAGGACCATCTGTGCGGACGCTGAGTACCCCATCGCGATGAGGGGCATGGGCTCAGCTGGCGCCTCGAGCATACCCTTCTGAGCGACGACTAGTCCAGCGCGTATTCCACGCCGAGCCAGGGCCCGTTGTAGCTGGCCCGCTGCGCAGGCGTCCAGGCGGGAGGCTACTACCACGCACTGCGGCTGCTCAGGGAAACGTGCCCACCGGGAGGGATCCAGATGGCGCTCGGCCGGCCGCGACTCGCGCCTTGCCACTGGAGACGAGCGAGTGCCGACCCCCGAGGTGCCCCGCCGGGTAGCCGACCTCCTGGAGGCCGCCGCCCGGGACTGAGGGAGCGGCGCCGGCGGTCAGTCGGTAGGCGCCTCGCTGAAGACCTTCAGCACCGAAGCATCCTGGTCGGCGAAGAAGCGTGAGTCGTCCGTGTCAAGCGCTCGCAGATCGCTGCCCGCCTTGTCAAATGCGGCCCGCGCGCCGTCGTCGCCGCGGAGAATCCCGACCATCGCGACGTAGCCGGTCGCCATCAGGCGGAACGCCTTCTCGTTGCCGTCGGCGTAGCCCCTCTCGGCCTGTTCGAATGCGTCCGTGGCTTCGTCGAGCCGATGTGCCGCCATGAGCTGCGCCCCGACAATCCACCATCCGTTAGCGATCGGCACCGCGCCCTTGTCAAGCTCCTGAGCGAGCCGAAGGTTAAGCCGCGCCGCATCGAGGCCGATAGCGAGGTCCGTGGGCCCGATCTCGATCTTCGCTTCGGCCCAGCCCGGCCATTCGGCGGATGCCAGGTTGTAGGAGAGCGCCATGGCCGCCGACTTCATGAACCGGCAAAGGTCCGGGTCGCGCTCCGCCGCTTCCGCGGCCTGCGATAGGCAGTGCTGGATGCCGAACCGCGCCACTAGGGTCGATGCGGGCAGGTCCTTGTCGATGTCGTACAGGTCGCCAGCGACGGACAGGAAAGCGCGTGCTGCGTCCTTCGGCTCGCGACCCGCGACGATGAGATCGGCGGCCTGGAAGCTGTCGCCGTGCGCGACCCGCTCCATGACCTTGTCATTGAGATCGCCGAGGCCGCCGTCGTCCGCCGGCGCGAGCACCAAGACCGCGAGACACGCTTTCGCCGCTGAGCAGAAGACCATTCCACGACCCCCTACGGGTACGTAAGTTCATTGAGTATAATGCTACGGCAATGCCGGTTTGCACGCAAGCACAACGGCCTACGAGGAGGGCTGGCAAGCTCTAGCGGCGGCCCAACTGGCGTTGGCCGTGCGCCGCAGGACAACGCCTGCGGCGCACGGACACCTCGCGACCTACGCTTCCGCGCGCTTCCCATAGCGCGGGACGAATGCCGTGACCCGCATCGCCTCCTCCACGGATACCTCGCCGGAGAGAACACATTCGGCCGCGTTCTTCGTGAGGGACCTACGTCGGCTGGCGGCGAGTTCCTCAATCTCGCGGAGGTCGTCGCCGTCGGTAAGCTTGCGGCGGATCTCCTCGTCGAGCGTGAAGACCTCGTGGAAGGCCATGCGCCCAATGTGCCCCAAGTGGCAGCGACACGCGCCCGTCTGGCCCGCTCGCCAGACCTTGGCTGGCACGTCCTCGACGCCCGCCTCATGCAGCCAGGCCACTTCGGCCTTGGTGGGGGGATGCTGCTTCCTGCATTCCCGGCACATTCTTCGCGCGAGGACCTGCGCCGTGGCGCCGTTGAGCGCTTGGGACAGCAGGAAGCGGGGCACGCCCACATCGATGAGGCGCCGCATGGTCGTGATGGAGTCCGGCGTGTGCAGGGCGCTCAGGACAAGGTGGCCGGTCAGGGCGAGAGCGACGACCGCCTCCGCCGTCTCCCGGTCGCGCACCTCGCCACACAGGATCACGTCGGGGTCTTGGCGCCTGCAGACCTTCATGCACGCCGGGAAGTCCATCCCACTGCGGACGTTCACCGGGATCTGGGTGACGCCGTCGATCTGCACCTCGACGGGGTCCTCGACGCTCATCACGTGAGCCGAGCGCTTGTTGAGCTCCTGCAGGACCGCGTAGAGGGTGGTCGTCTTGCCGCTTCCAGTGGGCCCGGTGACGAAGACGACGCCGTTGGGGCGGTGTATCAGCTCGTCGAGCCGGCGCCGCGGCTCCCCGGCGATGCCCAACCGGTCGAGCGTCGGAATGGCCACGTGGCGGTCGAGGAGGCGCATGACGGCGCTCTCTCCGAGAACCCCCGGCACGACCGAGACACGTAGGTCAAGGTCGAGGTCGGCGGCGCGGAGTTGGATGCGGCCCTCTTGGGCGACTCGGCGCTCGGCGAGCGACAGGCCGGCCATCAGCTTGACCCGGTCCACGAGGAGCTCGCGCGCCGTGGCCGGCAGTTCCAGCACGTCGCGCAGCATGCCGTCGATGCGCAGCCGGACCACACAAGTGTCGGAGAGGGCCTGGACGTGGATGTCGCTCGCGCGCTCCCGCACCGCCCGCTCAATCAGGTCGTTCACGACCTTCGCCATGGGCTCCTCGCTGGCGCGCTCCAGCAGGACGAGCACCCTGCGCGCCCCCTCGGCCTCCGTGGCGCACTCGGCGCACGTCGCGAGGTGGGCCTCGACGTCGGCCCGGTGGTCCTCATCGAGCTCGCCCCTCAAGTGCCCGGTCAATAGCGTTCTGCAGTCCTCGCACTTCATCTCCACATCTCCCCTTCGTGGGTCAGTTCCCGCCTCAATGCGTCCATGGCTCGCGCCACTCGGGATTTCACGGTGCCTTCGGCGATCCCCAGCAGGTCGGCGACCTCGGCGTAGCGCATGCCGCCATAGTGGGCCAGGACGAAGGCCATTCGCTGGCCCTCGGGCAGCCGGTCGACTGCCTGCCGCACCCGGTGGATCTCCAGGCTCGCGATGACCTGCTCCTCCGGGAGCGGCCGCTCGTCGGCCAAGCGCTCCAGGATGCCGCGAGTGTGCGGCCCGAACCGTTCCTCCAGCGAGACCACCTCCGCGCGCGGCCTCCTGCGCGTCGCGCGGTTCACCCAGTAGTTCCGCGCCAGTGTGTAGAGATACGTTCTGAACTTGGCTCTGGGCTCGTAAGCCCTCCGCGCGAGCCACACGCGGAGCAGCACCTCCTGCACGCCGTCATCTGCTTCGTCGCGGTCCCAGAACAGGTGGAGGAGCATCCTCCGAAGCCACGGCTCGTGTCGCTCGGCCAGCATTGCGAAGGCCTCGGCGTCATCGCGCCCCGCCCTGGACATGAGTTCCGCGTCGCTTGGCGACAGGTCCATCCGGCGATCCTCGCTCCCGGGAGTTCCGGGGGTGTTCAACACGGCGCGCCACGAGAGGGTTCCATCGGCGGGCGTGTCCGTTGAGGACGCGACAGTCCTTGACATACGCGTGTTGCATTGGCCATGATCTGCTGACGGCCCACGGGGCGGCTTTCCGGGGGCGTTCGAGGGCATACCAAACCGTGTCCTCCCTTCCCGGGGTCCAGCGGTCTCCTTGGCAAGTCGCCACCGCGTCTGCCAGAGTGCGAGCGTCGGCCCCACGCTCGGCGGACGCACGCAGAGAAGGAGGCGACCGCATGCCGCATCACGCGCCGCTGCTCGGAGCCCGCCGGTTGGCCGTCGTCACGCTGATCGGGGCGGTCCTCGCGCAGACAGGTCCTGAGGAACTGATGCCCCGGCACTCGACCGACTCCGTGCTCGCGTCCCCGAGAGCCCGATCCAGCCGGTGAAGCCGGCCCCCTATGCGCTCCAGGCGGGTGGCACGGGCGTCGTTGCCCTCTGCCGGTCGGAAGCGCGGGGAAGGCGACGCCGCGCCGGCGGTCGGTTGGTAGGCGCCTCGCGGAATGCCCCATTGGCGTCAACTCGGGGCAGGCGGGCCCTCACCGATCCGCTCGCCCTGAGCCGGGCGACGCCCGTGACGAGGGGTCATGGTCGAAGGCCGCAAGCACGCCAACCCCTCAGCGCGCGATCTCCGGTGAGAACCACACGCTGCAGTCCTGGTAGTTGCCGAACTCCGCCTCGTCAACAACCAGCTCCAGCACGTCAACGCCACTCACGTCGAGGTCCACGGGGCGCTCGCGGAAGTCCTTCACCACCGCCGACCGGTACAGCTCTCTGCCGTCTCCGAGCACGACGAAGACGACGCTGCCCTGCGCGCCCTGTTGCAGCCCACAGGCCGATGTGAACCGCGCCCACGCCCCCCCGAGCCGGAACACGTAGCGTGAGGGTGCATGGGCATAGAGGCCGTGCGAGTGGTAGCCTTCGCCGGACTCCAGCCATCCCGGGCCCTCCTCGCCCGGTATGCGGTCGCGACACGGCTTCTCCCAGCCCACCTCGGCCGACTCCCACGTCAGGTCCGACAGGAACGCGCGCTCGATGTGTCCGGCAAGGGCCGCCGGCGCCGGTCCCGGCTCGGTGGTCGGCTTGGCGGAGGCGAGGTCGGTGAGGGAAGCAGACTTCCGAGCGATCGCGCGCAGACCGTCTGTCAGCAGGGCCTCGGGGATGCTCTCAACCTTCTCGACGGCGGCCAGGGCGAAGGCTCGAGCCGCCTCGGGGTCGCCCTTGATGAGTGCCGCCACTGCCCTCGCCTTCAGGAGGGCCGGCTCAAGGGCCCTGTGATCGGGAAGTCCTCGATCGTCTACGCTGAAGGGCAGCGGGAAGCTGATGGCGGCGCCGGTGGGATAGCAGAAGGTGAGGCGCAACTCGTAACCACCGGGCCGGAACTCCCCCGTTCTCACCGAGAACCGGCCCTGCGGGTCCACCCTTGCGGTCGAGGTGAGGGAGTCATAGTCGCTGCCGCCATCGGGATCGGTGAACGCGATCAGGCCGATGGGCGCCATGCTCGTAGCCACCTGGCCGTGGACGAGCATCCCTCCGGCTATCGGCTCCCCACGCACTCGGGTGAGCGTGCACTCGATGCCCAGGTCCTTGCCCTCATCGCTCCGGCGGAACAGGGGGTGGGTCGAGAGTGCGAGGGCGCTGGCCCGGCTGAGGAAGGTTCCCTTGCCCTCACATCGGGCCTCCTCACGGAATGTGTAGTTCCCGCTCCCCATGAGGGAGGTGCCCATCGTCGCCTCGTCCCGGGTGGCCCGCACGTGCGGCAGGCCCAGGGCGTGCCCCAGCTCGTGCGTCACGCCGCCGATGTAGACGGAGTTGTACTTGCCGACCGAGTAGCGCCGGTCGCCGTCGTAGATGATGGGCTCCGTCTTGGTGAGGTTGAGCGCGTCGAGCACGGCGTGGTCGGTCACCCACGCGGTGCCGGACTTGTGGTCCCCGCCCCCGTAGTAGGGGCAATCGGCGGACAAGTGGTCCCCCTCGGTGTGGACCAAGTTCTCGAAGATGACGATGGTCTCGCGGTCCGCGTCGATGCCTTCCTTGGCGAGCGCCGTCACGGCTTCCCGGCGGAGCTCGTCGCCGCGCTCCCCGGTGTAGAAGTCGGTCTCGTGCTTGCCCTTCACGAGGTGAATGACGACGCGCCCGTCGCCGCCGCGCTCCAGGGGGAACGTCATCGCCCCGAATCCTCGGGCCGCCATGCCGGCGCCGTAGAAGGACTGCACCTCCCCCATGACCCGGTCGAGCCGCTCCCGGTAGCCCTCAACGGGCTCGCGGTCAGCCGGCGTGAAGTACACGATCTGAAGGACGCGGCCAAACTGGCCCGCGCTCGCGGGCGACGCGACGCCCAGGACGCACGCCACGAGAACCATGGACCGGACTGTCTCCTTGAGCATCGAATACCTCTCTGGTCTGTGCCCCGCGCGGCAGGATGAGGATGTCCGAGGTGATGGGTTCCCTGGCCCAAAGCGCCGACCTCTGCGAAGTCGGCGAGCAACCTTGCGGGGCCGTAGCGGCGTGGGCGTGAGATCGTGCGCCACAGTTCCGGGCTCGGCGCGTCTGGGAAGTGAACCGACGCGTGCTACACTGAACCAAGCCCTATTGCATGGGCAGGCGGTGCGGCTGCAACCGGAGGACGTGGGATCCACGATGAGCAGCGCAGGGCGCCGCATCACGCGGCGTCTCATCTTGTGCATCACCATCGCAGCACTACTGCTGGGCGTCTTGCTCGTCGGCACTTGGACATTGGCTGGGCGTTGCGTACCGTGGGCCCATCTCCCACGTCCACACGACGCTCGCGAGCTAGCCGCGATGGACCGAGCCGAGTTCGACGCCCGGTTCGCCTCTCACTCGAATGGCAGCGTAACGGACGCCCAGGGGCGTCCGGTAGTGGCGTACGGCGACCGGGGCATCGCGTACGAGATAACCTTCGATGGCGCGCTCGGCGGGGCCAGGCCCGCCATGATCCGGATCGACCTGCCTGCGGGCTTCCGCGACCCGGACCGGCTGCTGAGGGCCTGTGGCTTGTCGATCCCCCACGGGAACCGGGAAGACATGCACGCACAGCTTCTCGCGTTGGGCGCGGGGTACGAGATGGACGACCCACCCTCTTGGACTGTATGGGTGGGGAGAGCCAGCCGGCCCCCCCACTCCTGGTCCGAAGTCCTCCTCGAGGTCGCCCGTACGCCGTGAGGGCTGGTGCGCACAGCCCCTCACCTCTCCGCCCACATCCTCGAATCCTGCCTGATGTGCCACCTACGCGGGGCCGGCAGGTCGTGGCGGAGGGTCGCGGTGGCGCGCCAGCCGTCCCGGGTCGACCGCAGTGCTACGGGCCGCGCGAGCGAGTCATCTATGAGCTCCAGCAGTCCGAGAGCCTCGAACGAGTCGGCCCACGCACTCTGTTCCGCCTGAAACCGCCTTTGAGCGTAGTAGGCCTGGCACAGCAGCCACCGCGCGGGCCCGGCGGGGTCGGGGCGGAACTCCTCGGTGCCGGGCGGCGCATCCGAGAACTGCACATAGCCCCACGTCTCCGGCCGGTGCATGTCGATCACGCCCTGGGGCGACCAGACCCAGTTGTCCTCCGGCTTGCCGGGCACCTTGACGTAGCGGCCGTCCTCGATCGTCACGTCCCACTCCACTCGCGAGAAGTCGATCCGCCACTGATCGCCCGGCCTCGGCGGGCATGGGCGGCCCGCGAACTCCGCGAGCGCGTCCCACGGGAACGCGATCTCCGCCGTCCATCCTCGGTCGGTGTCCGACGGATCGTTTATCGTACCATCGACGTGCGTCGCGACACGTAGCCCGGGGATCTCCCACTCGTTGAGCGCGGGCCCGCCGTCGCGATAGGGCTTCGGCAGGCGCAGGTCCCACTCGGTGCCGAAGGCGTTGATCTCAATCTCGTAGTACTCGTGGTTGTCGCCGTCGGCGTCGATGAAGATCTCGAAGTCCGGGTCTTGGAAGATGACCGAGTCGTGCTCGGTGAGGGTTGCCCAGATGCGCGGCTCCTCAAGCTCGGCGCCGACGTAGAGGTACGTGTCATCCCACAGCATCTTGGCGCGCGTGCGGAGCCGCGGCGCAGGCTTCACACCGCCCTCGATGTCGACGAAGTCCTCGGTCCAGGGCACGGCCCGCCAGGCGGGCTCGTCGAGCAGCCCGTCGATTCCGAGCTCCTCCTCCGCGCGGTAACACACGTACCCCCTGGGCGGAACATAACGCGCGATCTGCACCTGGCCGCCCACAAGCAGCGCCGCCGACACCAGCGTCAGGCCCATCACGATGCACCTCCATGGAACGCCTGGAGCCGCCCCGTTCGCCGCTGCCTCCGGTTCGGCGCCGCGACTGACGACCGGTTCGCTGAACGGCTCGAGGACCCCTTGGCGCGGGGGAGTAGGGTGGGCTCTTCGGCCCGAACGTCAGGCCTGGGGCGCCGAACGGCGCGTCTGTTATGCGCCCGCCGCGACGCTCGCGATGGGCGCCCCCTCACGGACGCCGTCCCTAGGTGCCATAGGCATCCATGATGTAGTGTTCCACCCGCCACGCAGCCTCGCCGACCGGAGTGAACTCGTACGTGCCACCGGACCGGCGCACGAGGCGATAGTCCGTCATCATCCTCCGAGTGCCGCACCAGTCCGAGCAGACCCGGGCGACCAGGTCTGTCAGCTCACGCTCCTCGTAGGCGCGAAGCTCGGGCAGAGCTCGAAGGGCCGCGTCCACCGATATGTAGTGAGCCTTCCACTCGGGTCGCGCCAAGGATGGCGGATGTGCTGCGCGGCCCCTCGGCCATGTCGGCTTCGACGGATCGGCGCCCATCTGGTGCATCGCCTTGAGCGCCTCGCGCCCGATAGCCTCTGTCGGGTCCTCCGCCAGGGCGCGAAGGACCGGCACGGAGCGAGGATCACGGATGCGTGCGAGTCCCTGCACGGCGGCCCTTCGCACGGACTCGTCCCCATCGGCTGCCAGTGCGGCGAACCGCTCGGTCAGCTCCAGGGCCCCCTCGCGTGCGAGAGCGTTCAGGATCTGGGCTCGCGGGACGCCCTCGCCGACTGAGAATAACCCCCAAAGGGCCTCGCGTTCCTCGCTATCGCCCAGGCGACCCAGGGCGCGGATAGCGGGGAGCGCGGTGGCCTTGCCGCCTTGGCGCGTCACCTTCGTCAGAGCGGCAACGGCATGCCGCACCTCCTCGGCGCCGAGCGCCGCCCACACGGGCACCTCCGACAGGGGCGCATCGACCAGCCACCGTGGCGGCGGGGAAGCCGGCAGCCCCTCCGTCACTCCGGCTTGCCGGGCCCTGCCGGAGTGCGCCTCACTCAGCCGAGAGAGGACGTCGAGCGCCGTAACGCCGCGCTGCACGACCACGCTGTTATCGGACAGGAGGTCGCTCGCAGCGAGGGTGAGAGCCTGGGTGCCGATCCGGCAGAAAGTGATCAGGCGCGCGCTCGCCGCCGCGACGTCGTCGCATTCCGAGTACCAGCGCAGCACGGCCTCTCGCCCTGGCCGGCCCAGCGTCAGCAGCGCCTCGCTGACAAGGTTCGCGGTGTCGATGTCCGCGCACGCGTCCATGAGCTGTAGCAGCAGATCGGCGACCACATCAGGCGGGCGCGCAGTCACGAGCAGGCGGTCGAGGAGTGGGTATGCGGCGAGGGTCGCAATCCCCGCGAGGGCGTTCCAGGTTCGCGTGTGAGCCAGCCGGACGCCGCCCGTGATCGCCAGGCGCACTGTCTCCCGTCCCTCCTCGGTGAGCGCGCCAGCGCCGGTGGCCAGCCGAAGCGCCTCATCGATAGCCGGCGATCCGGCGAGAACCACGGCGCGAGCCAGGGCGCCCCGTGCCGCCGAGTTGCCCCTAGTGGCATGCAGCACGTCGCCAAGCCTGGCGGGCGACGCCCCCAGCAGCACGGACAGACGGGTCGCGCCCGCTCGGTCCTTGCCGAAGGTCGCAGCCAGTGCGGCTATCTCGGCCTCAACACCGCAAACGAACGGCTGGGCGCCGACCTGTGCCACGTCGTCGTCTCTCAACCTCCGCACTTCCTCCCTCAGAGCTGTTCGGGCGCGATGCAGCCGGCTCATGACCGTGCCCGGGGGCACTTCGAGCAACCGGCTGATCTCCTGATAGGAAAGGCCTTCCACGTAGTACAGGCCGATCATCGTCCTGTGCATGGGGCTGAGCCGAGCCAGTCCGGCCCCAACCTGCGCATGGCCCGGGTCATCTTCCTCGTCCTGCGGCGCCTCGGTCTCGATCTCACTCTCATCCGGCATGGTGCTCCAGCGCGTCTGCTCCCGCAGCCACGCTCGCCCAAGGTTCAGGGCGATGCTCCGGACCCAGGGACCGAAGCGTCCGGGGTCACGTAGCTGATCGAGCTTCAGGTAGGCCTCGACGAAGGCGTCGTGGGCTAGGATCTCGGCCTCCGAGACGCTTTCGGCGGCCCTGTAGCTGAGGCCCACGATCCCGCGGCGATGAAGGTCGACAAGTTGGCCGTAGGCTTCGTGGTCGCCTGCGAGGGCGGCTCGCACCAGCATGGCATCGTCCACTGCATCGCGCTCCTAGGAGGTAGATGCTCGAGCCACCCGGATATTCCACCGGCTTGTCTCCGAGCTTTGGACCGCCATGACCCTGGCGTACCGAGCCGGCGAGGGAGCTCGCGGAGCAGACGTTACCGCGTAGATGCCGGGCTCGGGGTGCTACCCCACCAGCGACGGCACGGCTCTGGACCAGATGGCATAGGCCTCGGCGACGGGTATGTCGACGAGAGTGCGCCCCGTCGTTATCGCAAGCCGGCCACCCGCGCTGAGCGCGCCCAGCTTGGTGACGGCGATGCCGGCCAGCGCCGCAAGGAACTCCTCCTCGCGGGCGTGATCGACCTCAACGAGGAAGCGGCCATTGGACTCGGAGAACAAAGCAAGGTCGGGACGCGAGGCGCCCCCGGCGAGGCCGGAGATGTCAGCAGCCAGCCCCAGGCCCTCGGCGCCGAACAGCATCTCCAGCAGCGCTATGGCGATCCCGCCGGCCGCCACATCGTGACATGCCCGCACGAGACCGGCGTCCATAGCCGAGAGAAGAGCGTTCATCTTGCGCTCGAACGTGTATGGGTCCGTGCGCGGCACCCGTGTCGCGCTAGTCGCGCCGAGGAGCTTCAGGTACTCGGAGCCGGCAAGCTCGTCATCCGTCTGTCCCACGAGGTAGACCGGATCGCCCGCTTCCTTGAAGTCGCATGTGACGCACTTTCGAACATCCTCGACCAGGCCGACCAACAGGATCGTAGGAGTCGGCGGGATCGGCCCGGTCGGGCCCTCATTGTACAGACTGACGTTGCCGGACACCGGGGGCACCTTGAGCGCATTCGCGAGGAAGTACAGCCCGTCCGTCGCGGCTTTGAGCTCTCCCATTCGCTCCGGCACCTCGGGGTTGCCGAAGTTGAGGTTGTCGGCCCACGAGTGAGGACGCGCCCCGACCGCGATGACATTCCTCATCGCCTCTTCGAGCGCCGAGGCGGCCCCGTGGAACGGGTCGAGCTCGCAGAAGCACGGGTTCACATCGGTCGTGAGGGCCAGGCCCTTGTATGAGGTGCTGAGGGGCCTGATGACGGCCGCGTCGCCGGGGCCGGGGTGCAAGTAGTCCCCGTGGAGCGGCCCAACGACGGTGCCGCCCCGGACTATCGTGTCGTACTGGTGCACGATCCAAGACATGTCTGCCACGTTAGGCGAGGCCAGGATCTTCCTCAGCGCGTCCGTGAGGTCCGGCGCCGCCGGCGGAGCCGGGCTGCCGCAGTGCTCGCGGATGACGTACGGCCGGCGGTAGCGCACAGCCCCTGTGTAGAACCCCAGGTCAAGATCGGCCACCTCGATGCCCTTGTAGCGGATCCTCATGCGCTTTTGGGGCGTCACGGTTCCGAACGCACGCGCGTCGACGTCCCACGCCGCCATGATGGACAGGACGCGGTCCACCTTCTCCGGCGGGATGACGAGCATCATGCGCTCCTGAGACTCGGACACCCAGATCTCCCACGCGGCCATGTCGGCGACTTTGAGGCGAACCTGGTCGAGATCGACCTCAGCCCCGTTGCCCCCGTCGTAGGCCAGCTCGCCCGTGCAGCTTGAGAGCCCGCCGCCGCCCAGGTCTTTGAACCCGGTCACGAGCCCCTCGTCGATGCACTGAAGGCAGGCGTGCATCAGTGGCTCCTTGGTGATCGCGTCGCCCATCTGCACGGCCGACCGGCCGACCTCCTCGCTGTCTGCCGAGATGACCTGGCTCGCGAGCCCACTCACGCCGTGGATCCCATCGCGGCCCGTGCGTCCGCCGCACAGCACGAACACGTCGCCCACGTTCTCCGCGCGGCTGCGGATGACGCGGTCTTTGCGGACCATCCCGATACAGCAGACGTTCACAAGGCAGTTGGACACGAAGCCGGGGTGAAAGCCCACCATCCCCCCGACGGTCGGGATCCCCACGCGGTTGCCATAGTCGCGGATGCCGGCGACGACGTTCCGGAACAGGTACAGCGGATGCTTGATGCCCGCGGGAACGTCCTCGTAAGGGGTGTCGAGCGGCCCGAAAAACAGCGGATCGAGTAGCGCAACGGGCTGCGCGCCCATGCAGACAACGTCGCGCAGGATGCCGCCAATCCCCGTCTCCGCACCACCAACAGGATCGAGCGCGGACGGGTGGTTGTGCGACTCCATCGCGACGACGTAGGCCCACTCGTCGTCGAATGTCACCAGGCCGGCGTCCTCCTTTATCACCAGGAGATTCTGCGGGGCCTCGACCTTGAAGATGCTGGATTCGAGCACGGTCCAGCTCGACTTGTACGAGCAGTGCTCCGACCAGGCCTGTGCGATGGCCTCGAGCTCCAGATCGGTTGGGTTCCGCCCCTCGCTCTCGAAGTGCGCCTCCATCATGCGCATCTCATCGAGGCTGCAGGCAAGGTTGCGCTCCTGGGAGAGGCGGAGCAGCTCGTCGTCGGTGGCCTCGAGTAGGTGGATGCGGAACAGGGAGAACGGCGCGTCGATGCGCTCGTGAAGGTGCTCTGTGGTCATCGGCTGCCCCCTCCGCTACTCGGCGACCGGCTCGCGCACGACCACGATGGAGTAGTCGTGCACGACGGGATTTGCGAGCAGCCGCCGGCAGGCCTCCTCGGCCGCGGCCAGCGCCGCCTCCTCGGTGTCGCGGTCGAATCGGAGGATGTAGGTCTTCACCGACGAGACGGATTCCGTCGGGATCCCCAGCAGCTCGAGTGACTTCCGGACGTTCTTGCCCTCCGCGTCGAGGATGCCTGGCTTGAGGCGGACGTACACTTCCACGGGGATGACCATCAGGCAGCGCCCTCCGGGGTCTGGCAGGATGGCGCGCATTATAGCATAGGCAGTGGGGGGCCCCGATCTCTGTGGCGCGACCCTCTCGCCCGCAGTGCCCTTGCGGAAGAGGATTGCCTCCGGCCGGCCGCGAAGTGATACATGGTTGCCAGGGGCTTGGGCTCCCCGGAAGCGCTTTGGGTGGTGATCGAAGATGAAGCTAGGTCGCTCTTCTCTTCTCTGGGATGCTCCTCGCTCTGACGTCTGTGTCCGGTCTCGCGCAATCGGGTGGTGGGCAGACACAGGTGACTGTCACGCTGTCCGGGCCTACCGAGCTGTGGGTTGAGACCGACGGCACCTTCCAGGCCGAGGCTGTGCTTGTCACGCCGCCTGTGGGCGGTGGGGAGGAAGGCGGCCCTCCGCCGGTGTGCTCGAGCACCGTTACATGGACCTGGTCGTGCCCCGGTGCGGTGATCGTGTCTGGTGGCGGGGCGAGCGACGTTACGGCCACAATCCGGTATCCCTGGCCGAACGGGGTTGGGCAGCACACGGTGAGCGTGACCGTGACGCAAACGTTCCACTACGCTGACGGCTCCTCGCAGACCTACTCCGGAAGCGACTCGGTGGATGTCGACGTCTGCGGTCCGGGCCCGTGCTCTGCTTCGCTGGCCCTGTTCAAGGACCAGACACT
>Ga0315282_10000606_pt1 | contig 70299 bp, 125 predicted proteins | sample YL17G07_20_MG_FD_203693 | JGI IMG/M metagenome (GOLD analysis project Ga0315282, IMG submission 203693) | Sediment microbial communities from Yellowstone Lake, YNP, Wyoming, USA - YL17G07_20 | ecosystem: Environmental > Aquatic > Freshwater > Lake > Sediment | place: USA: Wyoming | collected... | reverse complement strand
AAACAAAAAGGTGAATGAAATGAGCAAATTTACTGAAGCTTTAGAAAAATGGTGGATAAACCGAATGAAGCTGGTGCACGGCAAGAAAAAATTGTCGCCAGTAACAATTAGGGGTATACTCTACTTGCTACGTCAAAAGATCGGTTTGAAAAACATGCCGAAAACGAAAACCGGCTTCTACTCTGCACTGGCAAGAGTTGAGCGAAAACACCATGTGCCACGCGATAAACTAAAGATAATCACTGAACCGAAAATAAACTTGATAACAAGAACTGAAGAAAAGCCACTTTTGAAAGCACAGCCAAGTGACTTTCAAAGCGCCTGCGCCTTAATGTACATAGAAAAGTCAACGATAATAGCAGCAATAGAAGAAGACAACAGCCTGACTGACCGTGGAATCAACATAGTAAAAGCCATGGGTTTCTCCACGATCGAAGTCAACAAAGTAATTAAGCAAGCACAAAACCTTGGCGTACCCATTTTCACGCTAACAGACTACGATCCCTCTGGTCTCCTAATTGACTTGAAGATCGCTGAAAGCGGCGTGAAAACAGCCAGACTCGGCGTTGACCCTGAACTGGTTAAAGCACTAGGCCTCAAACTCGGCGACGTGAAAGAACCTCTTCCACGGGCAAAGAAGAAACTTGCCCACTACAAGTACCTTAAACGTTGCCACCCGAAACTCGCTGCGGGCTTTACAAAGATAGGAACCAAAAGTCAACCCTACAGAGTTGAAATTGACGGTGTGTTTGCACTAGCTGGGAAAGAGCGGTTTATGGAAGAGATCCTCAAACGCGCCGACAAGATCGTGCCAATAAAACGCGTTCAAAAAGCGTTGAAATACAAGCGGGTACCAAAAAAGGTTGATGAGCTGAGAAATTCGGTTCACGCATTAGTTGACAACCTGTTTACGCAGATAGCTGAAGACTCTGAAAAGCCACATCGCGACACGGCAAAGTCGTTCAACGAGCTTCGAATGAGCCAACTTGAAGGCACGATAGAACAGTCAATAAACGATAAAGCCCAAGCAGCACCAGCGACGGAAGTTTTGGAAGCTACGATCAAAAACCTACAGAAACTGTTAGCGAAACAAAAGGCTGCCCAAGCCAAAGCCTTGCAGGGTAAAAAACAAAAAGAAATGTGAAAAAATGATTGAGATCAAGTTTCGCCCAAGCAGCCACAGTGAAGACGGCACAATCGTCGCAGTTTTTGACGATAAGAAAACGGCAAGGTCAATAGCAGGAAAAATAAGACATCTAGGAGGAACACTGTGGGAAAACAAACTCATGGTTTCTGGATGCAGCTTAAACTACGGCACATTAAGAGAAGCCGAAGCAATATTTCTGGACGCGGGAGCTAAATCAATCAGCAAACCCGAAAGACACCAAGAACTGATCATTTGCGTTTATTTGCCAACGGGAATAACAGATGATGCTATTCCACTCGTGCTAGATAGCAATACAGCAAAACTGCTTCAAGAACTTATGAAAATCTGCGACAAACCACAAAGAAAAGTCAAAGGAAAAACAACAATTCTAACGTTCAACTACTGTGCCGATTGCAAGATATACTACCCCTTCAAACAGCCAAGACATCCCTACGGCTTGTTTCGACTTGCCCAGCAAAACTTTTCAGTGACGAAGGCGTTCAAAATAAAAGGTTTAATCTAATCCAAACAAAAAAAGTTCATTGAAGAAGTCAACTGCGAACGCAACACCAATTTGAGTTGGAGGTGACCTTATGTCTAGAGGAAGATCTGTTGCCCATTTACTTTGTGTTCAAGGCTTTGCCACTCTCGTAGCAATGTTTAAAACCGAGGCTCGAGCCCAACTTATCGCAGACTGCTTCAAAGAACAAGAGGCGAAAGTTTACCAAACCCGTGTGGCGATACCTTTCTTCAAAAAAGACCGATGCAAACTGTTTCAAGCGCTTAAGAAAACCAACCCTGAAAAAATAAAAGAATACCCTGCATATCAAGAACTAACAATAACCGTTGAGTTACCACGTAACCTGCCCCTGAAAAGCGTTCCCCTCGTGTTAAACTCTGAAACAGCAATGTTAATTAAAGCTTTAAAGAAAACGTGTGGTCGACCCACCATAACCCAAAACGAAAACGTTGACCAGTGGCAGTTCAACTATGCGGGCAAACTCGTCTATTGGAAATGCCGCAACAAGCGTTTTATGTTTAACCGACAGATATATTCGGTACCAGTGAACATTGAAGTGTTGCTCAACTGTATTTAAGTAGCACCTCGTCAAGGAGGAAATGATATGATCATTTACAAGTTTCATCCTAGCAGCCACTCCGACGATGGAACAGTCATAGCCACTTTCAAAGATGAAAAGACCGCCAAAAATGTTGCCAAACGATTCACTTGTTATTGTGGAACTCGTCTAGGATGTAAAGTAAAAGTTTCGCTTTCAAACGCGGAATACGGCACACTTGAAAACATCGCCAGTTCAATGTGCGGAGCAGGCGCCAAAGACGTTTTGAAGTGTGAAGGATACCAAGAGTTGGTTATAGAAGTCACGCTTCCCCGCAAGATAACAAAAGAAACAATCGCCTTGGTGTGCGACACCAACACTGCAATTATCATTCAAAAACTTGAAGAACTTTGCGGAAAACCTGAAGAAGTGCTGACACGAAGAAGTAAGAAACTGGTGTTCAAATACGCTGGAGAAGCAGACATTTTCTATCGCGCTTCGAAAAGAGGGTGGCCACACCAAAATGAGTTTTGGCTTGACGAAAAGACTTTTTACCCTAGCAAAATTTTCAAAGTGAGAGGGTTGGTTTAACAAAAGAAGACGGCACCGAACAACGAGATCAAAACAAAAATTGATGTAGAAGACTAAAGGAAAAATTAAAAAGAGCGGCTTAACCTTGGTTTAACGTTCAGTTGGAGGGAATAAACATGACCAACTATTTGACTGAAATACGACGTGCGTGTAGAAAAAAAGGTTTCGCCTTTAAAACTCAAAACGGTTTGCCTGCAATGGTTTATAAATTAAACTCCAAAAAAATCAGTCAAAAAGTGGCGAAAGTCTTCAGTCAGGTTTACTTCCAAAGCGACACCGCCCATGTTGCACCCACCTCAAGAAAATATTGCATCGTCAAATTCTGCATTGAGAAAAACACGATGTATATAGTTTGTCTATCCTATTGGACGCCAGAGGCAATAATAACAAGATACAAAGCAAACCTTCGTGACGGCTTGTACGCAAGCGGGCTTTTCGTTGTGTTTGAAGACCATGTTTACCAGTGGAGCAGTCGGACAGGAGAAGTTTTGGTAAACGCGATAATCCACCGCGCGAACCCAACAATTGAAGCACTCGTAACCACTGTTTAACACCAAACGGAGGAGGATAAGATGGTTAGCCACAAGAAAGAACCCATTTTAGACCAAGTTAAAATAGCAATCGGTCTTTTCGTCGATCGTGCGTTTGACCCCTTCTGGAGCTTCTTCTATCATTTCAGAAATAACCGAGAACACTTTGAATACAGCTGTTTTCCATTTCCACTCAAAATAAATTGTATTGGATGCCATGGCTGCAGCCACAACAAGAAACCCCCACTCCAACCAACCCTTCCAAAGGGACCATACAAAGTATACACAACCAATTTGTTCAATCAACAATACAAGGATCTCTGTGGCGAAGGCGAACTTGTCAAGCTCTGGTCAGAACTTGATGAACACAACAGACAAGTGGATAAGCAAAGAAAACAAGAAAATGAGGAGGAACCAAAAGATGAGTAAAGTAAAGTGTGAGAACTGTGTCTTCTGGCTGTTCCTTTATAAGAAGAGACGTTTGAAGAAAGGAGCCATGATTTCCTTGAGCTTCAATTACGAAGACGTGTCGGTTGGTGCTTGCACAAGCGGAAAATGCGCTGCCGAAACTTCAGGTTACACTGGCTTGAGCAGTGGACACAAAATGAATCGTATTGGAGAAACCCTTCGTTATTGTATCTTTTTCCACCCAAAGGAGGAAAAAACTCATGGCAACGTCAAAAACTAGTCTAAACACGCAAGAAATCACTGACTCGGCAATAAGCGAGCTTGTTTACGACTACTGGGGGCTACCCGAAGAGAAAATAGTGCACCAAGACGAGGACTTTGTAATAGTTCGTTACCCCGCAGCCCCGGGAAAGTCGAGAACTGGCTTTATCTACGAGGTTATCCCCACATCAAAAACGGGCGGAAGACTAGATGATTGGGAAATCTGCCCTGAACACGACACTTTAAGCGCAGCGGTTAGGCAAATGGAACAAAACCGTACGATCGTCCGAAGGTATAAAGCCGCAAAGAAACTAAAATAATTTTTTGGTGGTGATCACAATGGAAACGGTAAATACAAGACAAGTGCTATTGTCATTCAGACCTAGTAGCCACTCCGACAACTACACAATAGTAGGCAAGTTTGAAACTTCAAAACAAGCGGATAAAGCCTGCGAAAAAATGCAGAAGCTCATAAAAGAAGCAGATAAAGAAGGAAACAAGCTGGATGTTGATTGGGGCTCGGAAGAAGCTAGCGTTTCAAGCGGAGAAAACGAAGTCGAGTTCACAGTCTACACGGCAGGCTACACCGAACCTATTGAAGCAATTTTAGAGGAAGAAGGAGCCAAAAGCATCGAATCTTTCGTTAACATGCAGCTACTGACGATCACTGTTGCCCTGCCACCACAAGTAAATGCCAATCTTGCTGCGCTTCTGTTAGGTCACGCCGACGCACATGCAATAAGCTATTTAAACGAGTGTTGTGGAAAAGCGGAAGAAATAACCCGCGACGGAATGAACCTTCTTGTTTGGCATTACCGCGGGGATGAAATATACAACGAAGACGAAGACGTACTCTATTTAGGTGACGTAGAACTTCACCTAGAAGAAAAAAAGCAATGGGCTGTTGAAGAAGAATAAACTAAAGCGGGCTATACCTCAAATAACTCGCACTTTTCAACCGCAATAATAAAAAAAGGAAAGCACAGGAGGTTGGTTAATGAAACAAATTGATCCCTCTCGAGTGACCGCGTTGTTTGGGGGACTAGCAACGCTATTTCCAATAAAAACCGATCCCCGAATCATCGCCTTCTATGCGACGCGTCAAGACTGGAGCCAAACCGTTTCGCATTGGGTTCATACTACTCGTGAAAAACACAACGGCGGGTTGGGCTGGTGTATTGAGATGCTCCCTCACCGCGATGCTTACAATAAATTCCCTTTCATGGTACATCCCTCACTCAGACCTTTCCTCACCTATGACTTTGTGATCGTGGTACGTGCCCCTCCCGTACTCAACCGCATAAAAATATGGCTAATCCTATTCCGCATCTGGGGTAAGACGCAGCTACGCAGACGCAATACCCCCCACAACCTGTTCTATCACTTGAAACAAACATTCTTTGACTGTCTTGCATTAAAAAATAAAGCTTTAACCGACACCCTCATCCACGAACTTATTCATGTGATTGACCATTGCAACCACACCACGTTGCTTACGGATGACTCATCTCATGACTGGCCATTGGAAACAGCAGTACACGAAATACTTCAAATCAGGGAAGTTAACCTCAAATTTCACTGGTGAAGTTTGCTCTACAAAAACAAGAAACAAGAAGAAATGCCAACTAATCATATTCCGAACGGTTCACTTCTGCCCAAAAACTCGTTTTTGGAGACCGTTCGATGTGTTCCAGGGCAAAAACCCTGATGAGCTGAAAAAACAAGATTGCCGGGGGAATTAATATTGAGCACTATTGAAGCAAAAATTTTGAATTACTTACTCGAAAAATACAAGATTGGACGAATGATCTCGCTTTCAGAAGCAATGCTTGAGTCAAACTTTAACCCTGAGACGTTCGGTGAAGCAGTAACCAAGTTTGTCGAATGGGGCATTCTTGTGCTTTCAATTGGAGGAACCTCCTTTTCAGACGTTCAAACAAAAAAAGGAGTCTGCGACATTTTCTTTGACATCACTGATGAAGAAGCTTGGCAAAGATGGAAACACGACCTATACGCACAGGGTTTCACGAATGATATGCGAAACAAGATCGTTCAAATGCACTCGAAAATCCCGTTTCGTGCCGGCGGAAAATACCGAATGGACTATGCAAGAATCACTTCCAAATCCACGTGGAAACAAGATCCGCTTTGAAGACATTAAGTAAGCTTTGCCATTACTAGTAGCTCACTCGCCTAAACACAACTACCACATAAAAAAAGGAGGTAAAATTGAACGCGTGAAGGGAACCGTAAAAGGTTCTTTTATACCGAATGGGTTTTCCCCCGGATTTTGATGAAGCTCATTCGACGCGTTCCAGAGTGTTAAATGACACTCTGATAAGCCGGGAATCTTCCTGAAGAGGACCTCGAGTCCGCTCCCTTAATGGGGGTTGGCCTATCGTCCGGCCCACGTTGTTTTCAGCGTGGTTTACGGTGGGTCGAAACGTTGTGGCTGAAAAGCTACAACGTAGAAGATTCAAAACCGTCCATGATATGTGACGGTCATGACAACAAAGTAGCTATAATCTCGTTTAAAATTTTGGAGGTGTTTGGGCATGTTTGCACTCAAATTTAGGCCTAGTGGCCACTCTACGTCATTCACGATCGTAGGAATATTCAAAAATAAAGCGGTAGCTAGGGCGGTAAAGAAACAGTTTGGCGGAAAACAGAGGAACAACCTGGTTCTCCTTTCTTTCTACCAGGATACTACGCGGGAGGCTTGTGTGCCTCTCGTGGAGGACATAAAAAAATACTCTGACGAACAAAACGTAAACCTTTATGAATATTACCAAAATGTGAGAATAACTGTTTTTCTGCCGCGAGAAACAACCCCCGCTCAAGCACAATTACTACTTTCAAAGTCCGATGCTATGATCCTACGAGAACTATTTAAACTATGCAACGCACCAACAATAGCGAACACAAAGACACAAACGAAACTCATTTTTGAGTATGTTGGAGACATGATCGTTAATGCTGAAAGAAAACGTTTTTTCATAGGTCCAGAAATCGTGGAAGGCAGTGAAGTATTCAAGATAAAAAGCCGCTTCGTCAAGGAGACACTAACCTGAGGCAACAAAAAGGAGGAAAAAAAATATGAACATACAAATTACCGACCAATTTACTGACTTTTTATGCTCATTCAGCAACCTGACAAACACTGCAATCGTCGTTAAACTCTTGAAATGGGCATCTGAAAACCCTAAAAAAGCAAACGAAATAATGAACGCCTTCGCTAAACTCAATACAACCTCAAAAAGAGATTTTAGTCTTCGCCTTCTCAACGTTGGACTAGAAGTTCCTGCTGGAGAACGTCGCGTTTACTTGTTTTATACTCCAATCCTCATTCATCACCAACTAATCCAAGAGATGGAAAGAATGAAGACTCACATCGAACAAAACCTTTCGTCCATAGTTTATGATGGCCACATCTACGTTCCGACCGAAAGAGCAGGACAAATCCTTCTGAATGCCGTCGAAAAAAACGTTGCACCAAACTTGATCGCGCTGATCGACCAAAAATAACCAATCGCATCCTCTGTTTTTACGTGCAAACCCTGTTTTGGTCTGCTCTAGAAAGAGTAAAGCATAAATGTTCGTTTAACCCATCATGTTGTAGTGAGTCACGTGATAAAGAAGAGCAGTGTAGAAGCGGGCATCATAAAACTTCTTCTGCAGAACCCAAAGGAAGGGGTGCTACAATCCGAGTTGTGGCGAAAACTGGAAAAAAACAAGGGCGAAGTATCGCGGGTTCTAAAAAAAATGAGTGAAAAAGAAACAATTATCCGAAATCAAGAAGCACCAGGCAATTCAGCGTACCGCATCATTCTAAAGCGAGTTCCACAGCAGTTGGACTCCATCATTGATATTCCCTGTTTTCTATGCGACAAAACGTCTATTTGCGGCGAAAAAGGATCGATTACGCCAGTAACCTGCGAAAAACTGACCCAATGGCTAATGAAATTGAACTAACATTAAGCACGATCGAAAACCCACAACTACAAAGAGGTTCACAGCACATTCGAGAGAAGGTAGTTGCCACCAAAAGAGTGCAGTCAAAAAAAACGAAGGAGGTAAATAAATGTATCTAAAAGTTGGAAAACTACTGAAACGCAGAGTGCTAGTTAACCTGTTAAAAGTAATCCCTCCTGAAGACCGTGAAGAATTGAAAAGTGTGTGTTTAAAAACCGTTCCCCCAAAGCACTATCGCGAACAAGATCGGCGTTGGGGAAGCGTGCTTGGAGTACATTTTGGTACAGCAAAAAAGGGAAACTCGCGGGTTCAACTGTTCTTGTGGGCGTTGGCTCAGAGCGCCATTAAAGAGTTCAACTACACGAACAGCAATGCTTTCAAAATATTCATGGAAAAACTGGCGAGTACGGTGTATCATGAGGTTGGTCATCATGTTCATTCTAAAACCCCTGAATATGCACAACTTGAGGAGGAAAGAAACCGCATAGGGAAACTGTTGCAAAGCTTTGCGAGGAAGAACGTTGCAAGGGAAGATGAAGCAGCCACTCAAGCAAGAGACCGCCTGTTCAAAATTGACAATACCGTTGAAAAATTTGCTCAAGTTTATGCGGAAACAATGCTGCGAAAAGCCACTGAACTGCACTTGTTAAGCGTCAAACCGAATGATGCTTTATTTTTCAAAATTCAATTCGACCGCTTCGTTCATGAATGCATGGAACTTTACGAGAAAAACCGACACAACCGAGAGTTTATAGGAATGTGGGGCCAAATAACCGGAGTTTTCGATTACTTCAGGAAAAGGAAACTGGGCAAAAAAGAGTTGTACAACGTAACCGAAGCGTTCACAATGATTTTTGATATTCCGCCAGAAAAGAAACTCGTTGCCAAATTCAAGACAGAAGCGTTGAAACACGTTAAACCCTTGTTCTACCTTTCAAGGGCGCAAAGAAAATTCGCCTACTTCACGCCAGCACACATCAACAAACTGAAGAAACATTTTGCGAACGCAGAACCGCCAAAACTCGAAACTTCACGGTAAAAGCAGCAGATTATAGTGGTGAACCCAATGCTCAAGAAAACAGTATCGTCAGTAATGACGCTTAAAAATGGCTTGACCGCCAAGATTTTTTGTCTTAATGATGCAAGGGCCAGAACAATAGCAAACGCAAACAACAAAATGCCAGAAGATTATCATATTGACCCTCGCGACTACAAATGGTTTTATTTGGTGATGGTAAACATAAAGGGAAAAAGCATAGGGCTAGTGTATTTCAACGTGCAAAAAAGTCGGTTAGCTGCGATCCACAACCTTAAAACAAGACTCGAAAAAGAGTTTAGCAAAACAGTAAATGATGTCTGGTTTGTCACCTACGAAAATACAGTTTACCTCACTGACGAAAAAATTGCGGGTTTGCTTATAAAGGCAGTTAAAACTGCAGTTCCGCCACAAATATTGGCAGTTCTATCCTAAAATAATTGAGGAGGCAAACGGAAAATGACGAAAATAATTACCGCACCAAATCTTTTGAAAGTGAAAGTAGGGTACAACTCGCACGGTGCTTGGTCAACGCTAGGAGAGATCAGACGAGAGGAAGTTGAACGGGACAATTATTTTCCAAATCTAAACTACCCTCCTGAAACTCCTGCAATATGGATCTGTTTGACCCGAAGAAAGGCACTGCGGTATCTTGCTCTTGCAGAAAATTGGGATCACCTAAATGATGAAACGCAACCGTTAACTGAGGAGGAAAAAAGCCTGCTTGACTGCATAACTGAAATTCCGCTTGAGCCAACGGACGTAATAGTGTACGACGACGGAGACGAGGGCTATCTTGTTTTGCGAGTGGGTAAATCAAACAAAACGGTTGGGAGTGAAACAAAATGTTTGGCAGAACACAAATAGCTAGAGAGTTTCGCAAGTTTGTGGCTGAAAAAGGATTTGACACAAAATTCTGGTTTGGGGAAGAACCAGTAGACGGCTTTGACTCTGACGAAATCGTGACAATCGCGTCCGAGCCCTATCTGTTCCTAGCTAAAAAGCTTGGTATAAACATACGGGTGAGTGTTGAAACTGCAGGAGAACCAGACCATTACGTTGTAACCTATGAAAGAAAAATAGTGTTGGAAGAAGCGGACTTGGCAATCAGCGACTTCTACTGGAATGACCAAGGATTTGAAGAGTGGTTCCAAGAAACGATGAGGGAATGGCGTGACAAACTGGCCTTGGCGAAACTGCTGTTCAGCTAGCAAGATGCGGGAGGCAAAAAAATGGAAAAGAACAAACAGGATAGAAAAACTGGGTTCAAGTTCGTAACAAAGCGTGGCGCGGAGTTCACCGTGGCACGCCTAGACACGACCAAATACATGGAAATATTGAAAAAGCACTTGCAATCAACCTATTCCTTAATCGAGCCGGAACGCCTTCAAAAGATGGAGGAGCGCTTGGAGCGCTTCGCCAGAACAAGCTTTGCCTTCGTGTTCAACTGTGCTGGGGTAGAGTTCGGGTTGATATATTACTTTTCGCCTGGAAAAAACGAAACGTCAAAGGAAAGGTTGATAACCATTAAAATGCTGGAACGCGGCAAACCAGTGCGGATGAACCTTTCCTACCTGTTCTACAACGACGAAATCGTCAGAAGAAGCACGGAACAGGAAAAAGCCCTGCTCACTGCGATAGAGAAAAACATTGCCCCTGGAACGGCACTTCTCTTAAGCTCGCAAAAGGGAGGAAAATAACGTGGTTGGAGTAGACGACATAAGAAAATGCTCTAAAAGAGAAATGACTTGGTTGAGGAACCGCGGTCGAAACAAAATTGAGAGGTTGGCAAAGAGGTTCAACAAGTTCCAGATCCCTGGCGATTTCTACGTTTCGATAATACTTCCAACCGACATCCTCGTCTGCATTCGGGGAATTGGCGCGCTAGCAACTACCGTCTACCGCTTTGACCAGTACAGGAGAGAAGATGCATTAAAGCTTTACAGAAAACTACGCAATCACCCCGAAATAGAAGAAGCAAAACTGTCGACTGGCAAAAAAATGCACCACCTGAAAGACAACGAATACTACATCGACATAACCTGGCACGGCCAAGAAGCGTACTGGAAAGGCTGGTCTTTCGTCGAGACTGTGATCCCAAAGACGCTTTTCCGAAAAGGGCTGTGACCGAGGCGAAACCAAAAACGCCAACTTTTCCGCCCCCGCATTGAGAACAACGAGGCGGAAAGCGGACCATAACAAAACCACGGTTCGGCTAGCAAGGTTTATATTGCGGGTTTGGGAGAGTTATTCTGTGGTCGCATGGTTAACGTCGGCCTCGAAGTAACGCTTCCAAACAATCAAAAAGCAACGATGCATTATCTAAAAAACAAGAGGTTTTCCTTTATCATTGACGCTTGCGAAAAGAGACCGCATCCAAAAATAATGCTTGCAACGTGGCCTCCAGGCGGCGACGCTATAACTATCATACGCGAAAAATTTGCAGACAGATACGTCTTAGCAGTCAAAGTCAGTGGCTCCGAAATCTACCTCGTGTTGCACCAAGTTGTTAACAAGGCAGATCTGGTTAAACGTCTCGTTGAGGGCTGCGACAATTTCGAACAGCTTTCCCACCTAGTTTACCTAGTCGTGTATAACAACGCGTCTTATTATCCTTGGATGGGGTCTGGAAAGATCTTGTTGGAAGCTGTTGAGCAAAACCTTTCTCCCAACATACAATCTTTAATGTCTACAAAAATGAGGTGATGATTCATGCAAACCCTTTTCCTCATCAAATTTAGGCCAAGTAGCCATTCAGACGATCTTTCAGACTTGAAGAATTACCAAAATCTGAAGATTAAGCTAGCCTTGCCTTTAGGAGTCAACAAAGCCAACTTTCCACTGGTTTTAGGTAAAGACCAAACGGAAATGGTCAAAGAGTTGTTCCAGCTTTGTGGAGAACCTCAAATAAGAGTTGGCCACAAAAAGCAAACGTGGATATTTGACTATGAAGGAGAAGAAATATACTTTGCTTCATCAACATATCATCCAGAGGTAACAATTTTCTTGATGGGTCATCACTGGCCACTGAAAAAAAACATCCGCGTCACAGTAATCCAAAATTGTTAGTTAGGGTGTAACTTTATGAGGACACTAATACGTTTTAGACCCAGTAGCCATTCTGACGATTGCACGATAATTGCGCGATACAAAACCGAAAAAGAGGCAGAATGGGGACTAGGCAAACTGAGGCGTTTTCTAAAGAAGCTGCGGGCACACAAACAACATGCAAGTTGGGGCACTCCTTTAGATACGGATTGGCATCCCTCACAAGCGGGAGTAAAGCTTGAAAAGAAAAAACTAAAGTTTCAAGTCTACACCGATGACTTCATAAAACAGGTTTTAAAAGTTTTTGAACGATCGAAACCCAAAAAGATCACCGTGTTACATGAGCCTTTGGAAATACGAATCACATTAATGACGCCAACAAAAACAACGCTTAACTTTCTTCTACTAATGCTTACACTCTCAGAAGCAAAAATAGTGCAGAAGTTAAACCATTTGTGTGGTCTTCCCCGATGCGTCACTCGAATGGGTAAACAATACTTCTACTGGTACTTTAAAGGAGAAGAAGAGAAGATAGGCGACGTGAAGAGCAGTATTGAAGACCTAATCAAAAATAAAAGTAAACAAGGCTCAGCTCACCTCGTTTCAGTTAACCCCGTGTGGAACGTGTGTTACTGGTAGATTCGAGGACAAAACGTGGTGTTGAGAAGTTTATCTCTGCGATAGGAGGGAAACATTTGTCCCAAGAACAGTTTGTAAAGTTGAAAACAAAAAATGGCTATTGCTTCATTAACAAAGAGTTTTACGCCTCTTTCAAAAGCCTCTTTGGCCGACGCAGAATACGTCTTCCAAATGGGTTATGGGCGACAGTTATGCGCCTTGATGATCCCCTCGTTGAAGATGTGGCTGAAGTTGCCAAACGCTTCGTTAGGGTTATGATCTGGCACTGCCTTGTTCGAGTTAACGTCAAGGAAGAATCAGTCTATTTCGTGTTCACAGATCATAACGAACGAAGAAACAATACGAAGCACCTTGCAAAAGAGCTTAAAAGCGACTTCAACAAAGTAATTAACGCCGCCTCCTTCATTGTGTACGAGAACACAGCACATTGGTTAACCGACGAATTCGGCTTGATGGTCGCAAACTCGATAAAAAAAGGGGTTTCACCAAAAATAAACGTCCTGATCAACAAAACAGGAAAAGGAACGAAATAAGTGGGGGATCCAAATGAATACAAAAACAAAGTGGATATTACCGTTCAGGCCAAGCAGCCACTCTTATGATGCAACAGTAGTTTTGCGATTCGAAAACGAGGAGGAGGCTAATGTAGCGGCACGGATAGCTAATAATGGACCTGGGTACCGAAGTGCGATAAGCCATGGAAAATTGCTCCTCATCAGCTTTTCAGACGGAAGTTGGGACGAGCCCGATAACACTTTTGAAGAAATAGGATGGAAGGGAGATTACAAAGAATACAATTGCTACCAAGAACTAACCGTAAACATCACTGTTCCAATAGGTGCCACACATGAAGCTTTGGCCTTGGTGCTAGGTCCAACTCAAGCAGCTCTTTTCCAAGAACTCACGCACCTTTGCAAACAAGCTAAAACCACTGAAGCTGCAGACACTAAAACCGTCAGTTTTAGTTACAAAGGAGAAGCCATCTATCGACAGGAGCAAAACGGAAAATATGTTTTCTATTTAAGCTCCAAATGGTTGCACGTTGAGAAAACCGGCGTAGAAGTTGTTGTCCATATCTGAGAGGAAAAAATGAATAGAAGATGGCAAAAATTTGTGGAAATAAACAAGCTTGTTGAACTCAGCGAAGACCCTGAAGACGCCGTAGAAGTAAACCTTCTTCTGATTGACCAGAAATTGGCCCGTGACGGCTTAAAGTTACCGCTCGGCAACGGGTTAGAAGCTGTGCTCTTTCGATTTGACAACCAACAGTTAACTGATGCGTCATTGGTTCCAACATCTATATTTACGATTAACGGCGTAAAAAAGCTAACAAGGCCATTGGACAGGTCGCGCTACTACCTTCTAGAACAAAAAACGCTTCAAATACGCGTGTTGTTCTCAGCGGAAATTATGCTTGGCTGTATGGTTGTAGACTTGCTCAATCGTCCTGCCCGCGTTCTCGCCAAAGCACTCGCGTTTAGTTACGAGGGAAACTTTTACACGGCAGCGCATAGAAACGGCAGGATCCTTGCAAAAGCACTGTTAACGAACACGAATCCGAAACTCGTAGCTCTTTTAAACGCGTAAACCAGCAAAAACGGGGGAGACGATTATGAATGATGTTAAAATCACGGTGTCGTTTAGACCTAGCAGCCACTCTGACGACGGTACAATCGTTGCAATGTTCAAAAGCGAAAAAGAAGCGAAAACGGCAGCAAAAAAGCTAGAAATGGTTGGCGACAAGCAAAAGAAACAACATAAAAATTTAGTGCTTGTTGGGTTTTGGAACGCTGACTTTGGCACGATACCGCCCATAGTTCAGGAGCTAAAAAAACTTGGAGCAACCCAAACAAGAGTGTACGACTCTTACCAGGAACTAACAGTTGAGTTTGAGTTTCCGTTGGACGTTTCCCCAAAAATGTTGCCTCTCCTCTTCGACGCGGACTCGCTGGGAATTTGGAACTGGTTTAGTAAACGATGCAAAAAACAAACATTTAAAAGAAACGGAAAACAGATCGTTCAGTTTTTTTATTGCGGAGACACCGTTTACCTTAACTCACTTAATTCAACCGTTACTTTTGAACAAATCTGCGTCGACGCAAAACGCTTCAAGATAGGCCGAAACATACGGGTTCGAACCCACTTGATGTTCTAAGTGACATCCTCCCCCACCTGAAGGACGGGGACTTCCCGCAATTCAAGTTAAAAACTGGAAGGTGATGTTTATGTGGCAATATGCAGATCGCCCAAACAAACTCTGTTTTGTTAGTGAATACCCTACAGTTTCAATCGCGAAAGAGGCGAGCAATCACCTACTCAAACTATTACGCTCGATTCAGTCAACACACACCCCGCTTGTAGATTGGAAACCCGAAGAAACACAGTTGCACCGAAACCAGAGGCGACTGCTCTTCGAATTTGCAACGATAAACTGCTCGGCAATCGTGGAAGACGTGTTGCGAGAACACAAGCCAACTTCAATCAACACTTACGCGGACTATCAAGAGCTTATCATAGCCCTTGAAGTTCCATTAGGCATCGTTAGTATTGAACCCTTACTAGTCTTAGATGAGCTCACTGATTGCGAGAAGAAAACTGTGGATTACCTCATAAGCGTTGTTGGAACCGCTAGATCACTAACGCAGAACAACAAAAGTTTTCTAACGTGGAAATACCTTGGTGAAGGCCTATTCTACTACAATGAATTGCACACGTTAACCGTTCTTTCACTGTTAAAGCACCCTAAATGGAGAATAGTATACCCCATTGTTTGCGAACCAGTGCTTTTCGTACGAGTTCGGAGCTGACCGGCCTATCGCTTTTCAGAGAGACGTGATACACAAAGTGAATTGCCTCGTTTTTTATTCGTATAACCAGCACGAGGTATCGTTCTGCGGGGATTGAGTATTCTCGGTTTGAGGGCCATCCCGCCTCCAACACTTTTGCCATTGTGTCATCTTCGAGTCCAATAATCGAGGCGCGCAGACCGTTTGGAAGAGCAAAGCGAATTGTGTCCATTAAACTTTCTCCGTAACGGTTACTTCTTCTCCGCCAAAAGGCACTTGCGCTAGACGAGGCCTACTTCATATTCTACAACGAAACCGCCTATTGGACCGCTCAAGCGTTTAAAATTATCAAACAGTCAATACAACGTAAAGTTACACCAAAAGTTTTTGCGCTTTTAAACCAGTGACAATCGAAGGTGAACAAACAATTTAGAGGAGGCAAAAAAATGAAAGCAGTTGATGATCCTGAATGGTCAAAGTTTCTGCGCAGTCAGACCCGCACCGTACTGAAAGAACGGCCTGAGCTAAAAGCATTGCACAAAAAACTGTTGTCGATGGGTGGCGATTTTGTGGTCTTGATAAACGAGCCAGACCTTGAAGACATACTTGCCCGTGGACTCTTGTTCAATAACTGCCAAGTTAAACTACGTCAGATGCAGCTTTCACATTGTCACTCAAACGTTGCATATTTGTGGGATAAAAACAGAAAAGTGAAAATAGTTACGGGGTGGGCTCTTAGTGATGATGGACTTTGGCGTCAGCACTCATGGGCTTTGAAAAACAAAACAATAATTGAAACAACAGAGGTGCGCCTCAAATATTTCGGCTTCACATTAACCGATGCTGAAGCAGAACAGTTTCGGTGGGATAATTGGTGAGACTTGCAATCGCAAGATTTCATCCAAGCAGCCACTCTCAAGACTACACGGCTGTAGCAGTATACAAGACGGTTCTAGACGCAATCAGAATGAAGAAGAGGCTTGATCGTTTTTTGGTAGATGTCCAAAAAGGAAAACTGCCTTGGAATGCGGTACACGAGCTTTGCGTAGACTGGAACCCAACACATGTGAAAATACAGCGCAAAGGAAAGGCAGTCACATTCACTGTTGATGCTGTCGATCGCGTGAAATCAATTGAACAAGCCATGAAAACCATCAAACCTGTCCGTGGGGTGTACTGGGACCCGCAGAAATTGTCGATAACTGTTGAAGTGCCGAAAAACATAACCTCAAAAACCGGTGTTGGCATTATTTCCCTGCTATTAGGACCAACGGTTGCAGAGGAAATGGCGTGGCTGAACAAACACTGTGGAAAACCCAAAAACGCAGTGAGCCACAACGGTAAACCCGCTCTCGTCTGGACTTACAAAGGCAGTCGCATCTACTTCCGAGAGTCTGGCATCTTAAAACTATCACACGAGATCACTATGTACAAACGTCCACTCTGGAACGTAACTGAAGCTTCATGGGATGGCGTGGAGTAAAAGACTCCTACCTGAAGGCAGAAATATGTTGACACGCATAGCCTTCAAGCCTCGATTCCTCTCCCACCTAAAGAGAGTTTCCTTGGAGGGTTCTTTATGAGCATTGACTTTAAACTTCAAAACGGTTTGCTTGCAATGTTATACCCCTCTTTAGAAGAGTTGCCAAAACTTTATCGCCTCTGTGCAAAATTGAACGGGATAATGCACGATCATCAGATACACCATTGCGTTGTGAAGGTCAAACTAAATAAAGAAAGCATTTGGTTGATCTTCTATTGGGATTTCTCTATTGAGGAATATATAAAGAGCCAGTTACGAACAAACTTGGCAGGCATTTTAGATCATGTTCATGTCTACTTGGCTATCTACCGCAACCGCGTCTACGAAGCGACAAAGCCAGATATAGATTTGATTCTCGAATCCGTCAAAAACAAAACGTCACCAACAATAACAGTAGTTTTGCAATCAACAAATGAAAAAAGAAATGAGTAAATGCTTGAATAACTTTCACAAAGCTGAGAGTGAATGCAACACTAAGCTAGTTTGCAGTGAAAGCAATGCATTCGCTTGAAAAAACTTTCAAACTCTTTTAGGGAATGTTGGTCAAAAAAGGAGGAATGATTGTGCAAAAAACTCCTTCGTGGTGGGCAGAATATAAATGTCCAAAATGTGGATATGTTAGCACCGTAACCGACATCTGTAGGACGTGTGGACGGGTGATGTTTGCCACGGGCTACGAAACAAGATTAATAGTGACAAAACGGAACAAACCAAAACGCGACCAGTTTTTGGCGATAAATGAAACACGAGAAAAAAGGCGACGCATGACCAAACAAAGCGAAACCTACGACCACGCAATTTTTATTTCAAATAGTGCGAAGCTTCAATGTGAAGAACTTGGTGAACCCGTTCCAAGTTGGGCTTGGTTCGGAGAAAGCAGGCAAGGGGGTGAAAAAAATGCGAGATGTTAAAGCTTTGGAGCAAATTAAAAATATAAAAAAGGACTATGAAAAGGACGTCGTTGAAGCGAGTGGGAGAGAAATGTCGTGGGAAGACTTCCTAAAAGACGTTAAGACAGGCCTTGGTTTGCGCGAGGTTTGCTCTTAAAAACAAGTTGGAGGGAAAGCCATGTTTGTCAAATACTCGAACCGTGTTACACCGCTATTTGATAGTGCCGTCCACCGGCTGTTTTGGAATTGCCCCTTCTGTGGATTCCAAGTTGCCGACGATAAGGAGTACGAAGTTTGGCTGGCAGAGGCTAACTTGCACGAGGTCATTATGCGCGACTACAAAGTTGACTGCATCATTGCCGTTTCCGAATGTCCAAAATGCCACGGCTTAAGTTACACCCACTACGATTTGAACTCTGTTATCCGTGCATGCCAGGTTGGTAGGCTTAAGTTAGACCTAAAAACTCTTCAGCTAGAACAGGCACGAAGGCGATGGACAATAAGTAGCATTTGGGCAACAAACAAGTGTAAAACGTGTGTTCACCTGAAGAAATTGCAACGCCGCAAGTATTCAATAACCGCCGACTGTGAAGATGACGGCTGGAGCCGAGTAGGTCCACCGCCAAACCAATGCGAACGATACCGAAGAGGGGAGCCACCGAAACAGGCCTTTGAGAGGTAGAATACATATGCTTAAATTTAAATTTAGGCCGTCAAGCCACTCGACGGATTTGACTATTGTCGCAACCTATAAAAGTGAAGGCGAGGCTGCCGCTGGCGAAAAAGCGCTTTTGACCTTTGTAGAAAAACTTGGAAAAGCGGGAGATAACAATTCGTATGACTGGCTCCCTGATGATGTCTGTGTTAGTCACGGGGGCAAGCAATTATTTTTTTCTGCAGAGACCAATGGGCAGTTAGATGAAATTGAGGATGAACTACGTTTCCGTGGAAAGCCCAGGATGATCCAACGTTTCGAATGTATGCAAGACTTAACAATTACGGCCAAGTTCCAAAGCCCGCAAGTGCTGGAAAACGCCTCCGTCGAAATTCTCAGTTTGCTTTTCGGAGCCGCTCAGGCAAAGCTCATAAAAGTTTTGCTGGAAGAATGTGGAGCCCCAAAAAAACAAGTGGACAAAAAAAGGTTAACCCTGACTTGGACGTATTTGGGTGACTATGCCTACAACGAAGATGAAAACAGCTTGTTTGGCATCTCACTTAACGGTCTCGAAAACTGGACTATTGAATTTTAACTTGTGGAGTGATGAAAATGCACATTAAGGATCAAACTTTGACGGAGCTTCAAAACTTGTTTGGTGATGTTGGCTTGGGCACCAACCTCTTTGTTTTCACCGTCGCTAAAAACAAGAGGCGCGAAGCAAGGTTTTTAGAGTGGTGTAACACCAACAGAAACCGAATCAACGAACTTTCAGCAGTGGTGAAACAGCTCGATGAGGAAGGACTTAAAACCTTCGGCCGCAGCATCACTTTCCACAGTAAAGAAGTTAAGCTTGATGTTGTCCAGTGTGCTAAAAACACTCTAAAACAGAGGCAACGAATTAATAATATGCTAACCTTAAGACGATGCATCAGTTCGCATGGAAAACGAAAACCAACACTTGCAAATGGGCTGAAATGCGTCATTACTCATTGTGGGAATCGAGGTTGGTTTATTGATTGGTCGGTCTGCATAAAGCTAAAAAAACGCAGAAAGATCCGACTGGAGTTGAACATAAACCAAACCGTGCGACTGTTACAGAACGCCACTAAAAAAATTGCAGGCCTCAAACGATTGAAACCAGCAAAAATTGATTATTGGAACGGAAGAAACTGGATCGTTCTTCAGCCAGAAACACACGAAACAGTCATGAAAGCAATAGCAGAAAAAACTTCGCTAGAAACGATCATTCTCCTATCAACTTAAAAGAGGGATTCAAAGATGCAGGTCAAAATTAGCAGGGTTAGATTGTCAAACAAGCTAGTTGCTACGGTTTATCCTTCAACTCACAAAATGCTTGCGCCAATTAAAAAATTCAAATTTGGAAAAAACTGTTACCTTCTTAGGAACTACAGCAGCTTGGTTCTAAAACTAAGGCTCAACAAACAAGTCCTCTTGCTGGTTCTGAACCGGAACATCAGCGACGTCGCATTGATCCGACACGTCTTAAAAGCCGATGGTTTAGATGCACTTCTATTTCACGTGCTGTTTTTTGTCGTTGTCGGAGAGTGGAAGATGATTCATCCAGCAAGTCGCCGCGGAGCAATAATGCAAGAAGCCGTTAACGCAGGAATTGACCCAAACGTGTTTGCACTGTTTGCGACGAGAGTAAAAGGGTACGAGGGATACAAGTGACAATAGCAAAAATTGAGAAAGAGCAACCTAGATCAATACTTTTGCAAAATGGGATAACCGCGAAAATTGTTTCGACAAAAAGCGCGAAGGCGCAACGTTTTGCTCAACTTTGCGCGCGTCACTATCCGTGGCCGTTGAGGCACTACTCAAAGTATCTTGCTGAATTAACTGTTGAAGGATCAGAAGTAACTCTTGCCTTTTCCTCAAACATAAGAGGCCTAAATCAAATTCGCAAAATAGTCAAAAACCACAGTTTAAATGAACTGCTCACTTGCGTAACCTTTGTGATCTACAACAACGTTTTTTACCAGCCGTTCTCAGAGACGGGACGCAAGATCATTACTGCCATAAAACAAAAGGCAAACATAAACGTTCACTTCCTGTTAGCCTCTTGAAGGAACAACTTGTGAGGAGGAACTCTAATGGCTAAACTTGATGCTGAAGCAAAATTGAACTTTGTTTTGAGCCATTTTAAAAGAGCTGCATGGATTACCGATTGGTTGCGAAACAATCCTGACAAAAAAGAGGAGCTGCTTAACACAATGAACTTAATTGACCAAAACCGGCTTAAGAGTTTAGGCAACACATTTGTTTACCACTGGCGAAGAACACCGCAAAACAGCCCGATTGCTTTGACGTACCGAACTCTTAGCAGACAAAACGTCTTCAAAAAACGAGTTTCGCTAAAGAGAAGAGCGAAAACGCATGGTGCGTGGACAATTAAACTTGCGAATGGTTTGGATTGCAGGCTAAAACCAGAAGATTTTAAACGGTACAACGGCTCCTTTTTCCGCTTCTACACTTGGACCGCAACAATAAGGCAGGATAAAATAACGGTAAAGCTTGACCTGTGGATAGACCAAGTTGCGCAACTTGAAGACAAGGCAACCAAAAACATTGCTTATTTAAAAAGGATGAAGCCTCGAGGAATATTGCTACGAATAAATGGTAAATCTTTTCGCCCCAACCAAAAAGTTTGTCCGGCCATTTTAAAAATGTTGGCGGACAAGATCCCAATAGAATTTGCACCATTATTTGCACAAGCCTAAACGAGCGGAGACCTACATAAGAAAGAGTAGCCAATTTCGACTAGCAAAGCATTGAGAAAGGGAATAAACCCTTCAATCTATGCGATGCTATGAACAAAAAAAGCTAGCCTCAGTTTGGCCGTGATGAAATAAGGGAGGTGGTTTTGTTGACTCAAACTTCAATAAAATTTAGGCCAAGTAGCCATTCAAACGATTGTACTATTGCTTACGTTCGCAACGACTTGAAAATTGAGGTTGTCTGCCCGCGAGGAGTAAACCAAGACAATTTTCCGCTTATCTTAAGTAGCGAACAAACCGCCCTTTTATAGAAAACCACACCAGAAAACTCCCTGCTTTAGCTGGGAGATGAATGGCGCAACACTTAAATAACACCAATCAACAGAATAAGGTGTGGATGTTCCATGCAAAAGCAGGTTCAGTTAACGGTTGTAGGAAAGGTTTTCAAGCCAAACACACACAAAGTCCAGCTTTTAAACCAGTGCCTCAACAAATACTACGAGCTTGTCAAATGGCACCTTCAATTTGACACAACGTCAAAGAACACGCTGCACAAACACTACAAAGAAGCCAAAGCGTTTGGACTAAACACCGCCCTCGTGCAGACCGCTCGCGACAAAGCCGTTGAAACCCTCAAATCCTTCAAAGAAAACAGAGCCGAAGACAGCATTTTAACACTGAAGAAAGCGTCGGTGCGCTTTGATCACCGGTGCTACCGACTCGACAAAACAGAGAACCGGATGACGCCCTACTGGCTTACGCTCAGCCTCGGAGAAGAACGCGTAGTGCTGCCAATAGTCTTCGGCGAACGAGAGAAACTTGTAGAAGAAGCGCTTGATGGAAAATGGAAGTTCGCAACCGTTGAGATGGTAAAAGACGAAGAGTGGTACGCCCACTTCACACTGGAGAAAACCGTTGAACTCGAAGACAAGCCTGAAACCGTAGTGGCTATAGACCGAGGCGAAAGAAACTTTGCCGTGGCAGCAGCTGTCTTCGAGGAAAAACCTAAAAAGCTCCTGAAAGGCGCATTCTGGAAAGGCGCAGATGTCAAGCGAACCCGCGGATTGTACGGGCACATCAGAAGGAGCCTTCAGCTAAAAGGGCGGTTTGGAAAGGTTAAGGCTATCGGCGAAAAAGAGAACCACATAGTGAACCAGCAACTGCACCAAATTGCCAACGAGATCGTCGCGTACGCCAAACAATTTCAAAAGCCCGTGATAGCAATGGAGGATTTGACTGGCATCCGCAAACGCTTCAAGAAGGGAAAACGGTTGAACAGGCGTTTCCACAGCTTGCCGTTTAGGCGGCTGCAGGTGCTTGTGGAGTACAAGGCACTGTTGCAGGGAGTCGAAGTCAGGTACGTCAGCGCCAAGAACACGACGAAGAAGTGTCACAGGTGCGGGCATGTTGCCTCCGTCAGCGGAAGAGAGTACCGTTGCCGAACCTGTGGGATGAGGTACAACCGAGACTTGAACACGGCCGTTAATATAGCTCAACTCTTAATGAGAGAGTTGGGATGGGGGAGCTGTGACGCCCCCGAACCGGCAAGTGTGACCGAAGGCGCAAAGCCCTGGCCGAACGCCGGAAGCTCCCTTTAGGCAGGAGAGCGTCACTTGAGTTAATACGGCTTTGTGGCCAACCCGAAATAATCAAAAGCGAGGAAGAAGAAGTTTGGCTCTTCAGATATTCTGGAAGCGAAATTATACATCGCCCATCAAGGAACGGTTCAAAACCTTCAATATGTATAAAACGCAAAGAATACTTCCTCAACGCATGGCTTCGCGTGACCTACAGTAAAGCAACCGAAAAAGGCAGTAGAGGTGAAACCATCAATGTTTATGTTTATACACCTTAGACCAAGTAGTCACTCTGAAGACGGTACTGTAATTGCTTCTTTTGACCGGAAAGACCAGGCAAAGCTTTATGCGGAGAAACTAGCGAGGAAACTCGAGTGTGCCTCGTGTAGCTCTTTTGATCGAAAAGTGAAAGTAAAATGTGGCGACTGCGAGTATGGAACGTTGGATGCGGCAATGAAACTTCTCAAAGGCTACGGTGCAAAAAGAATTGAAGAAGTAGGCAGTTATCAAGAGCTAACAATACAAGTGACTTTGCCTCCGAGAATAACGATTGCTGCTACCCCTCTAGTGCTTGATCAAAACACTTCTGAACTGCTTCAAAAACTCTACGAAGCTTGTCCGGCACCAACCAGAAAAGAAACGGAAACAAAAACAGTTTTGACCTTTAAATACAAAGGCCCAACGATATATCTGAACTTTATGTTCAAAAGGGCCGAGGCACCTTTTGGAGAATTGTGGTTCAAACATAATCCAAAGCCAGTTCCCAAAAACTTTAAAATTACTGGCCTCATCTAGGATGGTCAACTACCCACTCCTAAAGGGCGTGGGCTTGCAACAGTGGTAGCAACGCAAGGGTTGACTAGCCTCAGTCCAGCAGGGACTACGCCTTTGAAGCTACAAGAACGGCGGGGTGCGCGCTCCAGCCTCGCCCTCTTCGGTAGATCCACCTAATGCCATGCCTGTACAGGCTAGGCTTCGAAGGCTTTGGCGAGGGGCACTAAACCGGCGAAAAGCCGAGGAGGAAATCTAAATGCAAAAAACAATGAGTACTGGCAGACCGCAATCGGTCGTGCCCGTACAGTCTAAATCAGGCAGGCCGCTGATGCCGTGCAAACCAGCGAAGGCAAGAAAGCTACTCAAGTCAGGAAAGGCGGAAAAACGCTGGAGCCGGCTCGGCATTTTCTACATACAACTCGCATTTGAGCCAAAATCACCGAACCAAAATCAACTGGTCTGCTTAGGCCTCGATCCGGGGTCAATGTTTGAGGGTGTCGCGGTGACGACGAAAAAGCAGGCGTTGACCGCGGGAATGACCGAACTTCCAAGGGGTATAACCCGAAAAATAAAACAGAGACGCAGGCTGAGGCACTTCAGAAGATACCGAAAATGCAGGCGTAGGCCATGCAGGTTCAGCAACCGCAGGCGAAGGGAAGCATGGATCGCACCGTCGCAGAAGGCGAAGGTCGACTTTAGGTTGAAAATCGTCGCTGAACTTGCAAAACTGTACCCTGTAACGGACTATGCTGTGGAAGACGTGCGGTTCGACCACTACCGGAAACGATGGGGAAAACACTTCTCAACGGTTGAGATAGGCAAAACACAAACGTACGCTACACTCGAAAATAGGGGCAAGTTGCACCTGTTCGCTGGCGTCGAAACGGCCGATCTGAGAAAACGCCTCGGCCTGAAAAAGGTTTCGGACAAGGGTAGAAGGTGCTTTGGCTCCCACGCCGCAGACGCTTTGGCCATAGCCGTAAACGTTGCAGACACGGAGAAACGAACTATCCCCCCATTCCACGTTTGGAGGCGTTACCAGAACCACAGACGCAAGCTCCACAAGGTCCAATTCAAGCGCGGAAAAAGGTGTAGGGAAGGGGGAAGCAGTAGTTTGCCGCCCTTCAAGAAAAACGATGTTGTTATGTACCGAGGAAGACTCGCAAGGGTAGGTGGTTTCATGAGCGGAAAACTATCTCTTCACCGTTTCGATTCGGATAACAAACGCTTTAAACAAAACGCTGATCCAACAGAATGCACTCGGCTATTCAACCAGCAATTAATGTCCTCAACTCCTCCCACAACTAAAGCCCGTGGGCTTCCTTGAGAAAAGGGAGTGAATAAAATGTTACTGCGACTTACTCTTCAAAACGGAAAACGGGTCAAACTTCAAAACGGTTTGTCAGCAACCATTTTTTCACTTTCAAAACATTTTTTGGACATTGATGGCGGAGCAAAATCACAACGAATAAGCAACTGGTCACCAATCTATATACGCCAGATTCTCAGAGGCGGCACACTAGTTAAAATATCGCTGAAGAGAGTGCAAATATACCTTGTGTATAATGATTTTCAAGAGAGAAAAGAGCTGCTACAAAACTTGCAGGAGAACCTGGCGAAGGCGTTGGAGACGGCTTTTCTAGTAATATACAATAGACGTGTTTACTATAAAGACACGGAAACTGCAAACCTCCTCGTTGAAGCAATAAAAAAGAAGGTTAATCCAAACTTGGCACCACTGCTGTTCAATAGTGATGAAGCAAATTAAAGGAGGAGTATTATGCCCACCAACAAATTGTTTAAAGGCTTATCTCGAAGAGCTAAAGAAAAAATTATAAAAAACTCGTGAAAGCGTCGCCAGAACTCGTCAAAACCATGGTGCGCCAAGAACACGAAAAGCAAGCCGCAAAAAGAAGGCGACTGCTCAAGCTAATACATCGAACGGACACTGCAAAGATCCGCGTTAAACTGCAAAACGGCTTAACAGCACAAGTTTATCGAATGAGCAACAAAAAGGCAAAGCCCGTAGTGAAAATAATGGATGAAAACTACACTGAACACCAAAACGATGGCACGACAATTTATCATTCAAAACCCATCGCCCCCCGCGAATACCACTACCATTACGTTGCAGCAATCAAACTAGGAAACGAAAAAGTATTCATAATCTTCCACTACAACGACAGAATAACCACCATACTGAGTGGACTAAAACACGCTTTAGACCTCAAATTAGCCCTGTCCGATTGGATCGTTTACCAAGACAAGTTCATAAAATCAAACGATCCATTGGGCAAACTTCTCCAAGAAGCAATACAACAAGGCGTTCCCCCTGCAATATACGTGTTAACCGCCGATGCAAAAGCGATAAGTAAAGGAAAGCGGTAATATGCAGACAAAACACAAAACCCTTTGTTTGGAAGACGGGCGTAAAGCCATATTGCGTTTGCTTGACGATCCTGAACTCGAAAAAATTGAGAGGCTACTACAAAAAAACGCAGCAAAACATTTCGCGATCAAGTTCGCTTTAGGACACGGAGCAACGGTATTCTCAACAACAGTAAACGGTGAAGAAATACATCTAGTAGCTTCTCCAACTGGTCTTTTAGAGAAATCACTCAAAACCGCGTTGCGAGCGGACACGCTGGAGAACAATTGTCGAGTAAGTGGGGAAACCCTTGAAAAAATCTTTAAACCAGTTGCCATTGTAGTCTACGCAGAAAAGATTTATCCAACACGAGACTGGAAGCTTCTGTTAAAAACCACCTACGCCAAAAGCTTGAATGCAACAATTGAGGGCTTCAAAAAAACACCATTCAAAAAACTTTTCTTGGATTCGATAAAAAACAACCTTTCGCCAGCAGTTGAATGTTTATTGGAAGATGCAGAAGAGTGAGTCTTTGTAGTTTGTTAGTAGATGACTTCAAAGGAACCCTCAGCATCTCAGCTGAGAAAGCGTACGACGAATATGACCTCAAAGAGGCGATAGAATACTGTGAGAGACGACTGCACTACACGGAAACTGATGACCGGTTAAACCTGAACTTGAGAAAGCTACTTTCTTGGTACCAGAAGAAACTGATGGATCGGGTGAAAGGCAGGACCATTGCTGACGTCGCGGTAGTCGTCCTAAGGAGAACAGACAATCGGAGCGTAATGTAGGGAGACACCATACTTCTGGACGAAATTGCTACCACCTGCGTTCAGACAACCCTTATCAGACGAAAGAACGGAACAATAACGCATCCGCTGACCAGACACAAAAGGATACTCGACGCACTTTGAGAATGACAGACGCTTCGAGAAACACTATATTAGGCTCCCTGATTACGCTGGGGGGCATGGTGTAGTGAGGTCATTCAGTCTTCGGCCTGAGGCATCCCCGTAAAATTGTAGGAGGCGAAGTTTATGCAGAGAAAATTTCGGCTCGCTAATGGTTTAAACGCCAAGTTACACTGGCTAACCGACCCGAAAATACGTGAGATAGCAAAGGCCTGCGTGGAGGCAGGGGTTTTTAAGACGCTTATAGACTGCTACGCCGCTATCACAGTTAATGTGGGCAATGAGACAATTCATCTTGTTGGCTTAAGCCATAAACAAGACGAGGCCACGGCCAAAGAGATCGTGGGCTTCTGGCAAAAAGAAGAGAAGGCAATAAACTTCGCCAGCTTTGCGGTTTACAACGGAAAATGCTACGACTTAAACAGTCGAAAAGGAAAATTTTTATTCTCTGCGATAACACATAAAATATCGCCGGAAATACTTTTATTGCTGGAGGCAACCAAAAATGATGTTTGATCCAGAAACCATATTTCTTCCAAACAATCAAAAAATCGAGATATATTCCACAAACCACAGCAAAGTTCGCAGAGTAATCAAAATCTGTGATGAAAAGGCCTTTTCGCGCGATTTGCTTCCCGCCTCTCAATATCAAAACACCTGTGTTTTAAAAATAACAACCCAACACTGCATCATTCACATTTTGTTAAGCATATTGCCAGCAACGCCCGAAACGGTGAAGAGGGTTTTGGCCCTCGAGGGCTTAGACAGGTTACTAAAGCACACACTCTATCTCGTTTACAATAACCAGGCCTGTTGGTGGGCTAACGCGGACGGTCAACTCTTGCTTGGCAGCCTCAAGGAAAGCGTTGCACCATGGATATATTCTCTAACGCATAGGTAGGAAAGCTAGTTATGGTTAAAAGAAAAATTGGTAACGTACTACGGTTAACGCCGAAACTTAAAGTTGAAGTGTTTGACATTACACTGCGAAACTGCAGGCAACTTGAGCGACAGCTTAAAAACGTGACGTCCTCCCCGGCCTTAAGGTTGGGGCTTCCCGCTTCACCGCAAAAGCTTGCCGCAAAGAGGGTAGAGGCTTCTGCTCTACAGGCGTGTTCACCCACCGTCCATGGGCATAGCTCAAAACGAGCATTTCAACAAGCTTGGCAGAGTTCTGGTCTCTTGGCAACGCTTCGCCGCAGACTGGGCACATGTGAGTTCTATCGCCTAGTTGCTTGGGCGCCCATGACAGGCACCTCCAGCAGAACTGACTTGTGCCCCACGGATCCACAGGCACAAAGTACTTGCCCCGCACACGACTTTTAAACTCTGCTTTTCTAACGAACTGGCTCCAAGCAGCGTCTGCGATGCTTTTGGCTAAACAGTGGTTCTTTAGCATGTTTTCTACTTGTAGCTTTTCTAGGCCGAGCACGTCTGCGTTGGCGTACAGTAGCGAGACGATGCGGTTCTGTTCGTTGCTGCGTTGGCGGGCAACGTGTAGGTGCACTTTGGCGAGGCGAACGCCGAGGCGCTTTCGGTTTCTGGAGCCTTTCTTTGCCCGCGAAAACGCTTTTTGCAGGCGCTTGATCTTGTTTTCCATTCGTCGTAGAAACTGCGGGTTCTCCATGCTTGAACCGTCCGCCAACGTCAGAAACTTTTCGAGGCCCAAATCTCCGCCCGCCACCCTTTCAATCGGAATCTGTTCAATGAGCTTTTTTGGCGGTTCATCCGCCTCGCAGCTGAAGCAGGCGTACCAGCCATCCGCCTCCCGCTTCACCGTCAACGTCTTCACTTTGCCTTCTAGAGGGCGGTGCATGAAAATGCGTACGCGTCCAACCTTGGAAATGTATAGTTTGCCCACAAGTTCCGTTCTTTTTCCGCGTTTAACTATTTTTCCTTCGAGCCTGAAGCCTGACTGTGGGTAAGTCATTGATCGGTATCGCTTTTCTTTTTTGTGTTTGGGGAATTTGGCTCTGCCTTTGAAGTAGTTTTTGAACGCCGAGTTAACTCTGCTGGCGACGTTCTGAGCGACTTGACTGTGCACGTTTCCTCTGTGTTCAAGTGCCAGCTTTCGAAGGCTGTTCAGTGACGAATGCTTCTCTATTTTCTCGTTTCTTAAAATGTTGTAGAGGCTGCACAGTGCCCGCAGTTGGCCGTCCATCACGGCTTCCTGCTCTTCGGTTGGGTAGAGATGGTACCTGAAGGTTCTAAGCGTTTCAGTCACCACTATTTCATTGTCGTAGAAGATATTTAAGCGTTGCCATTCATCCCCCACCTAAAGGAGGGAGTCTTCTGGCCGATTTTAGATAAAAGGTTGCCCGCCAACAATCATGATAAACGATGAGAGAGTACCCCTCGAAGACCACTGGGGAGCAGTAGTGAAACTGAAAAACCCCGCGTTCTTGATCTTTGAATCTTGGGTACACACACCAACAACAATACGCCAAATATTGCAGGTTGAAGGCCTAACTGACTTGCTCTCCCACGTGTTATTGTTTGGATACAACGGAGTTGCTTACTACAAAACAGAACGAGTCGCACAGCTGATCAAAAACGCCATACTAAACAGCTTAACCGTTGAAATGTGTGCAGTTTTGGAACAGCAAAATTAAGTTTTCAACAGGAGGAGTTCCTATGAAATTCAGAGTTGCCGCTCGAAAAGATGGTTACAGCATGACGTTGCAAAACGGTCTTGCCGCAATATTTTATCGTTTGGACAGCCCAACAGTATCAAAGATCCGTTCTATCTGCATCAACACGGGTTTGTGGGACTCAGTGTGCGACCCTCACAAGCGCCTCTTTGCAGCGAAAATTACTCTTCACGGCGAAAGCGTTTGGCTCATCTTTAGAAATCTTGATTGTTACATTGCCTTCAAAGGGTGGAACTACCAGTCAGAGAAGATAATATATCAATTGACAAAAAAGTTTGAAGATATTCTTGAATGGATTGAACTAGTCGTGTATAAAGACGAATCTTACCTGCGAAGGGAAGCGAAGGTGTTTCTAGAAGCGATCAAAAACAAGACACCAGTTCCAATAATGCTTTTACTCCAACTAGAAAAACCCAAAGACTATTGAGGAAACAAAGAATGATTAAAAACTGGCCAAAAAGGCAAGGATAGAGGCTTTACTTAGTTGAATTAGACAAAAGGGAGAGGTAAAATATGGAAATGAATGTTCCTGATGAATTTTTGGCCTTCATAGAAGAAGTAGATGAACCAACGTGCGGTGGCGTGGCCGTTGCCCTGATAAAGTGGGCAGCCACAAACCAAAAAGAGGCAATAAGAATCTCGCGGGAGTACCATAAACTTGGCCACAATGCAAAAAGCCATTTTAGCAGATGTGAGCGGGAAACCCCACGTGCTTTAGCTGTGGGATGAAAGCGAACGTTTAAATGACGAAACACACCGTGACTTCCTCCCCGCCGTGAACGGGGCTTCCCATTTCCTCAACCAGACTCGAGAGGGTTATGGAGGTCTTGGTTTCCTTTTTAACGAGTTCGACACAGTCCGTGCCTAGCCATCTTTGGTATCTCCACGCTCTAAAACTTCTTTGATTACTTTAAACTTAACATGAGCGTCCTCTAGTTCTCTTAAACAAAAATGACAGAGATATGCTAGAGTTCTCCTTCTCGATGTCTTCCATAGCTCATTTTCTATCCAAACAAGGACATCAGCTTTATTCATTGAACACAACTCACACAGCATTCTTAACCATCTCCTTTTCAACGTCAATTAACTTTCTTCTACATGCCTCTTTTATTTCTTCAAGATTTTCAGTTCTGAGAGATTCTTCTTAAAAACCATTTCATAAATGTCAATATCGAGGTATGTTAGTTTATTCAACCTTTCTGCAACCTTGTTCTTTCGGTCTAACTCTCTGAGTTCTTCCTCTGTCCTTCCAAAACTATCATTCATTTTGCTAGAACATCTTCCTTTCTTCTTCTAAACGTTTCAAGATTCTTAAGCACCTTTCAGAGTTTCTCCTTTGATTTCTTTCCTCTTGCTCAGAGTCGTAGTCATAGAGTCTCATTCCACAATCCTTGCATTGAACTATAACTCTTTCCATTCCCATGTCAAAATAACTCATTGTTCTAAGATGTTCACATTTCTCTTTTTTAGGTCTAAAGAAGTCTTCTATTCCTTTGAAGACACTCTTCGATTCCTTAGCTTTGTGTTCTTTCTCAGCTTGTCTTTGCTCTCTAATCTCAGAGGGTAAACATTCCCGAATATGCTTTGAAACTAAGTCTTTACTCACTTTCAAACCGTAGGATTCCAATAATAATGAAAGTTGTCTTAATGGTATGCCTTCTCTAGCCTTTTGCTCAAAGAACTCTTCAGAAACTTTGTGTGGATGACTTTGAAAGAACTTACAGATACGGCATTCAGTCATTCCGACCACTCACGTTTACATTCAGAGCAGATGTAGACTTTTCTTTTTTGGTCATGGAGTATTCTTGAATTCTCTCCATGAGACTCCATCAACATACCAATCTAAAATTCTTAGACAATCATCACACAGAAACAAAGTTTCCTTAGGAAAAAGGCATTTAACATAATCCACTCCTTTTCTACTCGCTGTCTGCACTTGTAAAGGTCTATTCCAATTATTGAAAGTCTGAAGACCTATCGTCTTTTTACACGCCATGCATTTCTGAGGAAATACCATTTTCCATACTTTCTTAGCCGAAACCTTAGTCATTCTAATCCCTCATCCTCATCTTGAATCTGACCTTCAGTTAATTGTTTCTCTTCCTCTGAGACCTCTCCCTCTTTCTCTGGAGCTTTCTCCTCTTTTGGTAGTTTATCGTACCATGCTTGATATTCTTCAAGATATGTTTTAGCTTTTCTTCCAAGTTTCTTAAAGTATCTTCTCAGAATGACGCAATTTACTGCATAGAGAAGAAACATGGGTATGGAGATAGGAAAATAGAGAAGAACTAGAAAATCTGTCATGCTGTATCCCTCAATTATTCCTTGAACATCTCCTTAGGTCTACATCTCATGGTACCATAACGCGTCTTTCCTTATAAGCTTTTCTCATCCCCGTCTGCAGCTTAAACAACACAGCTTCATCAAAACATTAGCCATTCATCCCCCACCTAAAGGAGGGGGTCTTCTGACCAATTTTAGATAAAGCAGCTACAAAAGATACTGCCAATCCAAACCGCCGTGGTCGAAGACGTTAGGGTCAGAACCAAGCCTTGGCAGAAACGCTGGAACGCCAATTTCTCTCCGCTTGAAGTGGGAAAACGGTACTTCTACCGCGAACTCGAACAGACGAACCTCAACGTGGTGTTGAAGCTGGGCTACGAAACGAAGAAACTGAGGCGACACTTCCACTTAAAAAAGACACGGCAGAAGTCGGCCAAGACGTTTGAGTCTCACTGCGTGGACTCGTGGGCGTTGGCCGCCTCCAAAACAGGCGCGAAACACCCGACAAAAAGCCTCTACTACCTAGTCCCGCTTCGTTGGCACCGACGCCAGCTGCACAGGCTGCAGCCAAAGGGCGGAAAGAGAAGAAGGTACGGTGGCACAATGTCGCTGAGACTCAAAAAAGGTACGTTGGTTAGGCACGTTCGGTACGGCTTGTGCTACGTTGGCGGTTGCCTGAGAGGAAGGTTCAGCCTTCACAGCCTCAAAACGGGAAAAAGGCTGACGCAGGACGCAAAACGGAACAACTTCAAGACGCTGACACGAGTGGCGTTCAGAAGCCAATTTCTCCCCGCCCCGAGCGGGTCTCCTTGGAGGCGTAAGATGAACACAATAAGGAGGGGGAAAAAGCCTTGAAACCAGTACACATCGTATTACAAAACGGTCTGAAAGCCACAATACGCAGGATGAGAATCGACGAAAAACCGTCGAAGCCAAACTCATCGCCACTAAAAAACAACCGCGACTTTTTGTATCTGGTGGAAATTCACATAGGCGAAAAAATAGTGGGCTTCGTCTTTCTATCTCAAGACATGGATGGACTCGTTCTTTCCCTACAAAAAAGTTTAGAGCAAAAATTAGTCAATTCCACCTTGATAGTCTATGAAAAAATCATTTACCGCACATTTGCTCTTGAAAGCAGAGCATTGGGGCTACTTCTTTGCAAGATGCCAACTCCACAGGCAAAACTGTTCATCAACGCAGTCCTAACAAAAACGCCTCCTGAAATCACTGCCCTAGTGGCGCCAACACAGAAAAAACCGCTGAAAACTAGTTGAAGCTACTCTTTAACGACGCTCCAAAAAGGTTAAAAAGCTCGAAACACAACATAAAAGGTGGTAATTAAATGTCAGATGACGAAAAAATTGGCGAAATCCGAATTGAAGAACACTTCGAACCGTTCAAAGGCCACAAATACTTGGTTTTCATTCGATTAAGAGCCAAAATTGATCCAGAAAAACTTGCTGAACTAGTTGAACACACCTTTCTTCAGCAGCCATGGACTCCCGAATCAGTCGAAGCTTTTGAAACAAAAAAACAGTTTCCAAAACAGTTCGACGTGATCTGGCAAGCCATTGCAGAAGTTGAAAAAACCGAGATTCCGCCCTTCAAATACCAACTACGCCTATTGTCTGATGAACCTGCCATCTCAATTGAGGATGTTGAAATGCCAATAGCTGAAATGCTTGAAGATGAAAAACTTGTACAGCCCAACCAAGGCGGAATACACGTTATGGCACAGAAAGTACAACTGTTCTCGTACGAACGGCCTCGCACCATAAAACGCATACCGCTAACTCGCGGAATGCTCAAACAGGCCCTTGGAAAACGGGAGGAAAAAACAAATGAAACTTGATGTTCCAGACAAATTTTTAATTTTTGTCGAGACCTTCGGCAAAATGACTAACGGCAAAATAATAATCGGTTTGATGAAGTGGGCATCAGCGAATCCGCGAGAGGCGGAAGTATCCGTTGACGACTACTACAAGCTTGGCCGCAATGCAAAAAGCCACTTTAGAGGCCTAGTTTTTTGGATGGGACAACTCAATCCAACTGAAGGGGTAAAACGCGGGCGAGAAATAGAACTTGAACAAATCGAACGGCGAAAATGGCTCGCAAAAGCTATGGCTGACATGCGAAGAGGCGGACACAAGGTAGTCATGCCAAACGGTGTTGAATGCGTAATCACAAAGCGTGGAAAAAAATATGTCAGCCAATTCACCGTGCAAAACGTGACGGTAACTTTCATAGGAACGGGTTTTGGAATAGCCACATCCATTGAATGTTTACGAGCGGGTAAAGTCTACCTTTCAAACGTAGACAAGATCGTTCTAGGCGGTAGAACTTTTGACACTTATGGCAAACAGGGAGAAATAATCACAAAGGCCATCATGAACAACACGAATCCATTCGTCAACGCAGTTATGTCCTAAAACAAGCAAAAAATTTGGGGAGGTGGGGAAAATGCGTTTCAAGTTTCGTCCAAGCAGTCACTCTGAAGACGTAACATTAGTTGCAACTTACACAAAGCCAGAAGTTGCCAATAAAGCTGCACAACTACTGGAAAAATTCCTCGCCAAAGTTAAAGCAAACCCTAACGCGTACCGACTGGATTGGACTCCTGATGACGTGGAAGTTTTTACGCACGAAAATCAGCTTCACTTCAACGTTTACACGGCGGGATATCTAGAGGAAGTCGACGCCATAATCAACGGGTTAAAACCTAAAAAAGTCGGCGAATTCATAGACTTTCAAGAGGTTGAAATTGAGGTAACCATTCCAAAAAGGCTAACCAAAAAGGCTGCCCCCCTCGTGCTGGCTGCTGACGAGTCCGAAACCATTAAGTGGCTCAAAAAAGAAGTGGGAAAACCACAAACAGAAACAGTGGGAGAACAAGAGAAGCTAAAGTGGATTTACAGCGGAAGTGGAATCTACTACGGTAGCACGCTAGTCATAAACGGTAGAGAGTTTCGCCTTGACCAACACCAAAACTGGCGTGTTGGCTACCTCTAAACAAATAGCAAGGAGAGAAGAAAAGTGGGACGATTTATTTACGGCAGAAATGTAGAATTCGCATGCAAATATTGGTTTACAATACAGCCAAGCGAACTTGGTAAAGTGCTTGTCTCCGTGCTTGGAAACGACGAAGTAAAAATAGTTGAGAAGGACGACGGAGAAAACGTAACACTGAGGAACACGCCAGAAAACCGAGAAGCATTAAGGCTTGCAATATTGCATGCGGAGAAATACACCATGGCAAACTGGGAAGCAACACGTTGGATGCTACTACGAATTCTCCAATGCGCCGAAAGAAACAGCAAAATAAAAAAACTACTATTCTTCGGCGAGTACTAAGGAGGAAAAGCCATGTTCACAAAAGAAACAATGCATATTGAAATAAAAAGCGTCCGCAAAATTGGGGCGATCTACATAATAACTTTACGCCGAAAAAGAGAAGGTTTCCTCATGCCAAACGAACATTTAGTTGCCAATGAGTTGGGCGCGGCAAGTTACCTGTCAAAGGTAACAATTGAAACCCCAGAAGACATTCCTCTTGCAATTAGAGAAGTGCTAGAAAGGAAAGCCGTTAAAACAGCGAGAAAAGAGCCAAATGAAGTCGTTGCAACCGAAATGCCCGTCGTGGCTTTGTATCGCGGAGGAAACACGACTTTTTCAATGGCGATAGATAAAGGCGGAAACGAACTCGCATTGGTTGAAACCACTGCTTGTGGAAGCCTTTGGGCTTGGTGGTTTGACGAAGACTCTTTTCTGTGGGCTGTCCAAAACCACACAACCATTCAAAAACTGCCCCTCAACACAAAAATGAAAAAGGCATTCGACAACATTGTTTCCATTGTTTCTGTGATGAAGCTTCTAAACGAACAGGAATACAAAACTGAAGCATAGAGATCCATTTAAGAGGAGGAAACATTATGGAAAAAAGTCAAAGACGCTTATTGATTCCTGCCAACAAAAAATCTTTAACGCTTCGCAGAGGTATCTTTCAGCATACAATTGCTGACGGTCGAAAAGTAACCGTTCGTAAAGGAACAAATAAAAAGTGGAAAAGATTCTTAAGCGACTACTTCCATAAAAGCAATGTGCCAGAAATAAAAAACATTCCGCTCAAAGAAGCTTGCGTACTTGAGGTCCCAACTGAAAAAACGTGTTTAACCTTCGTCTTTCTGAATTATCCACCACCCGAGGTGTTCGACGGCGAAACAATGACTGGGTTCGTATTAAAACTTTTGCCGATGCTGAGAAATGGGATCATGCCCTTGTTAAACCACGCAACACTGGCCATTCACGATGGAAGAATTTATCCTGCAGAAAGCCCAGTTGGGAAACTGTTGAAGCAAGCAGCAGAAAACAACGTGAACCCAAATATTGAAGCACTAATAAAAGAATCGCTCTGGAAGTGAGAGACATGTCAAAATATGATTGTCTCGTTATCGGAAACGCCATGTTTGACGTAATATTCAATGCAGAAAAGCAAATTCAAATAATCTCAGGCGGAACTGGCTACTGCCGAAACTTTTATTTCTCACCCGGCGGTGCTGGAAACATTGCCGTGGCCCTAGCTCTTCTCGGAGAAAAAACAGTATTCGCAGGAAAAGTCGGAAACGACCTGCTCGGACAAATGTACATTGACGATCTTAAACAAAACCAAGTGCAACCGAAAATATTCATTGATGAAAACTCGGCGACTGGAGTTGCATTGACCCTCTCTTCCCCAAAAGAGCGATCCTTCATAGTATATAGCGGAGCAAACACTAGTCTAAACCTGCAAGAGATAGAAACACTCAAGCCATTGATCAAACAATCAAAGTTTTTCTATTTCACTGGTTTCGCTTTAACAGAAGATCCGCAACGAGAAGCCATAGTAAAGGCAGCTGAAATTGCACACGCTTTTAACTGCAAAGTTGTGTTTGACCCAGGATCACATAACCTGATCCACCAAAATCTCTCCATGTTCTTAACCCTTCTTAAACTAACCGATGTGCTATCCATAAACGAGCTTGAGGCTAAAGCCATAACCAACTGCAACCGATTAAACGAAGTGATAAAACACCTTAGCGCGTACGTGCCTTTAGTCGCAATAAGGCTTGGAGCAAAAGGATCAGTTCTAGTAACAAACGAGGTTCTTGTAAAAACTACTGCAGGCAACGTTAAATCTAAAGATTCCACTGGCGCTGGAGACGCGTACACGGCAGCGTTGATGCATGGGTTAAACCTTAACTTGCCATTGCGTGATGTTGGAAAATTTGCCAACTGGTTTGCATCTCAAAAAGTCAAGAACTATGGTGCACGTGCATTTCCGAAAACAAAAGAGTGCACGGCATACTTAGCAAAACTAAAACAATAAATGTTCTGCTACACAACCAGACGTGAGGTGGTGCCGTTGGAAGAAGGAGTCAAACCTCTACTAAAGATAGAGCGCTACTGGAAAAAACTGAGATTCAGCATCCACGCTCCAAACGACCCTGAAATGGCCTGGGCAGCGAAGGCGTTCAGAGCGTTGAAAATACCATGCCCGCCCTACAAACGACTGATTGGAAAAGAATACACTAAGGGTCTGATTGTGGACATTCAACTGGAAGGAAAACACGTCTACTTACTTTACCGTAGTGCCACGAAGTACCTAACGAACATGATGATAGAATTCCCCGACAGACTCACCTACTACACCCTGATGCTTGCCTACGAAGGAAACGCCTATTGGTACTCGTCCCGGACGGGCAAGCTTCTGACAGAGGCAATCGAAAAGCAGGTGAATCCGAGCATCTATGTGCTCGTTCACCAGTGTGAGCAAACACGCAAAAACTGAGGGTGACAAATATGGAAATTCACGAAAAAGCCCGAGAATTGCTGAGGCAGGCAGTAGCGAAAAACCTCCCTCCAAACATCATAGCTCCAACCTCAAACAAGGAGGAAAAGTAATGACGCAAAAGAGATTGTTGTACCCATGAAATTACTATACAATTAGGTATAAAAATGCGGCGGAAAAGTCTTCCGACTTTGACACTCATGTGTTAGCCGCAAATGAACGAGGATACTTCTGGCTTGACGCAAGCAGCCGTTTCAGCCCAAAAAACCGCATATTAGGCATAAGGTTTGAAGACTGTAAAGAAGTCATGCCGTGGGACAACGCGAGGCGAATCGTCGCTGTTGTGGGCACGACGTTAGGATACGTCAAAGTTTGTCTAAATGGAAGAATCCACATGTGGCCAAAACCCGCAAAAATATACTGCAACCCATTTCCCATCGCCCACACTACCTTCAAAAGAGGCAGTTGGTTACGGGACAATAAAGATTTCCCTGCTGAACTTGTGAACGCCATACTTGACCTCCTTGAAAAACAGGCACACTTCACATACGACATTAAACTGTACTGGGAAAAAACATTACAGTGCAAGTTTGCCGAAGTCAACCACCTCACAAAGAAAGTTGCAGTAGTGCACCTTCCAATTCCAAGGTCAACCTACTTATTCAGACTTCAGGGGCAAAAGTGGATCCCCTCTGTTCTCGGAGGCAACATCATAGGGTTCGTAAGCTACACCGAAACCAAGAACCATGCATTGGTCGTGCTGAAAGAAAATGAAAGAAGATTTCTCTGTGGAACCTCACTGATCGCCTACTATGTAAACCTAAAAACAGGGTATGCTGAAACTCTGCCCCACACGCTTCCTTCGCTACTCGTTGATAGTAGCATGAGCGGATAAAAATGTCTAACACGCCAAAAAAGTTTAAATTGCAAAACGGTTTGGACGCGATTTTGCACACTCCTAAAAGCCACGTGACAAAAAAGCTGTTGAAAAACTGCTCCAATCCCAACTGGCCTCGAGGCAGGGCTGACTTCCTTTTTGCGATAGAAGTTAAAATTGGTGGCGAACGACTGTACCTAATATATCTCACGTTCGCCAATGCCCCAGATAAAATTTTGTCCCAACTAAAAGCTAAAATGGAATGCACGATATACGAGAACTTTGCCATAATCTACAACAACACCGCGTACTTATTCAACACGTCAATCAACTGCGCCCTTTCAAAAGCGGTCATTCGCAAGATAAACCCAGACCTAATGGAACAAGTAAGAAAAGCAGTAATCAAAACCTGCCGCGAGCACCCGATCCCACGCCCAGATTTTCAGTTAGATCCAAGCCGATTCTGCGTGGTTGAAGTGGTTGTCTGCAACGAAAAAGTGTCTCTTGTATACCTGTTAAAGTTTGTGCCCTCTTGGCTGGAGTATAAACGATTAAGACTTCTTGACAAGTCAGTTGCTAAAACACTTTACATGTACTTTAGAGATGACCTCAACGCAATTATTGATCTTCCTGGCTACGCCGTTTACGAAGGAGTCGCATATCCCTCAAGCAAAAATTTCAACAGATTAATAAAAACTGCAATAAAAAACGCCATGCCACCAAGCGTTGCAATCCTCACGCTTAACTCAAAAAAATGAGCCATATTCTAAATTCTTTCTCAAACAGCAAAAACAAGTTAAATAAAGGAGGAAAAAAGATGGAGATCACGCTTTCGAATAGTTTAAAAGCCACTTTCTACGGCAGAAAGAGTCTTCAAACTGAAAAAGTTTTGAAGGTGTGTGATGTTGGGGCAAAAAACCGTGGCGCCGTTTCAGCAAGGTGGGGTGACGAATGCATGATTAAACTTCGCATAGACCAAGAGTTGGTTTACATTGTTTTAAGCCTTCACCCACCAAATGCGCGAAGAGTGAAGAAAATACTGTTTAACGGTGGCATTACAAAACTTCTTATGAACACAACGTACGTGGTCTATCACAAAACGGCATACTGGTGGAACGATGAAATCGGCGAAGCCCTACTCAACAGCATTAAAGAAGAAGTCGCCCCCTCAATCTATATTCTCACACACGCTAAAAACGAAAAAAAGTCTCAGTAACAAATAAAAGCCGCCTTTCTCCAACAAAAATGGAGGGATTTGCCTTGAAAAAACCAGGAAGACCTAAATTTATGTTTACCTAAAGGCTAGCCCGTCATCCAGTGAAAACGCTCAAACACAAGACCAAAACGCATCATCTGTTACTACGCATTGACGACCCGAAGTTTTGGGGGCTGACTGGAAGAAAACTCCAATGCTTCATCCTGACCGCCAGTAACGACGGGATCGAAATCGCAAAAACCTGCGCCCGCCCCTCAACGTTGTACAAGGTTTTCAGATACGATGACGACACGAAACTACTTGCCCTTCTCGGAAAGTCGGAGGCAGACAAAGAAGAGCTAAGCCAGTTCATCAAAGCCAACCGCTGGATAAACGAGTACGCCTCCTCATCGCTGCGTAAACTGTTGGCTTTGTGGCTACTCGCGTACGATTCAAGATAAGGAGGAGACAAATTGGAAACAAAAACTGAACCAATAAAAAAAGTGGGAGTAATAAGCATTCATGGGGGTACCGAAACCAACGAGGAAATTGCCGAGGCAACCAAAAAAGAGGGTTACTCCTTCAAAACGGCAAACGGCCTTGACGCAGTTTTATTCTCTCTCGAAAACCCGCGGGTTTCCAAAGTTATGACTACATGTGAAAACACCGATGAAGCACCATACCGTATACTTCCTCGCCACCGAGTAATCAACAACTACCTGACACTAAAAATAACCATAGACAAAACAGTAGTTTACCTAGTGTTCAAATACTGGGTGGAGCCCTGGCGAGTCGTAAGCGTCTACACAAGGCACTTTGACAATTTCGTAGAGCTTGCTTGGTCAACCTTCGAAGAGTTACTGTTGGTGGTTGTTGACGGCAAAGCTTACCCTTTCCGCGATTCTCTTGCCGGCAAGGCGGTGCACCAAGCCATAATCAAAAAAATTAGCCCTAAAATTGCTACCTTAATTTAAATAGGAGGAAAACCAAATGGAGCAAAACTTAACGCTACTAACAAAGTGGCACCATGTGCTATTACGCTGGGCTACCGAAAAATCTGGTATACCGTTCTGTCTATGGAATGGCTTGTCCGCCAGACTGTACCGCCTCGACAATCCGCACATATCTGAAGTTGCCCGTTCGTGTTGTAAACCCTTAAAGGGACGAGTAGTTGTAATACACGGTCTGACACACCCGCAGTGTCATTACGTTGCCAAAATAACCATTGAAGGCGAAGACGTGTACCTAATTTACAGTCAAACCGCAACTTTACTTGACGTATTGAGCCAGTTGCAAAATCCCGGCACGCCTTTTGTTGAGCCTTACACTCGACTTGATGCCGTAACGCATAATAGCCAATCGTGGTTGGGCACAAACCGAAACTCCGAGCTAATAAAACGTGCAATCGATCAGAAAGTGGCACCTCACATTCTTGTGTTAATTGAGAACGAGTGGGCTGGCCACGCCTCCAAATAATCGTTTGGAGAAAAAGCTAATGAACCCGATTTGGATAAAATTCCGTCCAAGCAGCCACTCAGAGGACACGGTAATAGTTGCAACCTTCGTCAACTCTAAAATGGCATTATCTGTAGCCCAGCAGCTGAGATGCAAAAAGTACCTTGAAGTGAAAAACTTTGGAAAACGCATTGCTGTGCTGGTCGCTCGCACCTATTCTCAAGCCCTTTTCGAGGTGTACCACAAACTCAAAGAAGGCGGAGAGATAGACCACCAGAACTACACGCGTTACCAAGAACTAGACTATGGGTTTTAAAATGCTTAAATACCTTGTGATCGAGATATGCATGAATAGGTTATTATGTTGTCTGGTCTGAATAAAACCCGTGCAAAAGAAGAACTTCAAACTTTATTTGAAAGATACGAGCAGATGATAAATGGTAGAGAAGAGATTACTCCCGCCTTGATCATCAAAACGTGAAGATCTTTCTGACGGCAGTTGCACAAAACGGTTCGTTGAGCGTTTCAGCGTTAATTGCTAAAAATGTAAGAGTGGTGACCTAACGTGAAACAAGATTTTCAACCTCAGGAATGGGCAGTCGTGGTGGCGAAGACCCAAAACCACACGGAGCCACCTTCTGAGAAGTTGCAGGTGGCTGGCACCGCATCCAAATGCAACGTTTCCTTCATCGGGCACACCTCCGAAACGGGAGTCGCAGTCGCGATAAACGGCACACTCGGATGTGCTGATCAGTTCCTGCAACACCTGAAGGCACAAAACATCAAAGCCGAAAGTTACAGCAATTACCAAGAACTAAGGATAACACTCAAAGTGCCGACGGGTTTGTCCACCGTCGCCTCACTTCTGGTTCTTGATGCCGAAACCGCAAGGGTGGTCAGCGAGCTAGAACGCAGGTGCGGCCAGCCACAAGTGCATCAACACGCTGGAACACAAACTTGGATGTTCAACTACTGTGGCCAACGAATACTCTACTATGCTTTAGGCAAAAAAAGCCAGTTCATCCGCCGCAACTTCAACTTCGACGGCGAATTCTTTAAAGTGCCAAATGAAGTGACCACGCTGATACTCCGCGAGTATTCAGCATAAATACACGCAGAGGCGAAAGAAAAATGGAACAATTTAGATTGCACACTCCACGTGGAGACACAATCGCAATATTCGAGCAACAGCGAAAAAGCGAAGTTAACATCGCTGAGCTTCTGCAACGGATCAAACAGTGTAACCCGAAGAACCCAATCATTCTTTCATACGCGTCGATCTTCGACGACGAACGAACATTCTGGCAACTAACCTTAAAAGGCGACTCCGCGCAGGCAAGACCCACCATTGAAAATATTCAAAGCATCATCCGCGCTAACAGCAAAACGGGTTACCACTTCACGATGGAAAACGGATTACGCTGCACCGTCAAAAGGGCTAACCTAACAAGGCGCCAACACCAAATAATAGATTGGTTGTGTAGAGCATACAACAACGAGCCCGAATATCTTTCGTGGTTAATTGATGAATTAAAAAACACCACCTACCTCTTCAGTTTTCGCATCGATAAGCATGTCTTTGGCATGGTCTACAACCTCTGCAACTTCCGGTATCGCGGACGAAAACGAACCACGCACGTCGATGCATTGAAGATTGTGCAAATGGTTGATGCGTTAGCCCAAAACAAGCCTCCGAAACCCAATGACATACGCTTGGACTGGCTGTTTTGCGATGACTGTTTGTTTGAGCCCCGCAACCCGAGGGCACAAACCGTAGTTTTAGAAGCAATCAGAAACAACCTGTCCCCAAACATAACCACACTTATGATTGAAAGACAAAAAAGATGAAGAACAAAGATTTTGGGTTCAAGCTCGCAGTAGCCAAACTGGCTTATAAGAAAGGGATAATTGCTCCGTTAAAAATCACCAAGGCTGACTTGGAACGTGAGAGGTTGGAGGCGAAACGCTATGATAAAAATCCGTTCAAACCCAAAATTGGTGTCTAGCACTTTTATTAAACGCTTAGTTGACAAAGAGCAAGTTAACCTCTTCAAAAAATAGGATGGCCAAAAATGAAGATACGACAAGCACATATTTCAAACATAAACGAGCCAAAACAACTACGCGAAAAGCGGGTTGTTCTCCCAAACGGTCTGTCAGCATCAATCGTCGGGCTAGAAGATCAATCCGTCGCGGATGTTGCCGCCCTTTGCAATCACGTGGTTTACATTTCGCACCCAAACGACCTAACTAACTACGCCGTTCTAACAATAATAGTGCATGACTGCCCAATTCACTTCATCTATAGAGGTTGGGGATGGGGAAGCCGAAAAACTTATGTTTTCAATCTTCTGAGTATCTTAAGACAAGGGCAGTTTGAAGTTCTTGAAAAAGCTTGCATTATAGTGTGTTCAAACACGTTGCACGAAAACGAGGCGTGCATGGCTACCATATTCAGATACGCGGTACAGCATAATGTAAGCCCTCAGATCGCCACTCTAATCGCACAGAAAACGACGAATAAGGTATAAACTAAAATCACATACATAAGTTGTTAACAACCGTTTCCAACACATTTCACCCTATAGGCGTGCACTCGAAAATTAAAAAATAAGGCGGTGAAAAATGATGACACAAATAGTGATAAAAAACTTGAGACCCAGCAGCCATTCGGCAGACTACACGGTTGTATGTACTTTGCCGACGGTTCAACAAGCCCGAGAAGTGGCTAAAACTCAACATTCGCTGCGAAAAGGGAAGCGGGTTTTCATTGAGCATTATCTGACAGAAGGCTACCAAAAAGAGCTTGAAGATAAAATTAGAAGGAACGTTTTCAACGACGATCCAAAGATAGCATTGAAAGCATATGAACGCCTGCAGCAACTAAAAATTTCAATTACACTCCCAAAGGGGGCAACAGAAGCTGTGCTTCCACTTATCAGCATGGAAGAGGGTGCCCAACTCATCAAAATGCTTAAAACTCTTTGTCCGCCTCCAATAAGAACTCAACTACAGAGAAACGAGAAGCTAACTTTTCAGTACTTTGGCGAGATGATCTACTCATCATTCGACGAAAAATTCTATTTCGAAGACTGCACTGTCTCACGACCAGAAAACGTGACGGTTCACCAATATGCTGCTTTTTCACCGCGTTAATTGACGGCAAAGGAAGTGGACAAAATGTCGTGTAAATTCAAGCTTCAAAATGGTTTGCCTGCGACGTTATACCCCACGTTAGAAGAGTTGCCAGAGCTTTATCGTCTCTGCGCAAACGCGCAACTATCAGTTACACATTACAAGTCGGGACGGCATTGCGTTGTGAAGATCAAGCTCAATAAAGAAAACATTTGGTTAATCTTCTATTCTGAACTCTCCAGAACCGACGTAAAGGGACAGTTACAAAAAAACTTGGCCGACGCTTTAGATGGTGTCTACTTGACTATTTACTGCAACCGCGTCTACGAAGCGACAAAGCCAGATATAGATTTGATTCTGGAATCCGTCAAAAATAAAACGTCGCCAAACATAACTGTTGTGCTAAAGCCACCGATACAATGAGGGGGATCACATTGAGTTTTGAAATTGATTTGGCAAAGGAAGAAGGCTGCGTGTTCACGTTGACAAATGGGTTAAAGGCAACAGTTTATCGCCTCGACAACCCTCGAGTCGCAGAGACAAACAGGCTTTTCACGAAACTTGTTATGGCTGAACCACTACATTGCGTTTGGACCCCACAAAAAGATTACCTCATTGCCATCGAGTTTCAGACCAGTAGTATCAAACTAATATTCAGTCGCACTCGTTTAAGAGAAGTTCTAACTCGACTGGTTTCAAAAGATATTGAACCGATCTGGAACTGTTTCTGGGTGTTCCTAAACAACAAGCATCTGCCCTCAAACACAGAACAGGGTCACCTAGTGTTAGAAGCAATACTTCACAACATCGACCTTCCCCTACTAGCCATAATGCGTAACAAGAACCTTCAAAAACTCTTAACATACCTGAACCACAACTAAGAAAGTAAAACTTCTAGGAGGCGGAAAATATGCTAAAAACAGCAAAAATACTTTTACCAAACGGTTTAAATGTAGTTTTGTATCCGTTAACACGCAGTAACCTTCCCAAACCGCTACAGGCATTTCAAAGAAAAATACCTGCGAAAAGCAAGTGCGCCAACCAGATCAGTTTTGACCCATACTGGGCAATAAAAGTGAATCTTGAAAATAAGCAGATTTACCTTCTTCTAATAGGCAGCATCCGCCTCAAAAGACAAGTTAAACGCATCATTTCACATTACGGTCTAAACGATTTGCTGTCATGCGTAACACATGTTATCTACGACGACGTGGTTGAGCTCGGCTACACTAAAATAGGAGAACTGTTAAGACACGCACTTGCTGAAAAAATTAGCCCAAACGTTTACGCGTTGATCAACAAGGTGGAATGAGCAAGATGAACAAAGTCACGTTACCAAACGGCTTGAACGGTACGCTCCACTCTCTAGCTGACCAAAAAATGGCAAAGATAAAAAAAGCGTGCGAATCTATTAAATGGAACTACGGCATGATTGACCCAAAAATACAAGCAATAGTGCACTCGAAGAAACTTCACGTCCTCACAGTTAGAATAAAAAACAAAAAGGTTCACTTCGTTCTGGGTAGTGATTACAAAAACGCAGAGGTCATTCAAAACATATTCGACAGATACGTTCCGGAGCTTCTGTTCAAATCAGTCCTCAGCGACATGACACATTTCATCGTTTTCAATAACATAGCTCATTCGCGCTCCTCCCGGGAACGAAAAATACTGATAGAAGCAGTTAAAAACAAGATTGACCCAAAAATACAAGCAATACTGCACTCAGAAAAAAATTGAGCAAGGAGGCAAAAAATGACTATGCAAAGAGTTGCACCAGCACGGATAAAGTTACCAAATGGGCTGATTGCCGTAATGTATCCTGCATCCCACAGAAAAGTGCAGAAAATATTAACAGCGTGTGCGGACTATGCTTCTGGCAACGCTAACGAAAACCTTGTACACCGCCTGTTTAAACCAGACTTCGGCGGACGAAAAATTCTCAAAATAAACTTTGCTGAAGCCACCGTGTATCTGGTGTTGGTTAGTACAATGCCATGTGCAAAAGGTCTAACTGCTAGTGTGAATGCGCAAGGATTCCGCGCCCTCTTCGAATCCGTGATATATTTCGTCTTCCATAGTGAAGTGTGCTATTACACGGATTTCAAAGCAAAAGTACTGGCGACAGCCATCGAACAAAACCTAGATCCGAATATCTGCGCATTAATGGTGGAGTGAACGCCATGCTGGAAATTTGCGAAAAAGCACTAATCTCAGAAACTGTTGAAAGCAAGAAAGTCAAGATAAACGGCGTAGAAACACAAGTTTATCTTTTGCGAAACAAGTACAAGGACTGGTGGAGACTAAGAGAACATCTCGTAGCTGAAGTTAGAGTTGGCAAGGAAAACCTTTTCCTAGTGTATTTTTGCACTGCTGATAAAAGAGGCTTGATAAATTTGCTGACAAAACATCCCGCCGCAACGTTTGACGAAGTGCTTCTCATAGTGTATAACAACGAAATCTATGAAGCCTACAAACCTATGGGAAAAATGCTACTTGCAGCGGTTGAGAACAATGTTCCGCCGAGCATTTGCCCCCTCGTCACAGAGACGACACAAGTTTAAAATAGGAGGAAAATAAATATGACCAAAAAACAGACGGGCAACGCTCAAAAAGAAGACATAATAGTAACCATAAAAAAAGACCGCGTTATCGTAAATGGCCACGTAGTTCCCACCATGCTCTGTGAGGACGGTGTGTTTCACGTGTTGAAGCCAGCAGCGACTACATAACCGACCGAAACATTGCACATGTGCTGATGGCCTGTGAAGAATACGTGAACTCATATGGGTTAGAACATAGTGACTTGCCCCTGAAACCGGACTTCGGATGCCGCTTTGTGCTGAAGATAAAAGTCGACGGCGTGCCCATCTACCTCGTGCTTATGGGTGCGATCGGCTGCCACGTAACAGTAAAAGCTCGCATAAAAAAGCAGGGGTTCCCTGCCCTCTTCGACATGGTACAATGGTGCTTCATCAACGGCAACCTCTATCACCACACCGACCCGCACTACAAACCAGTAACACAGGCCCTGATGCAAAGGATAAACCCAAACATCCACTTTCTGCTACAAAACCAAAAAAAGGCAGACTAACGAAGACGAAAAAGCATAGGAACGTTTGTATACTCATTCAATTGTTAAGGAGGAGATGGACATGACAAAGATTCGCCTGAGACCAAGCAGCCACTCTGAAGATTACACGCTCGTTGCGGAGTACGCAAGCGAGGAAGCGGCGGCCAAGACAGTGGAGGCTTTGAAGAACGTGAGAAACATGGCAACTGAAAACGAAATAGATGTAGATTGGAACGGTGAAGACGCTCAAATCACCAGAAAAGGCAAAACCGTGAAGTTCATCGTTAACACGGGAGGAAGCATTGATGAAGCCGAGGCTGCCATGCACATTCAAACACCAAAAGGGTTTGGGGCATACACCAATTACCAAGAACTAACCATAACAGTGAAGATCCCAAAGGGCATTGCAAGAAACGTGGGAATAGTTCCTTTAGTAATGAACCCTGAAGAGGCCAACGCAATCCTTTGTTTGATCTCAAGCTGTGGTGAACCAAAAGTGACGCGGTGTGGCAAAAAACACGAAATTTTAACTTGGAACTACCGAGGCGACCGCATCTACAACGTAGATGAAGACGTTCTACACGTCGCAGATGGCATCGACCTCTTCGAACGAGAAAACTGGACAGTCAACGAACAACTTGCGAAAATAGTTAAGAGGCGATTTTAATGGCTTGTTTTTTCTGTAACTTCCGACCAAGCAGTCATTCGGACAGTTACACGGTGTTGGCAACCATTAAAAACAGCGCAGCCTCCAAACGCGCAAAACAGGAAGCAGTGAAAATGATACGCCATGAGATGGGAAAAGGGTATTGTGATTGGGATCTAATGCACGCTGAAAGCAGAAATGATAAGCTAATGGTTACTATATACGCAAACGAGTTTCCACAAGCGTTTGTGGAATACCTCAAAAAACTAAAAAACGTCAGAAAAATTTACACGTGCGAGAGCGATTACCTGCGAGTAACTTTGTCGCTCCCACGCGGAACTAGCATAGCCACCGCCCCCCTAGTGCTTCCATCCGAACAAACTGCTGTTCTTTCATACCTGCTCCAAAACAGTCACGTCACAATGATTCAGACTCGCAAACAACAAAAAATAAGGCTAATCTATACTAAATACGCTTATCACAACCGCAAAAAACACCTCATCATGTTATTAGGACCGCTGGGTGTTGTTGTGGGCCTTTCGTTAAAATGGAGAAACTGGCACGTCTCGAGAGTTCCCGACAACATACGAGAAATCCGCACAAAACTGATGTTCAAACGCAATAACACTAGTAATGGAGGAAAAGTCCATGGAAAAAACTCGCGTTAAATTCAGGCCAAGTAGCCACTCGGATGACTACATAGTTTTAGCCACGTACAAAAGCGAGCATATCGCAGAAAAAGTTCAGAAAGCACTTTCCGCCTTCCTAACCTCTGTGCAAAACGGAAAAATTCTGGATTCCAGCATCACAAAAAACTTGCCTGGTCTAGTGGATTGGTTCCCGCACAAGTCAGCCGTACACCGTAAAGGAAAAACCGTCACGTTCGTATACGATTCTACTGGTAGAATACCCTATATTGAACGGTTGATGACGCGGCTGGCGCATCCCACAGAAATTTACTGGGAACCACAAAAACTGATTATCCAAATGCGTGTCCCAAAAACCATCACGCCAGAAACTCCGCCAAACATTGTTGCATTGGTCATAAGTTCAATCCGTGCAGAAGAAATAACGTGGTTAAACCAATACTGCGGACAAGCAAAAAGCGAAACATCCTACGATCCGAAATACCATTACTTAACATGGCATTACGCAGGAACGCGAATCTACTCGAAATACACCTACGTGCTAACCCTGTCACACGAGATTGAACTCCGCAAAAGAAGTGATCTTCACGTGACCGAAACACCATGGGGTGAGCCATTATGAGCAAACTCAGAATTCACTTCCGCCCAAGCAGCCATTCTGAAGACGGCACTATTATAGCAACGTTCAAAACGCAAGAGCAGGCGAAAGCAGCCGTACGCAAAGTTAAGCATTTTGGCGCAAGACGGTTGAACAAAAGAGTTGCTGTTACCTGTCTGAACGGCGAATATGGAACTATCGAAAAGAGCAAAAAGATACTCACGAAACTACACCCAGTTCATCTCAAAGAAAGTGAAGATTGCTATCAAGAACTGGCCATTGAAGCGACATTTCCAAAAGGAGCCACCTTGGAAACCGCCCAACTGATGCTTAACCAAGAAGATCTTAAAATTTTGAGAGGGCTAATCCAAGAGTGTGGTCAACCCGAGATAGTAAACACAAAAAGAAAAACCGTGCTGCGCTTTCGCCACAAAAGCTGTGAAATGCTGTTTTCAAAAAGATACGGCCAATTCTGGCTGGGCTATGAGCAAGTGCCAGCAACAAAAACGTTCAAAGTTAAAGGCATATTTTGAGGAGGCAAACCCACATTTTCTAATTAAGACTGGTGGAGGTGAGTCTTTTGACACGAAGCATATCCATAAATAATATGGTGCTGGTTCGGGGTTTCGGCACGCTGGTTGCAATATTTGAAACTTGCCTCCAAGCCCAACTCGTTGCAAACAAATTTAAAGGACGCAGAGCAAAAATCTACAAAAACTGCGTGGCAATTCCGTTCATGAACAAAGAACTGGCTGAGTTACGCAGTGCGGTCGAAAGAACGCATCCAAAAACAACGAAGAAATACTCCTCATATCAAGAATTAACCGTCACCATCGAACTGCCACACGACCTCTCGCTGAAAACCACTCCTCTAGTGCTAGACCTTGAAACAGCAAACTTTATGAAAGATCTGAAGAAGACCTGTGGCAAACCACGCATAACGTACAAAAGGAATTTTGATGTGTGGCACTTCATCTATTCTGGTCGCCGGATCTATTGGAAATGCCGCAACGACAAATTCATGTTCAACGCTCACCCATATACTGTGAAGGCGAAAATCAACGTGTTATTCGAATGCATATAACAACAAATGGAGGAAACATAATGATTGTACCAACACCAAAAGCATATAAAAATGGACTAACTAATTGGCACTTTATAACGCCAAGGGCTTGGACTGCCGAAAAAACTGAGTTTAAATGCAAACTTGAGGACGAACGAATATTACGACTGAAAACCCTGCGAAGCCCAGAGGCGACAAGGGTAACAAGGACGGTTGCAGAGTACCTGAAAAGTGACTCTTCATTTAGCATACACGAAAAGGAGTTCAACACTGGCTGCGTGTTAGCGATTCCGGTGGAGAAAGAACACGTCTATTTTGTCTACTTTAACCTGAAACAAGTGTGGAAAGGCCCCTGTGAGTCAATAACCCAATTTGTAGTTCGAAAACTGGTTAACGACGGTGTTAACACGGTGACTAGATTTGCTAGCCTAATCGTCTATAAAAACAAAGTACATTTAAACAACCGCGGACATGGCGCCACATTAAGAGTTGCAGCAAAACAAAACATCGCCCCTAGTTTGGTGACTCTCGTAACAACTGTAATTGAAGGCGGAGACGACTAATGCGTGATGGCCAAACCATTCCACGGGAGGCTTAGCTACGTCAAAAAATAACCTAAATATCAAAACTTCCTCGCCTTTTTCAATAAGAAGCGTAAACCAAAAAGCCAAAAGAAACTATCTCATATACAGCCACGCGTTGGAGGGGGGATATCGGTTTAGAACTGGTTATGGATGGAGAGCAAGCATACGGCGCCTAGATGCAGTCGTGTACAACAATGTGGCTTATCTTGGAAAAGAGCCTGCTGGAAAACTATTGCTGATAGCAATCATCAAAAAAATAAGTCCTGCAGTGGCCTTTCTTTTGAGTTCGAACCCTCGCGTCATAAACAAACTTGACCCCCTTGAAAACTCGTTAAAAGGAGCGATGATCAAATGTTGTTAAACCAGAAAGTCACGGCATTCAATCAGCTGAAAGAGGAGGTAACAAAGCTTTGACGAAGATAATGATTTTCGTTGATGGTTCAAACCTTTACTGGTCGTTTAGAAACTGGATAAAAGCAACCTCAAGCAATCCTGCAGTATGCAACGTCAAAAAAATGGTTGAACTACTAACAGAAAATCGAGAACTAATCCGCGCCTATTTTTTCTGTTCAATAAAACCCTCAAAAAAACAAGACAACCAACTCAACAAAGCAACGACCTTTCTAAACTGGCTTAAACTTTCTGGGATAGAAGCCGTGTCCTACCCCCTGAAGGTTAGGGATGAACAGTTTCAGTGTCCCCGCTGCGGTCTACGATGGAAAGAAAGACTAAGCGTTGAAAAAGGAGTCGACGTTGCTCTCGTAACAAAACTATTGGCTCTTGGATTTAAAGGCGGATTCGACACCGCAATAATTGTCAGTGGAGACGCAGACTATATAGAAGCGGTCAAAGAAGTTAAAAACTTGGGCAGACGAATTGAGGTTGCGGCATTCAAAGATTCAGCCTCAAAAGAGCTTGTAGAAGCCGCCGACCGCTTCATACCCCTAGACGATTTCGCAGAGCAAATAAAAACTCCAGTTCCAAAACCAGAGCGAAACCCGCGACCAAACACGAAGGATAGAAGAATCCGTCCTTTCGGAAACCGTGAACGCTCCTCCCGCTATTAACATTTCAAGCGAGAGAAACGCTCCCATCTTAAAGTAATGACGACAACAACAGACAAAACTCTGCGTAGGACGGTGAATTGGACGGCATCTACAACAAAAAATACAAAAGAAGAGGTGGAAAGATGAAGGCTCGGCTCAAAAAAACCAAAATCACTACCGCAAACAATCTTGACGCTTCATTAACTGAACTCGTTGATCCTTCAATGAGACACGTTGTGAAGGCCTGTCAACGCGCCCACCTCAAAATCCTCCGTAACAGACTGTCTGCATTCGTCGTTCTTTCCTTCAAGAATTCAAACGGAGAAACTCACTTCATCTATCCCCACGCCATCCCTAACGCACCGGGCTTCACTTCAGACGCTCTCGAAAAAGCCCTAAAAGCAGGCAAATGGACAGTTTTGGAAGAAGCATGGTTCATCGTGTACAACAACAAAGCATACGACCCTTGTCGAAGCCACGAGACTTCAGCAATCATAAAAGCAGTGCAACACAATACAACCCCACAAATTGCTGCTGTATTAACGGGGGACGAAAAACGATGAGCAAGCACACGTTCACTTTGACTCTTCCAAACGGAGAAAATGCATTGCTACGTCAATTGATTGGACAAAACATGCAACAGCTACCGGAGCTCTTCAGAAAGTCAACAAACGACAAAGACCGCTACGTCCATATAGCAAACGAGAACTTGGCCTACAGCAAAGACTACTTCATAAACTGCGCCGTCCTACAAGTTCCACTCGAAAGCGGAGGAGTCTGCTTCTTCCTCGGCAGCGAGTGGACCGACCTAAAAACCACACAAGAGTACCTTCTAAAAAACGGTCTAAAAGCACTATTGAACCGCGCCTTTCTCATAGCGTTCGATGGTGAAGCAATAAGTCCCTTCAGCAAAATTGGCGACGTCATAAAAAAAGCAGTGGCTGAAGGCCTAACGCCACCGCTTTACGCCTTGATGTGTGAGATCTAAAAACCGAAAAAATAGAGTGAAAACAGTGTTGGATCTCAGCGTCAAGCAAGAAGACAAATAGACAAGGGACTACATCGCATCCAGAAAAGCCAAACGCCTCCCACCGCCTTCACATCAACTGTAAAAGGAGGTGAAGTGTTGAAAAAAGCCAACACTAAAGAGGTGATGGTATCGAAGTGAAACCTTAAACCCGGAAAAAAACGTAAAAGGAGGTGATGAATCAAAGTAAAACCTTAACGTTTAAAAAGAGGTACAACAATATTAAAATCAGTTGGTTGCCGAAATTAACACTTCAAAAAAAGGGGGGATAACATTGAGGTTTCCGAAAAAAATAAAACTACAAAACGGTTTAACTGCGACGCTATATCGCATGAGTGACAAACGAGTTGTGGCGGGGTTGACTGCTTGTTTAAAGCTTGACCCCCACATGAAAATGCTCGTGAAAGACGCGTATATAGCTCAGGCAAAAATTGGAAAACATGTTATCAACGTAGTTTACATAACCGACAAGCCAAAACTTCTTTTAACCCTTCTCCAGCAAGACTTGAAGGTCGCCTTAAGATCAGCAGTCTTCTTCACCTACAACAACCAAGCATACAAACACATACTAACATTCAACACAACTCAGCACACTATAATGGCAACAACTGATCCTAATGCAGAAAACCTTATCGGATCCATACTCTACAAGGTTGTCCCCCCAGTAAACGTTCTTTTGTCCCGAGAAGCGTAAGGAGGAAAACCCATGAACCCAAAAGAAAAACAGTTGTGCCTAAAAGCAATTCCCGTCTTGAGAGCGGCAAAGAAAACGGGTTACAAATTCAAAATTCATGGCAAACGAACAGGAACGCTGTACCGTGCGGACAATGAAAAAATTGCGAATATCACAAAGATCGTTAGAAGCCTTGACGATTTTCCCAACCTGCACCCGCTAAGATCCAGCTATATCTTAACGGTTTCCCAACACAACCAGACGATCCACGCAGCGTTCATCAACGTCGCGGGCAAACACTCGGTACTATCCAAAGCAACGTTTTACTGGATGATTGAAAAAGTCCTAAGCGGCAAACCAAAACACCTGTTCGCATACGCTGACATTTTGGTTTACAATGGGATTGGATACCAAAACCACACTTCAGCCTACGCGGTTCTCTGGAAGGCGCTAACAAAAGATACCAATCCTGTAATAGACGTGCTGATGCAAAAATAGGAGGCCCAAATAATGTTGAAAACAATAATAGTTCGTTTTAGACCTAGTAGTCACTCTGACGACGGAACGCTTATAGCCACATTCAAAAACGCGGCTGAAGCGAAAAAAGTCGCTGAACGCATAGACACGGTCCAACTAAAAGGCAAAAAAAACAAAGTTGTGCTCGTGTTCAACAACGAGCTGGAAGGTTCGATCGATTGGTACACGAAACGCCTTAAAAGTCTTGGGGCAATCCAAACCAAGTACTACATGCGCTACGAAGAACTAGTCATACGCGTGTTTCTTCCACTAGGAATAACGAAGGCCATGCTTCCGCTAGTAGTAAACGTTGAAACGTTCGAAATCTTAAGAGAGCTACGCAAACGGTGCCAAAAGCAAAACATTAAAGGATTCAAAACTAAAAAGGGGCTGGTGCTCAGGTTTAAATACGAAGGCGAAGGACTCTTGGACCGATGTGGCACCACGTTTTATTTCGACAACAGCAAAGAAGTTTTGATCCCAAGCAACGTGAAAGTAACTGTTATAAAAGCGTTCTAAATTGGAAACGGAGGGGGGTTATGACCAGCTTGAAAACAAAAAACGAACTTGCCATTAACGGCGTCGATTATGATGTGCTCAAAAATGCCAGCAAAACAGCAAGAATAACCCTATCCAATGGACTAAAACTGATAATTTACCCTCAAAAGCACCCTGAAACCCACAAACTTTTCGAACGCTGCAACAAAGCTGAAATGCAAAGATGGCAGGACCCCCCAATGGATGAAGGCTACTAGCACAACTACTGCATGATTAAAATACACGCAAACCACATGGAAGTGCGAGTGCTCATCTTGGTGCCAGCGAGTATTGATCAATGGATTAAAGCTCAAATACGTGAAAAAGGATTAGGCGCAATGGTATCTCAGATACTATACCTCGAATACAAAGGCGTGCTCTACCACTGGATGAGTGAAGAAGGAAAGCAACTTATTGAGGCAATAAATAATGGTGCCGGACTCGAAGTGCACCAGTTGCTTCGCGACCAGTCAACAAAAACAGAGAGGAGCTAAAAAGGGGATCAAACGTGAGTCCATTTGAATTGTTATTAGGCCTTTCTCCGTTGATCTTGGCCGTGTACATGCTGTGCACTCACCGATATTTCAAATGGCTACGCACTCGTCAAAAGCTAACAGTTGCTTTGAAGATGCCGTCAGACACGCCTACAACTATCGTGCTCTTAACCTTAAACTTTGACGACTCAGTAATCTTCAAGTTTCTAACCCGCAAAGGCAAAAACCAGAAAAACATGAAAGAATTGACCATAATGTACGTGGGCAAACCAATTTACAATAAGAGGACAAAAACGTTCATGTTCGGTAGCAAAGAGTATGTCCCAACAGCTATACACGTTGAATCGTGTAGCCCTCAACTAAACTAATGAATTAGGACGATAGAAAGAGGAGATGATTAAATGCCTGGTTATCAATGTATCACAGCAACGGATAGGGCACTGCATTTTGGAATACCATTTGAACTGGAAAACGGTCTTAACGCAAAGGCATGTCGACTCAGAAACGGTGCGCTAGATCACATAGTCCAAGCGTGTGATGAACGAAACCTATTAGAATGCTCTAGCGATAGTTACATCGCAATTGAAGTGCAGATAGAGAACGAAACAATTCACCTAATCTACATACCCTTTGTTTCAGCAACTCTACTGATCGAAGAGTTACAAACAGACCTGCAACGAGCCTTGCTAGAAGTCTTCTGCATCGCGTACCATGGGGCAGCGTACCACTGGAGAGAGCAAAATTGCAAAACGTTGATCGATGCAATCAAACGAAAAATGAATCCAAACCTTGCAATACTCGTAACTTAGGAGGCTAAAAAAATGCAGAAAAAAGATTTGGTATATCTTGCACAACTATCAAACGGTCTATTCGTCACGGTTTACCCGCTTGAAAATCCAAACCGGGCAAAAAAGAAATGTTGCGACTACGCGGTACAAGTCAACATAGGTGCAGAAACGCTGTTCCTCTTCTTTTTGGGCTTGCACGAAGAAATCACTGAATCTATTGCGAAAATGGAGAAAAGCCATGTTAAAAAAGTGGTTAACGAAGCAGCATTTATACTTTACAACAAAACAGTGTATCTCCCCGAAGGTGGCACTGGCATAAAACTGGCAAACGCAATAATCCAAAAACTGCCCCCCTCAATAGCCATCTTGCTGTAGAAGGAGTACTATGAAGCCTAGCCCAATTTACCGTTTAAAACTGCCTAACGGAATCTTTGCCACGGTGTATCGCCTAACAAACAAACATGTCAAACACGTGCGAAACGCGGTTAGGGTGAAATATCGCAGCCTTCAGGGCTTTTCATTCAGCACAAAAAGTAATTATGTCCTCAAGATCAAGCTCGGTAAAGAAGTGCTGTACCTGTTCTTTGCCTGTTACTCGGGAACACGCAAACCAACAGCTCTGCTTAAAAATGTAAAAGTGCAGCCATTAGTAGACACAATTAATCGCGCCCAATTCATAGTGTACCATGAAGAAGCGTATGAACCGTACACAAGAGAAGGCCGAAAACTGAAACAGGCAATATTAAACCGTTTGCCCCCAACAGTATACGCCCTACTAGGGTAAACCACATTTAATTGGAGGCGATTCCATGCCGAAACTAACTCCAAAACGACTAAGAATGATCTCGCGATTCCAAGAGGCACTGTTCGTTCTAGGAGTAGCCGCAATGGTTACCTACGTTTGCCTCTTTTTCCTTATGCTCATCAAGATCTGGCCTGGCGTACCTGTAGAAATCAACGCGCCTACAATGGTGTTGGTCTTCATCTCAACAGCATCAATACTTTTTGCATTAAATTTTGGGGGTGCCCTTAAAGTATCGCTTGACACACAGAACCTACGGGTTAAAATAAACGTTCCCGCAAACACTCCACATATAATGCTTCCACTGCTACTTAACGAAAATGATTTCATAATATGCGTTGCCCTCCAGAGATACGGCACACTAGACCAAAAAATGATGGTAATAAAGTACCACGGCAAAACAATCTATAATAAAAAACAAAACCGCTTCATAATCCGTGGAGACTACTACTCACCCACGCTACTCAGCATAGTCTAAGAGGAAGTCACGCAAACGAAATCAAAAAAGCTAAACCATTGAAAACGACGGAGGAAAAACAGTTGAACATAAAACTTTTCTTTAAAAAACTACTCTGCCGCATCGGTGGCCGCATCAGTATTAACCTTTCAAATGGGCTTAAAATAACAGTCATGTCTTTCACCAAGGGCGATTTGATGCAACTTAGACGGGCATATCGGAAACAGTTCAAATGCAATGACCCTTTGCACCTTGACGATCTTCACGTGTGCCCGAAAGATTACGCGGGTGGGGGCGGATGCTACTGGTCAACTCTCGGCAGATACAAAGATTTTTATGTGATAACATTTCATTTTGAACGCAAGCTACACGTGATCATTAGCAAGGAAGCACTTGAGAGCAGTTTGGAAGCTCTTTTAAGCGATAAACCAGAGGACGCTTTGAAGTTCTGCATGACCCTCTTTATTGGAAACGACGTAGTTTACCGACCATTCAACAGTCAAGGGAATCTTATGATCTGCGACAGTGTAGGCGCAGCAGACAGCAACACAGTTAAACTTTTGCAGACCGCAATCATAAACAACCTAAACCCCGAGATTTCCGCCTTGTTAGGTTCGGAGTAAAAGCAGGAGGAAAAAACATTGAAGTTTGATGTGTCTGACAAGTTTTTGACTTTTCTCGAACAAGTAGACGATACTGGCTCTCCCTCCGCAATGCTGTCACTTTTGCGTTGGGCGACTAAGAACCCCGATGAACTTGAAAGAATTGTTAGCGAGTACAACCAGCTCAACTTCACTGCTAAAAAAGAGTTTAGTTATTACCTCTTGCACGAAAGTTACATTCCCAATGAAGCTTTGAGAGTTGCACAGCACGTCCAAAAAATTAAGCACGATCAAAGAAGTCTACTGGCGAAGGCTTTAACGCAGCTGCGAAAAGGCCCGTTTAAGATCAAAATGCCAAACGGGGTTCTTTGCGTGATAATTAAAGCCAAAGATGAGAGCTACCGGTTCAAATTTAAAGTTCGAGGGGTACTCGTCATCATAGAGTACTATCACATATGGCGGTTAAGCCGAGCATTGAACAGTCTTATGGAAAACCGTGCTCCTGTGTTTGACATGAAAAACATTTCAGTCGCCAGATCCAATTACCGCCCAGAAAGCGATGAAGGATTAGCAATAAGAGAAGCAATCACCAAAAACGTTAACCCCTACGTCAACGCATTGATGACTGACTCGAAAGCAGCCAAACCACAAATATAGAGGGAAGCCATTGTGAAACCGACACAGTTAACTTTGCCAAACGGCCTCGTAGCAACCATTCATTCCCCAAGAAGCAGACTCGTGAGAGACCTTCTGAAAAACTGTGTTAACCGAAACGAAATTTTCACGAAACCAAACTCGCTGTTTGCCTTGGAAATTGAAATAGAAAACGAGCACATATACCTTGTTTATTGGGTTGCTTTCAAGACACCAGAAAGTTTGATCACTGACATACAGAGGAACTTTGAATACACACTGCAACTAAACAACTTCGTAATATACAACAACGTTGCATACTTTTTTCTCAGCCAAACCCACGCGGCTTTTGTCACAAGCATCATTCAAAAGGTCAAGCCAAGCATAGCTGCCCTCATAAGCAATCAAGGAGGAGAAAAAAATGGACCAGATAACCGCAAAACTTGAAGCGAACGGATGCCCGTTCGAATGTGGAAAAGACGTACCTGCAGTGTTGTACAAAATCACGAGTTCAAAAGTAAAATCTACCATTAAACTTTGCAGAGATCTACTTCCAAATCATCGTTTGATAGGAGAAGAAGAAAGTAACTACCGATACTACGTACTTGCACTCTGCTTACATGGGGTACAGGTGCACTTGGTCTTTCGCGACTTCATAGACGAATCCTTTCTGATCTACCTGTTAGAGAACAAATATGTCTCTGTGGTTCACGTTTCCTATGTTGTTTGCGGGGGTAAAGCGTACCATTGGCCTCAAACTCTGTACTACTGGCTACTCAACTTGATCGAGCAAAAAGGTAACCTCAGCATCGCCGCACTAACTTCTGGAGTTCAGCCACAAGCCCAAACCGCTTGGAGATGAAAGAATGGAGATTAAAGAACGCGAATGGGACGGACACGTTAAAGTGACCGTTTCCGAACAGGAAGTTAGAGTTTGGGTTTGCAACAAGAAAGGCATGAGTGTTCTCCGAGTGAAAGCAATGGGTAAAATCTTTGCTCCACAGTTTGGAGACAAGTTGGCCGAACAAGTTGACGTCACAATCATGCCTTCATCTGAATTTCAGAAGTTTGAATCGGACAAAACTAAAAACATCACAAAGAGGAGGCTGAAACATTGATTAATCAGTTTGACCCAAAAACCGATGTTGTGCTACCAAAAGTTATGTTTGAAAAACTTTGCTGGCTAAATTGGAAACTAAACAACATTCAAATAGTCCTTGAGTGGCTAACAAAAAATCCGCAATGCAAAAAAGAGTTCATAGACATTTTCAGACAGTTTGATGAGAAAGGATTCACCAGTTTTTGTTGGTCAACCAACTATTACGTTGATCTCAAGAAACGCGACATAAACGTGTTAACTCTGGCGAAAAGGGCACTAAAACACCAAGACGAAAGTATTAAAAGAGCAAATTTTAGAGATCAATTGGCACACACAGGTCCAATCACGTTCACAATGGCAAACGGCTTAACCTGCACGTTGAAGCGAGATCACGTTTACGGATCAACAATGTACTGGGCAATCATAACATGCACGGATGCACAAGTACACTTGAAGTTAAATCTTCGACAGATCACAGCATTCCAAAAAACCGCAGACAACATAAACCTGCTGAAAAGAATTCGGCCGGATTACATAGTCTATGAAGCAAAGGGAGAACGCCACACGCTAGACTCCAAATTGAACCAGGCCGTGTTGAATGCAGTCATGAACGGGGACCCCGTCGCGGTAGCTCCCCTTCTTGCGTGAGAACATGCTGCAAAAAACAGAACACAACAAACTGCTCAACGAAGCGTTTACGCTACGAAGTGGAACACAGGTAAGAATACGCTGGCTACCCCACTGCAAAAAACTTAAAGCCAGATGCGAAAAAGAGCTAGAAAACCGCAGGATAAATGCGGCACTAAAGTTCTACAACGTATACGTCGTTGAATTCCGGTTTGCAAACAACAAAGCCTATGCTCTTGTCTATCAAGAGCTAATTCGAGACACCGTTGAAAAACTAAAAGCGGGCGATGTCCACGACGCGCTTTTTGGAGCAAGTGTCATAAGCCATCGCAACAAGTTATACTGGTGGAGCGAGCCTTTCTTCAACACGCTGGAAGAAGCAATAAATGCAAACGTAAACCCCTATTTGGTGCCCCTACTGCAAAATGATAAAATGGGAGTCTGCCCAAAATGCGGAAAATCCAGAACTCGAATTGCCGCTCCTGATGCGGGAGAGTGAAAACAAAGTCGATGGAGGTTAAACAATGAAAGAACAAAAAGATTACGCCCAAGAGTTTCGAAAATTTGCTAACAAGCACGACTGTAAAAGTAGCATGTGGTTTGGTTCAAAAAACCTAGAAAACTGTGAAGAACACGAAGACGTTGTGCAAATTATAACCCTGCCCCTAGAATTCATCGCTTCAAAATTGAATGCAAGCATATCTGTATCCGTGGAAACCGCAGGCACAGAGGATCCTCACTACCTCGTGGCGTGCAACAGGCTCGTTTTAGAGGACGAACGCCCAAGCCCAACAGATTTTCAATGGTTCAGCAATGATAAATTCAATGATTGGTGCGCCCAGAAGATAGAACGCTGGCGAAAAGACCTTGCAATAGGCAAACTACTGCAAGTCGTGTAAGAGGGGGAACACATGAACAAACAAGAAGAACAAATAATGAATGCGTTAAAACCGCTGCGTGCGAAGGGATTGATAGTCACAGACATAATACCAACTCCTCCAACTGAATTCCCCCCGACCAAATTCGAAATAATGTTCCACCGCATCATCACAGATACGACGCATAGCCAAATAGAAATCAAAAAGCAACAAGCCGAAGCGAAAGGATTCACAGCTAGATTTTTGGTTGGGTGGGGTCGAGTGATGTACCAAAACGGACGCGGAGACAAAACACTTGTATGCCCCAAATGTGGCGAAAGATACGACTGGCTTGCAACAATGCTAAACCTCAGCAACGAATGTGAAAGCCTACAACAAGATCTGAAGTGTCGCTGCAACTCCGAACTAAAACTTGAAATGGTTTTCACCAGCGCCATAATCCGCTATTCCGTAACCGTCAAAATCAGCCCCATCCTTCACGGAGAACTAGAGCACATGGACAAAACGGAACTGGCAAGACAACTTCGCAAAGCATTGGAAGCCGTCATCGACAAGCTGAACTTCGGCGAAAAAACCAGTTCCCAAAGAGATGTAGCTGAAGAGTTGAAACACTGCAAAAAAGATGAAGACGTGGTGATAATCTATGATGACAAAAACAAGTAAAAACTCGCTGCTCGAGATGCCAAACGGTTTAACCGCACAAATTATTAGATTAAACCACGCTGAACTCAAAGAAGTTGTCAAAGGAAGCAAAAAAATTGGAAGACAATGTGGCTGGCTTCTAGGTGGAAAAAACTGTGACTATAGTGAATATCCTGTTGCAAAAATTCAAGTGGGCAACGAGCATTTCTATTTTGTTTACCGACCATTAAACTATACTGAAATCGCAGAGCTTGAAAAACTTCTTAAAACCACGCCTAAGAAAACAATGCGATGGCTGCTACTAACGTTTTACGACAAAACACCCTATCCTTTCTACCACCGAACCACGAGGCTACTGCTTGAAACATGCACCACAGGTCTTCCACCCAAAATAGGCATTCTGACGTTCAACGACAACATACAGGAGTACGGAGCACGCAACTACCGATACTACATCTGAAGCTTACTCTCAAGCGTATGCTTCAGGAAACTTATACGTGGAAAGGCTTAACAATCCATTTTCATCTGTTAAACGAGCCTCAAATGGCTTCCTTGGTCAAAGTACTCGACGCTGTGAAAGTGCCATACCGAAGGCACAAGGGACTAAGCAAAATGGAACGTGAACTAGGCATAATCGCGGATGTCCAGATAGAAAACGAACATGTCTACCTATTGTATCATACGTATCTTCCGTTGGAAATGATCTTTGAACAGTTATCGGCGCCAAAAACGCCTGTAGACTATGCTGTGATGTTTGTTTACGGGAAAAACGGATACTGGTACGAAACACAAACGGGTCTACTACTTGCTGAAGCCATCAAAAAATGCCTTTGCCCCCGCATCTACGCTTTACTGCAGCCAAAACACTAAAGGGAGGGAAAAACTTTGACAGTGACTCCAAGAAGATACAATTGTATAATGCGACGCTTAGCCTACAATAACGAATATGTGTTGGGAGTAACTCTCAAACAGTTGTTAGGGAAGACACATCACTTGAAGGGGTTAACCGTTCGTTTCCATCTTGCCAACGAGCCAGAAATGATTGAAATAACCAAAACGCTGGAGAACGTTACTTTTCCAAATCGCAACCATAAAGGACTAACTAAAACGGAACGAGTAAAAGGGATAATTGCCGACGTCCAGATAGGAAACGAGCATGTGTATTTGTTATACCTTTCTCACCTTCCCTTGTACGTGCTTTTCGATCAGCTTATACCTCCAAAAACACCTGCCAACCTCGCGGATGTGCTGATCTACGAGAAAAGCTGCTACTGGTGCGACTCACAAACAGGCAAACTGCTGGCTGAAGCAATCCAGAAACGGGTTAGACCCAGCATCTACGCATTGCTCCAAGCCACAATGCCAAAGTAGCTAAAGGAGGAGAAGAGATGAAAACAAAACCGCAAAAAACATATGTAATTCATCATGGAACTCAGTTTCGCCTCGCAAGTGGTTTAAACGCAGAAATGACTGTTCTCGAAGATGCTGAAGCAAAAGAACTTGCTAAAAAGTGCATGGAAACTAGGCGCATGTGCGAGTTGCTGTTCAGTCAACTCCACCACAAACAGGGCAAATGTGCTCTCGTAAAAATCAGCGTGAACAACGAGTCTTTGCTTCTGGTTTACCGGCCGCTGAAACGAGACCAACAAAAGACGCTCTTAAACGAACTTGAAACCTGTCCCACAAACACTTTGCAATGGCTGTTTTTCACAGTATACCGCAACACAGTGTACCCATTTTACCATCCAACAACGCCCCTTCTAATGGAGATATGCACAACAGGGATGTCACCTGACGTGTGCGCCCTAACCATGCGAAAGTAGAGCAAAACAAAAAGGCACCTAACAAAAAAGAAAACATGTAAGACTTATCTTACTGGAAAAATTTTGGTACAAGCAATACAACTGAAATTGCAACCCGACATAAGCACCATGTTGAATCCATAAAACATAAAAGCAGGAACGATGCTTATCATTAAGGAGAAAACAACCTTCCACAGCCCACTTGGAGGAATTAGTCCATGATTGGAGTGTACTTTACCTATGAATCTCACGTTTTAAACTCGCAAGGCTACATATATAACAAGGCATCGCGGGGGTTTGAACCTAGATTTCGCGTGTGTGGTCTGCGATTGCCAACACGAAGCGCAAGGCAAACAAGCTGGAGAAAAGTAGCAAAAAAAGTGATGGCAAAACGATTTGAAGAGGGCTACCCCACACTCCTGGCTGGGCGGTCTAGATACACTGCTCAAGAAAAAATAGTAATATATTCAACACCGTTTGCCATACAATCAGTGAAACAAACAAGTGAAGGCTTCGTTTTGGAACAAAACTCGACCGTGAAGCTGCTTCCAACAGGGTTAGTAAAAGCAATACTGACCAAAACTGAGCAAAGCCTAGGCTTCTTCAAGTGGGCAACCACACATCATAAGCCTGAAGTGGCAATAACAAAAATCTTTGACGTGTGGTCAGATCACGCGATAGCTCTCATTACCGGAGACGGAGTATATTGGTTCTTCAAGCATCAAGGCAAATGGAACATGCAGCCCGTAGGTCAAGGAATAACACAAATAATCAACTGTGTAAAGAAAGGTAACATCATGATCGTTATTGGCAAAGCGGACCCTCGCATGGTAGGGTACAGCCTCGACTTTGACACGTTCACAGTGACGCAGATAAACCTACCTAAAGAAATTGAGGCGCTCTTGAAATAATTGCGGGAGGAAAAAACAATGGAAACCGTAGAAAAACGCCTGTTAACTAAAGTGATCGAAAGGCTAAACGCCCGGCTCCACCCGCTACTGATTGATGGATGGAAAACTTGGCCGCCAACAACCGCAAAGCTCTTGAACGAACACACGTTGCTACATGCGATCTCGCTCACAAACAAAATGATCTGCGTTGACGGAGCGACACAAATAAACAAATTGAACACACGAATCAAATGTGACGTAGTCTTCAAGGCTTTAGCAACCCGGTTTTCACCATTCTCACCAGTAAAGAGGCACCCGCTCCAAACAAAGGAAGGCACTTACCGCATGTTCTCCTCATCGGGCTACAAAGATAGTGTACCCGCTAATTCTGAAGAGAAACCAGTTTGGTTGCTACAGTTCACTTGTCTTCCACTACAAAACCAAACGAACTTTTTGATAGGTCATTACGGACATTCTTCTCAAATTAGCTTTCTAGCCGAAGTTGAAAAATGGCCGCACCACGAACGCAAGCAATTCTGTGTGCCAGCAACCAAAAAACCGTGGGACAGCAACCCGTTAGATGCCATCAGAATAGTAATGCCAATAAAAAACTCTAACGAACTAATCTTAGCTTCCCAAGAGTTCTTCCAATCACCCGCGCCAGAACATGTTAAACTATTTGGAGATCTCTGCCTATTGGCTCAAGCAAAAAAGAGTTGGCGCCTAAAAACGGTTGCACCAGTCCTAAACCTAAACAACTTCGAACTAGCCTTAGACGGTGTTGTCTTCTTCCCTGAACTGGTAAAAACGCTTTCGCGCACCGTTGGCTTCAAATCCCTCTTAAAAACCGCCAGAATTCAACTGTTACTGCTGAATGACCGAAGCTACGAGATGGCTTTTTGGAAGAAACTGTTAACCATAGCTGAAATAGGAGGCAAAAAACCTTGATTGAACTGATGGACAAGAAACCCTATAAAAAATGTACAATCACTTTAAAAAACGGCTTAAAAGCGACGATAGCTCCGCTCGAAGACGCTGACGAAGAATTCGTTTGCCAACACAAAAAACAACTGCTAAACCGCCTAAAACGAATACTTGGCAAAGGAATACTACAAAACGACCCGGTGATTTACATAATCACTTTTCATTTCAACCGTCCAGCATATGCTGTTTGCTTTGACATTAATTTCCGATCGATGATCAACCGTTTCCTATCCAACAAGCCAGAGGAAGCCTTAACCTTCTGCTCTGCAACCATTATAAACGGTTTGATTCAAACGCACATCTATGTTGAAGGAAAACACTGCAAAACGCTTTGGGCAGCCATAAAAAACAAGACGGAACCCGAAGTTGCAACGCTCCTACGACCATTTCCTGATGAGCTGGAATAACTGGTGAAACAAATGCCTCTTATACATGTTAAGTTTCGCCCGAGCAGCCACAGCGTAGACGGAACAGTAATTTCCACTTTCAAAAGTCGAGAAGACGCTGTTGCCGCGGCAAAAAAATTTCGCAGAAGCACAAAAATGAGGTGCAGGACATTCGGCTCTTCCGCAGCAATGTACTTCCGCAGCGGAGAAGGCAACTGTCTTCAAGATGCACAAAAAACAATGGAAAGTTTTGGAGCCAAAGCCTCAGCGATATACGCGGAAGACTACATACAAAAACTGGTGATAACAATAAAGCTTCCACAAGGAATGACAAAAAACCAAATACCTCTTGTAATCGACCAAAACCTTGCAAAACTGATCGACGTTCTTCGATTCCTATGTTCCTGCAAAAAAAGAGAAACTCGTAAATATGTTTTCCTTGAGTTCAGATACGAAGGAGAAGCAATATTCTTCGTTGACAGAAAAAAGCGCGAGTTCGAAACAGAAGGTGCTTTGATAAGGATAGGTCCAACCGTAAAAGTTGCTGGGCTCTACTAGATAGGAGGAAAAACAATGGAGAACAGTTTAACAACGGGTAAAACAATACGTTTAAGCTCAAAACTTCGAGGAAAAATCTACATTCTAAACAAGGAAACCACACGTGTTCTAAGAAAAGCATATGGAGAAAACATTAAAGGAAGCATCATAAAAAACGAGCATGGCGCAGAAAACGACTTTAAAAACCTGTTTGGCACTTACATGCTTCGAATCCTAATAGGCAACGAAGAAGTACTTGTATTATTCTACCGGACAATCAGCAGCTATGAAGAAGTTGAACAGCAGCTAAACTTGGGCGGCTTGCAGGGATTACTGGAACACGCTGCATCGATAGTGTACAATGGAACGGGATACATCGGACACGAAGATGCTGGAACAAAACTGAAAAAAGCACTTGTAAACGGATTTAACCCTGCAGTATGGCTTCTAATAGATAACAACCCACACGACTTGAGACCGCTAAAAGAAGTCTACATGATAAACAAGACACGATCTGGAGTACACATCTTTTACTATAATTGGAGAAGCTTGGTTTCGAAGGCTGCGGCACAACTTCGTAAAGGCCAGTTCCAAGTCAAAATGCCAAACGGCGTCCGTTGCACAATAACGAAAGGTGACGATGACACCTACCTGTTTGAGTTCAATGTTCAAGGGACTTTTGTTGAAGTGGAATACTCCCGCATAGAGAAACTGAGACACGTACTTGACTACTTGCTGTCAGACAAAGTTCCGCCCTGGCACATCAAAAGCATTTCAATAGCAGGAAAACGGCACGATCCAGATAGTGCAATGGGGCGAGCCATAAGAACCGCCGTGTCCCAAAATATTCGCCCCCTTGTCTAAGTTGTCATGACAGACGCGAAACAAACATCACAAAAAATGGATGAAAGAGGAACCAAGATGCAAGAAGCAAAACTGAATCTTAACAATGGACTGACGGTGGAACTGTTTTCTTCAGACCCGAAAAAAATCCGCCACCTTATCAAAAGCTGCGGCAAGATTGTGCAAACCCGCTTGTGGGGCATCTATGTGCGCCTCGACGACAACGACACTTACCAACCGGGGCTACTAAAAGACCGACTGTCCACACTCGTACGCATTGAAAATGAAGTGATCTTCCTTGTGATGGCCCCTTGGCAACAAGATCCAGTTGCACTTCAACGCGAAGTAGACGGGCACGGCCCATCCGAACTTTGGAAGTTTGTGGAGTTTGTTGCCTATAACAGGCATCTTTACAGCACGACAAATCCTACTGGAAAGCTTATCATGGATGCTGTAATCAACAATCTAAAACCAACCGTATATGCACTGATGAATAAATGATAAGCCAAAAGCTCTTTAAATCTTGTAAACACTTCCTACATATAGATCCCGTAGGAGGAGTAAAAATGCACAAAACATTTAACCTCGCAAACGGCTTGGTTGCAACAATAAGTCAACTCAACGACGGAAGCGTTATAAACGTTGGATTAGCCTGTAGAAACCTTCCCAACCTTTCAATTCTTCCGAAGGATTGGCGTTTCTGGTGGGCTGTCAGCGTAAAAATAGATGGAAAATTCATCCATCTAGTCTATCCTGCACAAAGCTATTCGTTGCCAGAGAGAGATTTGCCTCTGCTCCTTACTCGGGACATAGAAGTTGTTGAAGACGCTCTTTTCTTAGTGTATAAAGATAAGGCCTACTTAAGCGGTTCTTACCTTGCTACCGCTTTAATGCTAGCAGTCAGAAACGCGTGTTCGCCAGAGATAAGCATTCTTCTCAGTGAAACCGAAAATAGGAGGAAAAAAACTTGAACCCAACAAACCTTAAAAAAATTATCGTTCAACTCGAAAACGGCTTGGTAATAACCTTTGCAAGACTAGACACCGAAATACAACAGCTCTGGCGCTTTACCGCTGGCACGCGGTTAAACTAAAAAGTTGGAGGTGAACATTAATGAAACGAAAAGAGCCTAGAAGAATATTGGTTCCCGATGAATCTGGAACTCTAACTCCTGTAAAGCTTCACGAACCCCGTTGCCTCATGAAGAAAGAGGAAAGACCGAAAAGTGTCGATGGCACAATAATCGACACGGTGTTCGCGGGAGAGTACGTTAAAGTATACGACCAACCCGTCTTAGCCAAAGCGAAGAAGAATTCAGTGCTTGACGCAAGCGATTCAATGGTGGTTGTCGGAGAAATGGTGTATAGCAAGGGGTTTGAACGTGGGACCGAGCGACAGTTCGTTGCCATAAATGGAACTCCTGACGACATAATGAAAGAGTACCAAAATTGGAGGAAAAAAGCGAAGGGAAGAAAGTACGTCAACGTCGACGCTGAAACCACACCTGAAGAACTTGCAACGACCACTAGAACATATCCTGCTTCTGAAATCGTGTTGACCCCACAGAAGATGGTCAAACACGGCGAGCAAATACGAGAAATGTATATTGCCGGAGAGAAACACGCGTTGGAACGAAGCAAACGCGCTGCCGAAGAACTTGTAAGACTTCAGAAACAGTGGAAAAAAGAGGATGCACAAGAAGAAAAACAATACGCAAAACAGGGCTACAAGTACGTTGTAGACTACTGGATTCATCCCGCCTCTGGCGCAAGCGACAAAATGGGACGAACATATTTCAGGAATAAGCCAACAGAAGCAGACATTCAAAAGCTCCTAAAAAACAGCGTAGTCAAAAACGACTACAAAGTAAAACGCATAACCGCTTGAACAAGGTAGCAACAACCGAGGAAAAATCAACGTGGTTGGGAGGGTATAAAATGAGTTCAAAAAAACCTAAAAGTAAAAACACGAATAGTGCAAAGCACCTGCTAACGAGTGATTTTCAAGCTCCCGTCACCAGCCATGTGCCTTTTATCGCACAGGAAACCATCATCGGCGACCTAAGAGGGGATAAAGACGAAGGTTTTCATCGATTCTTCGACTGCGTTGACAAGCTTGAACCAAACAGAAAATTTGCATACACAACTCCAAACGGACTGGCCATGCGGATCTCCCGATTACCCCAAAACGCAAACGAGTACGGAGTTATCTATCGCGTGTGGATTGGACCAACAATTTCCATCGATATTCGCCTATCCTCAATAACGTGGCCACCGCTTGCACCAAGCCTTTACAATGGAGAAGTTGAGAAATACGCAGATTTCATAGTTGACGTGAAATCTAAAGGCACTTCGTTGAACGAGGATGACGCAGTAAAAGAACTTGAGAAGGCAGGAATAAACTTCAGTCTGCAACTTTATCGTACCGAGCTTAAGAAAAGGCTCCTTGCCTCCCACCTCGAAAGTCTAAAAAACGGCGAATCCATCACGCGCAAACTGGAAAACGGAACAGAATTCAAAGTTACTAGAACAAGAAAGTCCTTTATCGTGCGAACGTCCACCAACATCACCGCGGTCATCAGTTTGGGTACAATAGATGAGATCTGTCTAGTTATCAGTTTAACCCTCGTCGAAAATCCACTGCACTTTCAAGCGTTACTCACCCACTTCAACAGCAAAGTAACCATCGCTGGCCAAAAAATTTCCTCTGCAAAGTACGGCTGGATAACCCTTTGTCTCCATCGTGGCCTAAACCCATGCATTGACGCATTGATTAGTGAGGAACAGGCAAACTAAGGGTCAATGCAAAATGATTAACTTAAAAGGGAGGAATAAAATGAAGATACCGTGCAATCCGATACCTAACGACGCGTCAATACTTTACCAAGACCTTGTGATCCAACTTGCTGTAAAAGCAAACGTGACAATAGACGTTGCCCCGTTAGTGCTTGAACAAAACGATTGCGAAGCAGTGTGCTGGCTCACCCAGCACTGCGGCAAACCTGCAGAAACACTTAACGCCACGGGAAAACTTCGGACGTACACTTGGAGCTACCACGGAGCGG